>Ga0207426_1001313_pt1 | contig 21209 bp, 26 predicted proteins | sample AraplaMF_Cvi_mMS_FD_184265 | JGI IMG/M metagenome (GOLD analysis project Ga0207426, IMG submission 184265) | Arabidopsis root microbial communities from the University of North Carolina, USA - plate scrape MF_Cvi_mMS (SPAdes) (version 2) | ecosystem: Host-associated > Plants > Roots > Endosphere... | reverse complement strand
AGTGAACGTGCGCGACGCCGCCGAAGGCAAGCTCGACCTCCTGACCGTGCTCGATTTCCGCATGAGCACGACGTGTCTGTATGGCGACATCGTGCTGCCGAGCGCGACGTTCTACGAGAAGAACGACCTGAACACGTCGGACATGCATCCGTTTATCCATCCGTTGTCGGAAGCGGTGCAGCCGTTGTGGGAAAGCAGGAGCGACTGGGACATCTACAAGGCGATCGCCAGGAAATTCACGGAAATCGGCGGCAGGCATCTCGGCACGCGTACCGATCTCGTATGTACGCCGCTCATGCACGATACGCCGGGCGAACTCGGCCAGGCGTTCGAGCCGAAAGACTGGCGTCATGGCGAATGCGATCTGATTCCCGGCAAGACGGCGCCGTCGATGACGCTCGTCGAGCGCGACTACAACGCGATCTACGACAAGTTCACGTCGGTCGGCCCGTTGCTCGCGAAGCTCGGCAACGGCGGCAAGGGCATCACCTGGAATACGGCGCATGAAGTGCGTGAGCTCGCGTCGCTGTCGGGCGAAAACGAGGGACGCCCCCGTCTCGACACCGCCATCGATGCCGCCGAGATGATTCTCACGTTCGCGCCGGAAACGAATGGTCATGTCGCTGTGAAGGCGTGGGAAGCGCTCTCGAAGATCACAGGACGCGATCACGTGCATCTCGCGCTCGGCCGCGAGCACGACAAGATCCGCTTTCGCGACGTGCAGACGCAGCCGCGCAAGATCATCTCCGCCCCGACCTGGTCCGGGCTCGAATCGGAAGAAGTCAGCTACAACGCGGGCTACACGAACGTGCACGAACTGATCCCATGGCGCACGCTCACCGGACGGCAGCAGTTCTATCAGGATCATCGCTGGATGCTGGATTTTGGCGAAGGCTCGTGCGTCTACAAGCCCGCGATTGATACGAAGACCATTTCGCCGATGCTCGGTGCGAAGCCCAACGGCGAGCGTGAACTCGTGCTGAACTGGATCACGCCGCACCAGAAGTGGGGCATTCACTCCACCTACACGGACAACCTGCGCATGCTCACGCTGTCGCGCGGCGGTCCTCACGTGTGGGTCTCGGAAGCCGAAGCGAAGGAAGCCGGCCTGAAGGACAACGACTGGGTCGAAGTGTTCAACGTGAACGGCACGCTGACGGCGCGCGTCGTCGTAAGCCAGCGAGTGCCGCGCGGCATGTGCCTCATGTATCACGCACAGGAGAAGATCATCAATGTGCCGGGCGCGGAGACGAGCGGCATGCGCGGCGGCATTCATAACTCGGTGACGCGCACGGCTTCAACTACTACGGCACTGTGGGCAGCAACCGCGACGAATACGTCATCGTGCGCAGGGTGCGGGCGCCGCGATCAACGACGCGGGCAGCTTGCGCATGCGCGCGAACGCCTTGGCGATTGCCCTGATGCAGCACCCGGTGCCTTCGCAGCCGGTGTTGCTATTTCAGATCGAACAGATGAACTCGACGCTCGATCGCCTGCGCAAGGGCGATCCTGCGCGCCCGCTCTTTCTTCCCGACGATACCGACGTGCGCCGCCAGTTCGATTACGTCGCGGATGCGTGGCACAGGCGGCTCGAACCCGACGTGCGCAAAGGTATGGCCGCCGAACCGCAAGCGGTAACGCGTTATCTGCTTGAATTGCGTACTTTTGTCACGGGCGCGGACGAACTCGTTGGCCTGATCGAACGGGAGAACGCGCGCAAGACCGCGTGGCTGCGCACGTCGCAGATGGCGCTCGCAGCGATGGCGTGCATCGGCACCGTGGCGATCGTCTATCTGCTCTATCTATGGATTGTCGTGCCCGTGCAGCGCTTGCAGGCAGGCCTCGCGCGCATCGAAGCGCGCGAGTTCGACGCGCGTCTGCCCGTCGACACACAAGACGAGTTTGGACATCTTGCCGCAGGCTTCAACCGCATGGCTGCGGAATTGCAGACGCTCTATCGCGATCTGGCGAGCCGCGTCGATGCGAAGACGGCCGAGCTCGCCGCGCAGAACCGCGAGCTCACGACGCTCTATGAAATGGCGGCATTCCTGAATCAGTCGAATGACGTCGATGCGCTATGCCGAGGTTTTCTCACGCGCCTCACGCGTCAATTCGACGCGGACGGCGCCGCAGTTCGTCTCTTGACCGAGGATGCTCAGGTTCGTCTGATCGGTTCGGAAGGACTGCCCGACGCGTTGCTTCGGGACGAACGCTGCTTTGCCGCCGACGGCTGTGTGTGCGACGAACGGCCCTGCCGAAGCGTTGGCTTCACGAGCGTCAGGGCGTTCGACATCGTGTCGCAAGGCGAAAAGCTCGGTGCGTTTTCGCTGCATTTCCGTAGCGAGCGACTCGTTCCCGCGTCGGAAGCGCAGCTCCTCGAAACGCTCGGCGCGCATTTCGGTACGGCCCTCAAAAGCAGGCGGATCGCGGCGCTCGCCCGGCAGCTTGCGGTGTCGGAGGAGCGCAATCTTGTCGCCCAAGGTTTGCACGACAGCATTGCGCAGAGCCTTAACTTTCTGAAGATGCAGGTCCATTTGCTCGACGCCGCCACGCGCGAAGCACGCATGGACGAGATTCGCGAGATCGTGCCCTTGCTCGCGGGCGGCGTGGCCGAAAGCTATGTCGACGCGCGCGAACTTCTGATGAACTTCCGCACGAAGCTCGGCAGCGGCGAACTCAGGCGCACGGTAGATGAATCGCTCGAACGTTTCGGCGTGCAGACGGGCGTCGTCCCCTTGCTCGACTATCGCGACGAAGGCGGCCTTCCGTTGCCGCCGGATCAGCAATTGCAGGTGCTTTTCATCATGCAGGAAGCGCTCTCGAACATTCGCAAGCACGCGGAGGAGCAGCGCGTAAACGTGACGATCGTCAATGATCGCGACTTCCGCCTCCTTGTCGAGGATGATGGCCAGGGCTACGATCCAGAAGAGATGGCCGTCCTGGGCGAGACACACGTCGGCTTTCACATCATGCGAGAGCGCGCGCACAGGCTCGGCGCCAAGCTTCGGCTGACCGGAGCGCCCGGTCACGGCGCGCGCGTCGAACTCATCTTGCCGGGCCCGGCGCGTAAGGCTGCATGAACAGGGTCTCGCACGCCGGTTTCGAGAGCTGCTTCGAGTTGTGTCATGACCATCCGCATTCTGTTGATCGACGATCACGCGCTGTTCCGTTCAGGCGTTCACGCGATCTTGCAGCGGCAATCCGATTTCGAAGTCGTTGGCGAAGCAGCCGACGGGATCGAAGGCCTTAAGCGCGCGAAGCAGTTTCTACCGGATGTGATTTTGCTCGATCTCAACATGCCCGGGCTTTCCGGGCTCGAAACGCTGAAACTGCTCGTGCAGGACGTGCCGCAGGCCGCGGTAGTCATGCTGACTGTTTCCGAGGAACTCGACGAACTCGCGCTCGCATTGCGCGACGGCGCGTGCGGCTACCTGCTCAAGAGTATCGAAACCGAAACCCTCGCCAGCGCGATCCGCAAGGCAGCGGCGGGTCAACCCGTCATCGCAGACGACATGACGGCGAAGCTTGTTGCCAGCATGCGCGCGCCGAAAGCCGCGCCGGTTGCGGCTCCCGTCGCCGCCGATCCACTCACGACACGCGAGCGCGACATCATGCGCGAACTGGCGCGCGGTGCGAGCAACAAGGAAATCGCACGCTCGCTGCTGCTCGCGGAAAGCACGGTGAAGATCCACGTGCGCAGCATCCTGCGCAAGCTCAATCTGACGAGCCGCGTCCAGGTCGCGATCTACGCAGTCGGGCACGACGCCGCGCAGCCGACGCAAGCCGCCTGAACGTTCACCAACACGCGTGAAAGCTCGCATCACATCAAGCGTTACACCATGAATTCTTATCAAACTGAGTTGCCCATGACCTCTTACGCTCATACTTTCGCGCCGCTCACGATTCGCGGCCGCAATCTGCTGCCGATCGTGCAGGGTGGCATGGGCGTGGGCATCTCCGCGCATCGGCTGGCGGGCAGCGTGGCGCGCGAAGGCGCGCTCGGCACCATCGCGAGTATCGACTTGCGTCATCATCATGAGGACTTGCTCGCGATGTGCCGTGAAGACCCTTCACGTCCGACGCTCGAGCGCGCGAACCTGATCCCGCTCGCGCGTGAGATCAAGGCGGCGCGCGCACTGTCGGAAGGGCGCGGCATGATCGCCATCAACGTGATGAAGGCCGTGAGCGCGCATGCGGACTATGTGCGCGTCGCGTGCGAAGAGGGCGCCGATGCGATCGTGATGGGCGCGGGTCTTCCGCTCGACTTGCCGGATCTCACCCAAGGCTGCGATATCGCGCTGGTCCCCATTCTGTCGGACAGCCGCGGTGTGACCCGCGTTCTCAAGAAGTGGATGAAGAAAGGCCGCTTGCCCGACGCGATCGTGATCGAACATCCGGCGCATGCGGGCGTGCATCTGGGCGTCAGCGACGTCGCGGACATGCACGACGAGCGCTTCGGCTTCGAGCGCGTGCTGAAGGAACTCGACGCGTCCTTTGCATCGCTCGGGCTGAAGCGCGACGATGTGCCGGTGATCGTGGCGGGCGGCATAAACAGTCATGAGGCCGTGCGCAAGTGGCTCGCCGCTGGCGCGAACGGCGTGCAGCTCGGTACGCCTTTCGCCGTCACCGAAGAGGGCGACGCGCATCCCGAGTTCAAGCGCGTGCTGGTCGAGGCGACGCCGGAGGATATCGTCGAATTCGTGAGCGTGACCGGCCTGCCCGCGCGCGCCGTGAAGACGCCGTGGCTCATGCGCTATCTGCGCAACGAGGAGCGCATCCGCACGAAGATCGGCGCGCGCAAGCAGACGTGCCCGTCGGCGCTTGAATGCCTGAGCGCGTGCGGCCTGCGCGACGGCATCGAGAAGTTCGGCCACTTCTGCATCGATACGCGCCTTGCGGCGGCATTGCGCGGCGATGTCGGCAATGGCCTGTTCTTCCGCGGACGGGAGACGCTGGCTTTCGGCGCGGCGATCCGCAGCGTGCGCGATCTCATCGAACTGCTGTTGACGGGCGCGACGAAAGGCGCGCCGGCGGCGTGTTGAAAACCGGAACGGCGTGTTTCGAGGGAAGCGGCGAGCGACCGTCGCATTCCTGTTGGCTGCGAAGGGGTTCCGTACTAGGAAAGCCGGTCAAGAGATAGTGCAGCGCTGGCAGTAGCATGATTCTTTTCCATTGAGGTAGATCATGCTCGATGCGACGATTTGGAAACAGATTGGGACGGTCCGGAAAGAGGCTTGCTATGGCGGCTTCGACGGGGTCCTTGCCGAAGTTATCCAGATGACCTTCTACTGCCACCGCGCGACGGCATACGCTGCTTCGTACCGGCGGCCGGCGGCCGGCGGCCGGCGACGGTCGAAGCGTCCGCGACACGCGCATACGCGCATACGCGTAGCCGACTATCAACGTCGCTATCGAAACAGAGGTTTCACCGCGTCTTTGACGCATCGATTCGTAGTGGCAGGACCTTTCTCTAGCGGTTTCATTTCTTCTTTCACCCTGGCGGGGAGCGATCCCTACCGGGGCCGCATTCCGCCCACCATAACGGAGTGCATCATGTTTGGTCTTTATCCCGCTGGCCCGAACTGGGTTCGCACCTTTGCGTTGGGCGACTGCTCATCGCGTGATCTTCAAAAGTCGTTGGTCGATCTGGCCGGCTTTACCGCTGCGATCCAGCATCAGCCGTTCGGCCAGTACCGCGGCGCAGTGCTGGCGCAGTTCGGTCAGACGTTGTTGCTGGTCGCTACGACCCCCGGCGCTTGCGAGATCGCCGTTACGCCGACCGTTGAAATGCAGCACCTTCTGTGGTCGTATCAGGAAGGGTATGCAAGCCAGTGGTCGCCTGCCGAGATCCGTAGCCTCACCGGGCATAGCGGTTGGTCCGAGCTTTTGACGAACGCGCGTCGCGAGTTCGGCAGAGTCTGCGACAACGTGGCGGCCGCACTCGACGGAACGCTTCAGGCGCCCAAAGCGGCGGCGCAGTCTGTGCCGACCGTCGTGATGAACGAGCCGTTTCCCAACGAGGATGACGACGCGTTCTATTCGCAGATGGCAGCGATGTCGGCTTCGATGACTGTGTCGGAGGACCTGTCATGCGGCCTCTGAAACTGACACTGGAAGGCTTCGTTGGCGTGCGCGATGGCATGAAACGCGACAGCGTCACGCTGGATTTGGAGGCGTTGCCGGATGGCCTGATCGCCTTGACCGGCCCTAACGGGGCGGGCAAGACCACGCTTATGGACAACCTGCATCCCTATCCGATCATGCCGTCGCGTGCGTCGAAGCTGTCGGTCGACGCCTTCTCGTACTGGGACCACATCTGTGGCACCAGTGCGCTGAAAGAGCTCGAATGGGAGCACGACGGCATTCGCTATCGCTCGTCCTTCACCTTTCGCAAGCCCGGCAAGACAGGCAAGGCGGAGTATTACCTTGCGTATCGTGGCGTCGACGGTACGTGGCGCCCGGTGTCGCTGCCTGACGGAACGGTATCGGACGGCAAGGCGGAGTCGTATAACCGCTGTGTCGAGGCGATCAACGGTTCGCTGGAAACGTTCTTCACGAGCGTGTTCTCGGCTCAAAACCGGCGGCCGCTCGCGTCGTACGGCGCGGGCGAGATCAAGACGCTGCTGGCTGAACTTCTCGGCATCGATCACCTGAAGGCCTTGTCGGCGAAAGCCGCTGATGTCGCTAAGTTGCTCGGCAAGTCGCTCGAAGGCATCCAGTCTGAGCTTGGCGCGCTCGCCGGAAAGCGGCAACGTAAAGCAGACGCTGAGCAGTCGATCGTCGCGCAGGGCAACACCTTGCGTGCCGCTCGGGAGCAACGCGATGCCGCGCTTGAGCACGCGAGCAAGCTGACTCAAGAGCGGGCGACGCTTGCGGCCAAGCAGAGCGAATCGGCAACGACCGAAGCGCGCCTGCGAGAGCTGGGCGTGCGCCGCAACGAGTTGGTGCGTGCCCTGAAAAGCGCGGCCGGCGACGAGCAAGCAGCGGCGGTTCGTTGTCAGCAGCGCGTTTCCGTGCTGAGTCGAACCGTGGCCACGCACCAAGCAACGCTGGCTCGCCGCGAGGCGATCGTCGGTGCGGCGGCGAAGCGCGAGGAGGCCGAGTTGGCGATTGCGCGCGAGGAAGCGAGGTTCGCTCCCCTGCAGCGCGACATTGCCGATTTGGAGGTCAAACGCGCGACGTTGACGACGCTCGATGCAACGCTTACCAGCTTGATGAACCAGGGCACGACGAAAGCCGCGCACTTCGACACGTTGAGCAAGCAGGCAGCGGTGGCGGAGCAGGTGCCGTGCGTCGGTCATTCGATGCATGCGCAATGTCCGCTGCTCGCGCAAGCCTTTCAAGCGAAAGAGCAAGCGGAGGTGCAGCGTGTTTCGGTGGCGAATCTTCGGGCGGAGTATCGCGAGAAGAAAGCGCAGGCCGAAGCCTTGGCACTGGTGCCGGCTGAATTGGCGGCGAAGCGTGTTGAGATGCTCGCCATCACCGATGCGGCCGCGCAGTTGCGCCGCGCCTTGCAGGCGGCGGCAGAGCTTGCCGCCACTAAGCCATTGCTCGATGCAGCCGTGTCGGGACTTGAAGCGGCGCAAGCTGAGTTGCGTTCGATCGCCGAGGAAAGTGCCGCACGTACCGCCAAGTACCAGTCTGAGAAGACGCGTATGGAAGCGGAGCTTGCGCGCATTACCGAGGAGGTCGGGCGACTCGCTTCGGTTGACGCTACGGCAGCGATTGCGAAGCTTGACCGCGACATCGCAGCGAACCGGGAGACCGTCGCGGCACTGGATGGTCGAATCGAGCAATCGATCCGCGCGCAGAGTGTCTTGCAGGCCGAAGCGGAAGCCCTGGCGCTGGAGTTGGAGAAGTTCTCGGCCACGCAGTCTCGTGCCGATCGCCTCTCCGACGAAATTGCTCATTGGAAGCTGCTGGCTAAGGGCTTGGGCAACGACGGCGTGATCGCGTTGACCATCGATGACGCGGGTCCAGCGCTGACGCGCACCGTCAACGAGCTATTGCTCGCGTGCTACGGCATGCGCTTCACAGTGGAGATCCGCACGCAGCGCACGCTCGCAAGCGGCGAACTGCGAGAGGGCTTCGAGATCCTCGTTCACGACGCTGAGTCCGACAGCAGTAAGTCGGTCTCCGTCATGTCCGGCGGTCAGAAGGTCTGGATCAACGAGTGCCTCACGCGGGGCATCGCGCTCTATCTCGCGCAGAACACCGGTCAGCCGTATCAGACCTTGTTCAGCGACGAGTCAGACGGCCCGCTCGATCCCGAGCGCAAAGTGCAGTTCATGCGTATGAAACGCGAAGTGCTGCGCCAAGGCGGGTATCAACGGGAGTTCTTCATCTCTCAAACGCCCGACCTTGTGGCAGAGGCCGACGCAGTCATCGATGTACAGGCGCTTGCCGCCTGATCCTCTATTAACCCTTGTGGGGAGTCGCCCCCACAAGGGGCGCTTCTCGTTCCTCTTTCATTTTCTCGCGCCCTTCGGCGCTATCCACTATGGCAAACCTTTTGATGCTTCTGCTCGCCGCAGCCGGCAGTCCGTCTCATTCGAACGCGGTGCGTCACCAGCCGCCAACGCAGCAAGCCGCACCGGCCACTGCGCAATCGCAAACGCCGCGGCCGCCGGACCTGCGTCGTGCGTCCGCGTTCGATAACGGCCGTCTGCGTCGCCTCTGACAGCGGCTCTTTATCCTCACTTTCTGACTGGAGCCTTCCATGGCCTATTCCTGCACCGATTTCGTCGACGACGTCCTGAACGACCTGGTGATCCGAAGCTGGATCAAAGCCAAGCAGTACGGGCCCGACGACCCGCAAGCCCAATGCAATGCGGTGGTGGGCGCGATCGCCGACGCTGACGTGTCGCTGCGTCTCGCCGCTGACGCGAAGCAGTTCAATGCGGAACTGCTGGATGCAGTCGAAACGCTGACCGGCATCGCCGAACAGCACGGCGCCCTCGCCCTCGCGAATGTCGTCTATCTCCAGGCGGCCATCTTGAAGGGCGGGCTGATCGAGCTTACGCGCGACGAAGCGGAGAACTTCGCTTTCGTCAGAGACCTGCCTTCGGGCGGTCGCTGGTGGCAAAGCGTCAAGCTGATCGAGTAAATAACGCAAATCGCCGTTCAGTTTTTTTCTCAACCCTTGCGGGCAAGCGGCCCGCAAGGGTCGCTCCGCGTTCCTTCTGTGGAGTGTTTTCATGTTTGAAGCAGCTAAGCTGGGCGCATCGCCGGAGCAGTTCGCCAACCTCGAAGCGGCGATTGGTTACATCGCCGACAGCGCGACGCACGCGGGCGAAGTTCGCCCGTGGGTCCGGAACGTCGAAACGAAGGTCTTCCTGATCATCGGTGGCAGAGTGCAACCCCAAAACGGGGTGCGCCAATGACGCCGCCGTGGTTGGAGCAATACACCACTGGCCAGAAGACCGGCTACGCGCAAGCGTTCATGTCGTACGCCGAGTACTACGGAGTCGACGGATCTGCTGACGATGACCCGGAAATCGAAGAGCGGATCGCCATGCATCGGCAGCCGCTCGTCGGTTACGCGAGCCGCACGGGCACCCGCCGCAACCTGGCCGCACTGAAGGGCGCCGACTGGCGCTTGTTGGTCTCGGCGAAGGGCGAGTTGCGTACCGAGGGCTTCGATCGCTATGCGTTGGATAACGGCGCTTGGACCGCGTACCAGCAGGGCCTGCCCTTCGATGAGCACGCGTTTTCTGTTGCTGTCGAACGGCTTGGCGAGCGGGCCGATTGGCTTGTCCTTCCGGACATCGTCATGGGTGGCATGGCCTCGCTCGACTACTCGCTGAAGTGGCTAGAACGACTTCGCGGGATGCCGTGCCGGATGCTGATCGCTGTTCAGAACGGTATGCAGGTCGATGACCTCGCCTCCCTTCTGTCGCCTGCTGTCGGCATCTTCATTGGCGGTTCGACGGAGTGGAAAGAGCAGACGGCGCACGTGTGGGGGTCCCTCGCGCGACGGCGTCACTGCTACTTGCACGTCGGTCGCGTGAACTCGGCGCGGCGCATCCGCATCTGTGCGGCCGCCGGTGCGGACAGCTTCGACGGTACCAGCGTGAGCCGGTACGCGAAGACGCTTCCTCGGCTGGATCGAGCAACACGGCAAGCAGACATGTTTGCCGCAGCGCACGACGGTCTGGAAGAGGCGCAACGAGCGACGGCTGACCTTTTGATTTGAATTAGACCATTAACCCTTTCGGGAGCGCATCCCGAAAGGGTCGCTCCTATTCTTTTGGAGCGAGCAAGATGGAACAGGAAATTGTTTCGAATATGGAAGCTGCGATCGGCGTCATGCAGCGATACATCGAATTTGGGCACAGCCTGAGCTGCGCTTATTCGGGCGGCAAGGACAGCACGTGTACTCTGGTGTTGATGCTTGAGGCGATTCGCCGTGCCGGCGGCACGGCGATCACCCACCATATTCAGTCGGCCGACACGACCATCGAGAATCCGATAATTTCAAACTTCTTGCACTCAGTGTTGGACGAGCTGCAGCTGTATGTCGAAGCGTCAGCGTTGCCCGTACAGATTCATGTGACGAAACCTTCGTTGGCAAGCCAGTTCGTAGTGTCGACGATTGGCCGTGGCACGTTGGTACGCACACCTGAGAATGGCGTGCGTGACGGTAGACGGACCAGGGCGTGCGCGGACGAGTGGAAGGTACGGCCGGGAGGTAGGCTTCGAACACTGCTTGAACGCCGGGCGACAGATGACGGTGCACGCGAAGTTATAACGGTGTTGGGGCTGCGCAGGGACGAAAGCATCTCGCGGGCGGTAGCAATGTCCGAGCGACGCGACAGCGCCGAAGTTGCGGTACGAAGCAGAACCGGGGCGCTGACACTCAGCCCGTTGAGCGAATGGACGTCCGATGATGTGTGGACGATGCTCGCGCTGCTGGCGGATGCTGAAAGTTTGCCCTTTCCATCTCCGTTGATGCCACGCACGATACACCGGCTGTCCGAGATTTATCGCGCAGGGAACGGTGGAACGTGTGGTGTCGTGGTGGGCGACTCCGGTGCTCGGGCCGCGTGCGGTTCGCGTTTTGGGTGCAGTTTCTGTCTCGTCGCTGGTGAACGTGACAAGTCGCTCGAGGCTATGATCGAGGATGAGCAATACGGTCATCTTCGGCCGCTGAACGACTTCCGCAACTATCTGCTCGCGATCCAGTGGGACATGTCGCGGCGCGAGTTGGTCGGGCGTTCGCTGAGCGATGCGGGCTACACGCGCATCCAGGCAGACACCTACAGCTACCTGACGCGTGTTGACCTACTGAAAATGCTCTGCAGTATCGACGCGGCTGAGCGCGACCGCGCAGAAGCGCACTCCGGGGCACTGGCGAGCGGATCGATTCCGGATACGGAGGAGAATCGGCTGCTGTGTGAGCCGCAGTTCGAGTTCGTGACGCCGCAGCAGTTGGTGGCCATCGACTTCTTCCTGTCGATGCATCACTACGCGCCGCATGCGTTCCCGGCACTGGCGGTCTGGCATGACGTCAATGTGTTGGGGCGTCGGTATCCGGTTCCAAAGCTCGACGGCTTGCCGAAGACCGACATCGTGCTGCACGGCTGGTATCCAGTTGGGCAGTACGACCGAGACGCACCGTCAGTCGGGCTGCGCTCGTTCGATGCAGAGCAGTGGAATCCGTACCGGCATCCGGGTCGGCCCGGGCGATATGCGAGGACGACGGGCGGTGAGCAGACCGTCTATTTCGAGGAAGCCTCGCAGTTCGAGGTGGATGCGGAAGCAGCATGCCTGTTCGTCACCTGCACCTACGACACCGCTTTCATGCTGGACACGCAACATCGCGACGCGATCGATTCAGCGCATTTCTGGCTGAACGAGGGCATCGTTAAGTTGCCGACCGGCATGGCCCAGCGGTATCAGGACATGGCGAAGCGCGGGCAGTATTTCTCGCGGCTGGCACAACGCTTAAACCTCACGCCGGCAGAACTCGACGCACACCTGATCGAGAACGCGATCGGCGACGAAGCGCATCAGGCACTGTTGGGCTATGACGCGACGCAGTTAAGTCTTTTTGCAGAAGCGGCCTAGCTGCGATCAAGCTTTGAAACGCGTCCCAGGGCTAAAACCCTGGGACGTTTTTTTTTCCGAGATTGAAAGCATCAAAGTCAGGCGAGGGCAGCGTTTCGCCGGGTTGCACACCGAGCAGTTGCAGCGCATGCACGACCGCAGCGGTCTCCCGTGTAAAATTCAGCACGATCCGTTCGCCCTCCATGATCACTTCAGTACCGGAGTAGACGCTGAACGCGTGAAGCGCGAGATTCAGCGCCCGGGCGAGCTCACCGTCTCTCGTTTTTTCATCAAAGATTGGATTCATGTCGTGCTCCCGGCGAGGTGGCTACTGCGTCGAGTATGCATCCGTCCAAGCTAAGCAACTCACCAACTCAGAAATGTCGCTCCCTCGTCTCGGCGTGCTCGGCCTGTTCCCACTCGCAACTGCGATTGGCTTCGCCCTCATACTGCCCGGCTCAGCCTCGAATTCGACCACGCTCGGACCGACGCAACTGGTCCTGGTCGTCGGTATTGTCTGCGGGGTTGCGGGTTTCGGTGCCGGATACGTCGCTCGCTCGCACAAGGCGGCCGAGAAAGAGCGCGGTGGCTGGCGGCGTTCAATCTACAACCCAAAAGAATTTCGGCGCGTGAAGTAGGTGGACAGCTGCTCACTGCGCCCGGATGGAAACGATGGCATATATCAGTTCTGAGGTAACGACGCTCCTTGCCGAGCAAGCCGCATTGGAAAAAGCACTTAGCGAGGCCCGTGAGAAAGAGATGCGACTCGCACTGATTGAGATCGTGCAGAAGATGCGCGAGTACGACATCAGTCTGAGCGAACTTTTGGGCCGCAGGCCTGGCGAGCAACATGCTGAGGTACAGCCTAAGTATCGAGACCCCGTAACGGGTGCAACATGGAGCGGCCGTGGGCGGGTGCCGCATTGGATAGTCGGTCAAGACCGTAACCGATTTGTGGTCACCAGCGGGGCGGGACTGAGTACTGAGCGCCAAGCACCGTTGTTCTTCGAAACGCGCTGATCTCGTCCAAGCGCGAGGCGAGCGCAGACACTGGGAGACACATGAAAGTCGAATACCGCGAATGGACCATCGACTCGCATCCCAAGAAAGTTGGGCACCACTGGCATTCGTGGTGCGAGGTAGAACGACCGCCCTGGGAAGACGAGGACGACGGTCAGATCTTCCATTTTTCGGACATTGGGTATTTCGACACCGAGAGGGCCGCTCACGAGCGCGCGATCGCATGGGCGAAAGCTTGGCTCGACGAAAACTTTTGAAGATTGCGGGGACGCTTAGGGTTCGCCATCACTCAACGGTGGAAAACTCGGGTGTTTGCCCGGGATGCCGCCCTCTAAACAGGCTCAGGCCTTGCTAAGTTTCCCCAACACGGGAGGTGACCATGCTCAACTCACTCTTCGGCCTTTTGATGCTTGCGGTGGCGTTCGCCGGATGCGTCACCGCTCTGCCGTACGGTTACAGCGATTCCATATATGGTCCCGGCTACTACACGCCGGGTCTCAGCATCGGCGTTGGCGTCGGGGGTGGCGGCTTCGGTTCGGAAGTTGGCGTCGGCATGGGCGTTGGGTTCTGAGCTAGCAATCAACCAATGGCAAAGCGTCCCATAAGCTCGGGCGCCTCATCCGCGGGTGTCCTTCCGGAGGCAATTGCGCCGCAACTCGCAACCCTCGCAAGACGTCCGCCCGCGACCGGTGACTGGCTCTACGAGATAAAGTTCGACGGCTATCGCCTGATGTGCAGGCTGGACTCGGGGCGGGTCAAGCTCGTCACGCGCGGAGGCCACGACTGGACCGAGAAGATGCGCACGCTGGCGACCGCGATCGAGGAAATGCCGGTCGACAATGCCTGGCTGGACGGAGAGGTGGTCGTGCTCACCGAGACAGGCATTCCCGATTTCAACGCGTTGCAGAACGCGTTCGACCGACGCAGCACGGCGCAACTGACTTTCTTCGCGTTCGATATCCCTTTCCTCAACGGACGTGACTGTGCCGCTCTCGCAACGCAGAGAGCTGCTCGGCGAGCTGATCGCACAGACGTCAAGCGAACGCGTGCGCTTCAGTGAGTCCTTCACCGATGATCCTGAATCACTGCTCGCTTCGGCGTGCCGGATGCGGCTCGAAGGGATCATCGGTAAGCGCGCAGATGCGCCGTACCGCTCGGGTCGCTCGACCGATTGGTTGAAACTCAAGTGCCTTCGCCGGCAAGAGTTTGTCGTCGGCGGTTATACCCGTCTAGCGGGCGCGAAAAGCGGTCTGCGGTCGTTGATGCTAGGCGTGCATGAGCGAGACGGCAGCCTGCGGTTTGCCGGGACCGTGAAGGCGGAACTGAAGCCGCGCCCGCTCGCTGAACTGGAAAAAAAGGCGGTTAAGCTCCTTCGCGAAGACCCGCCTTTCTATAATCCGCCCCCGCGCGAGAAAGATCGCGACTTCGTGTGGCTAGAGCCTGAACTCGTTGTTGAAGCGTCTTTCCTCGAATGGACGCCGTCGGGCGAGGTTCGTCATCCGGTCTTTCAAGGCATGCGCGAGGACAAGCCCGCCACAGACGTGACGGAAGAGACGGTTGTTGACGTTGATGATCCAGAGACACTGCCGCAAGCGAAGGGAACCACGCGGGTGACGCCCGGCCGAGCCGGTACGCTCGTCATTGCAGGCGTTAAGGTGTCCAACGCGGAGCGGATCATTGATGACGTGACGCGCATGAAGAAGATCGACCTTGTTCGTTACTACGACGAGATCGCGGAGTTCGCGTTGCCGTACTTGAAGGATAGGCCGGTGTCGCTGGTACGCGCGCCTGAGGGAATCCACGGCGAGCTGTTTTTCCAGAAGCACGAGGAACGCTCGAAGATCCCGGGCATCACGCGGCTGCCGGTCGAGATGCACCCGGGCCACCCCCCGCTGCTCGTCGTCGACCATCACGAAGCGCTCATCGGCCTCGCCCAGATGAACGTCGTCGAGTTGCATAGCTGGAACGCTGTGCAGCCCCACCTCGACCATCCTGATCGCTTCATCCTCGACCTCGACCCGGACCCCGAGTTGCCATGGCAGATGATGGTCGATGCGGCGACGCTCTCAAAGGTGTTGCTTGATGAGATCGGACTGGAGAGCTTTATCAAGACGAGCGGCGGCAAGGGCTTTCATATCGTCGTGCCGCTCACGCGCAGGCAGCAGTGGAACGAAGTGAAAGACTTCTCGCACGCGGTCGCGCGCTACATGGCGCGGCTAATGCCGGAGAGGTTCTCGGCGGTCCTGGGACCCAAGAACCGCGTGAAAAAGATCTTCATCGACTATCTGCGCAACAGCAAAGGTGCGAGCACGGTCGCCGTGTTTTCTGCCCGCGCTCGGTCCGGCATGGGCGTATCAATGCCCATCGCATGGGACGAGCTGAGAGAGATCGGGCGCGCCGACCAGTGGACGATCAAAACGGCCGCACAGCGCATGCATTCGCTCAAGACCGATCCTTGGAACGGATTCCACCGCACGCGCCAGGGCATCACGGTGGCGATGCGAAGGGCGGTGGGCCTGCGCTAATGGCCGCTGGCGTCGGTGGCTGCGCTAGGGTGTGGCGCCGATGCGCCACGCCCTAGCTTGCTGCTGGCCGGCTTCACTTCACGGCAACTTCGATTCGCCGGGGTTTGGCTTCTTCCCGACGAGGCAGCGTCAATCGTAGAACGCCGTCTTTGAGCGACGCGTCGATCCTCGAGGTATCGAAGTCGTCGCTCACCGTGAAGCTCCGCGAGAAACGGGGTGCCCGAATTTCGGCGTGAATCAGCCTGAGGTTGGTCGGCACTGGCACCACTGACTCAGCGTCGATGGTCAGGCGTCCGTCCTGGACCTTCACCTCCAGCCGGTCTTTCGTGACCCCCGGCAGGTCAGCCCAAAGGGTGACCGAGTGCGCGTCTTCGATAATGTCCACAGGCGGCGTCCGAGGATCGCGGCGGCGCTGGTCATTCGAGTCTTGAGGAGCCACGGCGCTTTGCCCGCGCTCTGTAACTTGTGTCGTATCGCTCATGACATACCTCATTCGTGTCTTCATTGGACGGTGATAGCGCGTGGCTTCGACGTCTCGCGCTTGCCCACGGAAATTAACAAGCAACCGTCGACGTATCGCGCCTGCACCTTGTCGGGATCGGCGTGCTGGGGAAGCTCGATCGCTCGTCGGAAAGCGCCGCTGAAGCGCTCGTGAGCGTATTCACGTGTGCCATCCGGCAAGGTCCCGTCGCGCGTCACGCGTTCGCCGGCGATGACGAGCAGCCCTTTCTCGACAGACACCTCAAGCTTGGCCGGATCCAGACCGGGCGCGAACGCGACGATTTCCAAGGTGTCGTCGGTCGAGCCGACGTTGATTTGCGGGAATGCATCGAAGCGGCCTGTACGCAGGCTGCTAGGCAGGCCGTCGAATAGCGTCGACATCTGCCTTTGCAGCCTCTCCAACTCAGTGAAGAGATTGGCCCCATTGAAAGAATCATTCATCTTTGCTCTCCTCTGGCGGCAAGAGGGAAGCTGCTTTTTGCGCCTCAGCTTAGCTGCCCCAATGCCGCGGACGAATTAAGTTGAAACACGCAGCGCGCTGACGCTGCTGCCTTTCTACCGCCTAATATAAAAAAAAATTCCGGAATTTCAAGGGGTGTCTTCGCCGTCGGCCACCGGTCTAACACCAACTTGAAATTCGCGCATCGGACCATACAGTCCCGCCACTAAGCTCATAGGAGGTACGTTGTGGAATTCGATACAGACTGGATCACTCGCGGAAGGCATCGCATAAAATTGCGCTCCACGAAAGGCTTCCCTACCGAGATCATGCACCGGTTAGCTGAGGTCACTCGTCTGGCGGTCGATCACAATATGAGCGCGCGGGCGCGCATCGTCGAGATCATCTTCCGGCAAGAGAAGGCGTACGACATCAGGATAGGGACCACTATGGCCGAGGATCGTGTGTGCGCGGCGCAGCTCGAAGCGGCAATAGCCACCGTCATGGGCCTCCTGCCGGATCAGATCAACATCTTTGTTGAGGCTGTCACGCAAGAGGAAGTCGACCTTCACTTCGGTGTCTACGAGCGGATGCTCGCAGAAAAGCTCGGCACGGTTCCGCCGATACAGTAACGGTGCGCGGGGGAACCTTAGCGCGTGAAGCAAATCAGGTTGAGGCGAAGACGACGCTGCCGTCCTTGCATAGGCAGGCATCATTCGGCTCTGTGATCCAGCATTCGAGTTCGGGGTAGGCAAGCCGGCGGTATAGGCTGGTCTCAAACAGTTCGCCGCGAAACCGCCGATACAAAAGGCGCCCAGCGAAGTAGTAATGCGGCTCAAGGGCAGCCGGTGCCGTCGCGGGAACGGCTCCGCGGAATGTCGTGCGTGTATCTGCTTCGAACGTCGTCAACAGTTCGCTGCGTGCCGGAAGCGACGTTCCGGGCGCCACCGCGTCCGTGACGGCGTAACCCGATCCCGCTTTCGGCAGCGCGTGACGCGCGCCGATGTACGTGCGCTTGATCTCAAATGCGCTGCTGACGACCTCGAAATCGCAGTCGCAACGATTTTGCAGGGCGAACGTCAACCTCGCTGGAGAGCCGGGAATGACGCGGGCCTTGGTGATGGCGATCGACAGTTGCCGCGCGTCCGTCGTTCGAATCGAATGTACGTCGGTCACCGGTTCACTGGCGGCTGTGTTGGCGCGCATTCCATCCGGTACCAGTAGTCAACAAGGCGCTGCGCGGCCTGCAGGTCCTCGGGATAGTAGGGGTCGTCCCAAAACGGCGAAGGGTCATATCCCGCTTTTCGCAACGCGGCTAACTCTGACTGGTGCTCGGCCATCGTGGGGCTCGCATTTTTCTTTAGCGCAGTCAGGTCATGGCACTCGCGGTCCGTGAGGTATCTGCCGGGCGGAGGCATCTCGCCGACGGCTACGCAACCGGCGAGCAAAGATGCCGACGCAAAGGCAAACAACAAGCGTTTGGGTGTCGCGCCCATGGTGGCCAGTCGCAATTAGTCGCCGCTGCCAAGCTCGCTGTGCTTGTGCGAGTGCGTGGCCGCATGGACCAACTCGTAGTGGGCGCCTTTGCCGCTTCGGGTCGGCGGGAAATGCTCGCCCTCGACGCACGTCACTTCGAAGCCAGATCCGACATCGCCTTCGTTCACGACCTTGTAGATGCCCGAGGTTTGGACCTTCTCGCCGGGTTTGTGTTGATCTGCCATTTCTGCCTCCTCGTTGTTGTTCAGTCGGCGTAGAGCAAAACTCGTTCCGCTATGATCACGGGCCCTTTTGCAGATTGCGGTATGCGTTGAAGTGGCGAATCGCCTTCGTCGCGTCGCCGAGTTCCTCATGGATGCGCGCGGCGTTGAAGTGTGCATCCGCGAAATCCGGCGCGTGTTCGATGCAAAGCTCATACGATCGCAATGCCTCGCCAAACCGCCCGGAATCTTCGAGCGCTACCCCAAGGTTGAACAGCAAAACCGGATCGTTCGGTCGATAGCGCAGCGCGTCGCGGTAGACCGCAATGGCGTCCTCGAACCGCTCGGTGTCCATGAGGATGCCGCCAAGGTTCAACGATGCGTCGGTATAGTCGGGAGCACGCACAAGCGCCGCCCGATAGGCGGATTCCGCGGCGGTGATGTCCTCGTCCTCCAACGATCGGGCGCGGTAGAAGAGGTCGGTTGCGTCTTCGCGAGCCTTGTTGGCCAGCGGCGCCTGCAGGGAAGCGATGTTCGACGCGGCAGGTTTCCCGTCAAAGTCCAGAAGCAGCTGGCCGGTCTCCGCGTCCCACTGGCCGCTTTCCTCGTCCCTCACGGCGACGCGGTCGCCCACAGCCGCGATGCGCACACCGGTGAGCGACCCTTCGTGGCCCCAACTCTTGCGCAGGTGGTCAAGGGCGCGGACGATTTTTACGGGCGAGACGCCCGCGACGCGCAACGCCTGCGCCGTGCGCAGCATGACGATGTCCTGAAACGTGAAGCGCCAGTCGCGCCGCTCGCCGCTCGGCGAAACAAAACCGGCTGCGACCAGCTTCTCTACGACGCTTCGGGACACGCCCAGCATGCGCTGGACTTCCCGCAGGCTGTAGCCTTGGTCGGGCATGTCACCTCTTTGTGCCGGTCTTGCGTGCTGGCGCGGGTTGGTCCTCCGTGGCCGCTCGGCGTACCGCCCGGCGTTTCGGGGCGGGCGCTTCTTCCGCCGGTTCGGGCGTCGGAGCCGCGGCTCGGGCGGTCTTTCGTGCGGCACGCGGTGCAGCCGTCGGCCGGTCTGCTACGGCGGGCTTTTTTTTCAGACTGGCGCGCAGGGCTTCCACGAGATCGATGACTTGTGCGCCGGGCTGCTCGACGGCGGGCGCGGCGGTGATTTTGTTGCCCGCGATCTTCTTGTCGATCTCTGCGAGGATCCGTTCTTTTTCTTCGTCCTTATACGCGCCGGCGTCGTAGCTGTCGACGCGGTACTGCTCGATCAGTTGTTCTGCAAGCTGCAGTTCCGTTGGCTGAATTTCAGTTTCTTCAATGCCGATGTCGGCCTGCGAGCGAACCTCGTCGGCGTAGAGCAAGGTCTGGAGAATCAGGCCGTCGTTGCCGGCGCGCACCTGCACCATGTGCTGCTTTCCCTTCCACGTCCAACGCGCGACGGCGCACGTGCCGCTGTCCTTCATCGCTTCCTGCAGCAGCCGGTACGGTTTGCCGCCGCGCTTGTCGGGGGCGAGGTAATAGGGCTTGTCGAGGTATATCGGGTCGATCGCCTCGGTTGGCACAAACGACACGATATCGATCGTGTGGCTCGCGCTCGCTTCCAGCGCCTCCAGTTCCGACTTCTCGAAGATCACATACCTCTCTTTCTCGAACTCGTAGCCCTTGACCATATCGGCGCGCTCGACGACTTTCCCATCGGCCGGGCAAACGTACTGCTGTCTCAACCGGGTTCCGCACTCTTTGTGCATCAGGTTGAAACCCACGCCTGACTTGCTCTCCGTGGCCGTGTAGACCTTCACCGGAACGGAAACGAGTCCAAAACTGAGCGTCATCGATGCGATCGATCGGGCAGCCATACGAACCTCTCGGGGTAGGTTATCTGGCCGGCCACATCTCGCCACAAGTAGGCGGCGCAACGGCCAGGCGGCAAGGCCAACGGGGCGATTCGTGCAAAATAGGTGCCACGACCGGTCGTCGCGCGACCCCGATACACCGTTGGGCGGCGTCAGACCGCGCTCCAGCAGCTCACCCGTTCGGCACAGGAGAGGGAAAAGTGTGCACCAGCTACGAGTCTAATCCGAAAGACCGCTTCGACGTCTTCAGCCTGTTCCCGGTGCCAAATTTCGACTACAAGCCGGAGATCTACAAGGATTACGCCGCGCCGATCTTTCGCCGCATCAACGGTGACTATTCGACTGACGCTGCGACGTTCGGCATGGTCCCGCGAAAATTCATTCCGCAGGGGTCAAGACGTTCGATACGATGAATGCTCGTTCGGAGTCGGTCGGGCAGAAAACGAGTTTCCGGTCCGCCTGGAACAAGCTGCAGCTCGCCTTGATCCCATGCTATCGTTTTACGAGCCCGATTACGAGACGGGAAAGGCCGTGCGCTGGCGCATCGGCATGGCGGATGGTTCTCCGCTCGCGATCGCGGGGCTATGGCGTGAGTGGAAGGATCCGGCCGACGGCTCGACCAGCGCCAGCTTCACGATGCTGACAGTGAACGCCGATGAGCACCCGCTGATGAAGCGGTTTCATCGGCCGGGAGCAGAGAAGCGGTCAGTCGTGATTATTCCGCCGACCGAGTACGAAGACTGGCTCTCTTGCAAAAGTACGGACGAAGCGCGGTCGTTCCTGCAGCTTTATCCGGCTGACGCGATGCACGCCGAGCCTTTTCCACTGCCGCCGCGGACTGCCAAGCCGAAGTCAACGCCTAACGTCGATATGGCTCAAGCGTCGCTGCTTGCGGACGACGGCGGGTGAGCGGCGGGCCGAGATACCGAGTCGGGATATTCGGAGGAAACGCGATGGCCGACGCGCCCCCGATAACGCCGGTCAACGAAAGGCAAGGACCGTTAAGGTTTATTCGATGCCTGCCATCGGCCGCAGAAATGTGCGTGCCGCCGCGCATGTCGGCAGGCGTCGAATAAGCCCGATGGAGGAAACCGCGGAGTGCCCCACTGCGGTTGGAGGGTTCGCG
>Ga0207426_1001306_pt1 | contig 21312 bp, 16 predicted proteins | sample AraplaMF_Cvi_mMS_FD_184265 | JGI IMG/M metagenome (GOLD analysis project Ga0207426, IMG submission 184265) | Arabidopsis root microbial communities from the University of North Carolina, USA - plate scrape MF_Cvi_mMS (SPAdes) (version 2) | ecosystem: Host-associated > Plants > Roots > Endosphere... | reverse complement strand
GGTCGGGCACACGAAGGTGAAGTCCTTGGGCCACGCAAAGACGATCTTCCACTTGCCCTCGTAGGTCTTGTGGTTGATCTGCTCGAACTCCTGGCCCTTCTCCAGCGAAACGCAGGCGGTCAGGTCGAACTCGGGGAACTTGTCACCGACAGTGAGCACGTACTCTCCTTGTTGCGCAGAAAGTCCCTTTTGGGGCCTTTCCTTGAGGCTTGGACGGGTCTCACAGTGCCACAGGAGGCATTGATCAGTGAAATAGCTAGACTGGTTGATGTTGATCGGAGGTGGTTATCAGTGGCTTCACCGGCAAGTCAGGGCGGCCGGCCCCGCCAGCCCAGCCTGGCCCAGCTGCGGGCGTTCACGGCGGTGGCCGAGCATCTGCATTTCCGCGAGGCGGCGGCCGAGATCGGGATGAGTCAGCCCGCGCTGTCCGGGGCGGTCTCCGCGCTGGAGGAGACGCTCGGAGTGCAGCTGCTGGAGCGTACGACGCGCAAGGTGCTGCTGTCGCCCGCGGGGGAGCGGGTGGCCGCACGGGCCCGGACGGTCCTGGAGGCCGTCGGCGATCTGATGGAGGAGGCGGAGGCGGCCCGCGCGCCGTTCACGGGCGTGCTGCGGCTCGGCGTCATCCCGACCGTCGCCCCGTATCTGCTGCCGGCCGTCCTGCGGCTGGTCCATGAGACCTACCCCGACCTGGACCTCCAGGTGCACGAGGAACAGACCGCCTCCCTCCTGGAGGGGCTGGCGCACGGACGCCTCGACCTGCTGCTGCTCGCCGTGCCCCTCGGCGTCCCCCAGGTCACCGAACTCCCGCTCTTCGACGAGGACTTCGTCCTGGTCGCCCCCAAGGAGCACTGGCTCGGCGGCCGCGGCGACATCCCCCGCCAGGCCCTCCAGGAGCTGGACCTGCTGCTGCTCGACGAGGGCCACTGCCTGCGCGACCAGGCCCTGGACATCTGCCGGGAGGCCGGCCGGGACGAGAACACCCCCGTCACCACCAGCGCGGCGGGTCTGTCCACCCTGGTCCAACTGGTCGCCGGCGGCCTCGGCGTGACCCTGCTGCCCCGCACCGCACTGCGCGTCGAGACCGGCCGCAACGACCAGCTCACCACCGGCTACTTCGCCGACCCGGCACCCTCGCGGACCATCGCCCTCGCCATGCGGTCGGGCGCCGCCCGCCAGGGCGAGTTCGAGGAGTTCGCGGCAGCGCTGCGCGGGGCCCTGCGGGGGCTGCCGGTGCGGATAGCGGAGGCGTGAGGGGCAGGGGCGGGCGACGTCGAGGGTGATCCCGGCGCCGGTGGAGTCCGGGAGCGTGCGCTGCCGGCCGGGGACGTGGACGCGGTGGCAGCGGTACGCGTCGGCGGTCGGGACGCGGCGGCGGCGCCGGTGCCCGTCCCGTCCGGACCCGGTCACCTGTTCATGGCGCCTCCTCAGGGAGCGGGCGCCGGATGACCGCTCCATGAGGAGGCGAGGAGCCCGCCGCGATCAGGCCGTGGTCTCCCGCGTGTACGTCAGGAAGGCCGCTCCGCTCTGGAGCACCGTGTGTTCGGTCAGTTCCCAGGTGCGGGGGTCGAAGGCCGTGGTGCGGGCGAAGAGCGGGATGCCGGTGCCGAGGGTGAGCGGGCTGAGCTTGACGATCAGCTGGTCGATCTCCGGGTAGAGCGCGCCGGCCAGTTCGCTGCCGCCCAGCAGCCAGATGTCCTTGCCGTCCGCGTCCTTCAGCTCCCGCACCTTCGCCACGGGGTCGGTGGCCACCAGCTCCACCGCCGGGTCGGGGCTCTCCTTCAGGGTCCGGGAGAAGACCAGGTGCCGCAGGTGGGGGTAGGCGTCGGTGAAGCCGGCCCGCAGGCCGATCTCGTAGGTGCGCCGGCCCTCCAGGACGGTGTCGAAGTGCGTGCCCTCGTCGGTGATGCCGAGCGCCGCCCTGGCGTGGGCGGGGAGGATCTCCGGGAGTTCGGCGGCCAGATGCTTGAGGTAGTCGTCGGCGATGGGCCAGAAGCCGTCCGGGCCGGTGGGGTCCGCACCGTCAGGGCCGGCGAGGAAACCGTCGAGGCTGGAGGCGATGCAGTAGACGAGCCGGCGCATAGAGGGTCCCCCTGGGGCAGTTGATGAGCGCTGCGGTGGCGAAATGATCTCGCAGATTCATTCCGTGCGCAGCCCGTCCGGCCGCATCATCCGCCACAGCGGCGGCAGGCTCAGCAGCGTCACGAAGAAGATCATGCCGCCGCCGATACCGGCCGTCCCGGCCACCACCGGCCAGTCGACCGTCACCGCGCTGTCGATCATCGTCAGCAGCAGCGCGCCCAGCGCCAGCCCGCAGCACAGCGCCAGGCCCAGGCCGAGCGCCACCGGCAGGGCGGTCTGCCACAGCACCGACCAGCCCAGGGTGGCGCGGCGGGTGCCGTACGCGTCGAGGGTGGACAGCAGCCTGCGGCGCTCGTGGAGCTGCTCGACGGTGGAGATGATCAGGCCCGAGCCGATCAGCAGCAGGGTGAGGGCGGCGCCGGCGAACAGGCCCTGGCGGACGCTGGTGTACTGCGCGTCGTGCGGGTTGTCGACGGCGGAGTACTCGGTCATCGCCGGGTTGATGCGGGCCACGGTGTTGCGGATGTGCTCCACGGCGTCCGGGGTGCCGCGGTCGAAGTCGACCTTGAACTCCATGGTGGGGTGGCCGAGCCGTCCGACGTCGAGCGCGGACGGGGTCGCCAGCAGGTCGTACGCGACCCGGTCGGGGCCGCGGCCGTGGTCGAGGAGCCGGGCGCCGCGGGCCGCTGCGGGGATCGTCCAGGGGTGCGGGGGCTGCGGATCCTCCTGGGTGTACGGGGGGTTGAGGCTGACCCGCGCCCCGGGGGCGAGGGCGGGGTCGCGGCCGGCGGCATCGGTGAGGTAGACCTCGCCGTCCCGGCAGGAGTCCAGCCGGGCCACCTTCCGCAGCGCGGCGCAGCTGCCGACGGCGAGCGTCGAGGGCGTCGCGGCGGACGAGGGATGTCCGTCGGCCGGCAGCCGGCCGATGTTCGCGTCGATGGTGCCGCGGACCGCCGTCACCCCGGGGGTGGCACGCAGCGCGTCGAGCGCCCGCTGGGTCCGCGGCCAGCCGTCGGCGTTGCCCCACAGGCCGATCCGCGGGACCTTGCCGGACTCCGCGTACGCCCGGGCGTAACCGGCCTGCATACCCGTCATGAGCATATGGATCGCGATCGCGCCGGCCACCGCGACGGTGATGGCACTGACCGCGCGGGTGGCCGAGCCGCTGTTCCACTGCAGGCGGCGGACGGCGAGTTGCCAGGGGACCGGGCCGCCGTGCAGCCGGCCGACGACCGCGTCCACCAGCCAGGGCAGCAGGGCGGTGACGCCGAGCAGCAGCGACATCGCGCCGGCCGCGAGGGCGACGGTGTGCAACGGGGTGTCGTGCCACGGCCGTTCCCGGGCCAGCGGCACCAGCAGCAGGATGCCCGTGGCGGGCAGCGCCACCCGCCACCACAGCCGGCGGCGGAGCGCGGGCCGGTTGCGGACGATGCCCAGCGGCTCGACGGTGATGCCGCGCTGGGCGAACAGCGTCACCACCACGGCCGCCGTCGGGACGAGCACGGCGATCAGCGCGGCGGCGAGGGGCGACGGGGCCACGTCCGAGGGGAAGACGTTGACGTCCCACAGCGTGATCACCGAGGCGCACTGCCGGCCGGCCAGGAACAGCGCGCCGCCCCCTGCCAGCCCCAGCAGCGCACCGAACAGCGCCTCGCCGGAGGCGATCCGGCGGGTGGTGCGGACGTCGGCGCCGACCAGCCGGAGCGCGGCCAGCCGGCGCTCCCGGCGCTCGTTGCCGAACCGTACGGAGGTGCCGATGAAGACCAGCACCGGCGTCATCAGCGTCACGCACGTCATGACCACGAGGAGCACGACGGGCGCCCGCACCGGCGGCGGCTGCCAGTTCGTGCCGAAGTGGTCGATGCGGTTGCCGTCGGCCGCGGAGAGCGTGGCGCTCTGTGCGACGTAGGTGAGTTCCCGCGGGCCGAGCAGACCGTCGTCGCCGATCACGCCGGCGATCTTGTAGTCCAGCCGGTCGCGCAGCAGCGCACCGCGGGGGGAGTCCAGCAGCTCTTTGAGCGCCGGGGAGACCAGCATCCGTCCGGGCCCGGGGAACCGGCCGATGCCGGGGGGCACGGGCGGATGCGCGCCGTCCGGGCGGACCAGGCGGCCGCGGATCGGCGTACCGCGGAAGGTGGTGTCGACGGAGGCGTGGAGGAGGGTGCGGTCGGAGGGCGGGGGCGGGTGGACCTGGCCCAGGTTCTCGCGGGCCTTCTCCCGGCCGTGCCAGGCGTCCAGCAGGGGCGGCACGGAGGAGCAGAGCAGCAGCACGGCCACGCCCAGGGCGACGCCGGTGGCGGTCAGCGCGGTACGGATCCAGCCCTCGCGGCCGCCGCCGGCCGCGAACCGCATCCCCATCACGAGGTCACGGGCCCAGGCCCGGGGACCGGTGGGCGCGGACGGCCCCCGGGCGGCGGACGGGGCGGTGGTGCGGCCGCCGCCACCGGGGTTGCCACCGGTGTGCGGGCGCGGCCGGCTCATATCAGGCCCGCCTGCATGTCCTTCACTCTGCCGTCGCGGACCACGACCTCCCGGTCGGAGTAGGCCGCGACGCGGGCCTCGTGGGTGACCAGGACGACCGCGGCGTTGGTGTCCCGGGCGGCGTCGGTCAGCAGGTTGAGGACGCGTTCGCCGTTGAGCGAGTCCAGGGCGCCGGTGGGCTCGTCGGCGAAGACGACCCGGGGCCGGGTGACGAGGGCGCGGGCGACCGCGATCCGCTGGCCCTGGCCGCCGGAGATCTCCCCGGGCCGCCGGCCGTGCACCGTCTCGACCTCCAGCCGCTCCAGCCACTCGTGGGCCCGGCGTTCGGCTTCCTTGCGCTTGGTGCCGTTCAGCCGCAGCGGCAGCGCGACGTTCTCCAGCGCGGTCAACTCCGGCACCAGCTGCCCGAATTGGAAGACGAAGCCGAAGTCGGTGCGGCGCAGGGCGCTGCGCTGGGCGTCGCTCAGCGCGGTCAGGGAGTGCGGGCCGTAGTGGACGGTGCCGGAGTCCGGGCTGATGATCCCGGCGAGGCAGTGCAGCAGGGTCGATTTGCCGGAGCCGGAGGGGCCCATGACGGCGACGACCTCACCGGCGTGGACGGAGAACTCGACGCCGTCCAGCGCCGGAGTCTGCCCGTAGGTCTTGCCCAGGCCTTCCGCCGCGAGCAGGGAGCCCTCCGGCGTCACGGGCGGACCGCTTCGGCCAGGTTGTCGAGCCGGGCGGCGGTCAGCTCCAGCCAGCGCAGATCGGCTTCGAGGTGGAAGAGCGCGTGGTCGCAGATCAGCTGGTCGGCGAGGTCGCCGGAGCGCTTGCGCTCGGTCAGTCCGCGCATCAGCCGCAGATGCTCGGCGCGCTGGGTGTCCAGCAGCTGGGCGGCGTTGCGGTCGGTCAGCAGGGCCAGGACGATCTTGGTGTAGAGCGTCGACTGGAGGTACGGCTCGGGCTTCTCCGGACGGGCCAGCCACTGGGCGACATCGGTGATCCCGGCGTCCGTGATCGCATACCGCTTGCGCTCGGGTCCGGCACCGGCCTCCACGGCGTCCACCTCGACCAGGCCGTTCTTCAGCAGCCGGGACATCGTGGAGTAGACCTGCCCGTAGTGCAGCGGGCGGTCCTGTCCGAAGTGCTCGTCGAAGGCCCGCTTGAGGTCGTAGCCATGGCGGGGGCCGGACTCCAGGAGGCCCAGCAGCGTATGACCGATTGACATGCGGGTCACTCTACTCGGGGGTGTACCGGTGGTGTATACGTGCCCGGTATAGAGCGGACCGCGTACCGCACGGCCCCGGCCGCCGCCGCGGTGACCGGCACGGATCCGGTGCCCGGCGGCAGGGGCCCGCTGCCTACTCGTCCCTCGGTTCCTTCGGCGGCCGCCCCCGTCGTGGCATCGCCCCCGCCCCGCGGGGCAGCCGGCCCGCGTCCGACAGGGCCTTGCGGAGCAGGAACTCGATCTGCGCGTTGGCGCTGCGCAGTTCGTCGTCGGCCCAGCGTGCCAGCGCGTCGTGGATCAGCGGGTCCAGCCGCAGCAGCACCTGCTTGCGCCGCTGCGGCCGTCGCGCGGGGGCCCGCCCGCTCTCGGCGTCGGGCCCCTTCGGGGTGTCGGCGCTCATGCCGGGGCCCCGCTCCGCCCGGCCCCGCCCGTGCCGGGCGCGCGCCGTGTCACGGTGTGCCCGCTCACTGGTAGAGGGAGCCCGTGTTCATGACCGGCTGGGCGGCCCGGTCGCCGCACAGCACCACCATCAGATTGCTGACCATGGCCGCCTTCCGCTCCTCGTCCAGCTCGACGATGCCCTGCTCGCTGATGCGTTCCAGCGCCTGCTCGACCATGCCGACCGCGCCCTCGACGATCTGCTGGCGGGCCGCGACCACCGCGCCGGCCTGCTGCCGCTGCAGCATCGCGGAGGCGATCTCGGGGGCGTAGGCGAGGTGGCTGAAGCGGGACTCGATGATCCGTACGCCGGCGGCCTGGACCCGTGCGGTCAGCTCCAGGGCGAGCTTCTCGGTGATCTCCTCGGCGTTGCCGCGCAGCGACAGGGCGTCCTCGTCGTGTGCGTCATAGGGGTACTCGATGGCGATGTGCCGGACGGCCGCCTCGGTCTGGGTGGCGACGAACTCCAGGAAGTCGTCGACCTCGAAGAGCGCCTGGGCGGTGTCCTCGACCTGCCAGACCACGATCGAGGCCAGCTCGATCGGGTTGCCGTAGGCGTCGTTGACCTTGAGGACCGCGGTCTCGTGGTTGCGCACCCGGGTGGAGATCTTCCGGGCGGTGGTGAGGGGGTTCACCCAGCGCAGTCCGTCGGTGCGGATGGTGCCGACGTACCGTCCGAAGAGCTGGATGACCCGGGCCTCGCCGGGCGCGACCATCTTCACGCCGGTCATGCAGAAGAACGAGCCGAGCAGCAGCGCGACCCCGGCGATGATCATCGGCACGCCGGCCGCCTTGTCGCCGCCGTCGCCGAGTATCCCGCCGACGATGATCAGGGCGATGCCCAGTGCCACGCCGAGCACGGTCAGCAGCAGGGCGAGGCCGCCCGGAATGCTGTGCGCCGGGGTCTCGCGGACCTGCGGGCGGGGCATCTCGGGGGCGTCGACGGCGAGGTCGTCGCCGGGTCCCGCGGAGCGGTCGGCCGGTGTCTGATCGGACATGGAATCCCCGTTTCTCCCCGTACGGCACGTGATGTCTGCCGCAATGGGTGATGTCACTGGTCTAGCAAAGCGATAGCACTTTAAGCCCTGGCGCAGCGAGGTGTCCAGTGCTCGTACGGGGGTCCGCCGACGGAAAGATCCCAGGTGGGGGCGTGGCGACGCAGAACACCCACCCCTTGGTTCCGCAAGGCCGGGTGCTGTTTGTCACGTCGGGAAAAGCCTTGATCGATGAGTATTTGTTGACAGATGCGGTGTTAGCTTCAACAGCTGAGTTAGCTGGGGGCGGAACGACTGGAGTTGCTGAAGCGATGGGCCGAGCGGACGCGAGACGGGCGCGACAGGGGAGCGCCCGCCGGGCCAAACAGAAGGACAAGAAGTCCGGCATACGCCGCTTCTTCACCTGGAAGAAGCTCCTCGGGGCCTTCCTCGGGGTGTGCCTGCTGGGCATCCTCGGCTTCATCGGCCTGTATCTGTACGTGGACATCCCCAAGGGGAACAACGACGCCAAGCTGCAGAGCAACGTCTACAAGTACGCCGACGGCAAGGTCATGGCGCGCACCGGTCTGCGCAACCGGGAGAACGTCCCGCTCAGCCGGATACCCAAGGACGTGCAGCGCACCTTCGTCGCCGCGGAGAACAAGACCTTCTACGACGACTCCGGCGTCGACCTGAAGGGCACCCTGCGCGGCGTCCTGAACACCCTGCGGGGCCAGGGCAAGCAGGGTGGTTCGACGATCACCCAGCAGTACGTCAAGAACTACTACCTGAGCCAGGAGCAGACGGTCTCCCGCAAGCTCCAGGAGATCGTCATCTCGCTCAAGGTGGACAACAAGTACGGCAAGGACGACATCCTCGCCGGCTACATCAACACCAGCTACTACGGCCGCGGCGCCTACGGCATCCAGGCCGCCGCCCAGGCCTACTACGGTGTGGACGTCGAGAAGCTGACCGTCTCGCAGGGCGCCTACCTGGCCTCGCTGCTCCAGGCCCCGAACCAGTACGACTGGACCCTGGCGACCGAGGCCGGCCGGAAGCGGGTCAAGGAGCGCTGGGCCTACACCCTCGACAACATGGTCGAGATGAAGTGGCTCTCCCCGGAGGACCGCCGCAAGCAGACCTTCCAGGTGCCGAAGGACCCCAAGCCGCTGAGCGGGGTGAGCGGCCAGACCAACTACCTGGTCGAGCAGGCCAAGCAGGAGCTCTTCGCCCAGGGCGTCGACGAGAAGCAGTTCGCGGCCGGCGGCTGGACGGTCACCCTCGGCATCGACAAGAACAAGCAGAAGGCGCTGGAGCGGGCCGTCAAGCGCAAGCTCCTCGCCGACCTCGACCCCAAGAAGCGCAAGGTCGACGCGGACGCCCAGCTCGGCGCCACCTCGGTGGACCCCAAGACCGGTCGCATCGTGGCGATGTACGGCGGCGAGGGCCCGCCCAAGCACTACCGGAACAACGCCACCCGCACCGACTACCAGGCGGCCTCCACCTTCAAGCCGCTGATCCTGGCCTCCGCGATGGAGAACAACGCGGTCACCCAGGACGGCGTCCCGATCAACCCGGACACGGTCTACGACGGCCGCAACCGCCGTCCGGTCGTCGGCGGCACCATCCCCTTCGCGCCGCCCAACGAGGACGAGCAGCAGTACGGGAAGATCAGCGTCCAGACGGCGACCAACAACTCCGTCAACGCGGTCTTCGCGCAGATGGGTGCGGACGTCGGCCTGGAAAAGGTCAAGGAGACCGCGGTCAGCCTCGGCATGGCCGACACGATGGACGTCAAGCCCGCCATGACCCTGGGCACCATGGGCGCCAGCCCGCTCCAGATGGCCGGGGCCTACGCCACCCTCGACAACCACGGCAAGAAGGTCACCCCGACGCTGGTCACCCAGGCCTCGCACAGCGTCAACGGCGCCGAGACCAAGGTCCCGCTGAAGAACCCGATCGGCGACCAGGTGCTCAGCCGCAAGACCGCCGACACCGTCACCTCCGTGCTGACGGGCGTGGTCAACGACGGCACCGCCTCGCAGGCCGTGAAGAACACCGCCTACAAGGCGGCGGGCAAGACCGGCACCTCCGACGACGACAAGTCGGCGTGGTTCGTGGGCTACACGCCCAAGCTGGTCACCGCCGTCGGCATGTTCGGCGAGTCCCCGCAGGGCGGCCGGCAGGTCACCCTCAAGAACGCCGGCGGCGACGGCCGGGTCAACGGCGGCGGCTACCCGGCCCGGGTGTGGGCGGACTACACCGAGGCGGCGCTGAACGGCAACACCGGCGCGGACTTCGAGCTGGACACGGAGCTGGGCGCCGGGGTCCCGCCGACCATCACCCCGACGCCGAGCCAGTCGACGTCGCCCAGCCCGACCCCGTCCGAGACGCCGAGCGGTTCGCCGTCACCGACCCCGTCGAAGCCGAGCGGCACCCCCTCGCAGTCCCAGAGCGGCCGGCCCAGCCCGCCCGGCCCGTCCGGCTCCAGCTCCGGCCCGCCGAGCGGCGGCGCGGACGGCGGTGCCGGCGGCGGCAACGGCGGCCCGGCCGGTGGCGAGGGCGGCACCGGCGACGGCGGGAACCGCACCGACAGCCTGCCCGGCTTCGACTGACGTGCCCGGCACCGCGGCCCCCACCTCGGCAGAGGCGGGGGCCGCGGTGCGGTACGGAGCGGTGGCGCTCAGCCGCCGTTCACCTTGTGGGCGATCCGGTCGCCCACGTTCTTGTCGATGTTGCGCCAGTACTGCAGCGCCCGGTCCAGCACCGGACGGCTGACGCCGTTGAGCAGGTGGCCGGAGACGTTGCCCACGAGCCGGTCGCGGGCCGCGTCGTCGAGTACCTGGCGGACCATCGTGCCCGGCTGGCCGAAGTCGTCGTCGTCCCGACGCAGCGTGTAGGCCTCGCGGACCATCTGCCCGCCGGTCTCCCAGCCCGCGGGCTCCCCGTAGCGCAGGGTGTCCGCCGCCGGGCCGCCGTAGCTGTTCGGCGCGTAGGGCCGGGCCGCGCGGGAGGGCTCGTACCGCATCGGGCCGTCCTTCGCGTACGAGTGGACGGGGACGTGCGGCCGGTTGGGCGGCAGCTGCGCGTAGTTCGGGCCGATGCGGTACCGGTGGGTGTCCGCGTACGAGAACAGCCGGCCCAGCAGCATCTTGTCCGGCGACGGGCCGACCCCCGGCACCATGTTGGACGGTTCGAACGCCGCCTGCTCGATGTGGATGAAGTAGTCCTCGGGGTTCTTGTTGAGCGTCATCCGCCCGACCTCGATCAGCGGGTAGTCGCCGTGCGGCCACACCTTGGTCAGGTCGAACGGGTTGAACCGGTAGTCCGGGGCGTCGTCGAACGGCATGACCTGCACATACAGCGTCCACGACGGGGCGTTGCCGCCGTCGATGGCCTCGAACAGATCACGGCGGTGATAGTCGCCGTCCTCGCCGGCGATCCGGTCCGCGTCCTCCTGGGTGAGGAAGTCGATGCCCTGGTCGGTCTTGAAGTGGTACTTGATCCAGAACTTCTCGCCGCCGGCGTTGACCCACATGTAGGTGTGCGAGCCGTAGCCGTTCATGTGGCGGTAGGTCTTGGGGATGCCGCGGTCGCCCATCAGCCAGGTGACCTGGTGGGCGGACTCCGGCGACAGCGTCCAGAAGTCCCACTGCATGTCGTTGTCGCGCATCCCGTTGTCCGGGCGGCGCTTCTGGGAGCGGATGAAGTCCTGGAACTTGATCGTGTCACGGACGAAGAAGACCGGGGTGTTGTTCCCCACCAGGTCGTAGTTGCCGTCCTCGGTGTAGAACTTCAGGGCGAAGCCACGGGGGTCGCGCCAGGTGTCGGGGGAGCCCTGCTCACCCGCGACGGTCGAGAAGCGCGCGAGCATCTCGGTGGTCTTTCCCGGCTGGAAGAGGTCTGCCTTGGTGAACTGGCTCACGTCATTGGTGACTTGGAAGAAACCATAGGCGCCGGCGCCCTTGGCGTGCACCACCCGCTCGGGGACCCGCTCGCGGTTGAACTGGGCCATCTTCTCGATGAGGTAGTGGTCCTGGAGCAGGATGGGGCCGTCCGGGCTCACGGTCAGCGAGTGCTCGTCGCTCTCCACCGGGACGCCGGCGTTGTTCGTCGTGCGCGGGACGTTGTGCGCGGTGCTGGTCATGGAGGAGTGCCTCCTGTTTCGACGACGGGAAGTAGGGGTCGGTCGGTCCCGAAGCGGGGCAGCCCGAATTGGGGCGGTCAGTCCCTTACATCCACCCAAGCAGTCAACTACCCCGACGGCACGTCGGCAAGAGTTGGACCCCGTCCGGTCTCAGACGGGGTCCAACATGTGGGATGCGCGGCGCGCCGGGGCCGCCGGCGTCAGCGGCGCACCGCCCCCGGCGGCATCGACAGCTCGAACCAGACGACCTTTCCCATGCTCAGACGGGTCGCGCCCCAGCGCCGGGCCATCCGGTTGACCAGGTACAGGCCGCGCCCGCCCTCGTCCGACGGCCGGGCCTGGCGCAGCCGCGGCAGCTGCGGGACGTCGTCGCCCACCTCGCAGCGCAGTACGTCCGTACGCAGCAACCGCAGCGTGATCGGCCGCTCCGCGTACCGCACCGCATTCGTCACGACCTCGCTGACCAGCAGCTCCAGTTGGTCGGTCAGCTCCTCCAGACCCCAGCGCGCCAGCGCCCGCCGGGCCAGCCGGCGGGCCTGCCCGGCCGTCTGCGCCTTCGGGTCCAGATACCAGTACGCGACATCGCTCGGCGCGATCCCGTCGAACCGGGCCGCCAGCAGCGCGATGTCGTCATCGCGGTCGCCGGGGCCCAGCATGTCGAGGACCTCGTCGCACATCGGCTCCAGCGGCGGCGGGTTGGGCCCCGTCAGCCGGGCCGTCTCCGCCAGCCGCTCCCGCAGCTGCTCGATCCCGGTCCACACGTCCCGGATCCGCGACTCGACCAGGCCGTCGGTGTAGAGGACCAGGGTGGCGCCCGCCGGGGCGTCCAGCTCCACCGCCTCGAAGTCCACCCCGCCGACCCCGATCGGCGCGCCCGACGGCACCCGCAGCACCTCGGCGCGCCCGCCGCGGTGCAGCATCACCGGCGGCGGATGCCCGGCGTTGGCGATGGTGATCCGGTGCGCGACCGGGTCGTAGACCGCATACATGCAGGTCGCCATCCGGTCCGTGCCCAGCCGCTGGGCCTGCTCGTCGAGGTGGTGCAGCACCTCCTGCGGCGGCAGGTCCAGCCCCGCCAGCGTCTGCGCGGTCGTGCGCAACTGGCCCATGATCGCGGCCGAGGTCATCGAGTGCCCCATGACGTCGCCGACCACCAGCGCCACCCGGCTGCCCGGCAGCGGGATCGCGTCGTACCAGTCGCCGCCCACCCGCGCCGTCTCGGCGGCCGGCAGATAGCGGCTGGCCAGCCGGACGCCGGTGGGCTGCGGCAGCGAGTCCGGCAGCATGGTGCGCTGCAGCGCGTCGGCGATGTACGCCTCCCGGCCGTAGAGCACCGCCTTGTCGACGCCCAGCGCGGTGTGCGTCGCCAACTGCGCGGCCACCAGCAGATCGTCCGGCTCGAACGCCGGGCGGTCCGGGCGGCGCAGGAACACCGCCGCGCCGATCACCCGGCGGCGGCCGCGCAGCGGCGCCAGGATCACCCGGTGGCCGCCGGGCAGCCGCGGATCCGGCCCCAGCAGCTCCGGCAGCGCCGTCCGCGCCGCCTGGGCCTCGCCGAACAGCGGCCGTACGCCCCGCAGCACCTCCGCCAGCGGGCCGCCGGGCTCCACCTCGGCCAGCTCTGCCGCGCTGCCGCCCATCGCCGGGCCCAGATCGGGCTGCGCGGGCAGCACCGGCAGCCGGCCGCCGTTGGTGTCCGGCTCCTCCGGGATCCGGTCGGTGCGCCGCAGCCGCAGCACCACCGGGCCGGTGGGGCGCTCGTCGCCCACCGGCAGCGGATCGCGCAGGTAGACGAGGATGGCGTCGGCGAACGTCGGCACCGTCGCCCGGCACAGCCCGAGCACGATCTCGTCCAGGTCGATACCGCGGGCGATCCGCCGCGTCGCCGCCCCGATGAACCGCAGCCGGTCGCCGCCCGCCTGCCGGGCCGCGGCCACCTCGCCGCTCTCGCCCGGATGCGCCGAGCGGGCCGGCGGCACGGGCGGCGGGCCCTGCGGCGCACCGGCCGGGCCGGGCACCTGGGAGGCGGTGACCTCCCCGGTCGCCGGACGCGACACCTCGCCATGGGCACCCGGCCCGGCGGACCGGCCGCCGTGCGGCGCCGCCGGCTGTCCCGGCACCGTCCCGCCCGGGTCGCCGGCGTGCGGCCGCGACCGCCCGCCGCCGCCCTCCCGCGGCCGTCCGATGCCCTCGCCGCCGTGCCGCGGGCGCTGCCCGTGGTGCGGCTCCTCGCCCGGCTCCGGCGCCTCGGCGCGGCCCACCGCGCCCTGCGCCGTCCGCCGACCGGCACGGGCCGTCTCGCGCCCCGCGTCCGCCGCTCCGCCCGGCCGTCCTTGCGCAGGCATGGCCACCTCCCCGTACGTGTCGCCGTACGCCTCCCCGTACGGGAGCGAGACGTCCCGTGCGGCGGCATGGCCGCTGCTGTGAGCGGCGCTGTGATCACTGGTGCGCCCGCCGGTGTGGCCCGCCGCGGCGCCGTCCGCGTCCGCCGACGGGTCCCGCCGCGCCGCGCCGTGGTCCACGGCCGGCTCGTCCTCGTGGCGGCCCGCCGGCGGACCGGCCGAGGCGGCGACGGCGACCCCGGCGAGGCCTATGTCGTCACCGCCGCGCACCGCGAACCCGGCGCCGGGCGACGGGGCGAACCCCGCCGCCGCGGGCTGCTGCAGGGCGCTGCGCGGGTCGGGGACCGCGCCGAACGACGCCGTCCCTGCCGGCCCCCGCGCGGGGGACGCCGAGGGCGCGGCGGTCGGGGCCGACCGTCGCGATTCGTGGGAGGTGGGGTGCTCCGTCACGCGTGGGATTCCATCCGTCCGGGGCTGTGCGCCGAACGCGCCGCGTTATGAGCGCGCCGCCCGTACGGGACGCGCCCCACGCGCTGCGTCTCAGGCGCGTCGCAGGTGCAGAAAGAGCTGGATCTCGGGTGGTACGTCCGTACTCGACGGGGCGTATGCGTAGGCATCCTCCCCGACGACGTCGAAACCCGCGTCGTGCACGACCCGGCGCAGGTCGTCCCGCAGGTAACCCGATACCCGGATCGAGTTGCCCAGGAACGGAATGGTGAAGTCGTCCACATCCGCCTCGACCATGGACAGGGCCAGCAGCCCCTCCGGTCGTAGCAGATCATGGAGCAGGCCCAGTGCGTAAGGGATTTCCGCACGGGGCAGCATCAGAAGCGAGAAATAGGCGGCGACACCGTCGAAGGAGCCGGGGCCGCCGAGCCGGCCGCCGCGCAGATCGGCGATGTCCAGCCGGTGGAAGTCGGCGCCCGGGACGTTCGCCCGGGCCAGGGCGATCATCGAGGGGGAGAGGTCGATTCCCACGACGCGGTGTCCGGCGTCCGAGAGTTGACGGGCGGTCGGCAGGCCCGTGCCGCATCCGAGATCCAGGACGCGCGAGCCGGCGGGCAGGGTGTCGGCCAGCCAGGTGCCCGAGGCGAGCTGGCCCTCCTTGTGGGGAAAGGCGTCGTCGTACCGGTCGCCGATGGCGTCGAACGCCTCGGCCTGGCCGGCCCGGTCCAGTGCTAACCGGTGCAGCCCTTCGTATTCGTCGTAGTGAGTCGCGCTCACGACCTCGCCCCTCCTGCGACCGCGGTCAAGTTCGTTTTCCCGTTCTGGAGTTGCGCCTGTGCAGTCTTGCGGAGGACGATCCTACGTTTGAAGACCCGGGGCACAGCAAGGGGGCTCGGCCCCGCTCCTCGCCCCGCAGGATCGTGCTGTGCCCATAGGCGCACCTTTCCACGGTTCGCCCCCTTCAGTCGCCCGTTTTCCCTTCGCTCCCTCACGACCGCAAACGATCCGGTGCGCGGTCCCAGTCGTCCGGGAGCCCGGGGACGTCCCAGGCCGGGTCGGGGCGCCAGTCCTCCCAGCCGTCGGCGTACGGCGCCCGCCAGGCCGTGATCTGTGCGATCGCGGCCCGGCCGGCCGATCTGACCTCGGAGGCCTGTGCGTCCGTCATCAGCCCGTCCCGCTGCGCCTGCGCGAACTCGTCCTCGTCCCGCCACTCCCAGTGCCGGTCCGGATAGACACAGATGTCGAGGAAGTGGTCCTCGGAGTCAATGCCGCCCGACCAACGGCGCCGCGGCTCCTCCAGATTGACGTACCAGTTCTTGAACTGCCAGCCGCGCTCCCAGAACAGCCACACCGACCACGGGTCGCCGGGCCGCGCCAGCTTCAGCACGCCGGTGCCGAACCACTGGTCGTGCACGGTCCGGCGCGGTTTGGTGTAGCGGGTGGACAGCGGCTCGCGGTGCACCGGGGTGCCGTCGGCGAGCATCGGCTTGATGCAGGGCGTGCCCGGCGCCATCCACACCGCGAGCAGCTCGTCGGTGTCCTGGACAACGGTCATCGGGCGGCAGATGTGGAACCGTCCGGCGTCGGCGTTGTCGCGGTAGCGCCACAGGACGTGGTCCCCCGGCGCCCAGTGCGACGCTCCCGTCGCACCACCCGCCGCCTGCCCCGCCCCGGCCGTCCCGCGTCCGCCGGGCGTCTCGCCTTCCGTCGTGTCCACCATGTCCGCTGTCATGCGCAGATCTTAGAGGCGCGGCACGACGCGCGCCGTGACATGAGACGCACCGGGCGTTACGGGCAGGATAATGCGGGCCGCCCCCGCGACCCGCGCCCGCAACAGGAGTGGCGGCGCGGGCGGCGAGGGGCCGGCCGGTTCAAGGACGCGTCATCCGCAGCACGTCCAGCGCCTCGTCCAACTGCTCCTCGCTCAGCAGCCCCCGCTCGACATAGCCGCCCTCCAGGACCACCTCGCGAATGGTCTTCCGCTCGGCGAGCGACCTCTTGGCGACCTTCGCGGCCTCCTCGTACCCGAGGTACTTGTTGAGCGGGGTGACGACCGACGGCGACGACTCGGCGTACTCCCGGGCCCGTTCCGCGTTCGCGGTGATCCCGTCGACCGTGCGGTCCGCCAGCAGCCGCGCCACATTGGCCAGCAGCCGCATCGATTCGAGCACATTGCGCGCGATGACCGGCAGCATCACGTTCAGCTCGAAGTTGCCGGCCGCGCCCGCCGCCGCCACCGTCGCGTCATTGCCGGTGACCTGCGCGGCCACCATCAGCACCGCCTCCGGGATCACCGGGTTGACCTTCCCCGGCATGATCGAAGAACCCGGCTGCAGATCCGGCAGCGCGATCTCCGCGAGCCCGGTCCGCGGCCCCGACGCCATCCACCGCAGATCGTTGGCGATCTTCGTCAGCCCGACCCCGATCGTCCGCAACTGCCCGCTGGTCTCGACGATCCCGTCGCGCGCCCCCTGCGCCTCGAAGTGATCGCGCGCCTCGGTCAGCGGCAGCCCCGTCACCCGCGCCACCTCCGCGATGACCGCGGCCGAGAACCCCGGCGGGGTGTTGATGCCCGTCCCCACCGCCGTGCCGCCCAGCGGCAGTTCCGCCAGCCGCGGCAGCGACGCCCGCAGCCGCTCGACGCCGTACCGCACCTGGGCGGCATAGCCGCCGAACTCCTGCCCCAGCGTCACCGGCGTGGCGTCCATCAGATGCGTCCGCCCCGACTTCACGACCTCGGCGAACTCCGCCGCCTTGCGCTCCAGCGCCTCCGCCAGATGCTCCAGCGCCGGGATCAGATCGGTCAGGACCGCGGACGTCGCCGCGATGTGGATCGACGACGGGAAGACGTCGTTGGACGACTGGCTGGCGTTGACGTGGTCGTTGGGATGGACCTCCCGGCCCAGCCGCTCGCTCGCCAGCGTCGCGACGACCTCGTTGGTGTTCATGTTCGACGACGTGCCCGACCCCGTCTGGAACACGTCGATGGGGAAGTGGTCGTCCCACTGCCCCTCCGCGACGGCCGCGGCGGCCTCCTGCACGGCCTCCGCGATGTCCTTGTCCAGCACCCCCAGCTCGCCGTTCACCTTGGCCGCCGCGCCCTTGATCCGCGCCAGCGCCTCGATGTGCGCCCGCTCCAGCCGCTGCCCCGAGACCGGGAAGTTCTCCACCGCACGCTGCGTCTGCGCCCGCCATTTCGCATGCGCGGGCACCCGCACCTCCCCCATGGAGTCGTGCTCGGTCCGAAAGCCGCCGGAGTCGCCGAATGCGCCGTTGTCACTCATACCTATGTCAGTGCCCGGGAACCCCGATCTGTTCCCGGGCACCGGCCGGATGTCACCTGGCTGCGGGGCAGTGGCCCTTCGGCGGGCCGGATCAGGCGGAGGTGACCGCCCGTCATCCCGGCCGCGCGCCGCCCGCTCCGGCGGCGCGCTCGGTTCCGCTTCACGGCGGCCGGCGCGATGGCCCACCGCCGTGGGAGCCGGTGCGGGGCAACCTGCCTTGCCGTACCCGCGCTTGAGCGACTGCTCAAAACGCTCTACGCTGCGTTTGAGCAGTCGCTCAAACGCGTGGGAGGGGGATGTCGCATGGGGTTGTACGTGGAGGCCCGCATACGTGCCGGGATCGGTGAGGTGTGGGACCGGAGCCAGGAGCCGCAGCAGCATCAGCGCTGGGACCTGCGGTTCGGTGAGATCGACTATCTGCCGTGCGCGCCGGGGGAGCCGCAGCGCTTCCGGTACGCCACCCGCGTGCTGCCGTGGCTCGCGGTCGACGGCACCGGCGTCTCTGCCGGGGAGCGGAACCGGCCCGACGGCACCCGGACTTCAGCCCTCCGCTTCGCCTCGGCGCACCCGCTGTCGCTGATCGAGGAGGGCCGCGGGTACTGGCGGTACGTCCCGGACGGCGAGGCGCTGCGGTTCCTCACCGGATACGACTACCGGCCGCGCTGGGGCCGCTTCGGCCGGGTCGTCGACCGGCTCTTCTTCCGGCCGCTCATGGGCTGGGCCACCGCCTGGTCCTTCGACCGGCTGCGGCTGTGGTGCGAGCGCGGGATCACCCCCGAGCGGTCGCTGCGCCACGCCCTCGCGGAGCTGTTCGCCCGTATCGCCGCCGTCGCCGCCACCGCGGCCCTGGCCCCCATGGCCCCGGTGGCCACGATCTCCGTCCTCGCCGCGACCGTACCCGCCGTGGCGGCCGCCGCCCTGCTGCTGCCGCCCCTGCCCACCACCCCCGCGGCCCGGCGCTGTCTGCGCCGCCCGCCGGAGCGGGCCGCCGGACGCAGCGGGAGCGCCGCCGCCCCGACCGCCGCCGCCCCGACCGCCCTCCTCGACAGCCTGGAGCAGTGATGACCTCGATATTCCAGCGCGCCCTCGGCGCCGACTTCGACCGGCTCCACCCGAACATCCAACGGCGCTTCTCCGTCGGGCTCGACAGCGGTGAGGCGTGCGTCGGGCGGGGCACGATGGACCGGATCTGGCACGGCCGCAGCTTCGTCCGGCCGTTCCTGGCCCTCGGCGGCAGCCGCAACATCCTCGTCCCGCAGACCGGCCGGGACATCCCCTTCGTCATCGAGAACGTCCCCTACACGGACTCCTTCGGGCGCGAGACCGTCACCTTCGTCCGGACCTTCGCCTTCCCGCGCCGCCCCCGCCGCTTCGACGCCACCATGGTCTTCAGCCCCGAGCGCGGCTGCGTCGTCGACTACCTGGGCACCCACCAGCACCTCGCCACCGACCTGCACTTCACGGCCGACGACAGCGGGGCCCTGGTCATCCGCTCCGGCGAGCACCGCTTCCGGGAGGGGCCGGTCGACGTCCGGGTGCCGGACCTGATCGGGGGCGATGCCGTGGTGCGCGAGTCGTACGACGAGGCGGCCGGGTGCTTCCGCATCCAGGTGCGGGTCGGCAACCGGCGGTTCGGCCCGCTCTTCGGCTACGAGGGGTCGTTCCGGGCGGAGTTCGCGGACGCCGCCGAGCGCGGGGTGCGCGCCGGGCTGCGGCCGGTGCGCGAGGAGGCGCGGACGTGAGCGCGGAGACCCGTACGAAACTGCTCGCCGGCGCGCTGCAGACGCTCATCGAGCAGGGCATCGCCAAGACCTCCGCCCGCACCATCGCCGCCACCGCGGGAGTCAACCAGGCCCTGGTCTTCTACCACTTCGGCAGTGTCGACGAACTCCTCGCCGCCGCCTGCCGGTACGGCGCGGAGCAGCGTGTCGCGCACTACCGCGAGCGCCTCGCCCGGGTCGGCAGCCTCGCCGAACTCCTGGAGCTGGGGCGGGAGCTGCATGCCGAGGAGCGCGCCGCCGGCCATGTCGCCGTCCTCGCCCAGCTCCTGGCCGGGGCCCAGACCCAGCCCCGGCTCGTGCCCGCGACCGCCGCCGGACTCTCCTCGTGGATCGAGGAGATCGAAGGGGTCCTGGCGCGGGTGCTGGCCGGGACGCCGATCGCCGCGTTCGTGGACGTCGCCGGCCTCTCCCGGGCGCTCGCCGCGGGATTCGTCGGCCTGGAGCTGTACGAGGGCGTGGATCCCGACGGGGCGCTCGCGGCCCTGGACGCGCTGGAGCAACTGTCCGGGCTGGTCGGCGTGCTGGAGGAGCTGGGCCCGGTCGCCCAGCGGGCCGTGCGTGCCCGGGTGCGGCGCAGCGTGGCCCGGCGCACTCAGCCATGAGACCGGGCCCGGCAGTCCGCCGGGGTGCCAGGGCGGACGGCCGGGGTCCGGTGCTCTCGCGGCACCCGCGGAGTGGACCGTGAACCGGGTAGGGCGGCCGGGCTCAGGAGGCGATGGCCCGGCGCTGAGCCGATCACCGCGACCGGATGGGCGGGCCGCGCCCCGAAGGTCGCCCTTGCCGCCCAGGAAGCTCGCGTACTGCCGCCACGTTTCGCCGCCCTTCGGCGAGTACGCAGAGGCGCGGATGCCGTAGCCGTCCTTCCTGGTGTCGTAGCACTCGACCCGGTCCCCGCCGTCGAGGAACGTGCCACTGCCACCCGCGACGTAGATCGTCGCGATTGTCCCCCGGGTCTCGGCGGCATGGCCGGAGCCACTGATTCCAGCCATGAGCGCGAGCGTGGCGCCGGTGACCAGGGTGATACGGGATCCCTTACGTACGTTCAATGGCTCTCCCTCATGAGAATGCCAATTGCTCGTGACGCCAACACGGGGGTACCACAGTCGCCCGCCCTCAACTGCGCGTGCCCTTCTCGACGTTGGCGACGCCATCTGGCGCGTCGTCACCTGGGTCCGCTGCTGCACGGCAAGCGGAGGTGCCACAAGAGCCCCCGGCGGGTGCCGGGGGCTCTTTGGGGGGAGCGGAACGGGCGCGTCAGCTTCCCGAACGCACCGGAATGCTGGTGAACGTCGGCGCCGGCGCCGGGTCCTGGAAGAAGTCGTTGCCCTTGTCGTCGACGACGATGAAGGCCGGGAAGTTCTCGACCTCGATCTTCCAGACCGCCTCCATGCCGAGCTCCTCGTACTCCAGGACCTCGACCTTCTTGATGCAGTCCTGGGCCAGGCGCGCGGCCGGGCCGCCGATGGAGCCGAGGTAGAAGCCGCCGTGCGCGGCGCAGGCGTCGGTGACCTGCTGCGAGCGGTTGCCCTTGGCCAGCATGACCTTGGAGCCGCCGGCCGCCTGGAACTGCTCGACGTAGGCGTCCATCCGGCCGGCCGTGGTCGGGCCGAAGGAACCGGAGGCGAAGCCCTCGGGGGTCTTGGCCGGGCCCGCGTAGTAGACCGGGTGGTTCTTCAGGTACTCCGGCATCTCCTCGCCCGCGTCCAGCCGCTCCTTGATCTTGGCGTGCGCGATGTCGCGGGCCACGACGAGGGTGCCGGTGAGGGACAGGCGGGTCTTGACGGGGTGCTTGGTCAGCTCGGCCAGGACCTCGTCCATGGGGCGGTTGAGGTCGACGGCGACCGCGTCGAGGTCCGCGCCGGCGCCCTCGGTCAGCTCGTCGTCGGTGGTCTCCGGCAGGAAGCGCGCCGGGTCGGTCTCCAGCTGCTCCAGGAAGACGCCCTCGGCGGTGATCTTCGCGACGGCCTGGCGGTCCGCGGAGCAGGAGACCGCGATGGCGACGGGGCAGGACGCGCCGTGGCGGGGCAGGCGGACGACGCGGACGTCGTGGCAGAAGTACTTGCCGCCGAACTGGGCGCCGATGCCGATCTTCTGCGTCAGCTCGAAGACCTTCTCCTCCAGCTCCTTGTCGC
>Ga0207426_1001305_pt1 | contig 21344 bp, 16 predicted proteins | sample AraplaMF_Cvi_mMS_FD_184265 | JGI IMG/M metagenome (GOLD analysis project Ga0207426, IMG submission 184265) | Arabidopsis root microbial communities from the University of North Carolina, USA - plate scrape MF_Cvi_mMS (SPAdes) (version 2) | ecosystem: Host-associated > Plants > Roots > Endosphere... | reverse complement strand
CGCGCAAACGCCGAGGCGCGCGCCCAGTCCGTCCGCAATGCTCTCTCGTCAGGTGAGCCGTCCGACACGCTGCAGGACATCATGTCGTCTCAGTCGATCCAGCGACTGAAGAGCACGGAGTCGGGGCTGCAGTCGCAGATATCCGACCTGCAGACGTCGTTGCTCAACAACCATCCCCGCCTCAAAAGCCTCCGCGCGCAGCTTTCGGATATCAAGGTCCAGATTCGCCAGGAGACGCAGAAGATCCTTGCAAGCATCGAAAACGAAGCGAAGGTCGCTGCTGTTCGCCAAAAGGAACTGGAGCAGCAGGTCGACAGTCTGAAGGCGAACAGCGCCCAGGCCGGCGAGGACGAGGTTGGCCTCAACGCCTTGACGCGTGAAGCGACCGCGCAGCGCCAGCTTCTGGAGACCTATCTCTCTCGCTACCGGGAGGCCGCCTCGCGCGCCGACAAGAACTCAAGCCCGGCCGACGCCCGCATCGTGTCGAAGGCCATACAGCCCGTCGATCCCTATTTCCCGAAGGTCCTGCCGATCGTCATCGTTGCGGCCTTCGCAACTTTCATCATGACGTCCATTGTGATCATGCTCGCCGAACTCTTCAGCGGCCGGGCGCTCCGCCCGGTTGGGCTAAGCGAAGAGGAAGAGCGCGAGGATGGGGAACCTCAATCAGCGACCACCGGCTCCGTCAATCGCGTGGGCACACCGAGCCTGTTGGCCACGCCCGCAGACGACGAGCCGGTGGCCGAACAGGCTGAGGACGAGAAAATCGTTGAAACAAACGAATTCTCGATTGCATCCGTCTCGGACTACCTTCGAGGTAGCAGGGCGCCTCTGGCTATCGCCATTTCTCCAACCGGCGACGACGGCTCGGCGGCGACCGTGTCCCTTGTGCGCAAGTTGGCTGAGGACGGCTCGCGGGTCATTCTGGTCGACATGACCGGTTCCGGTCTGCCGACAAACCTCATGGCTGAGGGCCGCAAGATGCTCGGCATAACCGATCTGCTCTGCGGCAATGCAGCCTTTGGCGATACGATCCACGGCGACAGCCGCTCAGACGCGCATTTCATTCCGCAGGGCATCAGCGATCCGCGCCGGGCAATGCGCGGTGCCGATCGCTTGTCTCTGCTGCTGGACGCTTTGATCTCGGCCTATGATTTGGTGATGGTGGAATGCGGCGCCGCCGACGTGGCCGGCGTTTCCAGGCTGACCCAAAGCAAGGATGTCGAGATCATTCTCTCGATGCCTGAGATCGTCGAGCAGGAGTTCGTGACTGTCATGACCGAGTTCGAAGCCGCCGGTTATGAACGCGTCGTTCTGATGTCCGATAGCAACGAGTCCATCGAGAACCCAATCTCGCGGCGTGCCGCGTAATCAAACGCCGATAACGCGGCGCAGGCGCTGGGCCACGGCGTAGAGCCTCTGTTGAGACTTGATGAAGCCTTTGCCGCGCGTGATGGCCCGGTGCATTGCGGCACCCACGGTGCCGCGGAGCGAAAGCGGCAGAACGACGTCATGATGCTCAGTCTCTACAGGCGCCCATGAGCGTTTGTATCGCTGGTCGCCAAGGCCGAAATCGAACAGTCTTACGCCCTTGCCGTGCTGGCCGGCTACCATCTGCCAAAACAGAAATTCGCCAGGGCTCGTCTCCGGCGCCGCGCTTTCATCGAAGGCGGTGAACTGGCAGATGATGTGGTCGCCTTTGCGAGAAAGACCGGCGAGCGCGGCGATGCGGCCGTCATGTTCGCCCTTCAGGCGGATTGCGTGCATTTCCAGTCCCACCATCCCGCGGTCGCGGATGTCGATGGCGCCGTGCAGGAACGCTTTGGTCTCCGGGTCTGCAAATACGTCAGGCGACCCGAGCGCCTTGAGACGCTCACGTTTCTGTTCGAAGAAGCGATCGAGCAACTGGTGTTGTTCATCCGGGGTGCCGCTTGAGATGTAGTCGAAGCCACCGAGCGCCTCAAAACGCCGCAGCTGCGCCCGGAACCTCTTGCGTCGGCCCTTGGCATTCACCTGTTGAAGCGTCGACTCCATCTTGTCGAGAAGTGGAAGCTGGTAGGCGTGATTCTGGTTCTGGACCATCGGCAATAATGCCAGGGGATTGCGTCGGCCGCGCCATTCCAACGGAACATTCTGCAGCAGCAGAAGATCGGCGCGTCCGGCCAGAGCACGGCGCAGAGACATCGCAAGCTTTTGAGGCTCCAGATTGTCGGCAAGTTCAATGAAGCGCGTTGAGAGGAGGCCGGTGTTGATGTTGCTGTGATCGGCGCCGATAAATCTGGCGGTCCGGAAGCCATGAAAGCTGGTTATCTCTAGCGGTAGAATGAATGCAGTCTCTCCGCCAATCCTGCCCCAGACGATCGACAGTTGGTGTCCGAAGGCCTTGGTCCACGCCATGCACCAGTCATAGCCTTGGTGAAGAGAATTCAGGTTGTCGCAATCGAGCGCGCGCCAAACGGTCTCCAGCGGCGCCAAGCTATCCAGGACGGCGATGTCGAGTTCTGCCGCCCCAAGCTGCGCATCCGGCGCCAGCCATTCGGAAATACCGGCGTCGGGTTCCGTTGAGTGGTGTGCCCTATCTGAAACAGGAAGCTTCTGCGCCTGCACTGATTTTCTCCGGACTGACTTGCTGGCGCGAAGAATAGTCCAACGGAACGTCCATTTGGTTTATGAGCGGCGCTAAACCTAGCTTTCCATCGATCACGGTTATCCCGCCGTTAACGGATCACTGCTGCTTCGGCCCGGCCATCCATTTGATGATGACCATCGCGGGCAGCACCCACAGCAGGCCGGTCAATAAAAAGTACAGGAGCTGGCCCCACCATGGCGCGTCACCGAGCGTGGCGACCGCAATCGTGTTTGCGAGCAGCGCATAGGCGAGCACGAGCACGACGATCAGGATCGTACCGATGAATTTGCGGAGGCGGACAGGCATCAAATATCTTTCAAACTGGTGTTCCGATTGCCGCGACGGCATGCCGCAAAGGTTCGGGGCTTGTTTTGCATGAGCCGCTCAGGCAAATCAACTACCGGACGTAAGGAGCAGCCATGGCGATCGCGAACTTGACCACCGAACAGCAAATACTGCGTGAGATACGCCTGCAGGATGGCAATCGCCGGGCCGTTCGCATCTGGCTGGGCTTTGTGCTCCTGGCGCTGTTCTGTCTTGTGATCATCGGCGGAGCCACCCGGCTCACGAATTCGGGGCTTTCGATCACCGAATGGAAGCCGATCCATGGTGTCATTCCGCCTCTCAGCGCCGCGCAGTGGGACGAGGAGTTCAGGCTCTATCAGCGCATTCCCGAATATCAGCAGATGAACAGCGGAATGACGGTCGACGAGTTCAAGGGCATCTTTTGGTGGGAATGGGCCCATCGCCTGATCGCACGTGGCATTGGTGTCATCTTCGCGCTGCCGCTGCTCTATTTCTGGTTGGCGGGAAAGGTGGAGAGACGGTTGCGTTGGCCGCTCTTCGGAATTCTCATGCTGGGTGGACTGCAGGGTGCGATCGGCTGGTGGATGGTGTCGTCAGGACTCTCCGTCCGAACCGACGTCAGCCAATACAGGTTGGCAACGCACCTGATCATGGCCTGTCTTATCTTCGCGTCCTGCATGTGGATCATGCGAGGGCTTTCCCCTCACTCCGATGACAAGGCGCCCACACAAGGCTCGCATGTCTGGGCGGGCGCAATCGCGGCGTTTGCGCTTTTCCAGATCTACCTCGGAGCGCTCGTCGCAGGCCTCGACGCCGGCTTCACCTATAATACCTGGCCATTGATGGATGGCGCCGTCGTGCCCTCGGATCTGCTGATCCAGCAACCGGCCTGGATCAATTTCTTCGAGAACCCCAAGACCGTGCAGTTCGTTCATCGGCTGGGCGCCTACACCCTTTTTGCGCTGACGCTGATCAACATGATCATAGCTCTGACCGCAGCGCCCTCCACGACGCATGCCCGGCGCGCCGTCGTCCTGTTTGTTCTGGTGACAATACAGGCGGCGATTGGTATCGCGACCTTGCTGCTGCAGGTCCCTCTTCATTGGGGGCTGCTGCATCAGGCGGGAGCGCTGGTGGTCTTTGGCTTCACCATCGCCAATTGGCGGGGGTTCTATGGAGAGTATCCGCGCGAGACCATGATTGCCGAGCGGGACTAAGGCGCGTCGCTGGGATCAGCGAAAGTCCCGTTCGAACGTCAAGCATCAGATGGCAAATGCCGCCAGCCTCATTTGAGGCCGTCGACGTGTTGTTTACCGGTTGTATTACTACTGGTTGCAAGAAATGGCGGTTCGTTGATGGTGGACGTTGGGTCTATCAAGAGGGACTGGAGCCGTTGAATGCCCGAACCCCGCTCGCCACGACTGGCCGTACTTATCGATGCTGACAACCTTCCGCAAGAATCGCTGCTGGCTTATTCGAGGAGATAGCCAAGATCGGCGAGGCAAGCGTTCGGCGCATTTATGGCGACTTCACCAGTTCCTGTTCAAAAGCATGGAACGACGTGCTGGCGCGACACGCGATAGTCCCTCAGCAGCAATTCGCGTACACGACCGGCAAGAATGCTTCCGACATCACTCTTGTCATTGATGCCATGGACCTGCTGCACAGTGGCCGTTTCGACGGCTTTTGTCTTGTATCCTCGGACAGCGATTTTACGCGACTTGCCTCGCGAATCCGTGAGCAGGGCATCGATGTTTTCGGATTTGGCGAGCAGAAGACACCGGAGAGTTTCCGGCAGGCATGCCGTCGATTCATCTATACCGAAAACCTGGTGCCCACGGTCACATCAAACGGCAGCGAGGTTACGCAAGCGCCCTCCCTACGCCAGCCGAGCGCAGCGACGCCCGTCATCAAGAAGGTCATCGCTCAGATGGAGAGTGAAGATGGATGGGTATCGCTCGGTGCGGTTGGAGCGCAGCTCGCAAATCTGGCGTCGGACTTCGATCCTCGGACATATGGCTTCCGGAAGCTAAGCGACCTCGTCAAGAAGACGAACGCGTTCGACATGAACACTGTCGAAGGCAAGCCGCTCCGTATCCGGGTGAAACAGCCATCGCCAAAAGCATAAAAAAATCCGGCTGCGTCACCGCAGTCGGATCCTGTTACTTATCGCCGAAAATCAGTCTTAGAAAAAACCGCGGCGCTGCCACCAGCCAGCTTTTTTCGGCTTGCCGTCACCTTCGGTCTCGGCAGCATCGCTGCGCGTCGATTTAACCGTTGGTTCAGACGAGGAGATGTTCGACTCCCTGTTGGCGCGCACAGGCTTCGATTCTTCGACTGCGGGCGTAGCCAGGTCTGCGGATACAGCCTCGACTTCGGCTTCCGCGGCCGGTGCTGCCTCCGTCGATGCTTCTTCGACGACAGGCTCTTCGACCGGCGATGCCTTGCGGCTGCGACGTGCACGCTTCGGCTTTACGTCTTCCGTAACCGAGGCGCCCGTTTCAACAGCGGCCATCGCCGGCTGAGCTTCGACTGCTTCCTCGGCGGCGGCTTCGATCACCTCGACGGTGGTCACTTCCGTCACACCATCTTCGGCATCGTCATCTGCCGCTTCCGCTGCAGAAGCCTCCTGCTCGCCGCCTTCCTCGCGGTTGCGGCGGCCGCCGCGCTTGCCGCGACGGCGGCGCTTGCGGCGCTGGCTCTCATCACCTTCGTCACGCGTTTCCGAGGTGGCGGTAACGCCTTCGTCACCTTCTTCCTCGTCATCGCTGTCGATCTGGTCGCCTTCCACCGCATCAGCCGAAACGCTGTCGGGAGCAACCGCCTCGCCATTGCCGTTGCGGCCGCGACGACGACGGCGACGCTTGCGCTTGCGGCCCTCGCCATCGCCTTCGGCGCGCTGAGCCGGACGTTCGGCTGCGGCCGGCTTGGCCCCCAGTTCCTCTTCTTCCTCCTCGTCGACTTCGACCACGATATCGTCGTCTTCGTCATCGGGGATGGCAGCAAAGTTGAACAGGGTCTCGATCTTGACCGGGTTCTCGACCGGCTCGCCGCGGTCGATCGCAAAGTGCTGCGAGCCGACCGAGCCATCCGCGTCGATAATGATCGACACACCGAAGCGGGCTTCGTAGTCGACGATCGTCTGCCGCTTGTGGTTGAGCAGGTACAGCGCAATATCAGGCGTCGTGCGAACCGTGATGTTGTGCGTGGTGTTCTTGAGCAGGTACTCCTCGATGCCGCGCAGGACATGCAGAGCAACGGAGGACTGCGAACGGACGTGGCCGGTACCGCCGCAATGCGAGCAGACCTGCGTCGTCGATTCAAGAACGGATGCGCGGATGCGCTGGCGCGACATTTCCAGAAGACCGAAATGCGAGATACGGCCGACCTGAATGCGCGCGCGATCGTTCTTCAGGCATTCCTTCAGCTTCTTCTCGACAGCGCGGTTGTTGCGCTTTTCTTCCATGTCGATGAAGTCGATGACGATCAGGCCGGCAAGGTCGCGCAGACGAAGCTGGCGAGCGATTTCTTCCGCCGCTTCGAGGTTGGTCTGCAGAGCAGTGTCCTCGATCGAGTGCTCGCGCGTCGAGCGGCCGGAGTTGACGTCAATCGAAACCAGCGCTTCGGTCTGGTTCATGATCAGGTAGCCGCCCGACTTCAGCGTTACCTGCGGCTGCAGCATGCGGTCGAGCTGAGCCTCAATGCCGGAGCGCGAGAAGATCGGGTGGATGTCGCGATAGGGCTGAACCACCTTGGCGTGGCTCGGCATCAACATCTTCATGAAGTCTTTCGCTTCACGATAGCCTTCCTCGCCGGCAACGATGATCTCGCCGATATCCTTGTTGTAGAGGTCACGGATCGAGCGCTTGATGAGCGAGCCTTCCTCATACACGAGGCAGGGAGCGGTCGACTGCAGCGTCAGCGTGCGGACGTTCTCCCACAGGCGCATCAGATATTCGAAGTCGCGCTTGACCTCGACCTTGGTTCGATTCGCGCCGGCGGTGCGCAGGATGACGCCCATGCCCTGCGGGACTTCGAGCATACGCGCGATTTCCTTCAGGCGCTTGCGGTCCTGCGGATTGGTGATCTTGCGGGAGATGCCGCCGCCACGCGCCGTGTTCGGCATGAGGACGGAGTAGCGACCGGCCAGCGAAAGATAGGTCGTCAGGGCAGCGCCCTTGTTGCCACGCTCTTCCTTTGCCACCTGCACCAGCAGGATCTGGCGGCGCTTGATGACTTCCTGGATACGATATTGCTTGCGCGGCTTGCGCTGGACGCGATCGGGAACCTCCTCCATGGCGTCTTCGGCGCCGACGGATTCGATCACTTCCTCTTCGTGGTCGTGATCGTCGTCATCGTCGTCATCGCTGCGGCGGCGGGCGTCGACCTCTTCGGAGATCGAGTCGGTCTCGACCATTGCGGCCATCTCGTTGCCCGACGAGCCTTCATCGTCGTTGTCGGCGGTGGCTTCGCTGGCAGCCTCGTCGCTGGCAGGCGCTTCAGCAGCCGGCGCCACCTTCTTGCGGCTGCGGCGGGGCTTTGCCTTCTTGACGGGTGCTTCCTCGGCGACTTCCGCAACGGCCTCGACCGTTTCGGTTGCTACGGCACCGTCTTCTTCGGGAGCGGCTTCCGCTGCCGGCGCTTCGGCAGTTGCGGCTACGCCAACCTCGGGCTGTTCCTGGGTGGAGAGATCGACCGGCGCCGTCTCGACGTGTTCGACGTCGTCGTCGCGGCGATGCTCTTCAGCTTCGGCGCGAAGCAGGGCCTGACGATCGGCAAGCGGGATCTGGTAGTAGTCGGGGTGAATTTCGGCAAAGGCCAAAAAGCCGTGCCGGTTGCCGCCGTAATCAACGAACGCGGCCTGCAGCGAGGGTTCAACCCTCGTTACCTTTGCGAGGTAGATGTTGCCGCGGATCTGCTTCTTGTGCTGTGACTCGAAGTCAAATTCTTCTATGCGGTTTCCGCGAACGACAACAACGCGCGTCTCTTCCTCGTGAGACGCGTCGATAAGCATCTTGTCTGCCATGTAAGCTGTGCTCCTCGGCGCGGCCGAACGTCGGCATCCCCTTGTGTCGAAGAGACAGAGGAGAGGCGGCTCGTCGTTGCAGCGCCGGATAATGAAAGTCGCGATTGGTGCGGTGTGGAAGGCAGCAGCCAGACAGCAGCGGGGGAGATGTTCTCCCGGGGCCTGTAGACTTCAGATAAAACCTGCTGCGACACCATCAAAGACCAAGCGAGATCGACAAAACTAAGACCTTGTTCAGGTCCGATGAGTTTGCTCTCTCTGTAAAGAGCGGTTGGTGGCTATCCACCGATGAAGTTCCCGCATACGCCGGAAAATTCAGGATCCAATTTCGAGTGGAAACACATAAGACGGCGGACGATTGCCGGTTGTGGCGCCAGTTCCCTTGCGGTTTGGCTGCCGTGCAGGCGACTCTATCCCGTCAGCACTTCTACCCTAAAAATCCTTGTATGTTTTCTCTGTCACAATAGCAAGGGAAAAGCCAAATGTGCCATAATATTGATGGATTTTGGAAGGCATACAAAGTCGGGGATTAAGGGCGCCGATTCGGCTCCGTGGCCGCGAACGTCGCTGATACCGGCGATCTCGCGTTTGCCGGGAGAAGTTGATCGGAATGATATTTAAGGTGTGGCGGTCGATTGTTTAAGAGGGTACGACCCGCGACGGTAATATCCGGATGGCGGAAAATAAGGTTTACCGGCGTGGTGGCCGTTGCCGCGGCCGCGACGGCTTTTGCATTTCTTCCTGAGGTGCGAGCAGACGAAGCAGCGAAGGCCGACCCCTTGCTCGCTTATAGCGCCCGAATCATCGGCGACGATGCACGTACGCGCATTGTCATCGACTTCGATCGGGCTCCCGATTTTTCCGTCCACTATATCGCCAATCCCGAACGCATCGTCGTCGACCTGCCTGCGACAGCCTTCGGCTTCCCAGCTGCGGATCTCGCGGCGAGGGGTCTCTTCAAGGACATACGCTACGGCAAGATGGACGAGGACAGCGCCCGTATCGTGCTGACCGCCAAGAAGCCGGTGAAGATGGAAGTCGCCAAGGTCCAGGAAGATGAGGACGGCAAGGGGCACCGTCTCGTCCTGGATGCGGCAATGACGGACAACGAGAAGTTTGCCGAACTGGTCAAGGCCCAGTCCTGGAGCGATCCTTCGTCCCAACAGACGACGAGCGCCATTCCTGCGCCGGAGAAACCGGCTGATGGAGATTTCATCATCGCTGTCGATGCTGGTCACGGCGGGATCGACACGGGTGCGATCGGCGTCGATACCAAGACGCAGGAGAAGGACGTAACGCTCGCCTTCGCCAAGGCGCTCGCCGATCGCCTCAACCGCGAGTCCGGCATCAAGGCGTTCCTGACGCGAAAGGATGACTCGTTCCTGTCGCTCTCCGAGCGTGTGGAGATTGCCCGCCAGAACCATGCGGGCCTCTTCATTTCGATGCATGCGGACACCCTGAAGCAAAAGGATATTCGCGGCGCGACAGTCTACACGATTTCCGACAGGGCCTCCGACAAGCTCGCCGCCGATCTCGCCGACCGCGAAAACCTCTCCGACCAGATTGCCGGCAAGGAGACCGTGGCTGAGCCTCCCGAAGTCGCCGATATTCTGCTCGACCTGACGCGCCGCGAAACGCAGGCTTTTTCTATTTCGCTTGCTGAAAGCGTGCTTACATCCTTCAAGGATCAGGTAGGGACGATCAACAATCCACACCGCCATGCGGGCTTCCGCGTTCTGCAGGCACCGGATGTGCCGTCTATCCTGTTGGAACTGGGCTTCCTTTCCAACAAGGACGACGAAAAGCTCCTGCTTGATGACGGATGGCGGGGAAGGATGGCCGACCTGCTGACGGAGGCCGTCAAGCACTACCGCACGGCGATGGTTGCAAATGGGGGCTGATTGCAGCCGTGGCGCAGATGTGACACTTTCTGGTGTAACACGATCGCAATGTGGGAATAGCGCTTCAAGGCCCTATTTTACTCACATTCACGCCGTTACTCAGCCTTGTGTTTCCATAGATGAAACGGAATCGGCTTGTGGCGAAAACGCTCATGGAGTAAGTCGCCCAACATGCAAGATGCCCCGATCCTGCGATTGTTATGTCGCGCTGATCGATGATTGAGATACCGGTAGCTTAAATATGATTAGACTTCTTGGATATTTCTTCGGAGTGGCTTGCGTCCTGTTCTTGGGCGTGGCGGCTGTTGTTGCCGTTTACTTGGCAACCGTCACGAAGGACCTTCCGGACTACGCAGTGCTGAACAGCTACGAGCCGCCGGTGACGACCCGCGTTCATGCAGGCAACGGTGCGCTAATGGCGGAGTATGCAAAGGAACGCAGACTTTTCCTGCCGATCCAGGCTGTTCCCGACCGCGTCAAGGCGGCCTTCCTGTCTGCTGAAGACAAGAACTTTTATCAGCACCCCGGCATCGATGTTACCGGCTTTGCGCGCGCACTGGTTGCTTATCTGACCGGCGGTCCGACGCAGGGCGGTTCGACGATCACGCAGCAGGTTGCCAAGAACTTCCTGCTTTCCAGCGAACAGACGATGGAGCGCAAGGCGAAGGAAGCGATCCTTTCCTTCCGTATCGAACAAGCCTACAGCAAGGACAAGATCCTTGAGCTGTACCTGAACGAGATCTTCTTCGGCCTGAATTCCTACGGTATCGCGAGCGCCTCGCTCACCTATTTCAACAAGTCGGTGAACGAACTGACGGTCGCCGACGCTGCCTATCTTGCCTCCCTGCCGAAGGGTCCCGCCAACTATCATCCCTTCCGCCATCCCGAAGCAGCGATCACCCGCCGCAATTGGGTCATCGATCGCATGGTCGAGAATGGCTATGTCAGTCAGTCCGATGGTGCCGAGGCCAAGAAACAGCCGCTCGGTGTCACCGGTCGCAGCAGCGGGCCCTCGCTTTTTGCATCCGGCTATTTCGCCGAGGCGGTCCGCCGTCAGTTGATCGACCAGTACGGCGAGAAGATGCTGTACGAAGGCGGATTGTCCGTTCGTACCTCTTTTGACCCCGCGTTGCAGGTCTTTGCGCGCAAGGCCCTTCAGGATGGTCTGACCAACTACGATGAGCGTCGTGGCTTCCACGGTCCGATCAAGCAGATCGACACGGCTGCTGACTGGGGCAAGGCGCTGGCCGATATTCCGGCTTTGACGGACGTGCCAGAATGGCGACTGGCTGTCGTGCTGGCCGTATCGGCCGACGGCGTCGACATCGGGCTGCAGCCCCCGAAGGATGGCGCGGGCAAGATCCCTTCCGAGCGCGAGCGTGGAGCCATCGAGGCCAAGAATATGCAGTGGGCATATCGCTCGGCTTCCGGCCGGAAGACAGCAAAGTCGCCCGACGGCGTTCTGTCAGCCGGGGATGTCGTCTACGTCGAGCGGTTGGGGGACGAAGGTTCCAAGTCCTACCGGCTTCGCCAGCCGCCGAAGGTCGAAGGCGGTCTCGTCGCGATGGACCCGAAGACCGGTCGCGTGCTTGCGATGGTCGGCGGCTTCTCCTACGCGCAGTCGGAATTCAACCGTGCGACCCAGGCGATGCGCCAGCCGGGTTCGTCCTTCAAGCCGTTCGTCTATGCGGCGGCCATGGACAATGGATATACGCCGGCGTCGGTTGTCAGCGACGATCCGCTGTCGATCCAGACGGGCAATGGCCAGGTATGGGCACCGGATAACTATGAAGGCGAGGGTGGTGGCGCCAACACGCTTCGCTTCGCGATCGAGCACTCGCGCAACCGCATGACGGTGCGCCTTGCCAACGATCTCGGCATGAATGTCGTCGCCGAATATGCAGAACGCTTCGGGATCTACGATCACATGATGCCGGTTCTCGCCATGTCGCTCGGTTCCGGCGAAACCACGGTCTTGCGCATGGTATCGGCTTATTCGGTCATCGCCAATGGCGGCAAGCAGATCAAGCCGACCCTGGTTGACCGGATCCAGGACCGCTATGGCCGTACGATCTTCAAGCACGAGGAGCGCGTCTGCGAGGGCTGCAATGCGAGCGACTGGCATAACCAGGACGAGCCCAACGTCGTCGACAATCGCGAAACCGTTCTCGACCCGATGACCTCCTACCAGATCACCTCGATGCTGCAGGGGGTCATCCAGCGCGGCACGGCCGCCGGCAAGGTCGATCTCGGCGGGCGTGACGTTGCTGGCAAGACGGGTACGACCAACGATGAAAAAGATGCGTGGTTCGTCGGCTTCACGCCAGATCTTGTCGCCGGCCTTTACATCGGCTTCGACTCGCCGTCGACGCTTGGACGCGGCGGCACAGGCGGCTCGCTTTCTGCGCCGATCTTTAACGAGTTTATGCAGGTTGCTGTGAAGGACATGCCGGAATCTAAGTTTGTCATTCCGGCGGGCATGAACCTCATTCCGATCGACCGCAAGACCGGCATGGCTGCGGTTCAGGGCGACCCGAACACGATTATCGAGGCCTTCAAGCCAGGTACCGGTCCTGCCGACAGCCTCTCTGTTATCGGCATGGACAATGCGATGGCGCCCGAAGAAATTCTGCGGACGTCGCCGCAGGCCAACCAGGCCGTCCAGTCCGGCGCCGGCGGCCTCTACTAACCTTTTCCCTGACCCGTTGTGGCGGTTGCGGCCCTTTACATCCGCAGCCGCCACAATTATTTGACGGGCAACTTTTCAAGCAACGCGAAGAAGCAGGAAAATGCGAGCGGAAATCCAGAACGTAGTCGATGAAACCAAGCAGGCTATCACCCTGCTGAGGAGGCATCTTTGACTGGGACCAGGCGATAAGACGACTGGACTGGTTGAACAACAAGGCAGAGGATCCGACCCTCTGGAACGATGCTTCGGAAGCACAGAAGCTGATGCGCGAGCGTCAGCAGCTAGATGACGGCATCAACGGCGTGAAGCAGCTCGAGCAGCAGCTCAACGACAACGTCGAACTGATCGAGATGGGCGAGGAAGAGGGCGACGAGAGTGTCGTCAAGGACGCCGAAGACGCGCTCAAGAGCCTGAAGGCTGAAGCCGCCCGCCGCCAGGTGGAGGCGATGCTATCGGGCGAGGCCGACAGCAACGATACCTATCTCGAAGTCCACTCCGGCGCAGGCGGAACGGAAAGCCAGGACTGGGCCAACATGCTGCTGCGCATGTATACCCGCTGGGCGGAGCGTCAGCGCTTCAAGGTAGAGCTTCTTGAAGTGCACGATGGTGAAGAAGCAGGCATCAAGTCGGCAACCCTGCTGGTCAAAGGCCACAACGCCTATGGCTGGCTGAAGACGGAGTCGGGCGTGCATCGCCTGGTGCGTATTTCGCCCTACGACAGCAACGCGCGGCGCCACACCTCGTTCTCCTCGATCTGGGTCTATCCCGTGGTCGACGACTCGATCAACATCGAGGTCAACGAGAGCGACTGCCGCATCGACACCTACCGCGCCTCGGGAGCGGGCGGTCAGCACATCAACACGACCGACTCGGCCGTGCGCATCACGCATATCCCGACCGGCATCGTGGTTTCCTGCCAGCAGGAACGCTCGCAGCACAAGAACCGGGCCAAGGCTTGGGACATGCTGCGTGCTCGTATGTACGAAGCCGAGTTGAAGAAGCGCGAAGAAGCGGCGAACGCCGAGGCAGCCTCGAAGACCGACATCGGCTGGGGTCACCAGATTCGCTCCTACGTGCTGCAGCCCTACCAGCTGGTCAAGGACCTGCGGACGGGCGTGGCGAGCACGGCGCCGGGCGACGTGCTGGATGGCGAGCTCAACGAGTTCATGGAAGCCGCTCTCGCTCACCGCATCAGCGGCAAGCCGGACGCTGTCGTCGACGACGTCGAGTAACCGCTCAAACGTATGAACATAGAGAAGGCCCCGAATGGGGCCTTTTCGATTCAATCGGGAAAACCGGAAGTTCTCCAGCGACAAATCAACGGCTTCGACTAGTTGCTGGCTTTGCCGACGGTAACCTCACCAAATTCGTCGATGACGACAGTCCAAGTCTCCGATTCCGCATCCGGATCGGTCTTCAGGTAGACCATTGCAAAAAGGCCGGGCTCCTTGAGCATGCCGGAGGAGTTTTCGGGCCTGATGTCGGTGACATACGGCTTCAGATCGCTGAGTTCCTGCAACTCCACCGTCGAGGTGATGGACGGCTCAGCGTCGCTCTGCTCGATTTGCTGCAAATATATCTTGGCGGTGCGGTCCGCCTGCCTGACGGCAAACAGCTTGTAGTAGCCGTGGCGCGGTTTTGCGGGAGCGGGAACGGCAGCCGCAGTTTGGGGCGCCGAAGGTGATCGTTGAATGGCCGGCGCCGCACCGTCGTCTTCCCAGTAACCGGTGCTGGTCGCGAAGATGACTGAAGCCGGTAGGATCGCGTCTTCTGCCTCAACGCCTCGCGCGCAGAGGGTGGACGCGGCTAGCAGCAAGGTACAAAGCGTCGTTCGTCGCAAGCTCATGTCTCAGTCCTCGAACTGCTCCGCAAGAATACGATCGGACCATGATCGATCGGGATCGGAGAGAATGCGCGCGGTCGTAAGTTCCGATTGCGCGATGCGAATATGCAGCACCGATTTCACTTCCGTGTTGTCAGCGACCGCGTTGACCGGCCGCTTCTCCGCCTCGAGTATGTGTATATCGACCGTCACCTTGTTGGGCAGCAGGGCGCCGCGCCAGCGCCGCGGCCGGAACGCGCTGACCGGAGTCATCGCCAACAGAGGGGCGTCAAGCGGCAGGATCGGTCCATGCGCGGAGAGGTTATAGGCCGTCGAACCCGCGGGCGTGGCCACCATCAGGCCGTCGCAGATAAGCTCGTCGAGTCGCACGACACCGTCCACTTCGACCCGCAGTTTGGCGGCTTGATAGGATTGCCGGAACAGCGAGACTTCGTTGATGGCAAGTGCTGTCGAATTCGTGCCGTCGGAATTCGCCGTTGTCATCTGCAAAGGGTGAAAGGCATTTTCGACTGCTGTGCAGATTCGATCCTGCAGATCTTCCGTTCGATAGTCGTTCATGAGGAAGCCGATGGAGCCGCGATTCATGCCGTAGACCAGCTTGCCCGAGTTCATCGTGCCATGCAGCGTCTGCAGCATGAAACCGTCGCCGCCGAGGGCGACGATCACGTCGGCCTCTTCAGGGGGCACGTCACCATAAATGCCTATCAACTCTTCCCGAGCCGCCAGCGCCTCTGTCGCCGAGGAGGCAAGGAAGGAAAGCGTCTGAAACGAACGGCCCATGTAATTCCTTTTACGTATTCAACGAACGATAACATAGTCTTGGCGTCTAGGCGCCAATAAAAGCCGATTTTGTCAAGTGCATCTGCAGCGCCGGCTGGAGCCATCGTCAATTCTTCGCTGCTCGATTTCAGGCGTATGCTGTGGAAGGCCCGGAACTCGAGCCGGGCAAGCCTCGGATCATCTTTCGTCGACAAGGCAGATGGCGTCAATCCTGGCGTGGGGCGGCACTGCGTACTCTCCGTCGATAGCGAGACCGTACGCGCAGGCTTGCCGAGGCATTCGTAGTGACAATGGATACAGAACGTTTTGAAACGTGCTCCAATGCCAAGTTGGCGTCTATAACCGCCCTTCTTTGCGGTAGCGTGCCACGCATGTATCGAGGCTCGTATCTGGAGGCGTTAGCGACAGCCGCCTGCTTCTGCCACAGCGCACTTTAACACCTGCTCCGCATATTCGACGACGGCTCTTTCGTCGGTGACACATAACTTCAGGACTTGGCATTTCTCCTTGAGTTCGTGCAGGACGCGTCGGTGAACCCTTGCAATCGCGGCAGTATTCTTGAGCTTCATGAGCTCCTGGAGACAAGCCACTGCTACGATCTCTGAAACCAGCAGCTTGCCTTCGACTTCTCCCTGCGTTGGAATGGCAAAACGCTCACCGCCGGGTTTGAAATCTCTATCGGGCGACAGCATGACAAACCTCCCATGGCCTTGATCGACGAAACGATGAAGAAATACGCCAGAGGGGCCGCCCAGGGTCGACAGCCGCCCCTTCGCACGCTCCAAGGCTATGTGGCTTTGACCTCGATCTTGCGGTCGTTCGTCCCGGTGTTGGCAGCCTTTGGAAGCGTGACCTTCAGGACGCCTTTCGCGAAAGCGGCGGCGATCTTATCTGCCTCGATGTAGTCAGGAAGCCGAAACGAGCGCTGGAAGGAGCCGTATCGGCGCTCCGAAAGGTGGTAGGCCTCGTCCTTCGATTCCTTTTCCTCCGTCTTTTCGCCCCGAATGGTCAGCACGCCGTTCGAAAGCCTGATGTCTATGTTGCTCTCGTCGAGGCCGGGAACTTCCGCGGTGATCTCGAATGCGTTGTCTTTCTCGACGACATCCACCGCGGGAGACACGACCCAGTCGGCAGCAGAAGTCGTGCGTCCGAGGAGCTGACCTGAGAGCGGACGCCATGAGGAAGGGCCGAAGTCGTCGAACAGCCGGTCGATTTCGGTACGAAGTGAGTCGAATGGAGACCACATCCCGCCGGGAGCCGGCGTCGTGGTCTTCTGTTCTTTCTTAATGGGGAACATATCGGGCATGATCATCTCCTGTTGGCCAAGAGGTCCGGAAGCCGGATCTAATCATTGCGTTTCGCTCGACATCGAGCGCAGTCATTAAAGCACGCGGGTGGGCAAGTGACTTTGATCAATGTCAAGAACACAGGAAATTAATTGGCGCGCGGACTCAGTCTAACGCAGTATCGGTCGAACCGTCCGCCGGAGAACGCACATTTAGAACATCGGTCGAAGACGCGTTTCGGTACCATCCGTTTTGCAGTGCGCCGAGCGATATCCTCTGCCCTATCCGTACACGTTTCAGGATTGGAAATTGATCCAGCACAATGCAGATCCAGCAAAAAAGGAGGATGATTTATGTAAGCGGTGTCCTCGTTTTGCGGCCCGTCGAGTATTCCTCGGAGGAATGGGAGAGACAGACATGTCAACGACACTCAGGAGTATGAGCCATGTAGAATGCTTGGAAATGCTGGAACGGGCGCATTTTGGCCATCTGGCTTGCAGTAACGAAGGCCGGCCTTACGTGGTCCCAATCTACTTTGCGTTCCAATCACGAGTAGCCTACAGTTTTTCGATGCCAGGACGAAAAGTGGAGTGGATGCGGCTGAATCCAAGAGTCTGCCTCCAGGTGGAGGAGCAGTGGGGGAAGGGCGGATGGAGGAGCGTCGTGCTGAACGGCCACTTCCAGGAACTGCCGGACGATGATGTCTGGCACGAGGAGCGCCTGCACGCGTGGTCACTTTTGCAGAGACACTTGGACTGGTGGGAGATCGGCTCGCTTGAGCCTCGCGAACTACCGACTGCGTCTGCATCTGCCCACCTATTCTACTGCATCTACACGGACGATGTCTCCGGTCGGGTCGTGGCCCTTTAGTGACAACGCCTCGGCCCTCGAGGTTTCCGCAATGTCTGCGCACCCTTTGACGGAGGAAGCCAATCGACTGTATCGGCGATCACGTGCCCATTACACGAGCCCAACCGAGTCGCTGGTAGCCTGAGAGATTAGCCACAGACCGAGCATTCTCGTCCTCCGCACCCCTTCCACGCAAATAACATTCTGACTCGGCGCATGGCGGCTTTGTAACTGGAGGCAGGATCTAACCGCCGTCGATCGCCTCGCCGATGCGGGCGATCGCCTGCTGATACACACTCGCGGAGTTCCAGCCGGCGATGGCGCCGATATTGCCCTGATAGTCCCCGCCGGCGCCCCAGCCGTGCGCCCTGAGGAAGTTGGCCGTGGACATCAGCGCCGTGCTCTTGTCGCGCATGTTCCTGTTTCCGACGCCGTATTTCAAGACATTCCCAGGCAGGAACCCTGTGTGGCCGATCTCGCCGTGCATGGCGCCGACCGAGCCGGCACTCAGCACGCCGCTGTCGACTAGCTTGAGCGCCGCGATAGCATGGGGCGCGAAGAATTGCGGGCGGCGACAATCGTACGCGAGCGTGACGATTGCCGAAACTGTGTTCTGGTTGCCCATAGAGGCGCCGAAGTTGGTCTCCATACCCCAGATGGCGAGAAGCACGCCGGCGGGCACGCCGTAGTTGCGCTCGATGCTGTCGAAGAGCGCTGCATTCGCCGTCTTAAGCGAACGGCCCTTGGAAATAATCGCGGACCCACCGCGTCGTCTCATAAAGTCGGCGACCGAGCCGCTGAAAGCCTTGTTGACGGAGCGGTCGGCCTGAATGGTTCCTACGGCGTATTTCGCACCGGCAAGCGCTGCAAGACCCTTCCCCTTGACGCCTGCAGCCTTTGCCGTCTCGGCAAACTCTACTTTCCACTGTTCAAACCCGGCAGCGCTTTTGCCGCACGATGCCGCCTGCGCAACGCACGCCAGAAGGCAGAAGGCGATGGCGCCCGCCGCAGCAAGCAAAACTCCCTTAGCAAAGAATGCCATGTCGCTCTCCTCGTGGGTCTGAACCATCATGCATCCGGCCGTATGACGTCACTCGTTCACTTACGAAACCGGCTTGACCGGGAAGCGAAAGGAACTGAGAAGGTGCCTCTACTATGCACGTGAGGGCGATACGGTGCTAGTGACGAAACTGGACCGCCTGGCGCGATGAACGCGGACCTGATGGCGACTCTGGCGAAGCGGAAGACCGGCGGTTGCTGACCGAGTCCAAGACGCCGAGGAAATTGCAGCTTCTCGTCGACGGCGACAAATTTGGCAGATCTGTCTCAGTTCCATCGGCAGCCTTTGATATGTGCGGCGACTTAGTTGGAGGCAAAAAGCATATTTCACAGCGTATTTGGTTTCCAATAGAGTATGGTTCCGTTTGGCTAGCGGGAGGCGCTTATGGCTCACAACGACCGTTCACGGCATATCACCCAAGGCATTGCTCGCTCGCCCAATCGCGCGATGTACTATGCGTTGGGCTATACCAAAGGGGACTTCGACAAGCCGATGATCGGCATCGCCAACGGGCACTCGACGATCACGCCATGTAATGCCGGCCTCCAGCCGCTTGCCGACGCGGCGATAGCCGCCATCAAGGCGGCCGGAGCCAATCCGCAGATATTCGGCACGCCTACCATCTCGGACGGCATGGCCATGGGAACGGAGGGCATGAAATATTCTCTCGTCTCGCGCGAGGTTATCGCCGATTGTGTGGAGACCTCGGTGCAGGGCCAATGGATGGATGGCGTTCTAGTGCTCGGCGGGTGCGACAAGAACATGCCGGGCGGTATGATCGGCATTCTCCGCGCTAACGTTCCGGCCGTCTATGTCTATGGCGGCACCATCAAGCCGGGTCGATGGAAGGGCGAGAGCCTCTCCATCGTGTCCGCGTTCGAGGCCGTCGGCGCTTACATGGCCGGAAAGATGAGCGCTGAGGATTTCGAGGGCATTGAGCGCAATGCCTGCCCGACGACCGGCTCTTGCGGCGGCATGTACACCGCGAACACCATGAGTTCGTCCTTCGAGGCGATCGGCATGTCGCTGCTCTACTCCTCCAACATGGCCAATCCCGACCAAGAAAAGATCGATAGCACGGTCGAGTCCGCGCGCGTTTTGGTGGAAGCGGTGAAGGCCGGCATTCGACCACGCGACATCGTCACGCGGAAGTCGATTGAAAATGCCGTGGCGCTCATCATGGCCACTGGAGGTTCAACGAATGCGGTGCTGCACTATCTCGCCATTGCGCATGCGGCCGAGGTGGAATGGACGCTGGAGGATTTCGAGCGGATACGCCGTAGGGTACCAGTAATCTGCGATCTCAAGCCATCCGGCCGTTATATGGCTGTTGATCTCCACGCTGCCGGCGGCATTCCTCAAGTCCTAAAGCTACTGTTGAATGCGGGCCTTCTGCACGGCGATTGTCTCACGATCACCGGCAAGACGATCGCTGACGAACTCTCGGCCGTGCCCGACGAGCCTCGTGCGGACCAGGACGTTATCCGGTCGCTCTCAGCGCCACTGTATCTCGAGGGACATCTCGCCATACTCACAGGCAATCTGGCAGAGGGCGGGGCGGTGGCAAAGATCAGCGGGCTCAAGAGCCCGGTGATTGCCGGCCCGGCGCGCGTCTTCGAAGACGAGCAATCCGCAATGGATGCTATTCTCTCGGACAAAATCAAGGCCGGCGACATTCTGGTCCTGCGTTACCTCGGGCCGAAGGGTGGTCCGGGAATGCCGGAAATGCTTGCCCCGACCTCCGCTATCATCGGACGTGGCCTTGGAGAGAGCGTCGGCCTCATCACAGATGGGCGGTTCTCCGGCGGCACATGGGGTATGGTGGTCGGGCATGTCACGCCCGAAGCCTTCGAGGGGGGGGCAATCGCACTTGTCAAGGACGGCGACCAAATCACCATCGACGCCCATCAGCTACTTCTGCAGCTCGACGTCCCAGATGAAGAGATTGCGAGACGCCGAAGCCTTTGGAGCCAGCCTCCGCCGCGCTACAGGCACGGCGTCCTCGCCAAGTTTGCGGCCTTGGTCCGACCAGCGAACGAGGGAGCCGTGACGGGTTGAGGTCACATGAAAAAAACGCGCCAACTGAGGCGAATTAGTTATCAAGTCACTGATTTCGTGCAAAATTAGTGGTGCCCCCGGCAGGGTTCGAACCCGCGACCCCCTGATTACAAATCAGGTGCTCTACCAACTGAGCTACAAGGGCGATGCCTGCCAAGTACCAGATTCTGCCGTCCTGTAAAGAAGAAATCCGCGCGATCGTGATTTCGTTCGTCCGACCTTGCATCGGAGTTTGCGTTGCGAACGCCGCAGACCCGACTTTGCTAGTTCCGAGGCGCAGTCTGCCGCACGCTCGTTTGCAAGACGTCACCGGTCTCTCCGGCACCCAACGGCGACATGATTGCAATGCTCAGCACCGAAGCAACCATGAAAACGATAATAGCGATCATTACCCGCACATTTCTCTCCTAAATCGTGCGAAGCCAACGCGCGGGGCCGACCGTCGGTTCCCCTGATGATAGCTACACGATCTACTGTACGGGTGCTGGAATAGGGCGTTCAGGGGCGGGCGCCAGCGGAGCGAGTTCGTGAATCGGCTGCGACTTGTCGATCCAGACGATGCTGAGAATGATGGCAACAAATACGCCGACGAACAGAGTGCCGATGACGAGGGAGCGGATGGCCATATGGAAATATGTTCCTCCTGTTCGAATGCGGGGCAGCATGGAAAAGAGCAGAGTCAAAACCGAGACGAGCAGCAGTTTGCTGGCTTCCTAGTTGCTTTGCGGCGCTGCTATCATCCCGCATATGGAAGAGAAAGATCGCGCCTTTCGCCGCGATCCCCCAACTCCATCAAATTTTCAAATGCTGCCTCGCCGCATAAAGAGCGATCGCCGCAGCATTAGATACATTGAGTGACTTGATCGCACCCGGCATGTCTAGCCTGGCAAGCGCGCTGACAGTTTCGCGCGTCTTCT
>Ga0207426_1001304_pt1 | contig 21396 bp, 18 predicted proteins | sample AraplaMF_Cvi_mMS_FD_184265 | JGI IMG/M metagenome (GOLD analysis project Ga0207426, IMG submission 184265) | Arabidopsis root microbial communities from the University of North Carolina, USA - plate scrape MF_Cvi_mMS (SPAdes) (version 2) | ecosystem: Host-associated > Plants > Roots > Endosphere... | reverse complement strand
CACCAACAACCACGTCGTCGCCAGCGCGGCCGGCGGCGGCAAGCTCACCGCGACGTTCTCCAACGGCAAGAAGTACGACGCCGAGGTCGTCGGCAACGCCCAGGGCTACGACGTCGCCGTGATCAAGCTGAAGAACGCCTCCGGCGCCCCGCTCAACCCGCTCCCGCTCGGCAAGTCCTCCAATGTGCAGGTCGGCGACGCCACGATCGCCATCGGCGCCCCCTTCGGCCTGTCCGGCACGGTCACCACCGGCATCATCAGCGCCAAGGACCGCCCGGTGGCCTCCAGCGACGGCGGCGGCACCAGCGCCTCGTACATGAGCGCCCTGCAGACCGACGCCTCGATAAACCCCGGTAACTCCGGTGGCCCGCTGATGGACGCCGCCGGCAATGTCATCGGCATCAACTCCGCGATCCAGTCGGCGGGCAACGGCGGCGGCCTGGGCGGCGAGTCCCAGCAGTCCGGCAGCATCGGCCTGGGCTTCGCCATCCCCATCGACCAGGCCAAGCGGGTCGCCCAGGACCTGATCCGGACCGGCAAGCCGGTCTACCCGCAGATCGGCGTCCAGGTCGGCATGCGGGACACCGGCGACGGCGCGACCATCGCCCAGACCGGCAACAACGGCTCCAAGGCCGTCACCCCGAACGGCCCCGCCGACAAGGCCGGCCTCCGCCCCGGCGACACCATCACCAAGCTCGACGACACGGTGATCGACAGCGGCCCCACCCTCATCAGCGAGATCTGGCAACACAAGCCCGGCGACGAGGTCACCCTCACCTACAAGCGCGACGGCAAGGAGCACACGGCCCATGTCACCCTGGGCCAGCGCACGGGCGACAAGTGACGCGCTAGTCTGATCCCGCGACACCCACGCGCCCCGCGCACAGGTGCCGCGGGGAGGCTTGCCCGAGCGGCCTAAGGGAACAGTCTTGAAAACTGTCGTGGCGGCAACGTCACCGTGGGTTCAAATCCCACAGCCTCCGCAGAGGTAGATAAACATGCAGGTCGGAGCGGGTTCCGGTAGTTCCGGGGCCCGCTCCGACTGCGTTTGCTGTCTCACCTCATGCGCCCGGATCTCAGTCGTGACCAGGGCGTGTGGCCAGGCTGTGGCCAAGATTCCGGCCGGCGGCGCGACCTCGCTCTGTGGTGGCGGCTTCCTCCGACACCCCCAGGGCGTCATCGATGAGCTGGTTCGCCCGGTGCTCCTGGCCGCGGAGGATCTTCGCGTAGAACTTCCACAGCACCGCGATGCTGTGGCCGGCTCGCCGGGCGACTTCCACCGGGTCCACGCCGGCCTTGATCCAGAGTGATACCCCGGCATGCCGCAAGGAGTACGGCACCTCCGCGAGGGGACTCGCCACGTCTTCGGCAGAGAGCACCTTCTCCCTCGCCTTCTGCCACACCTCGGCGTACTCGGTGGATCTCACCCGGCCTCCGCGGGCTGCGGCGAATAGCCGGCCATCGGGAGCGGTGCCGTACGTCTCCATGTGCCGGCGCAGCATCGTCACGAGGACAGGCGGGATCGGGACCGGCCGGGTGGCCTTCCGCGCACGGCGCTTGAGCCCGCGGAGTTCGTACGACTTGCCGTCGTCCGTCCAACCCGCACCGACCTCCGGACGGCTCCGGTTCAGGATGAGTTCGCCCCAGCCGGACGCGGGCAGCTTGCAGTCCCGTTTGCTGAGCTGGGCCACCTCGGACGGGCGCATAGCCGCGTAGTACATGCAGCCGAAGAACCCGTGCAGGTGCTCTCCTCGCTTGCCCTGGTCCCGTACTGCCTCCAGCAGGGCCCGCGTCTGTGCCGGGTTCGGCACGTAGCGGAAATCCACCTCGTCGTCCGTTGCCGGCGGATCCCAGTCGATGCGCGAGAGCGGGTTGCCGGTCAGCAGTTCCCGCTCGACGGCGTACCGAAGAGCGTTGTTGAAAGCGGTGCGCTTGCGTCTGACCGTGTTCTCCGCTGCCTTCTTGCCGTCCAGCTTCAGGGACAGGGCCGTGAGTGCTCGCCGCAAGGTGTCTGAGTCGTTGAGGTCGGCGACTTTCAGGGAGTGTTTGGCGACCCACGCGAGTGCCGCCGAGATTTCGGCTGGTGGTGCTGTCGCGTCCTGGCGGGCGATCGGTTCGCCTTGGTCGTTTCGGATGAGCGCTCCGTCGTCGTTCCTGGCGGCCTGGAACGCCCAGGAGTGCAGCGCGTGGCGAAGGACCTTCGGATCCGGGCGGGTGCCCTTCGAGGACGAGACCAATACCGGGGTGACGGTGGCGAGAGACTCGGCGATGTTCGCCCGGTGTTTGGCGGCGATGTTGGGCCACTTCATCAGCGCGTAAGAGCAGGCATGTTCGTACCAGGTGGGCGACTTCAGTTCACGCAACTCGGAGAGCGGGAGCCCGGTGACGGTGTCGAATTGCTCGCCGTTGCGTACCGCGGTCATCAACTCAGAGCGTCGGCCATCGGTCTGAGTCCTGGACATAAACGGCTGCTGCTGTACTTCTCCGCCGACGAGCCAACGCAGTTGAAATGGGGCGCTCTTGCTATTGCGCTTGCGGATGCCCCAGATGCGTACCTCGTAGGTAAGCAGTGTTGTCTCCTTCAAAGGGCGAGGGGCCTGCCGATGCGGGCAGGCCCGTCGCGTTGCGTTCGAGCGGAGTTAGGCGGCTTCCTCACACTTGGCCCACCAGGCGTCAAGGTCCGCGCGGCTGATGCGGATTTCGCCGTTCGGGAGCTTGCTGTGCTTGGGCGCCTGGCCGCGGGCCCGCATCCGGTAGAAGGCGGCGCGGCTCATGTTGATCTCATCGAGGACTTCGGGAAGCTTGAGCATCTTGCGGCTGGGCACTGAGATGTCTCCTCTGAGGCAGGTCGAACCTGCTGCGTGGCCACGCAGCGTGAGAGTCGTGTGGTCCGGACGCCGTGATGGCGCGGAAAGTGTCAGCAATGTCAGCGAAAATCGCTGACCTGCAAGAACGGTGCTGACACCTGCTGACGCGTGTCAGCGGGGTAAAGAAGCAGGTCAGCGATTTTTGCTGACATTGCTGACGTTCTGCGGGGCTACGAAGCGTCCAGCGACGCCTTCAGGGCGGGGTGGACACGGAACGTGACGCTTGCGCTGCGGCCTTTCCCGCCCTGGGCCGGGGGCGCGTCAGGGCGGAGGTAGCCGTGTTCCTCCAGGAGGCGCAGGGCGGGGTCGATGGCGTCGGTTCGTCCGCGGAAGCGCCGATGGGCGGCCACGACGTCGCGGCGTTTGACGGTGGTTCGGTGGGTGCCATTCTGCTTGGGGCGCTGAAGCCAGGTGAGGATGTGCCGGGCGTCCTCGGTGGCGGGGTCGGCGGCGATGAGGTCGAAGACGGCCAGGGCGTGGGCGGTGTAGTAGGCGGCGATGACGGCGGCGCGTTCGACGCAGTCGGCGCTGACGGGGTCGCCCCAGCCGGTGGTGATGCGGTCGGCGAGGTGGAGCAGGCAGGCGATGCGGACGGTGGCGCCGACGAGCTTTCCGGCCCAGTCGGTGACGTGGGACAGCGGCTGGTCGGGGCGTAGCTTCTCCTCGACCTCTTCCTGGAGGCGCTCGACGACCGCGTCGGCCTGTGCGGACAGGGGCACAATGACGGGGTCGGGCAGGTCGGTGAAGGTGCGCACCATCGCTTCGAGCCGGGTGTCGTAGGTGCTGCTGACGGTCTCGGGGATGGGATGGGTGCGGATCTTGCGGTAGCCGAGGTTGGAGGGCGGCAGGGCGAACAGGAAGCGGGCCAGAAGTCCGCGGTCGCGGGCGCCGGGTGTGGCGGCCAGGTCCTGGAGGACGGCGGGCTGAGGGGTGACGCCGATGGTCAGGGCAGGGCGGTCGACGGTGGGCTGGTCGCGGGTGATGCGGTCCGTCTGGAGACGTTCGCCCTTGTGCGCCTGGAGGAAGACGCCCAGGTTGGGGCGGGCGCTGTAGCGGCCGGCGATGATGTCGAAGAGGTCGCCTTCGGGGGAGAGGGCGGCCAGACACCGGTGAGTGGCGAGCAGGTGGGTGAGCGGTTCGGGGGTGATGTCTCCGGAGACCGTCAGCCGCGGGGCGGGGGGTACGTGGATCTCGTCGGCGAGCATGCGGGCTGCGGAGGCTTCGGCGACGAGCTGCTGGCGGTCGAGGGTGTCGCTCTTGCGGGCCTTGGACAGCAGGGCGTCGACCTCGGCTTCGGCGGCTTCCTTGGCGGTCTGGGCCTCGATGATGGCGGGCTTGGCCTGTTGGGCGAGTTCGTCTTCGATCCGGTAGATCGGGGCGGTCATAGCGGAGAAGACGTCCGACTTGCGGGAGGCCGGCGGCATCGCGCAGACCAGGTAGAGGTTGGACTGCTCGGTCCAGCCGGGGCGGATCTGGACGTGGACCCGGCCGCCGGCGGCGGTGGACAGGGCGGCCAGCCCCATGGTGGCGGCCATGTCCGGCGGGGTCTGGGTGAACTCCGCCAGCGCTACTACTTGTTCGCGCATCCAGCCGGGCAGTGCATCGACGGGGAAGCGGGGCAGCGGACCGTTCTCTCCCAGGGGGGTCGGCTCGCTCCAGGTGCGCTGCTCCGCGGCTTCCAGGGCGGCCAGAGCTTCGGCGCGGGTGGCGTCGGCGGTCAGTTCGCCGGTGCGGGCGCGCTGGCTCAGGCGGAGGCCCGTGGCGTCCAGGCGCCGGTTGTCGGCCGCGTCGCGGGCGATGGCGGCGTAGTACTCGCCGTTGCTGGCGGTGGGCACCTGTTGGACGAGGGAGTGGAGGTAGGAGGCACCGCCGACCCGGTTCAGGTCACCGGTCGAGCCGAGGTAGGCGGTCACGGTGGGAGATCGGCGCGTACGACTTCCACCCGCTGGATGCCGTCGCCGAACTCACGATCCCGCGACTGGCTCGGCGAATCGAGGCTGCGGCAGTTGCGCGGAGCCACGGACAGGTGGTCTATCTGGAGCATGGGCGAGCTGTGGAGCGCGATGATCCGGAACCGCCCGAGAACCTGTAGTTCATATCTTGCGGTAGATCCTTGGATGAGGGACAGAGAGCTGCGGGGCGCTCGTCCCCCTATCGGCTGTCAGGTAGGGGGTCAGACCGTGGGGCAAAATTTCCCCACTGCATCAAGGCGGCGCGCTCTGCTACCCACGCAGGGGCCTTCTGTCGGGTCTGCGCTCGTAGTTCCGGCCGACTCAGCCCGGGCCCGGCCCGGGCGGCACACTCGGCGATGAGTAGCCAGACCAGAGGATAGGCACCTCGCAGGTACGGCGGTCGTCTCTCTGTTTGGAACAAACGCCGTAAACCAAGATCTGACTTTGGCGTGCCGGTTGACAGTGCGATCCCAGGGTCTGGTTCCCCTCATCGTAAACTACCGGACGGCGGAAATATCGCCCCTTACGTGGACAGGGTTGGCTTACATTTTTTGCAAAGAGTGGCTTCTTCCGGTGAAATCTGACTCACCAAACGCCGCTTAAAGCCTGGACCTACAAGCGGGCATTTCGTGTCATGGATTACCGCTGATTTGGGGTTCTCAAAAAGAACCTTCTGCTTTGCGCTCCACCCCGCAGGAACTTCAAGCCTCCGAGTGAGTTTCACGTAGTCGCTTGTGCCTCGCAGTGGTTCGAGCATGGGCCATTCGATGATCTCTTCAAAACTAACCTCGCCGGCGTCATAAAGCTCCGTGAGCAACTTCACTGCTTCCGCTATATCGCCCATCAGGCAATGCCTGGCCAGCGTGTATCTTGACTTCAAGGGGCGGGTATCCCAATCCTTCACCTCTTCGCCGACCGATTCATCCCCTAGGCGCTGACGCGCAATCCAGTGATTGATGCGAAAAACGATCTGACCGTCCATCGAATTTGAAATGTCTTCACCGTACCCTGCACACTTCGAAACAACTTCATAATGCCCCTTGAGTAGGTTGCGGTAGGTGAATTTATGCAAATACCCTTCCGTGAAGTCTTTATGGTCTTGGGATTTGGAAAACTTTAGGCACGTGGCAATCGAGAGCAGGTAGCCGAAATTTAGAAGCTCGGTAGCTGCCCTCCTTACGTAGTCTTGGTCGACCTTCAAATTATCGTCCACCTTGACATCCGCGGTGAACCGCTCCGCGACACTCCGCAGATACCGACGGCTAGCCCGGCCGCCATTGTGGACAATCACATGCCTCCTCTGAAAGACCTCTTGCAAAAGTTCCCAATCGATTGCATAGTCCTCGAATTTCAGGTTCATCTTGTCCTGAAAGAACTTCCTCCATTCGCCGAAGCTGCCGAACATCAGGTCATCGACGCGGCGTGCGATCGCCAGCTCAACCGCATCGTCCAGGGAACTCATGGCCTTAAGTTCCCTAAGGGAAAACTCCTTCTCCTTCTCCTTAGGTAAAGCCTCTAGGGCCTGCGGGGCAACCCAATAATACTGTGCGGCAATTCCGGCGAACAGTACTTCAAAATTGCTCACTGCGGCGACTGTCGTTGATTGCAGGAATAGGGGTTCGCGTGGAGGGCGGTTTGTGGCTTCATGTAGGGTCATCATCATCTTCGGCCCCCACGGTTCAGACCTCACCTCTTCCCACATTCGCACCATGGTGGCGGGGCTATCTGGCTCCTCCTTGCGTGCAACTTCGATCTTCCTTAAGATTTCCCGCAATTTCTTCATTTCGGGTGAATTTAGATGCAGAAAAGCCTTGGAGAAAGCTGAAGAGATTTGCTCTTTTGAATCGAGCTTCGCAACCTCGGGTAGGGATACATCCATTACCTCAAGGAGCGCGTCCATCTTCCACCAGAATGCGTCGGCGAGATTGGATACTTTTCCAAGGAATTTATCGACGTTCTCCGCGTTGTTCAAAATGCGCCCTCCCTTTGTCGTATGGTGAGCTTAGTGACTCAGTTCGCTGATTGTCTGCCGAACTGTAAAAGATCACCATCGGATGGGAGGACCTGCTTATCCGGCCTCCTGGTCAGTAGTTCGAGAGGGGAGCCACTGCCTATCGTTCCGAGGCTGGTATGACGGCTTGCTCTGGTCGAACGACCAGGGCCAGTAGCGTGACTGAGGCCGGTGGAGGGCGGCGTGGCATACGCGTGCCTCACCGCCGCAATCGCCGTCGTGGGCTGACTGTCGTCCCGTTCGTGCCACAACCGTGCCAGAGGCAGAGATCGACCACGTTCAACTGGGCAGGGCCGCAGTTGAGTTGCAAGCGCTCTCGCCAGAGCCCCAGGTCAGCAGACCCGATCCGTGCCTCCTCCTGTAAAGCATCCGTCGGCAAGGGCGATGGCAACCCAGTAGCGGGTCGTGGTGTTCCGAGGAGGGGGCGGTGACGGTAGATCAGCGAGTGTCCGTCATGACTACTTCGCGCCGAAGCCGAGGAAGGAGCCCAAGCCATGGGCCAACGCCGGGGACACGTGTATGGCCGTCACGAGGTCTAGCAGCACGCACGACTGGGTGGCGAACTGCAACACGGTGCTCGTTGACGGAGGCTCACCACAGCCTGAGCGCTCTTTGAGGTGCGGCCAACCTGTGGCCAGGCTGGAGTCCCTGGTCAGGTAAGTTGCTGTTCCCTTGCAGGTCAGGGTAAGTGCCGTCCGAGGAAGCCCAGCAGTCTTGAAAACTGTCGTGGCGGCAACGTCACCGTGGGTTCAAATCCCACAGCCTCCGCAGACAGACGGCCCCTGACCTGGGAACTCCCGGTCGGGGGCCGCTTCCTTTCCCGATGACCGATGATCCGTGGCTGACCGTTCTTGGCCGCGTTTGGCCGCCCTGTCTGGCACGGATCTGGCACGTGCACAGGCGTGACTCCGCCCTGGCTGACCATGGTCGGAGGCGACCCTGTGCGTGCGCAGGATTCGATTCCAGCGTGTGACAGCTCAGGAGAGGACCTGTGTAAGCGCGCCCGTCAGAGCGGCGGCGAGACTGAGCACGGCCGCGAAGGTGGTAGCGGCCCTCAACAAAGCGGTCGGATAGGTGGCACCGTCGAGACGGGCGAGCTTCCCTGCGCCGGCGGCAGCCAGCAGCGCGATGAGGACCACCAGCAAGATGGCGAGCAGAACGACGATGAGGTGGGTCACGGCTAACTCCAGGTACCTGATCGGTGTTGACGACCCCGAAGTTCCCGGAATGCGTGTGCGCCGTGGTACGACCGGACGAAGATGAACATCGGTGAACACTCAGGCAAGGGGGACCGAGAAGGTGGCTGAGAGGCGGGTGGAACGTGTCGCAGCGCTTTCCGAGTTGCGCGAGAGATTGAGCGATGGACTTGCCCGTTCTCGCCTGACCAAGACAGATCTCGCCGCTGGGGTAAACCTCAGTCGGACGACCGTGTCAGAGGCTTTCCGGAACGACGGCCCTGTGCCGTCTGCGCCTACGGTCGCAGCCCTGGCCCGAGCTCTGCGGCTGCCGGTAGACAGGCTGCTGGCACTCAGGCGGATCGCCGCTGGCGACGCCAAGCCCGCAGCAATATTGGATAGCGGCCTTGGAAAGCCGATCGGCGAGTGGCACCCGCACGATCTGGAGGTGCATCCTGCCGGTCCTGCACTGAGCATGGAGCTGTCCGGCTACGTGCCGCGAGCCCACGATCGCGTCCTCACATCGGCCGTACGGCACGTCGCCGAAGGCAAGAGCCGCATGCTGATACTTATCGGCTCGTCCTCCACTGGTAAGACACGAGCCTGCTGGGAAGCCGTCCAGCCACTCGCCGCAGAGGGGTGGCGACTGTGGCACCCCTTCGACCCCACGAGAGCTCACGCGGCGCTCGCGGATCTGCGACACGTGCTACCGCGGACAGTCGTCTGGCTCAACGAAGCTCAGCACTACCTAGGCGACCCTCGGGTAGGTGAGCGGATAGCGGCGGCGGTGCATGGCCTTCTGACCGAACCCGCGCGTGGACCGGTCCTGGTACTCGGGACGCTCTGGCCCGAGTACGCCAAGCAGTACACAGACCTACCGCGCCCGAACGAGACTGACCCACACAGTCGGACACGGGAACTCCTCGCCGGTCGGACCGTTACGGTCGCGGAAGCCTTTGATCAAGAGGCGCTAGTTGCAGCAGCCACACTGGCCGAGACCGGCGACGGACTGCTAGCCCAGGCCCTGAAGCACGCCAGTGATGACGGGCGAGTGACCCAAAACCTCGCGGGTGCACCCGAGTTCCTACGATGCTATGAGAACGGCACGCCAGCCGTCAGGGCGCTGCTGGCAGCGGCTATGGATGCACGGCGTCTCGGCGTCGGGCTCAACCTTCCCCAGGACTTCCTGATCGACGCCTCCGCCGACTACCTCGACGACCACGACTACGACGAACTGACCGAGGATTGGGCTGAAGCGGCGTTCGCCGACCTAGCTCGCCCTGTCCATGGCAAACGGGCCCCGCTGCGCCGAACTGCGGCACGCCCCCGACGTCAACCTCCCAACAGTCGGACGTCCTCAGCTCCACCCACCGAGGCAGCACCTGTATTCAGGCTCACCGACTACCTTGAACAGCACGGTCGTAGCGATCGAGAACGTCTGTGCCCGCCTGCTTCTTTCTGGGCCGCTGCCTACACCCACCTGACCCAACCTGACGATCTCGGCAACCTTGCCAAGGCGGCTAGAGCCAGGCTGCGTCTCCAATGGGCCCATCACCTCTTTCAAAGAGCTGCCGCCGTCGGTGACACACAGGCTCTCGTGGAGCTGGCGGAGATGCGAAAGAAGAGAGGGGACGCTGAGGGCGCCGAGGCGATTTACGAGCAGGCCGCTGACGCCGACCACCCCGACGCCCTCATGGAGCTGGCGAGAAATCGGGACATCGGCGGGGACCGCGAAGGAGCCACAGCTCTATACCAGAGAGCCGCCGACGCCGGTAGCATTACGGCACTTCTCGTACTGGCAGAGGCACGAAGAGAGGCCGGCTACGTCAACGAAGCCGAATCCCTCTACAAACAAGCCGTTGATGCTGGGCACAAGACCGTTCTCTTGAACCTGGCGGAACTCCGAGCGGAGGCAGGGGATATCGAGAGTGCCGAGGCGTTGTACGAGAAAGCCGCCGACGCCATTAACCCGGTCAACCTAGTCCGGCTGCTAGACGTACAGGTCACGCTGGCGCAGGCACAGGGGCGCACCATCAATCTCGACGGTTCCGACGTTCTCTACCAACGTGCCGTCGACTCCGGTAATCCGATCGGACTTGTATGCCTGGCGAAGCGGCACCTGGCGGCCGCGGACACCTCGGGGGCCGAAGCGCTGTACCAGCGGATCATCGAAACCGGAGATACTAACGCGCTACTGGAGCTCGCGCAGGCCCGGTTGACTGCCGGGGACACCGACGGAGCCAAGGCCCTGTATCAGCGAGCCGCCGATGGCGGCAACACAAGTGGCATGCTCCACCTGGCCACGATCCAGCACGCGTATGAGGATAGTGCGGAATCCGAAGCCCAGTACCGACGCGCCGCTGAAGCTGGAGACCCCACGGCTGTTTTGCTGCTCGCAAACGCTCGGCTGCAGCTCGGGGATGCCAAAGGTGCTGAAGACTTGTACCAAGGGGCAATTGACACCGGGAACACCCGCGCCGTCCTGGAGCTGGCTCGAATGAAGGAAGAAACCGGGGATGCCAGGGGGGCTGAAGTTCTGTACCACGAGGCCGCCAATGCTGGACAAGCAGAGATGGGTCTCGTTAACCGGTGGCCGTATGGCCTGGATGCGGACGGCACCCCAAGCGCCCCATGGAAATGATCAACTCAGTTGAGGCAGGGATACGCAGCAGCTGTGATCCGTTAGCCCCTCCGTGTTCCTGCAGCGGCTGTCCTCTGCCGCCCGCCATCGAGCGGACGGGTTTGGGGATCGGCCCCCGCGCTGTCAGCGAGACGGCCTAGGCTCGGGGCGTGGCGGACTACCGCCATGGGTGTAACCGCCTTACGGGCAGCAGTGGCTGACCACGTGGGACGAACAGGCGATTACGGCGAGGGGGCACGGGATGCGCAAGTACACGACGGAATTCAACGTGCAGATTACGGTGCACGTTGCGTGGCTGGGGAAGCAGAAGCATTTCGCAATGAAATCCCTCCCCGATTCTCCACCGTGCCATCTGTACGTGATCGGCAAACGCAAAAAGCTATCTGTGCACCCCGGCTCCGTCGAGTTCAGTCAAGAGAAATTTAGCGCCAAGGTTCGCCGGCAGACAGGAGAGTCCCGCGAAGAACTATCGATCGGCGGGTTACTGGACGATCGAAGGTTCAATGGGAAGGTCGAAGACTATCGCTGGGAATCCTCATATCCCTATGAAGAGTTTCGCATTGTCGGATCCGACTCCGGGCTGATCTGCGGAGGGGAAGTGGCACTCCTGCTGCAATCTGGACATTTTCTGCCGCCGGAGTGGAGGTCCATAGAGATCGTCTACATTGGCCAAAGCATGCGACAGGCACTAGAGCGCCTGGGCTCCCACTCAACCTTGCAGAGAATTTACTCTGAGGCGCAGCCCGACGAAGACGTATGGATTGGATTGTGCAGCGTCACCGACGTTGCCTTGCACTTCACCATCGACCCCACGGCCAAGGTCGCCACTTCTGACGAGCAAGATGATGATCACATCCAACGCGTTCATTCAGCAATGGAAGATTCCAGCACGTTCCGCAAGAAAGGGTCAATCGATCTGGCGGAAGCCGCACTGATTGCATACTTTAATCCACACTACAACGTTCACTTCAAAGGAACTTTTCCCGACCCTAAGCATGCCTCACTAGCCGAGTGCTATGAACTAGACTTTCATTCCTTGATTGTCGAATTCAATGCGACCGAGCTGAGCGTGCCATTCGGGTCGGAAAGTAGGGCCGCCGCAACTATCCACTTCTTAAGGCTCCCCATTTTCCAACACGAAGGAAGAATCAAATACCTGGAGGCATTAGATATCAGCATGGAGAAAATGACGCAACGCTATGAGGTGTGACTTCCTACAGCAGTTCAAAGGTGGCTGACCGCACGTGACCACGCTTTGCTGCCCCGTCTGGTGCTGATCTGGCACGCACAGCGGCTGGTTTTGTGTTGGGCACGCGAACGCCCCCAGCGGTCAAACCGTTGGGGGCGCAGATGGGCGGGAAGCTCACACGAACAGGAGGGTGTCCTCCGCGAGGATGTCCCTGTTCAGTTCGCTCTTGTAGATCAGGTCGATGCTGCCGAAGCGGGCTTCGCCGTAATCGAAGCCAAGTTCAGCCGCCGCTGTGCGCACCGCCTGCTCCGATGAACCCTCGATTTCCAGGAAGGTCGGCAGGCCGGGCCACGTGTCGAGGTCGTAGGTGACGCCGTCGAGCTGCCACTCCTCCCGGTAGTTCTGCTGGTAGCGCACCTGGCGCAGGCCGAGGGCCTTAAGGAGTTCTGCGGTCTTCTCCAGGTCGCTGACCTCGACCTCGATTTCCGTGGTGCCGTTGATGTGGCTGGCGTCGGTGACCTGCTTCAACGTCAGGGTGGTCTTGCCTCCCTCATCGCGCAGCCGCAGCCACTGCTCGCCTTGAACGGTGTCGTTCTCGAAGATCAGGCGGGTGAACATGGTCTTGGAGAAGACCTGCTCTGCGCCGGCGGCCTTCAGGTGGTCGCGCAGGGCGTCCACGTCGATCTCCAGGAACTTGGCCTCGTACTCGTGCTGTGCCATCTCTCTCCTCTGGTCGCGGGGGCTACGCAGTGAGGTCGTGATAGTCCTGCTCGCGCAGCTTCCTGATCTCGCTGCACACGGTGCTGGTGACGAACTCTTCGAGCGGCAGGCACAGGTCCATGCGCTGGATACATACGCCAACATGGAACGTTCCGCGCGGGTCACGGTAGAGCCGAACGCCGTAGTAGCCCTCGTGGCAATCAGTGCTGTTGTTGAACCGGCAGCCGACGCACGTTTCCGGCAGCCGCAGCGATCGTATGTGCTTCACGAAAAGCGTGCGCCCGTCCGGGAGTTGGTAGCCGACCCTGAAGCCCGACGTGCCTGCGATCAGGCGCACCTCGGTCGGCCGAGCTTGCAGTTCCTCCAGGAGGAGGTCGATGGCTTCCAACGACTCCTCCCCGTCGGCGAGGGAGGACAGGACGCGGACCGAGAGCTGGGGTGAGTACTTCTCCAGGAGCCGGTGCACGCGACGGACGTGGCGTCGGTTCGGAATGACGACGTTCGCCCGAGCGCCAAGTCCCAGGTCGAGCGACAGGCTGATTGATTTCTCCAGCGCATCGATCTTGCGTCCTGCCAGGGAGTGCGAGCGGTAGCGGGTGTTCTGTACCTGGGCCAGTTCTTCGGCGGTGGTTCCGAAGATGGAGAAGTTCACGTGGTCCAGGCCCGCCGTGGCGCAGTCAGGGAGGATGCGCCTGCCGTTCTCGCCGTTCGAGGTGACGCTGACCTTGTAGCCGGCCGATCGGGACACGTCGACGATCTGAGGCAGGCGGGGGTGGAGCGTCGGTTCTCCGCCAGTCAGGTGGACCTCGTTGAAGTCCAGCACGTCGCGGAGCTGTGCGAGCGCCGCGTGAAACGTGTCATCGGGGAATATGGGTGCGGTGACGAAGCGAGCACCGTTGGTGGCGAGGTAGATCGAGACCCGTCCGGAGCGGCCTGCTGCCCCGAACTCTCCCGTGTGGTCCTCTTGGTTGTCCGCGCTAACCGGCGTTCCTTCGTTGTGGCAGAAGGTGCAGGTCATGCCACAGGCGTCGATGACCTTGACGCGGAGGGTCCTGTCCACCGTGACGCGGACGGGTACGGCAGGGCTGATGTTCCTTAAAGCGGGGTGATCGATCACGTATCTCTGCTCCTTCATCGTTGGAGGGCGAGAGTGAAGGGACTCGGTGTCCTGCCGCTGCGAGCTTGAGCTCGGCAGGCCCTGCGCGTTGTGGCGCAGTCCCTGCGCGCGGAGGGCGAGACTCCTGGGCCAGCCCGTTCATGAGACCTGAGCGAAGTCAGCTCTGGAGGGCGGCTTCGTCGGGCAAAGTTCGAGCCGCCGAGGCCCACGCCCCTGGATGCCTGCCGACGTCGTTGTGGACGATCTGAAGGAGCAAAATCATCGCGGTGGCCGTCCCCAGTGCCCACGTCCATTCCAGACACCGGGTGACCACATCGCCGCGACGGGATGTAGCTCGTGTGCCGGTGTGCCTCCCGGCGGATGACAGCACTTTCACATCTGATCCTTCCTTCTCGTGCATGGCTAAGAGGGGCTTCCGGCATCCCGCCGCCGGGCGTGCAGCACATTCGTTTGCGCGTTGGCTCACCGCAGTCGAGTGGCCTGAGGGCATGGCCCGGCTGTATCCGCAGCTGAGGCCAAAGGTCTTGCCTCGGTCGGCGAACCATCGACCGCGATTTCGAACCAGACCACTTTTCCCGCTGGGCCCTGTTTCGTTCCCCAAGCAGTTGCCAAGGCGGAGACGAGCCACAAGCCTCTGCCGCTTTCCGAGGCCGGTACGGTGCTGACGACATGCGGGAGCTGCGGATCGGGGTCGGTCACTTCGACCCTCACTTCCGCACCGGTCCACCGCACGCACACCACACAGGTCACGCCCGTATGGGTCACGGCGTTGGTGATCACCTCACTGCTCAACAGCAAGAGATCGTCGACCTGGACAGCGGAGATTCCCGTGCGCCAGCGACGGACACGTTCTGCGATCCGCCGCCGGGCGTCGCCAACTGACCTGGTGGCAGGCGTCACGCGAAACCCATATGACGGCGGTGAGGAGAGTCGTGTGGGCATGGTGGATCGCACCTCCGCATGCCTTGTCCGTCGGTGCCCGGGAACTCCGGACAGGACAAGAACATCCACCCGTGTCCCCTCAACTCGTAAGGTTTCAGGGGGTTTCAGGGCGCTGCGCATCTGGACCCAGCAAGCATCGGCAGCGCTATGTTGAGTGTGCATGCGGGCCGATGGGAGGACCTGATGACCGGGTATCCGGCGGAGCTGTTACACCACCCCCTGTCCTACGCGCGGGTCGAGGCCGGCCTGGGCAAGACCAAGTTCGCCCAGTTGATCCGCCTTGAGGGGCGCAGCCTGGGGTACAACCTGGGGACCACCCGTTCGACGGTCTTCAAGTGGGAACGCGGCGACCACGCGCCTGACGACATCACCCAGATGGTTATCGGGCGGGTGCTTCGAATCTCTGACGCCGTGCGCCTCTCGGGGCCATGGCCGCGCTGGTTGCTTGCGGGGGACAACACCTTCGACTTTGCTGCGCCTTGGACTCAGGCGGCTACGCTGAAGTCCCTGACCTCACTTGCTGGGAGTGGACCTATGGACCGGAGGGCTTTTCTCGGTATCGGTGGCATGGCACTCGTGGGTATCGGTGCCCAGTGGGTGACGGCCGATCCAGCCATCGCCGCAGCGGCGTCCGGTGACAGGGTCACCTCTGCCACCGTGGATCACATGCGCGGCAGGGTGGAGTCTCTGCGCAGCATGGAGCAGGTGACGGGCGGCGGTGAATTCCTGGAGTCTGCCCGGACAGATCTTCGGCTGATCATGCGCATGTTGGAGAACGGCCGGTACACGGAGGAGACCGCGAAACAGCTCTACGTGCTAGCCGCCGAGGTGTGTTGTCTCCTGGGCTGGATGAGCTACGACGCCAGCCTCCACAGTGCCGCCCAGCAGCACTACGCCGTGGCTCTCCGTTCAGCCAAGACTGCGGGTGATGACACCCTTGGGGCGCACACTCTGTGCTTCATGGCCACCCAGGCGGCCAATCACCAAGAACAGCTCGCTGCTGTCGGGTTGATGGATTCCGCAGAAGCCGTCCGGGGGCGGGTGCCCGCCATCATGCGGGCCTCGCTCGCCGCCCACCAGACCACCGTGTACAACAAGGCCGGCGACGAGCGGAAGGCAGCAGCGGCGCTCAACCGCGCATTTGACGCCCTTGGCCGAGTTGATGCCTCGGATACTCCTTCCTACCTGGCCTGGTTTGGTGAAGCGCAGCTCCGGTCCACGGAGGGCCGTTTCCTTCTCACCACGGGGCAGGCAGAAAGGGCCACCGAGGCGCTGGAACGCTCGGTCTCCGAGGCTGCACCGCGCGACAAGGCGGTCCGTTACGGCACCTTGGCTCTGGCCTATCAGAAGGCCGGCGACCTGGACGGTGCGCTCGACGCCACGTACAAGGCCGCCGATCTCATCGAAGACGGCATCCACTCGCGGCGTGGCGTGGAACGCCTGCAAGATGTCCGTCGTGCCTTTCGGCCCGTCAAGAATGAGCCGAAGGTCCGGGAGGTCTCGGAGCGAATCGCCGCTCTGGCTGCGTAGCTTTCGCTTGGCGCCGCCGTTGACTTGCGCCTGTCAGTTCGCCCCGCCCGTCTGCTCTCTCGCAGCAAACGAGCGGGGCCTTCTCATGCCTCGCTCCTGACCGGGCGGCAGAAGCTGGAGGTAGGAGCGGGTGCGGCCTGGGCCTCCGCCACAGAAAGTCAGCTACGACGCTCCCGCGCTATGGGGAGCACCTGCCACGTGTGTCACCCGCGCCCCCGCCGGCCTGGCCACGCTGCCCTGTTTGGATTGGCCCGCGAACTGCGATGTGTCACCGCGAATTCGACGTGGCCTGGGCTGCTGGCCGCGTGCGTCTGGTCGTGGTGGCTGTGGCGGGTGCTGCCGTGGTGTCGGCCTGGTGGTGCTGCTTCGGGCTGGTCGGGTTGCTTCCTGGGCTCTGTCGGAACGCTTGCTGTCCTTGCGCGCTGAGCTGCCGGGGGCTGCCGAGAGCGGGGCGGTAGACAGGAGCGTCGGCGGCCTTCGGCCGCCAGCGCGCGCGGCCCGCGTAGCGGGCCGCCTTGATCCAGTAAAGAAACTTTGAACAGCTCGGCTGCCGCTCCTCCTTGGCCGCTTCTGCGAAGCGTTCCGCCGCCGCTACCTCGCCTATGCCGCTCGTGCCCCTGATTGCCCTGGAGTGCGGCAATTTGTGTGGGTCTGTCTCGTGGGTCGGTGAAATCTATCCACAGGCCGTTCGTTTCAAGATCTTCCTGGGTCCGCCTCAGCGGCAGATTCCTCGAAGTTATCCACAAGTGATGTAGCTCATCACGCCGATTTACGGGGGTTGCTGATGAATCGCCGACTTCTGATCCCGGCCGCCAATCGGAGGTGTCCGGTCTGGGTGATGCGGTGCGCGAGCGATGAAGAAGTCGGGCCCCCGGTGTCACATCAGGGCCTTGAGCGATCCCTTCTCTGTAGTGAAGGGGGCCGTCAGGGAGGAGTTCAGGCGTGGCACGTGGGGCCCTGAGGCGGGCGAAACATAGCCGACGACCGCCGGTTACCCAAACCGGCGTTTCTCCGGACTATGGATCTCGCCGCGGACGACACCTTGAAAGGACGGGTTCGACTCACATGACCTGCATCACACACGTCATGTGCGGGCGATTTTTCGTGCCGCGAAAGGCGGAGGCGGAAGGTGTGATCCAGGCCACTCGCAGGCGGTGTCACATCTGGCACTTCCCCCTTCCCCTCTCTGCGGTGAAGGGGGCTCGGGTGCGGGGGGTGGCGCCTAGCACGCAATCACGGCCTGTCCAAGCCGGGCTCCCTCTGGAACATGAACCTCACTTTGGGGCGGCACCTCGAAAGGAAGGGAATTCGTGTGATCTGCATCACGGCCTGTCACAAATGGCCTTCTGCTCGGGCTTGGTCCTGGTGAAGAGAGTTTGCGGACCGGCGAGTTCGGTCGGCGGGCTAGGGAGCGCGTGCACGAGGAGGTGTCCGACAGCGGTGATGTGCTGGTCAGAGAAGGGCCGGAGTGTGGCACGGGATGCCGGACTGGGGAAATCCGGGACCAGTTGGTGTGGTGAGGGGCGGCAGGGGCTCTCGCTCGCTCGGTGTCCCGACGGAGTGGAGGAGTGCGCCGTGGAGGCGATGAGCGGTAATTGCAGAAACGTTCCTCCGTGCGGGATGTCGGTGCGGCTTGCTTCCCGCCGTGCGGGGTGCTGGACAGGGGCAGGCCGCTGGGCGGAATCCGCTACTGCGCTCCCTTCCCGCCGTCGGCAAGGTGAGGTCGAGGGCCCGAAAGGCGGGTGCCGGGGTCCGGGCTGGTTGCCGGCCTTTGGCTGCTGGGGCGGTACTTCTCAAGCCCGCCAGGGGCACACCGTGCGGCTCACCAGGAAGGTCGTGGCGCTTCCGTTACCGGAGTGGGCGGGTTCGGTAAGCGGGGTGGTAAGGGCGCTGGCGGTAACTGGGGTGGAAACGAAATGACGCACAAGACGGGGATGAGCACCGTGAACGGGAATGCCTTGAAGACTTCAGCGGCCGCGCAGGAAGAGGACGTGCTCACCCTGATCCAGGAGATGAGCGCAATGGTGGGCCGTCTAAGTGAGGAACTTCGGGCAATGCGGGAAGACGTTGCGGAGCTGCGCGAGGGGCAGGCGCCAGCCTAGGACTTCTTGTGCTGCGCCTTCAGCGTGTCCACTTCCTTGCGCAAGTCTTGGACTTCCGCGTTGAGGGTGCGGATCTGCTCATGCAGAGCGTGCAGTACTTCAGGGAGGGACCCGGTGGCTTGACGGCTCTCCGGGTCCGCCTCCGCCTTCTTTCGCGCACCCGCAGCAGTCCCGGCTGCCTGGGTGTCGCTGCTGTGCTCGCCCGGCTTGTCGGCCACGTAGCTGCCGCGCCCCTGCACGGTGTAGATCAGCCCTGCCTCGCGCAGCACTCGAAGGGCTGAGCGCGCGGTCATGTTCGCGATGTTGAACATCTCTTGCAGTTCGCGGTGCGACGGGAGCTGCTCGCCGGGCTTGAGTCTGCCTGTCTCGATGTCGCGCCGGATGGCGTCTGCGGCCTGCTGGTAGGGCGGGCGTGGGTCGTGCTGGCTCGGGGGTGTCATGCCCCTCAGGGTAGCCCGCGTTAGCCCTGCTAACCCAGGATTCGCCTGCAATCACAGGGCTAGCCAGCGCATCCCTAGCTCGGTGACTTGACTAGGCTAGCCTGGCTATGTGTAAATGGGTCTACCGAGCACCGCACACGGCGGTGCCGAACGAAAGGAAAAGGCCCATGGCCCGTACGAGCATCCGCGTTGGCATGACGGAAGAGACCCAGCTCATGGCTGGCGGCATGCCGGTGGCGAAGTGGACGGACCAGGAGAAGGGTGAGCGGGCCGTGGACCGTGAGACCGGCTCCCCGCTGTCCACGGTGATGATCTTCCTGATGGAGGGTGAGCGCGCTGAGGCGCTGAAGGTCACCGTTCCGGTGCAGGGTCTGCCCGACGGCCTCAAGCCGGGCATGCCGATCAGGACCGTGGACCTGATGGCCAACCCCTGGGCCAACCTCTTCAACGGTCAGGTGTCCTCGGGTGTGGCCTACCGCGCCAAGGCGCTGGTGATTGACCAGGGCACGGAGTCGGGCGAGTGAGGGACTTCATTCCGGGCTGGGATCGGGCCTATCCGGTCCCAGCCCCCTGCCCCGACCACCGTTTCAGCGAGCGGGTCACGCATGACGTGGCGGCCGTGCTGACGGCACACGGATTCCCCCCGGTCATCAACGACTTCGATTGGGGCGACCTCGATCAGGCCCTGGCGGCCTTCCTCTACGAAGATCGGAAGTAGACGTGACAGTGAACGAACTCGCCACCTACGCCCCGGTGGTGGCGGTGGCCATAGCGGCCGTCTTCGCGATCATCGGGGCGGTATGGCTGGGCCGCTACATCGCAGCCGACAGCATGATGCGGGCCAGCATGCGCCAGGCGATCCGTGTGCGGCGGGGCTGGAAGCGACTGGCGCAGATGGCCGGACTGTCGGTCACCGACAAGATGCCCACCGCCCTGGCTTCCCTGACCACCACCGACGCCGACAAGCCCCCCAAGCCGCGGGTCCTCACTCCGGCGCTGAAGGTGAAGCCCGACCGGTTCGGCCTGCTCGTCCGCGCCAACTGCCTGCCCAAGGTCGGCCTGGAGGAATTCCAGAAGTCCGCGCGGTTCCTGGCGGACGCCTGGCGCTGCACCCGCGTCTCGGTCCAGCCCGACGGCCCGGGGAGGGTGCTCATCCGTGGCGTGCGGGTCGATCCGCTGATCACCGCAACTGAGCATGTCCCGTCCGGGAAGCCGCCCAAGAAGCTGACCACGTGGAACCTGGGCTTGGACGAGTACGCCCAGGATGTGGCCGTGGACCTGGCGGAAGTGCCCGGCGTCACCGTTGCCGGCCTGCCCGGCTACGGGAAGTCTTCACTGATCAACCGCTTCATCTGCGACTGCGCGCCCTCGCCCGCGATCCAGTTCGCCGTGGCGGACGGCAAGGTGACCTCGTCCCGGGTGGGCGACTACGCCGATCTGGCTGACCGCCTCTTCGCGTTCGTCGGCAGCGATCTGGAAGAGGGCAACAAGCTCTTCCAGCGGCTGGTGGACCTGCGCGAGGCGCGCACCCTGGCGATGAAGGACGTGCTGAAGACCAAGGACATGTGGCACGTCGGGCCCACCGCGGCGTGGCCGCTGGTCGTCCTGATCATGGACGAGGCCCACACCTACTTCCGCGATTACAAGGGCAGCGACGCGAAGACCAAGAAGCTGGCCGCGCTGGCTGCGGAGAACGCCCGCCTGGTCGAAAACCTCGTGAAGATGGGCCGCAGCGTCGGCATCCTGGTCATCCTCACCTCACAGAAGACCACGGGCGACGCCATCCCCACGTTCATCCGGGACGTGTGCCCGGTGGGCCTGTCCTTCGCGCAGAAGACCGCTGAAGCCTCCGTGGCCGCGCTCGGTGAGGCCATCCGCGACTGGCCCGACGCCAACCCGATCCACCTGCAAGACCCGGCCTACGTCGGCGTCGCGGTCATGCAGCACCAGGGTCGTCCCGGCTTCATCCGAATCCGCACGCCCTTCGTCGCGGAAGCCGACGCCGTGCGCATCACCGTCGAGACCGCCCATCTGACCCGCGACCCCGCCGAACTCCTCAACGCCCAGCTCCCCGGCGGTGATCTCCGCCGTATCCGACTCACCAAGCCCGCTTCCGACGACGGCACCCCGGAGGCAGCCTGACCCGCACTCCTGTCCCCACGAGCACCTGGAAGGAGGTGAACCCTTATGTCTGAGGACCGGATCACTCAGCGCACCGTCACCGTGGTCATGGCCGTCATCGCCGCCCTGGCGTTCGTCTTCTCCTTCGGTAACGTCTGGTCCCTGGCCCTGCGCCTGGGTGTGGCCCGCCCCGTCGCCCCGCTGATCGCCCCCATGGTCGACCTGTCCGTGGTCGGGCTCCTGGTGGCCCTGCGCTACCTGTCCCTGCGCGGCATCCCCGCTGAACAGATGCGCTCCGCCTCCCGGCTGATGCACCTGTCGGGACTGCTGACCCTGGCCCTCAACATCGCCGAACCCCTCATCGCCCACCACTGGGGCCGCGCCTGCGTGGACGCGGTGGCACCCCTGCTCCTCCTCGGCTGGGGAGCGGTCGGCCCCCAGCTCCTGCGCCACTTCCACACCGTCACGCAGCCCGCCCCCGCCCCCGCCCCCGCCCCCGCCCCCGCCCCCGCCCCGGCCTCCACCGACGCCACCCCGGTCCAGGCCAGCGAACCGGCTCCGGAACCGGAACCGGCCGATACAGCTCCGG
>Ga0207426_1001303_pt1 | contig 21427 bp, 22 predicted proteins | sample AraplaMF_Cvi_mMS_FD_184265 | JGI IMG/M metagenome (GOLD analysis project Ga0207426, IMG submission 184265) | Arabidopsis root microbial communities from the University of North Carolina, USA - plate scrape MF_Cvi_mMS (SPAdes) (version 2) | ecosystem: Host-associated > Plants > Roots > Endosphere... | reverse complement strand
CGCCGATGCCGTGGACGCCGAACACGTCGAGCGAATCGTCATAGTCGAAGCGGTGCTTCAGCCAGGTGCAGGCCCAGTAGCAGATCGCGCCGGCGACGATGCCGATGACGATGCCGTGCCAGGGCGCCACGAAGCCGGAGGCCGGCGTGATGGTGCCGAGGCCGGCCACCGCGCCGGAGATCATGCCGAGCACCGACGGCTTGCGCCGGGTCGACCACTCGATCGCGCCCCAGGTCAGCGCGCCCGAGCAGGCCGCAAGATGCGTCGCGATGATCGCGAGCACCGCGCGCGAATTGGCCGCGCCTGCCGAGCCGCCGTTGAAACCGAACCAGCCGACCCACAGCAGGCCGGTGCCCATCACCGCGAGCGACAGATCGAACGGCGAGAGATTCTCGGTGCCGTAGCCGTGGCGGCGTCCCATCACCTTGGCGGCGACGAGGCCGGCCGTGCCGGCCGACAGATGCACGACGAGGCCGCCGGCGAAATCCATCACGCCCGTGGCGGCGAGGAAACCGCCGCCCCACACCCAATGCGCCAGCGGAATGTAGACGAAGATGAACCAGGCGACGGAGAACAGCAGATAAGCGGAGAAGCGCATGCGGTCGGCCACCGAGCCCGCCACCAGCGCCACGGTGATGATCGCAAACGTCATCTGGTACAGCATGAACAGCGCTTCCGGAATCGTCTTCGCTGCCGGGTTGACGCTGTCCATCGTCATGCCCGCGAGGAACCAGCGATCCAGCGTGCCGAGCCAGGGGCCGTCGCCGACGAAGCAGAGCGAATAGCCGAACGCGACCCAGAGAATGGAGATGATCGTCACCGCGGCGAGGCTCTGTGCCATGGTCGCGAGCACGTTCTTCTTGCGCACCATGCCGGAATAGAACAGCGCCAGCCCCGGGATCGTCATCATCAGCACCAGCGCGGTGGCGACGATCATCCAGGCGGTGTCGGCGGTGTTGATCGCGGAATCCGCGGCGTATGCGGGCGCGGCAATGAGCGACGCAAATCCGATTCCCGCAGCCATAGCAGCTGCGCGGCGCAACAATCCCGCCATGTCATTCCCCCCGGCATCAAATGGTGTCGCACGCTGTGGCGTCGTTGCCCGGTGCGATCGACGAAGACTCGTTATTGGATCAGAGCGCGTCGCTGTCGGTTTCGCCGGTGCGGATGCGCAGCGCGTGGTCGATCGGCGTGACGAAGATCTTGCCGTCGCCGATCTGCCCCGTGCGCGCGGACGCGGTGATCACGCCGACGGCCTTGTCGGCGATGTCGGAGGCGACCGCGATCTCGATCCGCAGCTTCGGAAGGAAGTTCACGACATATTCCGCGCCGCGATAGATCTCGGTGTGACCCTTCTGGCGGCCGTAGCCCTTTACCTCGGTCACGGTCATGCCGTGGACGCCGATCGCAGTCAGCGCCTGGCGGACTTCATCGAGCTTGAAGGGTTTGATGATCGCGACGACGAGTTTCATGGTCAGGCCTATTCCCCGGGATGCGCCCCGCCGTATGTCCCCGGCGCAGCGTCAATCTGGCATCTTTCCGGGCAAATGGCATAAAAAAGTTGCAGATTGAAGCGGAAAAACGTTTGGCCAAGGGTCGCCAAGGGCCGCCATGTGAACGGCCGCCTCTGTACACGGCAGCTGTTCATCCTCCACAATGCGTTTTTGGCATGGATGCGGTGAACCCAAGCGTGAACCTAAGTGTCCCGGCCGGTACAAAAGTATGTTTGAGGGGGACGCTTCATGGCGAGTTGGTTCTACGCATCCGAGGGCAAGCAGCAGGGGCCCTATCCGGAGGGGCAATTCCGCGACCTGATCGCGCAGGATGTCGTGCGCCCGGACACGCTGGTCTGGTCCGAGGGCATGGCCGGCTGGCAGAAGGCCGCTGAAATTCCCGGCCTGATCGGCGGCGGTGCACCCCCGATGATTCCCGCCGGCGGTCCGCCGATGACGGGCGGCGGTGGCTATGCCGGTGCGGGCTCTGGTGGCGGCGGTGGTGCCGCCGGAGGTAGGCTGGCGGTCGACTTCGGCATTCTCGAGTTCACCTGGCGCACGCTCGTGTTCCTGATCGGCTCGTGCTTCGTCATTCCGGTACCGTGGCTGTTTGTCTGGTACATGAAATGGCTCGTGCCCTGCGTGAAAGTGCCCGGCCGGCCCAATCTCAGCTTCACCGGCACCGCGATGACGCTGGTGCCGTGGTTCTTCGGCTTCATCGTTCTGGCGATCGTGATCGGCCTCGTCGGCATTCCGTTGCTGAGCAATCTGCTGTTCATCGCGCAGATCGTTCTCTACTGGCTTCTGCTCAAGTGGATGATCGCGAACCTTGCCTCGAACGACCAGCCGCTCGGCCTCAGCTTCTCCGGATCGGTCTGGGCCTATGTCGGCTGGAATCTGCTGTTCGCGATCTCCGTCATCACCATTATCGGCTGGGCCTGGGTGGCCGCGGCGCAGATGCGCTGGTTCTGCCGCAGCATCGAAGGCACGCGCCGCGAGATCGTGTTCAAGGGCAGCGGCCTCGGCATTATCTGGCGCGGCATCGTGGCGGCGATCCTGTGCGGCTTCATCATCCCGATCCCGTGGGTGTATCGCTGGATCATGAACTGGTTCGGTTCGCAGACCGAGCTCGCGCCGCGCGGTTCAATGCGGGCATGATCTGAACGACCTGGAGCGCGAAAATTCTCGCGCTTCAGGTGATCAGCTTTTCCGCTCGCGCACCGAGCCTTCCTGCGCGACCGACGCCACCAGCGTGCCGTCGGGCTTGAAGATCGAGCCGCGGGTCAGGCCGCGGCCGCCGCGCGCATTCGGCGAATCCTGCGCATAGAGCAGCCATTCGTCGGCGCGGAACGGGCGGTGAAACCACATCGCATGGTCGAGGCTCGCCGGCATCATGCGCTTGTCGAACAGCGTGCGGCCATAGCGCGCCATGATCGCGTCCAGCAGCGAGAAGTCCGAGGCATAGGCGAGCGCGCACATATGCAGCGCCGGATCGTCGGGTAGCTTCGCCGCGGTCTTGATCCAGACATGGATACGGCCGTCGTCGATCTTCTGGCCGAAATAGCGGCCGAGTTCGACCGGGCGCAGCTCGATCGGACGATCGGATTCGTAGTAACGGCGGATGAAGTCCGGCATCTCGCGGAACATCGGCTGCTTCGCCACCTCCTCCGCCGTGAGCTTTTCCGGCGGTGGCACGTCGGGCATCTTGTCCTGGTGATCGAACGCGCTCTCCTCGTCGGTGTGGAACGACACCATGATCGAGAAGATCGCGTTGCCGTGCTGGATCGCGGTGACGCGGCGGGTCGAATAGCTCTTGCCGTCACGCAGACGTTCGACCTGGTAGATGATCGGAATCTGCGGATCGCCCGGCAGGATGAAATAGCAATGCAGCGAATGCGGCAGCCGCCCCTCGACGGTGCGGCAGGCCGCGACCATCGCCTGCCCGATCACCTGGCCGCCGAACACCCGCTGCCAGCTCGTCTTCGGGCTGTTGCCGCGAAACAGGTTCACCTCGAGCTGTTCGAGGTCGAGGATCGAGATCAGGTCGATCAGGCTCTTGGACATGGATTGAACTTTCTTGCCATCGCTCCGGATCTTGCCCCGGAATGACACATCAGGGCCGTTCCGCCCTTGTTTCACCGCACTGTTTCGCCCAGCTATAGTCTGCTAGCAAGACCAAGAATTGACTAGGGATTTTGGGTATGCCGGTACAGGGTCACATTGTCATTGGCGGCGGCGCGTTCGCGGGCCTCGCGCTCGCGCTGGCGCTGCGCCAGGGGCTCGGCCCCGAGATCCCCATTATCGTCGCCGACCCTGCGCTGGCGACCCGTCCGAGCCGCGACCCGCGCGCCACCGCGATCGTGGCCGCCTGTCGCCGCCTGTTCGAGGCGATCGGCGCCTGGGACGACGTCCGGGCCGAGGCGCAGCCGATCCTCGACATGGTCGTCACCGACTCCAAACTCGAGGACGCTACCCGTCCGGTGTTCCTGAATTTCGCCGGCGACGTCGCGCCGGGCGAGCCTTTCGCGCACATGGTCGAGAACCGCCGCCTGATCGATGCGCTGGTCGTGCGCGCCGAGGCCGAGGGCATCGATCTGCGCGCCACGACCGTGTCGTCCTACGATGCGCGCGCCGAGGGCATCGACGTGACGCTCGGCGACGGCAGCGTGATCGCGGCGAGCCTGCTGGTCGCGGCCGATGGCGCCAAGTCGAAGCTGCGCGAACGCGCCGGCATCGCCACCCATGGCTGGGAGTACGACCAGTCCGGCATCGTCGTCACCGTCGGCCATGAGCGCGACCACGAAGGCCGCGCCGAAGAACACTTTCTGCCCGCAGGTCCGTTCGCGATCCTGCCGCTGTCGGGCAAGCGTTCGTCGCTGGTGTGGACCGAGCGTCGCGCTGAGGCCGCGCGTATCATCGCGCTGAGCGAGGAGGAGTTTCACGCTGAGCTCGAGCAGCGCTTCGGTCTGCATCTCGGCGAGGTCAAGGCGCTCGACAAGCCGCGCGCCTTCCCGCTGTCCTATTTCGTCGCGCGTTCCTTCATCGCCGATCGCCTCGCGCTGGTCGGCGATTCCGCCCATGTCATCCATCCCATCGCGGGCCAGGGCCTCAACATGGGGCTGAAGGATGTCGCGGCACTGGCCGAAGTGGTCGTCGATGCCGCGCGGCTCGGCATGGATCTCGGCGGCGGCGACGTGCTCGAGCGCTACCAGCGCTGGCGCCGCTTCGACACCATGGCGATGGGCGTCGCCACCAACTCGCTGAACTTCCTGTTCTCGAACCAGTCGACCCTGCTGCGCACCGTGCGCGACATCGGGCTCGGCATCGTCGACCGCGCCCCGCCGCTGAAGAACCTCTTCATCCGGCAGGCTGCTGGGCTGACCGGCGAAGTGCCGCGGTTGTTGAAGGGCGAGGCGTTGTAGGCGAGTAGCGAATGGGGCGTAGCAAGTAGAACTACTCGCTTCTCGCCTAATCGATCTTCCGCGCCTCTTCCGGCAGCATGATCGGAATGCCGTCGCGGATCGGATAGGCCAGCTTGGCGCCGCGCGAGATCAGTTCCTGCCGTGTCGAGTCGAATTCCAGCGGGCCCTTGGTCAGCGGGCAGACCAGGATTTCCAGCAGTTTCGGATCGACGCTGTTTTCGGGGCGCTCGTTGGTCGCGTTCATCTCTGTCTCCGGCGATGGCTCGCCTCTAGCATAGAAAATCCCGGCCGCCCACCGCTTCGCCTCACACGGATACCATCCGTAAAATCTCATCCAGCAGGCCCTGCAGCCGCGCCGCCGGCACCGGCGCGCCTGACAGTGCGAAGCCGAGGAACGTCCAGTACAGGATCTGCGCTCGCGCCTGCGCCGTGGCAGGCTGCAGTCCCCGCTTCGCCAGCAGGGCCTCGATATAGTCGATCCTGCGCCGGTCGATCGCGCGCACCGCCCCTTGCGCGGCCGCATCGAACGCTGCCCAGTTGCGCACCGCGCGCTCCAGGTCGAGCCGAGCGCCGAAGGAGCGCCGCAGCAGCGCCGCAAGCGGATCGTCGGTGGCGGCCTCGATATCGGCGATGATCTGCTCGGCCGCGATCTCGCGCCAGCGTTTCAGCACGGCGGCGTGGAATGCGCCCAGATCGGCAAAGTGCCAGTAGAAGCTGCCACGCGACACGCCCATGGCCTTCGCCAGCGGATCGGCCTTCAGGGCGGTGAAGCCATTCTTGGCGAGCGCCTTCAGGCCCTGCTTGATCCAGTCGTCGGCGGAGAGCTGCTCGGTCATGTCGGGTTCCGGAATCCTGACCATACACTAGTGTATTGACAGGCTGCGGGCCAGAGCCTATCTCACCATACACAACTGTATGGACGGACTTCAGGAGTTCCCCGATGCGCGATCTCTTGCTCCAATGTGCAGGCGTCCTGACCATCGTGGTAGCCCTCATCCATGGCTACCTCGGCGAGGCCAAGGTCTTCCCGCGCGCCACCATCGAGCCGGCACGGCTGCGCACGCTGATCCGCCTGGTCTGGCAGGCCTCGACCGTCGCCTGGATCGGCGGCGGCGTGCTCCTGATCGCGACGCCATCGATGGGCTCGGAGACCGCACGCCACTGGATCGTCGCCACTCTCGCTTGCGTTTACGGCTTCTCCGCCCTTGCCAATGCATGGGCCACGCGCGGCCGGCATTTCGGCTGGATGATGCTGAGTGCGGTCGTGGTGCTGGCGGTCGCCGGTTACTGAGCCTCGATCCGACAGATCACGCCTTCAAAAGGAGCGATGTCATGGACGACCGTGTTCGGCTGACGATCGACGACGGGATTGCTCACGTCCGGCTGAACCGCCCGGACAAGATGAACGCGCTTGACCCGGCCATGTTCGAGGCGATCATCGACGCCGGCACGCGACTCGCGACGCGCACGGACATCCGAGCGGTCGTGCTTTCGGGCGAGGGGCGTGCATTCTGTGCCGGACTCGATCTCGATCGGTTGCTCGCCACGGCCAACGGCGATCGGCTGCTTCCGTCCGTCGACCTGACGCGCCGGACGCACGGTACCACGAACTACGCCCAACACCTGGTCTGGCTCTGGCGCGATTTGCCGGTTCCGGTGATTGCAGCGATCCACGGCGTTGCTTTCGGAGGCGGCTTCCAGCTCGCGCTCGGTGCAGACCTGCGTTTTGTCGCGCCGGGAACGAAGCTCGCTATCATCGAGTCCAAATGGGGGCTCGTACCCGATATGTGTGGCACGCAGCTGATGCGTCATCTCGCACGCGAAGATGTCGTACGTGAGCTGACTTATACCGGCCGCGTCTTCTCGGCCGGGGAAGCGTTCGCCTATGGCTTTGTAACGCGGCTCGCCGATGATCCCGTGGCGGCCGCACTCTCGACGGCTCGCGAAATCGCAGGCCGTAGTCCGGATGCGATCCGTGCCGCCAAAAGGCTGCTCAATCTCTCCGCGACCTCTGATGTCGCGACCGGCCTCACCGCAGAGACCTCCGAGCAAGCGGCTCTGCTTGGACGTGCAAACCACGTCGAAGCGGTGAGGAGCAATCTTGAGAACCGCGCGCCGCAATGGAGCCTGACATGAGCGAGAGCGATGGATTTGACCTGCCGACGCTCGGCGCGGCGAACGCGTCCGCGGCGTTCAATCGCCTTGCCGGTTTCGAGGTCGTTGCAGCCGGTCACGGCGAGGCGACCATCCGCATGACATGGCGCGACGATTTTACCCAATATTCCGGGCATCTGCACGCCGGCTTGATCGCAGCTCTGCTTGATACCGCCTGCGGCTTTGCTGCGGCGACCCTGGCTGGTTCGGTCACCGCCTCGCACTTTGCGATGAACTGCCTCAAACCCGCCATAGGACGCTTCTTTGTCGCCAAGGGACAAACCCTGCGTGCCGGGCGCAGGCAGACATTCGCCCGCGCCGAACTGTTCGCGGCCGATGATCTCGGCGAGTTGTCCCTCGTGGCGACAGGCGAAACCGTCCTGGTGCCGACCGGCGAGCCGCCGCGCAGTGTTGTCGGGCGCTGACATGGCGGTCACCCTGGTCACCGGCGGCACGGGTCATCTTGGCAGCGACATCGTTGACCGTCTGGTGCGTGATGGGCGTCGCGTCCGGGTGCTCGCGCGATCGCCGGGCACACGATCGGATGTCGAGTGGGCCAAGGGCGATCTGGCCACGGGCCACGGTCTGCAGGAGGCGCTGCAGAACGCCGACACCGTCATCAACGCCGCGACATACTCCCCGATCGCACGGCGCGGCGGTATTCGTCCGATCGACTTCTTCAGGTCGCCTTCCGCCGTCGATGTCGAGGGTACCGAGCGGCTGCTGGCTCTGAGTGGCGAAGCCGGGGTCCGTCACTTCCTGCATGTCTCGATCGTCGGTCTCGACGAGGCGACGATGCCCTATGCGCGGGTCAAGCTCGCCGGCGAACGGCTGGTGCGTGCTTCGGCGCTGTCCTGGTCCGTCATACGCGCGATGCCATTCTACTATCTGCTCGACAAAATGCTTTCGGGTATCGCGTGGCTCCCGCTCTGGCCGGTGCCGACGACACGATTCAATCCGGTCGATACGACCGACGTGGCCGACCACGTCGCGACTTGTGCGTTCGACGGGCCGCGTGGCGTGCGTGCCGAAATCGGCGGGCCGGAGACCCTCGATCTCACCGGCTTCGCCCGCCAGTATCAGGAAGCGAGAGGACTGCGGCGAAAGATCATACCGATCGATCTTTCGGAGGCGCAGGCGCGCGGCATGGGATTTATCGAAAGCCGGGGCGTATGCGGACGCATCACATGGAAGGACTGGTTACAGCCTCATTCGCAAGGTCGGCAGGCTGTCCCAAGCCGTGAGACGTAAGGCCGCAGCGACGCTCCAAAAGCACGCTCCACACGGACAGCGCTGATGTTTTTCGGATCGTTAGAATTGCTCTAAATCGCTGCGGCCCCGATCCGGATTGACTTCACCCTCGCCTTTGCTTCCTTCGCTCCGCTTCGCGCCGCGCGCGCAAGACAGAGGAGGAGACGTTCGTGAAGGTCATTCGTGGTGTTGCAATTGCACTGACGGTCGGGATCGGCATGAGCTCGGCGGCCATGGCCGACGGGTTCAAGGATTGCACCAAGCTCGACAAGGCGTCGTGGAAGCCGGCCGCCGAAGCCGAAGCCAAGGCCAAGGCGTTGGGCTACGAAGTGCGGCGCTCCAAGATCGAAGGCTCGTGCTATGAGGTCTACGGCGTCAAGGAAGGCAAACTCTACGAGCTGTTCTACAGCCCGGAGGATCTCAGCCTGAAGAAGACGGTTGCCAAGTGAGGCTTTAAGTAAGGCTTCAAGCAAGGCTCCAGGAACGACTTGAGGATCGTCACGGCTTGATCGACGAAGCGGTGCCAGACACGCGCGGGGCGTCCGACCGGACCCCCGCGGATCAAATTGCACCGCGGACGGTCGCAGTCTGGGATCTCCCGTTGCGCCTGTGGCACTGGGCCCTCGCGATCAGCATCTTCGCTGCCTGGCTCACGCCCACCGTGTATGATCAAACCCACCGCATCGTCGGCTACACGGTTCTCGGGCTTCTCGCGTTCCGCCTGGTCTGGGGCTTCCGGGGCAGCCGCTATTCGCGCTTCCGCATGGTCGGCGTCAGGCTGCGTGCCTCGCCCGGCTATCTCTGGAATCTCCGCCGCGGCATGACCGGCCGTTACATCGGGCTCAATCCCGCCGGCACCCTGATGCTGGTCGCGCTGCTGCTGGCCACCGCCGTCTCGGCGATCACGGGCGCGATGTCGGTGACCGTCACCTTCTTCGGCCTCTGGTGGGTCGAGGACACCCACGCCGTCGCCTCCGACGCCGTTATCGTGCTCGCCGTGGTGCATATCCTGGGCGTGGTGCTGATGGGGCTTCTCCAGCGCGAGAACCTGATCCGCGCGATGATCACCGGCCGCAAGCGTATCCGGCATCATTCGTGAAGTTGGGTTGGAGTGACCGAGCCGCCGTCTCGGTCACCTCTCCCGCTTGCGGGTGAGCGGGTGAGGGTTCTTTCCTCTGGGCGATTGTCCCGTTGCGGAGATACCTCTCCCCAACCCTCTCCCGCAGGCGGGAAAGGGAGCGCAGCGCCGTCGCAGCGACTCAGTCAACTCTCACTGCAACGGTGGATCGCCGCTGGTGCGCTTCTTCGCGAGGTCCATCTCGGTGACCGCGATCAGGATTTCCGCGCGGGTCTTCAGGTCGATCGCTTCCAGCATGGCCTGCTTTTCCGCGGGGCCGTAGGGCGACATCATCGCCAGCGCGTTGACGAGCGCTTCGTTGGGCGCGCTCTCGACGCCTTCCCAATCGACCTTGAGATTGTTGGCCTTGAGGAAGTCGGCGAGCACCGCCAGCAGCGCCTCGCGGTCGACTTCGTCCTCGCCCATGCGCGCGGTGAAATCGTCGGCGAAGGCGAAGAAATCGACCTTGCACTGCCGGTACGCGGTGAGCACTTCGAGCTCCTCGACCACCTTGAAGCGGGAGACGCCGGTGAGCTCCAGGATGTAGCGGCCGTCGCCGGATTCGGCGAGCTGGGTGATGCGGCCGACGCAGCCGACGCGAAACAGCACCGGCTTCTCGGCATTCTTCGGCGAATGCGCGGCGTCGGGCTGGATCATGCCGATCAGGCGGTGGCCGTCACGGAAGGAGTCGTCGACCATCGCCAGATAGCGCGGCTCGAAGATGTTGAGCGGCATCTGGCCGCGCGGCAGCAGCAGCGCGCCCGGAAGCGGAAACACCGGAATGATCTCCGGAAGGTCGGCGGGTCCGCGATATTCGATGTTGATCGGCATCTGGTCCCCGCCTCGCTTTGCGAGCTGCGTCTACGAAAACAGGATCGTGGACAAGCGCTTTCGCCCCTCGACAGTTGCATCGTCCGTGCCACCCCAAGCCTCGAAAAACTGTACGAGCTGCTTGCGGGCGCCGTCGTCGTTCCATTTGCGGTCGCGCTTGACGATCGCGAGCAGTTGCTCGGTGGCGGCGGCGCGATTGCCCTGCGCATTCAGCGCGGTCGCGAGATCGAACCGGGCCTGATGATCGAGCGGGTTTGCGGCGACTTTCTGTTCCAGCTCGGCAACCGGGCCGAGCGATTCCGCCTGTTCGGCGAGATCGATCGCGGTCTGCACGGCCTTCACCGCGGGATCGTTGCGCTTGGATTCCGGCACCATCGCCAGCGTCTGCTTGGCCTGCTCCATCGCGCCGGAGACGGCGTAGCATTTTGCCAGGCCTGCGAGCGCCGCGATGTTGGTGGCGTCGTGCTGGAGTGCCTCCGCATAGATCTGCGCGGCCGCCGCGGCATCGCCTTCCGCGAGCACGGCATCGGCCTCCTGCACGATCTCGGCGACGTTGACCTCGCCCGGCGCGGTTACGCCCTTGGTCAGCTTCTCGATGAAGGCGTTGAGCTGGCTCTCCGGGACCGCACCCATGAAGCCATCGGCCGGCTGGCCGTTAACGAAGGCGATCACGGCCGGGATCGACTGGATGCCCATCTGGCCCGGGATCGCCGGATGCTGGTCGATGTTCATCTTGACCAGCTTGACCTTGCCCTTGGCCGCCTTGACCGCCTTTTCGAGGATGGGGGTGAGCTGCTTGCAGGGGCCGCACCACTCCGCCCAGAAGTCGATCAGCACCGGCTGGCGCTTCGATTCCTCGATGACATCCTTCATGAAGCTCTGGGTGGTGGTGTCCTTGATCAGATCGGCTGCCGCCGGGCCCGGCGCTCCGTTACCCTGGTCGATGATCGTCACGGGATCCCCTCGTCATGTCTGGAATGGCGGCTCTTTAGCACGTCGCCAATGCATATGCTTTGCTGTCGGCTCCTAAATTGGGCCGAATGGGCCGAATTTCAATCCATCAGGGCCGATTCGCCGGTTCCGGAGCGTTTTCGGGCCATTTGGCCGCATTCGGGGTCCATTTAGCGTCCCCAAATGCGAATTGATGCCGCCGGTAGCTGTTGCATTCCCCTCCCGCTTTTGGCATACGACAGCCGTTGCCGGCGCGTCACGCGACCGACACAGGATGCGGGTGTAGCTCAGTGGTAGAGCACGACCTTGCCAAGGTCGGGGTCGAGGGTTCGAGCCCCTTCGCCCGCTCCAATTTTTCCCAGAGCATCCAGCCAGATCAGACCGGGTCGCGGTTCGCCGCGCCGCTGGCGGCTGGCTTGGGTTTCAAATGACAGTTCTGGTTACCGGCAGTGCGGGTCGCTTCGAGGACGCCATGCGCAAAACGTTTCGCGAGCGCTGCGCCCCTGCGCGCAGGATTGGAGCCGTCTCCGAAAACTGACGCGGTTGGCCTGTCCGCTGGCCAACGCGCGGGCCAATGAGCTGCTCTATAGTCAGTTGAATATAGCGAATGCCGTGACCGATCACCAGCTCGCGATCAACCGAGGGCCGATGATCGGGTTTGGTTGCTCCATCGTCTCGGCGACACGTCCGTTCCAGTCGTACCATCTTGCGGCTCTTGCACGCGATGCGGTCGTGCTGTGCGCGAGCTCTATCCCCATCGCACGTGGCTATACGCAGCGCGCTGGCGCGCGAGGTTGGATCGAAGTTCTATCACGACACGCAATTTGTCGACGGACCCACCTCGCCGCCACCTAATCGCCGGATTCCGTCGTTTTGCTCGATGCCTCAAACATCTGCGCGGCGTCACCTCGAACGAAGCGGCCTCAGCCGTTCTACTGTGCATGGGGTTGTTTTCGCAGTTTTGTTTTGGTGCCCCCATGTTGCAGCTCGCGAACGAGCGGCGCGCGCTTGATTCCGCGTTGCAGCGAGATCGTTGTTGTCCCCGATCGCGCGTCGAGAGAAAATCCATCTCAATTTTTATTGAGCGCAACTGCAGCGCTCCTGACGCGCTTCTCACCGCCGGCAGATGTGCTAACCTTTTTGCGTCTGCCGCTCGGCAGACTTCAAACTTCGCCTCTCGACTAGCCATAACAAAATAATGCGCGGCCTTGACGGCTGCCTTAGGGGAGTGACGCGATGACATCGATGTTCCATCGATCCGTGTTGGCGCTTGCAGCCGTGGCCCTTCTTGCAGGGACCAGCGCCGGCAGTGCGCAAGACAAAAGCAAGCCATTGAAGAAATACGAATCCGGCAACAAGGAATTCTGGACCCATCCGCCGGATGACTGGTTCCTGGGCGATGAGACCGAGGCGCAGAAGGGCCTCGCACCGCCCTCGGGTCCGCCGACCGGCGCCTCCGATGCCGAGCTCGCCAACATCGTCAAGAAGGTGAAGCTGCCGCCCGGCTTCAAGATGGAGGTCTATGCCTCGGGCGTGCTGGCCGCCCGGCAGATGGCCTGGGGTGACAAGGGCACGCTGTTCGTCGGCTCGTTCGGCCTCGGCAACGTCTATGCCATCAAGGACAATGGCGGAAAGAAAGAGGTCAAGACCATCCTCAAGGGGCTGAACATGCCCACGGGTCTGGCCGTCAAGGACGGTGCACTCTACGTCATCGCGGTCGACAAGCTGATCCGCTACGACGACATCGAGAACAAGCTCGACAATCCCGGCGAAGGCAAGGTCGTCTATGACGACATGCCCTCCTATGCCGCGCATGGCTGGAAGTACATCGCGGTCGACAAGGAAGGCTGGTTCTACATTCCGTTCGGACCGCCCTTCAACATCGGCATCCCGCCGACCAGCGTCTCGCAAATCCGCCGCGTCGATCCCAAGACCGGCAATGCGGAAATCTGGGCGCTCGGCGTTCGCAACTCGGTCGGCGGCGACGTCGATCCGCGCACCGGCAAGTACTGGTTCACCGAAAATGCCCGCGACTGGATCAGCGATGATCTGCCCAGCGACAAGCTGAACATGATCAACAAGATCGGCGAGCACTTCGGCTATCCCTATTGCCATCAGGGTAACCTGCCCGATGACAAGTTCGCGATGGGCCACAAATGCTCCGAATTCACACCGCCCGTGCTGAACCTCGGCGCGCACGTCGCTCCGCTCGGCATGAAGTTCTATACCGGCGACCAATTCCCCGCCGAGTACAAGAACAACATCCTGATTGCCGAGCACGGCTCCTGGAATCGCCACAAGTACCAGGGCGGGCGCATCATGCGCGTGATCGTCGGGCCCGACGGCAAGAACGCCAAGCAGGAAGTGTTTGCGTCCGGCTGGATCGAGGGTGACCAGGGTTATCTCGGCCGCCCCGACGACATCATCCTCGCCAAGGATGGTTCGATCCTCGTTGCAGACGACTGGGCCGGCGCGATCTATCGCATCAGCTACAGCAAGAAGTAGCGCGACACGACGAGAGGCTGCGGCTGGTGACGGCTGCAGCCTCCTTCATTTCAAGATCACGTTGTCGTTCCGGTTACACGCACCTGCGCGCAAGCCCGGAACCCCTAACCCCGATTCGTGGTTATGGATTTCGGGCTCGCGCCAGGTGGCGCGCCCAGGAATGACAGCTCGACAGAACGGAATTCCCATCATGCGCCGGCAGTTCTTCTCGTACACAATCGGCGCGCTCTCGCTCGCGGCGCTCGCACTCGTCCCGGCTCACGCCGCCGACAATGCCGCGATCAAGGAGAAGGCCGCCGTCTGCTCCGGCTGCCACGGCGAGAACGGAATCTCGCAGACCGAGAACATTCCTTCGCTGGCGGGCCAGCCTGATCAATTCCTGCAATGGCAGCTCGTGTTCTTCCGCGCGGGCTCGCGCAAGAACGACCAGATGCAGCCGATCGCCCAAGAGATCACCAATGAAGACATCCGTAGTTTCGGCGCCTATTTCGCGCAGATGACGCCGCCGAAGGCCGAAGAGGACAAGGACCCGGATCTGTCGAAGAAGGGCGCGCAGGTCGCCGTCGGCCGCCGCTGCGCCTCATGCCATACCGACAGCTTCGCCGGCACCAAGGCGGTGGCGCGACTCGCCGGTCAGCGCGAGGAATATCTCGTCAAGGCGCTGCACGACTACAAGAGCAGCCAGCGCGTCGGCGGCGGCGGCGCCGCGATGGCCGACGTCGCCTATCACATGAGCGACGAAGAGATCACGGCGGTGTCGCACTATCTGGCGTACTTCAAGTAGCCGCGGACGTTGCGGCAAACACAGCTCGTCGTCCCGGGGCGCGCGCAGCGCGAACCCGGGATGACAGTAGAGTGTGTGGCTTACCCCGCCCGCTGCTTCTCATACGCCTTCAAATGCGTGTACGCGATGCGCAGCTTCGGCACTGGCACCTTGGCCGCATCTGCGCGCGCGATGAGGTCGCCGATCACGTGATCGGCTTCGACCGGCAGGCCCGCCTTGATGTCGCGGAACATCGAGGCGGTCATCGGCGAACCCTCGGTGGTGATGTTGCCCTTGACGCGTTCGAAGAACGGGCCGCCAGGTGTGTAGCCGGATGCGGCGGCGATCGCGCTGGTCTCGTCCAGCATGCCGAGCAGGAAGTCGCGGCCGCCAGGCGCCGCGAGGATGTTGCCGACGGAGGTGCGCATCAGGCTGGTGGAAGCTGCAAGCGAGGAGAGGAACACCCACTTCTCCCACATGTCCTGCATGATGTTCGTGCTGGCAGTCGCGCCGTTGATGCCGCTCTTGAAGGCCTCGTCGATCGCCTTGACGCGATCCGACAGCTTGCCGTCGCGCTCGCCGTAATTGAGCGACTGCATCGGCTGGAGCTGCACCACCTCGCGCTTCTCGTTGAGCGTGGCGGCGATGGCGCAGAGACCGCCGAGCACGCGGTCCTTGCCGAACTTGGCATCGAGCGTGTCGAGATGCTTCATGCCGTTGAGCATCGGGATGATCGCGGTGTTTGAACCGACTGCCGGCGCAAACGACTTGATGGCGTCATCGAGGTCGAACGCCTTGCAGCTGAGCAGCACGACGTCGAACTTGTCCTTGATCGCGTCGGCCTGCACGGTCGGCGGGTTCTTCAAGGTCACGTCGCCGTTCGGGCTCTTGATGACGAGGCCCGCGCTGGCAAGCTCGCTCGCGCGCTTGGGCCGGACCAGGAAGGTGACGTCGCGGCCGGCCTGCAACAGCCTGCCACCAAAATAGCCGCCGATGGCGCCGGCGCCGACCACGAGGATACGCATGGGAAATTCCTTATTGTTGCTATTGGCGGTCCATCTATAGACGTCATTCCGCGCGAAGCGAAGAAATCCGGAACGCCGCCGCGATCACATTCTAACGCCAGCGATCGGAGCGATCAGCTCTCCAGCACCATCTCCTCGACCTCGCGCAGCTGCTCCTTGCCGAAGAACATCTCGCTGCCGACGAAGAAGGTCGGCGAGCCGAACGCGCCGCGGGAAACCGCCTCCTCGGTGTTCTTGATCAGCTTGCCCTTCACCTCGGGCTCCTGGGCGCGGGCGAACAGTTTTTGGGCATCGAGACCGGAGGATGCCAGCGCCATCGCCGCAACTTCAGGGTCATCCATCTTCTTCGGCTCGCGCCACATGTGGTGGAAGGCGGCATCGACATATTTTTCGAACACGCCCTCGAGCTGCGCCGCGACCGCGATCCGCATCAGGTTCAGCGTGTTGACCGGAAAGTTGGGATTGAAGACGTAGGGCTGGACCTTGAAGCGCTTGACGAAGCGCGCGGTCTCGACCTGCTGGAATTCGCGCTTGTTCTTGACGCCGGCCAGCGTCTCGGCCGGCGACTTGTTGTTGGTCGACTTGAAGATGCCGCCGAGCAGGATCGGCACATATTCGAATTTGACGCCGATGCGCTGCTCGATCGCGGGGATCGCGAGATGGCTGAGGTAGGCGTTCGGGCTGCCAAAATCGAACAGGAACTGCGGAGCTGTGCGGGTCAAATTCATTCTCCCTGAGGGCGCTTTTGGTTCATTGTGGCGCAGGCCGTGCCACAGGTCCACCATTTAATGACGGTCATAATATCTTCACCGGTCAGACCAGGCGCCGGATCGCACGCCTGCGCCACACCAGCAGGTAATAGCCCATCTGCAAAACCAGCATGGCACAGAACACGATCGGATAGGCCGCCCACACGCCTTCGAGGCCGATCGCGCGGCTGAGGATCATTGCCGACGGCAGCTCGATCACGACGATGGCGAAGATCGACAGCAGCATCGGCGTCAGCGCCACGCCGGCGGCACGCATCGCGCCGGAGAACACGGTGGCGAAGCCGAACGGCACCGAGCTCCACAAGGCGATGGTGAGCAGGCCTTTCGCCAGCTCGAGCACGCTGCCGTCGGTGATGAAGAGGCCGAGCACCGCGCGCGGGGCCAGGTAGATGAGCGCGACCAGTCCGCCGGTCAGCACGAGATTGAACGCAAGGCCGGTGCCTACGATGCCGTCGAGCCGTGCCCGCTCCCCGCTGCCGATGGCCTGCGCGCCGAGGATCGAGACCGCGATCGAAATCGACATCGCGGTGAACTGCGTATAGCCCATCACCTGATTGACCGCGCCGTACGCCGCGGTGGCGTCGGAGCCATAGCCGTTAACGAGGCCGAGCAACACAAGTTCGGCGATCGCCATTGCCACCATGCCGATTGCGCTCGGCAGTCCGATGCCGAAGATCTTTCCCAGCATGGCGCGATCGAGTCTGAGATGTTTCAGCAATGCGGCGTCCGGTGCCAGCGGATGATCTTTGCGCAACAGATAGCGCGCCAGCGCGAGCAACGTCAGCGCGTTCGCGATCGCAGCCGCCCAGGTCGGACTGGTGATGCCGATACCTGCACGGATCAGCAGTGGCGTCAGAATCAGGCCGATCGCCGTCGACAGCGCAAGCGCCAACATCGGCGTCAGCGCATCGCCCACGCCACGGATCATCGCCGTCATCAGCAGGAAGGTGAAGCCCAGCGGCATCGTCAGCAGCATGATCCGCGCATAGGTGCTGGCTTGGTCGAGGATGTCCGCGGGTGTCGCGAGCATCATCATCAATTGCCGGCTGAACAGGCCTCCGACGAGTGCGATGGATATGGAGAACACAAGACCGATCGCCAGTGTCGTCCCGGCGATGATCTTGATTCTGTCGTGCTCACCGGCGCCGAAGGCCTGGCCGATCAGCACGGTGGCTCCTGTGCTCAAGCCCATGACGAAAGCGAACAGGAAGAACATCACCGGGAAGAACACCGAGACCGCGGCGAGCGCGTCGACACCGATCATGTGACCGAGATAGGCGTTGCTGACGGTGCCGAACAGCGATTGCAGCGCGTTGCTCAGCATCAGCGGCGCAAGGAAGCGGAGGAAGGTTTTCCAGAAGGGAACGGCGGTGGGCATGGAGATGTCTTTCATCAGGGCGTGCGAAGCCGTTGCCGCGCGGGGCACGCGGCTTGGGCCGTCGATGAGGTTGTGAGAGATCGCGCGGCTTAAGCGCGGTCGCTGTAGGCGAGCTTGACGATGTGGTCGCGCACGTCGGCCGGCCAGTCGGCGATCAGTCCGGTGAAGCGCCGCCGGTCATCCGCGAACAAGGCGCGCGAGGCTTCCTCGAATTGCGGCAGGTTGCCCGCCATGGTCGACATGAAATGATAGGCCGCATCGCGCGCCTGCCGCTCGCGGTCCTTGTCGCCGCTGGCGCGCCTGGCCTCGTCGACGAGCTTGCGCAGCGCGACCGAGGCGCCGCCCGGCTGCGCGCCGAGCCACTCCCAGTGTCGCGGCAGCAGCGTCACCTCGCGCGCGACGACGCCGAGCTTCGGCCGCCCGCGCCCGCGCGGCTCGGCCGTCGGTGCGGTCTCCTCGACCGGAGGCGGGATCAGCTTCGCCAGTCGCGCCAGCACCTCGCGATCGCCGCCGCGCAGATCGAAGTCGATCGACCGGCCGGTGGCGTCCTCGAAGATGATGATCGGCGCGTCCGGCCGCTGCGCCACCCGCTTGACGACCAGCGCGACTTCTCCCGCCGGCCCGGACACCAGGCGGCGTGGCCCTTGGAATGCGGTGAAAATCTTCTGCATTGGAATCATTGCCGTATTGGTGGTGTTTGGCCATTTAATACCCGGGTAAATAAGCCTCGTCAATATACCCGGGTAAATATATCCGTCCGGATGGCTCGACATCGCGGCCCCGGGCTGGCAGGTACGCGGCCGATTGACCACGCCGAGCCCCGGGGATCCGCACGATGCTGACCGTTCATCACCTCAACAATTCGCGCTCGCAGCGCGTGCTGTGGCTGCTCGAGGAGTTGGGCGTGCCCTACGAGATCGTGCGCTACCAGCGTCAGCCCGACATGCGCGCGCCGAAGGAGCTGCGCGCCATCCATCCGCTCGGCAAATCGCCTGTCATCACCGACAACGGCAACACCGTCGCCGAGTCCGGTGCGATCATCGAATACATCATCGCGACCTACGGCAACGGCCGGCTGATCCCGCCGCCCAACACGCCGGAGCGGCTGCGCTTCACTTACTGGCTGCACTACGCGGAGGGATCCGCGATGTCGCCGCTGCTGTTGAAGCTGCTGTTCACGCTGATGCCGAAGCGCGCGCCGGCGCTGCTGCGTCCGCTGGTGCGCAAGGTCTCGAATCAGGCGCTGACCGCGCTGGTCAATCCGCAGCTCAAGCAGCACATGGATTATTGGGAAGGCGAGCTTGCGAAGAGCGAGTGGTTCGCCGGCAACGAGTTCACCGCCGCCGACATCCAGATGAGCTTTCCACTCGAAGCGGCGCAGGCGCGCGGCGGGCTGGAGCAGGGCCACCCCAAGGCGATGGCGTTCCTGGAGCGCATCCACGCGCGGCCCGCTTATGCGCGCGCGCTGGAAAAGGGCGGGCCATATCAGGTCGGGCGGTAAGTTTCCTCACCGCCCCGGCATCGTCTGTCAGTCCGCGTGCAGCACGCGGCCGCGCGTCTCCGGCAGCGCGAAGGCTGCAATGAAGAACAGCGCGTAAGCCACGACCGCGAACATCGCGATCGCGTTCGCCAGCGACGTCGTTGCCGACAGTGCGCCGACCAGGAACGGAAACAGCGCGCCGATGCCGCGGCCGAAATTGTAGCAAAAGCCCTGGCCGGAGCCGCGCAGCCGCGTCGGATAGAGCTCGGTCAGGAACGCGCCGATGCCTGAGAAATAGCCCGAAGCGAAGAAGCCCAGCGGGAAGCCGAGCACCCACAGGATCTCGTTGGTCAGCGGCAGCTGCGTGTAGAGCAGCACAACGGCCATCGCGCCGATCGAGAAGATCAGGAACAGGTTGCGGCGTCCGATCCGGTCGGCGAGCCAGGCGCCGACGAGATAGCCGATGAAGGAGCCGACGATCAGCGTCGAGAGATAGCCGGTCGAACCGACGATCGACAGATGACGTTCCTTGGTCAGGAACTGCGGCACCCAGAAGGTGATGGCGTAGTAGCCGCCCTGGCAACCGGTCGCGGCGAGCGAGGCCAGGATCGTGGTCTTCAGGATCGGGCCGGAGAAAATCTCCCAGAGCGCCGGACGATCGCCGCTCGCAGCCTGCTTGGCGCGCGCTTCGGCGGCAACTTCGGGCTCGGTGACGGAGCGGCGGATGTAGAACACCAGCAGCGCCGGCAGCGCGCCGATCACGAACATCCAGCGCCATGCCGTCTCCGCAGGTAGCAACGAGAACAGCACGGCCTGCGACAGCACCGCGAGGCCCCAGCCGACGGCCCAGCCTGACTGCACCGAGCCGACCGCGCGCCCGCGATATTGTGGCCGGATCGCCTCGCCCATCAGCACCGCGCCGGCGGCCCATTCGCCGCCGAAGCCGAGGCCCAGCACGGCGCGCGCGATCAGGAGCTGGTCGAAGTTCTGCACGACCGCGCAGACCAGCGAGAAGAACGAGAACCAGATGATGGTGATCTGAAGCGTCCTGACGCGGCCGATGTGGTCGGAGAGGTAGCCGCCGAGCCAGCCGCCGATCGCGGAGGCCAGCAGCGTCACGGTACCGGCGAGGCCCGCCGAGGCCGCATCGACCTTCCACAGCGTGATGATGGTGCCGATCACCAGCGGATAGATCATGAAGTCCATGCCGTCGAGCGCCCAGCCCGCCGCGCAGGCCCAGAAGGTGCGGCGCTCCGGCGCGTTCATGTCGCGATAGAAGGCGAGCAGGCTGGTGTCTTCGATCTCCGCGCGCTCGATACGCTCGGTCGGATTGGCTGTACTCATGTGCGTGTCCCCGGCATTCCCAAAAGGGTGCGCGGTGGTAGCACGCGTGGCGGCCAGCGCAAGGCGAGTTGCGCCGCCATGCCATGCAGCGGCAGGATTACTGTCCTGCCGCCTCCGAGCCACGGGTGCGCGGGTCGGGCGCGCCGAGCGGTCCGTTCGGCGTGACGAGGATGGAATTGGCCGACGTCTGCCCCATCGGAACGACCACATGGTGATCCATCGCCTTCAGCGCGGACAGCACGCCGTCGGGGAAGCCGCGCTCCATAAGCACCACGTCCGGCAACCATTGATGATGAAGCCGCGGTGCTGCGACGGCCGCGGCGACGTCCATCCTGTAGTCGAGCACGTTGACGACCACCTGGAGCACGGTCGAGATGATCGTGCTGCCGCCGGGCGATCCCGTCACCAGCACCGGCTTGCCGTCCTTCAGCACGATGGTCGGCGACATCGACGACAGCGGCCGCTTGCCGGGACCGGGCAGGTTGGCCTCGAAGCCGACGAGACCATAGGCGTTCGCGGCGCCGACTGCCGCGGTGAAATCATCGAGCTCGTTGTTGAGCAGCACGCCGGTGCCGTCGGCGACGAGGCCGACGCCGTAGCTGAAATTCAGCGTGTAGGTGTTGCTGACGGCATTGCCGCGGCTGTCGACGACGGAGAAGTGCGTGGTGTTGGTGCCCTCGCGCGGCGCCGGCGGCAAGGCGGCCAGATCCTTCGACGGCGTGGCACGATCGGCGGAAATCCCCGCCCGCAATTTGGCGGCGTAGTCCTTCGCGGTCAGCGTCTCGATCGGCGCGTTGACGAAGGCGGGATCGCCGAGATGGCGCGCACGGTCGGCATAGGCGCGCTTCATGGCTTCGATCAACAGATGCAGCGACGGCGCCGAGCCCTGCTTCAGATCGGCGAGCTGAAAGCCCTCGAGGATGTTGAGCGTCTCCACCAGCAC
>Ga0207426_1001301_pt1 | contig 21462 bp, 17 predicted proteins | sample AraplaMF_Cvi_mMS_FD_184265 | JGI IMG/M metagenome (GOLD analysis project Ga0207426, IMG submission 184265) | Arabidopsis root microbial communities from the University of North Carolina, USA - plate scrape MF_Cvi_mMS (SPAdes) (version 2) | ecosystem: Host-associated > Plants > Roots > Endosphere... | reverse complement strand
CCAGGCCCGCAACGTCGCCCCCGACATCATCCGTGCCCTCGTCGACGGCCTCCTCAAGGCCGGACTCGACATTCCCAAGGCAGGAACATAGCGGCTCGCGATCAGTGATTTTGCATCAGTTAACGCAACCGTAAATTACCCGTGCATACCTGCCGCACCGTCACGGCTGGTCGCCCAATTCCCCTGAAATCTCTGGCTGTGGCCTGAACGAGAAACATCAGCATCGATGGACGACACTCTCGGTGCAGGCCGGCCGCACAAGCTCCACATTCCGTGCCGCGCTCATTCAAAGCGGATCACAGAAATACGATCGGAGTTCAACTGGGAAAATTCGCAATGTCAAAATATGCAGGGAGCCGCGCAGCGCCACTGGCGATAGCGATGCTGGGATTTCTCACAGCCTGTGCTCAATCTCAATCCGGATCGTCTTCGGCAGCCCCAGCTCAACCGCCGGACGGCTTCGTCCAGATGCAGCAGGTCCAGGCCGCCTTCATCGGCAGCGGCAGCACCGGCGACGGCACCCTGACCTATCGCGGGCGCACCTATCCCTTCACGGTCAGCGGCCTCGGCGTCGGAGGCATCGGCGTCTCCACTATTGATGCACAGGGCGAGGTGTATGACCTGCGGACGGTGCAGGATTTTCCCGGCACCTATGCCCAAGGCCGCTATGGCTTCGCCGTGGGCGAAACCAGCGCCGGCGACCTCTGGCTGAAGAACGGCAATGGCGTGGTCATGCATCTGAAGGCGAAGCGGACCGGGCTGATGCTGAGTCTGGGGGGCGACGCCGTCGTCGTCACCATGCGTTAGGAGCGCCCGGTTCCTGGCCAGAACAAAAGACGCAGCGCGCCGATGCGTGCTCGCCGCGAAACAGGGAGGTGTCGAGATGGAGCACAACAGGGAGGAGAGCTCTCGACACATGCTCGATCGCGGCCTGATCGCCAGAAATGCCGAAGCAACCGCACCGGCGGCGGCGTCCTATGACGAGACGTCGACGCATGCGAAGGAGGCACGGCCATGCGGGCCGGCCATCCGGGATATCCCGACCGGCCTGGCCAATCTCGGGACCGAGCTTTCCCTCACGCGCGGCGCCGCGGCCTATCATGAAGGCGACCCGGCCTCGCATTGGTATCAGGTGGTGTCCGGGACCGGCTGCACCAGCAAGCTGCTGTCCGATGGACGTCGCCAGATTGGCCGCTTCCTCCACGCCGACGACTTCTTCGGCTTCGAGGCCGCCGATTCCTACGGGTTCGGCGCGGAAGCCCTCACCAACATGGTGGTCATCCGCTATCCCAAGCGCTGCACCGAAGCCCTCGCCTGGACCGATGGCGCCGTCGGCCGCTGCTTCCGCGAGATCGCCTGCCGGTCCCTCGCCATCGCCTATGACCGGCTGCTGACCCTCGGGCGCAAGACCGCGAGCGAGCGTGTCGCCACCTTCCTGCTGGAGCTGGCCGATGCAGCCCCGGACAGGAGGACGGTCAGCCTGGAGATGTCCCGCGCCGATATCGCCGATTATCTCGGCCTCACCCTCGGGACCATCAGCCGAACCCTCGCCGACCTGAAGCATGCCGGCCTCATCGACATGGCCGGGCCCCATCACCTCGTCCTGCTGAACCGGAAGCTCCTCGGCAAATTGGCCGAGGGCGACGAGCCGGCCACCCGGGCCGAGGCCGCCCGCATGCCGATGGAACAGGCCCTGCGTCGTTGCGCGCTGCGCGTCTGACGGCAATTCCGGCTCAACGATCCCGATACGCGGCCAGGAAGCGGCGGCCATCGGCCAGGATCGCCTCCACTCCGGGTGTCCGGTGCGGCCGATGCTCCAGCTCCTCGACCAGCGCCCGGATGTCCTCGACGAACGGGTTGTGCCACTGAAGATGGCGATGCAGTTCCAGCGCCAGGATCTCGGTGTGAGTCAGCGCGTAGCTCTCTGCCCTAGCCATGCCGGCCGGTGCCGACCGCCTTCAGCCGGCCTCCCTTGTCGCTCATCTCACCGCCCCTGCCGCTGCTCGAAGGCGGCCGCCGCCTCTTCCGCCGAGTGGAAGAACATGTTGGCGCCGATCCGGTCGGCGAGGCCGGATCGCTCCATGGTGCCGCGCGGCAACCGGTGCAGATCCGCGACCGCGAAGGCTATTCCCCGCCGGCTCAACTCGGCATGCACATCCTCCAGCGCGTCGACGGCACTGCTGTCGAGATGGTTGATCGCGCTGCCATCCAGGACGAACCAGTCACCGGCCTGCGCGCCGTCCACCAGCTCCAGCATCCGCCTCTTCGCATAGTCGGCGTTGAAGAACACGAGCGGGCCTTGGAGCAGATAGATCAGAAGCCCCGGAACCGGCTCGGCATCGTTGTGGTGATGCAGCTTGTACAGGTCCGATTTCCCGGGACGCCGGCCGAGCAGAGCGTCGCGCGGCCGCGAGCCGAGCCAGAGCAGATGGACGAGGCTGGCGCCGACCGCCAGAGCAGTGCCTTGCAGCACGCCGAAGACCACGACGCCGACCAGGGCGGTGATGGCGAGACAGAATTCGACGCGGCTGATCCGCCACAGCAGGGCAAATCGCGGCATGTCGATCAGATCCACGGCAGCCGATGCCAGAACCGCCCCCAAGGCCGCGACCGGCAGATAGGCCAGGATCCCACCGGCGAACAGCGTGATCACGATCAGCGCGGTGGCTGCGAACAGCCCCGCGACCTGCGTCTTCCCGCCGACGAGGTAGTTCACGGCCGTGCGGGAATCCGAGCTGGTGATCGGAAAGGCGCCGAACAGGCCGGACGCGATGTTAGCGGCGCCGAACCCGAACAGTTCGCGGTTGGCGTCGACGGGAACATGGTAACGCGCACCGAAGCTCCGCGCCGTGATGATGCCGGCGCCGAAGCTGACCAGCAGGACGCTGAAGGATGTGAGCAGCAGATCCCCCGGCTCCACATTCTGCGGCACCGGCAGGGCCACGGTCGGCACGGCTCCCGAGATGCCGCCGACCATGCGGACGCCATGGCCCTGCAGATCGAACACGGCGCCCAGACCGATGCCGATCACGACGGCCAGCAGCGGTGCCGGGAAGCGCGGTGCCAGCCGTCGCAGCACCCGCAGCATGACCAGGAGGCCAAGCCCGACCGCCGTGGTCACGGCATGCACGTCACCGATCTCGGACAGCGCTTCGACGATCGGGCGGATCAGGCCTTTGGCCTGGATGGCGAGGCCGGACAGCCGGCCGATCTGCCCGATGATCAGGTCGACCGCAATGCCGGCCAGAAAGCCCGTGAGCACCGGCCGTGAGAGGAAATCGGCAATGAAGCCGAGGCGCGCCGCCCCTGCCAGGACGCAGAGCACGCCGGTGATGACAGCCAGCGCCGCGACCACCGTGACCCGCTCGTCCGGCGCCGTGACGCCGAGATAGAGCAGCGCGCTCGCGAGCACCAGGCAGGTCGCGCTGTCGGGCCCGACCATCAGCTGCCGCGACGAGCCGAAGATCGCATAGGCGATGGTCGGGAAGATCGCCGCATAGAGGCCGACCTCCGGCGGCACGCCGACGATCGCGGGATAGGCGATCGCGGTCGGCAACGCCACGGCGGCCACCGACAGGCCGGCCAGAAGATCCGATTGCAGCCATTCCGGCCGATAGCCGCGCAGCTGCTTCAGGATCGGCGGGACCCATCTGAGGGCCGCTTGTCCCCTCACCGGGGTAGCGGCGCGCCTCGTCATCGGACCGCACCGCCATGGCTACGGCACCGCGCCTCCGGCTCAGGCGAGTGTCGAGCGAGGATTGCGCCTGGCATGGCAATTCCGCCTATCGGTCAAGGCTTGTGACGATGAGGTTACGCTCAGTGATGCCCTACGCCGACTTTGGGGCCGTGACTCTGCTCTATCGCAATTTGTGACTTTGTTCTTGAAGACGTCGAAGTCCGACGGAATCTAAGCGGCAGGGCTGTCGAATACATCCGCCACCACCTTCCGGGGTGTGCCGTCCTCGACGTAATCCTTCGGCCGCTTCTGGCGCTTGCCGAGATCCGGGGCGTCGAAATCCAGATGCTCGTAGGGGATCGAACCGAGCATATGGGTGATGCAATTGACATGCGCCCGCTTCTTGTCGTCCGACGGGACGATCCACCACGGCGCATGCGGCGTGTCGGTCACCCGCAGCATCTCGTCATAGACCCGCGAGTAGTCCCACCATCGCTGGTAGGATTTGATATCCATCGGGCTCAGCTTCCAGTGCCGGACCGGGTCTTCGATCCTTCGCCGGAAGCGCCGCTCCTGCTCCTCCTCGCCGACGGTGAGGAAATATTTGAGAAGAATGATGCCCTGGTCTATGAACACGGCCTCGGCCTTCGGCACCATCTACAGAAACCGCTCCGCCTGGTCGTCGGAGCAGAAGCCCATCACGCGCTCGACGCCGGCCCGATTGTACCAGCTGCGGTCGAAGATCACGACCTCCCCGGCCGCAGGGAAATGCGGGATGTAGCGCTGGATGTAGATCTGCGATTTCTCCCGTTCCGTGGGTGCAGGCAGGGCCACCACCCGAAAGATGCGCGGGCTGACGCGCTCGATGATCCGCTTGATCATCCCGCCCTTGCCCGCCGCGTCGCGCCCCTCGAAGACGATGACGATGCGCGCCCCGGTCTCGCGGACCCAGGTCTGGAGATGCGACAGCTCGACCTGCAGCCGTGCCATCTCCTTCTCGTAATGCTTGTTGCGGCCGGCCTTGTCGTCGCCGTCGTGAGCTTTTCTGTTGTGGCCCATCTGATCCTCCCTGTGAGGCGGCCGGCGCAGCCCGGGTCTTCTATTCCGCCGCGGCCTGATATCGCTGCTGCACGGCATCGATCGCTGCCAGCAGCTGGTTCCTGAGGTCGCTGCGCTCCTGCGATCCCTCGGCGGCGTAGTTGAGGTTCTTGAACATCCCGGTGAGCCGGGTGAAGAAGTCCCGCGCCGCGGTCTTGTCGGCGAAGTCGAAATCCCGCCTGGCCACCTGCAGCACGATGTCGAAGGTCTCCTGCTGCCGCTTCAGCGGCGCGGAGGCGTCGACGTCATCAAACGCGTCCTGCTGCAGATAAACCATGTCGAGGAACAGGGCCTTCTGCTGGGTGACGAAGTCGTCGATCGACACGCCCTCCTCGCCGGTGACCTGCATCATGCGGGCGATCTCGTCGCCGCGGCGCAGCAGCCCGACCATCTCCTCGACCCGGCCGGCCCAGCCGGCGTCGATATGGTCCCGGTACCAATCCCCCAGCTGCGGCGGATAGCGCGACCAGGACAGGAGCGGATCGACCGCCGGGTAGAAGCGCTTGTAGGCCCGGTCGTAGGACAGACCGAGGAAGGTCTTGACCGTCCCGAGCGTCGCCTGGGTCACCGGCTCCTCGAAGTTGCCGCCGGCCGGCGAGACGGTGCCGATCATCGTCAGGCTGCCCTGCGAACCATCCGCCAGCCGGATGACGCCGGCGCGCTCATAGATGCCCTTGATCGCGGAATTGAGATAGGCCGGGAACGCCTCCTCGCCCGGGATCTCCTCCAGGCGCCCGGAGGTCTCCCGCATCGCCTGGGCCCAGCGCGAGGTGGAATCGGCGATCAGCAGAACGTCATAGCCCATCTGCCGGTAGTACTCGCCCAATGTGATGCCGGTGTAGATCGAGGCCTCGCGCGCAGCCACGGGCATGGAGGAGGTGTTGCAGATGATCACCGTCCGATCCATCAGCGTGCCCTGGCCGGACGGGTCGGGCTGGCTGGGGAATTCGGTGATCGTCTCCACCACCTCGCCGGCCCGCTCGCCGCAGGCGACGACGATGACGATGTCGACCGCCGAGAAGCGGGAGATCAGCGACTGCAGCACGGTCTTTCCGGCGCCGAAGGGGCCCGGGATGCAGCCCATGCCGCCGCGGGCGATCGGGAAGAACGTGTCGATCAGCCGGATCGTCGTGATCAGCGGCTCGGACGGGTACAGCCGTTCGGCCTGACCGATCGAGACGAGCGCTTCCGGGATGGGCCGCCGCACCGGCCAGCGCTGGACCAAGGTGAGGTCGTGCGTCTGCCCCCGCCCGTCCTGCACGGTCGCGACGACCTCTTCGATCGAGAAGGACCCCTCGCGAATCCGGTCGACCGTCACCTCGCCCGGCGTGGCGAACGGCACCATGATGCGGTGCTCGAACCGCCCCTCCGGCACGGTGCCGATGACGTCTCCCGCCTTCAGTAGGTCGCCGGCCTTGGCCTTCGGCGTGAACGCCCATTTCCGCGTCGTGTCGAGCGGGTTGACGAGAACCCCGCGGGGCAGGAAGAAGCCATGCTGCGCAGCGATCTCGGCCAGCGGGTTCTGCAGCCCGTCGAAGACGCCGCTCAGCAGTCCCGGCCCCAGGGCGACGGACAGCATCTCGCCGGTCTGGATGACTTTGTCGCCGATGCGGACCCCGCTCGTGCTCTCGAACACCTGGGCCTCGGCCGAGGGGCCGCGCACCCGCAGGACCTCCGCCTTGAGATATTCCCGCCGTCCGCCTTCCCGCTCCGGTCCGTACGGAATGATGTAGATCACCTCGTTCTTCACCAGCGGCGTGTCGCCGGTCGGCGCGATCGTCACCAGGTCGTCCTGTACGGCGACGATCTCGGCCGTCGGCTCGGGAAGGTTTGACGGGTTGGTCATAGACGGGCCTCCTGGCTGGCGGCAGGATCGGCAGGGATGGCGGCAGGCGGGACTGCGGCAGGCGGCCGGGGGGCCGTGCTCAGCACCTCATCGAGCAGCTGGCGCAACCTTTCGGCCGCCTTGGCGGGGCTGTACAGAGTCCAGCGCTCGACGATGATCCAGCGCAGCACATAGATGACCACCGCCTCGAAATCGAAGTCGTGGCCGGCGGCCAGCCGGTCGATCTGGGTGAAGGCGTGCGTCAGGACCACGCGCTCCATCGCAATGTGGTCGCCCGACCGCAGATGCTGGTCGGCCTCGGCCACCCAGGGCATGAAATGCGAAAGGCCGAAGCCGGGGTCGTTCCAGTTGTCCTGGATGCGGCGGCACCACCGGCCGAAGCCCCAGGACGCGACATCTCCGGGATCCGTCGCCCCATCCCGCCGGCGCCGGAGCGCGGCGATGATGGTCCGGGTCTCCATCCGGCTCTGGACGAGGGCCTGCAGCGTCGGGTATTCGCCGAGCTCGGCCATGACGCTGCGGGCCAGCGCGATGATCTCGGCATCGGTCCGGTACTGTCCGACCCCAGCCCAGGCGGTGACGCCGATCGCCCGGTCCAGCAGCCTGTGATGATCGGGGCGCAGCAGCTTGAGTCGCTCGTCGAGGCGGAACTTCGAAAGCCCGGTGCCGTGCTCGGTGAAGATCCTGCCGATATGCGGCAGGCTCGACATCAGCGTGATGTATTGCAGCCGGTCGCTCATCGGGTCACCGTGCCACCCCTTCCATCAGCGCCCGAAAGCGCGGCTGCAGATGCTTTCCCAGCAGGGTGGCGACCGCCTCCTCCGTCACGTCGATCGACAGGTCGCGGTCGACCAGCCTGACCCTGATACCCTGCAGGCCCGGGGCGACGCCGAAGGTGACGCCCTTTCTGAGCACGCTGGCGGCGACCGCGACGACGAAATGGGTCAGGGTTCCCTCGCGCGCGTTCTCGGGCGACTGCTTCAACTCCTCGAAACTGACGACGCGATCCGGCAGTAGGATCTCCAACTGCTCATCGGCCATGACGCCCGCATCCTTCTTCGCCTTGGCGGCCATCGCCAGGATCAGGCGCTTCAGGAACTCCTCATCCAGCAGCGTCTCGCCGAGCAGGTGCTTGGTTTCCTCGCTGATCCGGTGCCCGAGCTCGTTCCGGAGCTTGAGGACCAGGTCGCGTGCCGCGACCTTGAGGGCGTCCTGCCCGGCCGCCGTCTCCGCCGCGGCCTCCCGCCTCGCGCGGTCCAGCGTCTCCCGCGCCCGGGCCTCGGCCTCGGCGACGAGCTTGTCAGCCTTGGCCTTGGCGAAGGCGACGATCTCCTCGGCCTGGACCTGCCCGGCGGTGACGCCCTCGGCCCGTAGCCGGTCGATCAGCGCCTGCACCCCTGCCCCAGCCGGGGACACATCCGCCTGCGAATTCGCCATGGTGTCCTCCTAGCCGGGAATGGCGCCGCTCAGCACGAGGGCGAAGACCAGGGCGAAGACGGAGAAGCCCTCCAGCACGGCGGCGGGCGTCAGCGAGATGCCGAAGATCTCCGGCTTCGCCTTGGACGCGTTGATCGTGGCGGCCACCGCCTCGCCCTGGCGGATTCCGACGTAGACCAGGGCGAGGCCGGCCATCAGGCCGACGCCGAAGATCCCCGCCGCCGCCTCCGCCGTCATCGGGTCGCGCTGCAGCGAGAACATGATGACGATGCCGTAGATGACCTGGGACGACGGCATCAGCGACACGCCGATGTTGCGGCCATGACCGCTCTCGGAGTCGATCATGGCGCCGATCGCGGCGCCGCCGGCGATGGCGCAGCCGATGGCGGCCCCGATCGCCCCGAGCGCCACCGGCGCGAAGAGGCCGAGCCAGCCGAGCGCGAGAACGAACTCATTCACGGGCCTGTCTCCTGCGTTCAAAGGGGCGGAACGGCGCGCCCTCCTCCTTCAGCCCCCAGCTGAAGAACTCGATCACGTTCAGCCGCAGCCCGTGGACGAAGCCGGCGATGAGGCCGAGGCCGATGTTGATGACGTGACCGATCACCAGCACCAGGAGGGCGATGAGCACCCCGATCCCGGGCGCGGCGTGGACCAGCTCGCCCGACAGCTCGTTGATCGTCTCGGCCAGCGAGGCGGCGGCGAGCCCCAGCGCGAACAGCCGCATGTAGCTGAGGACGTCGCTGAAGATGTTCGTCAGGCGGAACGTCGCGGCGAGCCCGTCGAGAACGCGGAGCAGCAGGGTCTTGGCCGAGGTGACCTTGCGGTCGCTGGCGAAGACGCCGACGACCAGAAGGCCCAGCACGATCAGGACGATCCCCAGGGTGGCCAGGGGCGGGATCGGCGCGGCGAGATAGGCCGTCACGCCGCCCAGCGCGACCAGGCACCAGCCCAGCGGCTGGAGCCGCCCCTTGCGCGTCTTCGCGTGCCGGGCGCTCATCAGATTGGCGATGATGATGTGCAGGCCGCCGATCGCCAGCGTGATCCGCATCATCGCGTCGACATTCTTCAGATCCATGATCTTGAGGCGGCCGAGCAGGCTGTCGGGCGGCGGCGTGACGCCGAAATAGCTGCCGGTGATCACGCCGAAGAGCGCCGTCGACACCATCAGCCAGTAGCCCATGACCAGCATGCGCCGGCCGGTCTCCGAGCCCTGGAAGCGCTTGCGCATCAGGTACAGGACGGCCAGCAGGACCAGCCCATACCCCACATCCGTCATGATCATGCCGAAGAAGATGATGAAGGAGACGTAGACGATCGCCGACGGATCCCAGTCGCGGTAGGACGGCGTCTGGTAGAACTCGACCAGGCTCTCGCCGCCGGCCAGTCCCGGCCGGTTCGCCAGCAGGGTCGGAGGACGCTCGTCGGCGAGCGGCTCCTCGACCGTGACCGCGAGCCCGGATTCGTCTGCGATGCGCTCGACCTGCGGCAGGCGGTCGACCGGAACCCAACCCTGCGCGACGAAGACGCGGTCGACATCGTCGGTTTCCAGCGAGACCCGCTTCAGCGCCGCGAGGTCCTGCACCTGGGCCAGGTTCTCGGCGAGCACGACCCGCCATTTCGTCAGCTTCCGGCGCTCGGCCCACAGATCCTCGAGCTCGGTATCGATCGCCTCGAGATGCCGGTCCAGCGTGGACAGCGAATGGGCGCCGACGCGCGTGCGCGGCACCGGCATGGCGTCCACCGGCGGCTCGTCCGGAGAGAGCAGCACCACATAGGCGTTGTGCCGATCGCGATGGACGGTCTCGACGATCCGGTCGCCCGCCGCGATCAGCTTTTCCTTCGCGCGGGGCACGACGTAGAACCACAGCCGATGGCCGCCCAGCTGGTCGAGGTCGGGGAAGGAGAACTCGCCCCAGCTCCCCACATCCTCGATCCGCTTCAGCAGGGCCGCCTTCCGGTCCTCGGCATCGAGCAGCGCCTGCTTGTTGGCGTTGATCGCCTCGACCAGCGCCCCCAGATCGAGGTCCCGGCCGGACAGCGCGGGCCGTCGCGGGCCGGGGCAATCCGTCAGCCAGCGCAACGCCGCGACGGCATCACGGCCGCGGCCGCTTGGCACCGCCTCCAGCTCCTTCTGCGCCGGCCGCAGCGGGATCAGATGCATCCCGCCAAAATCCTGCAGCCGCTGCAGGATCTTCTCCTTGTCCGCGACGGCACCGATGAGGCTGACCTTCCTGAGCGCGACGATCGTCATAGCTCGGCGACCCGCTGCTCGGCCGACCGGCTGGCGGTCTTGCGCTTGGAGATCTTGGCACGGATGACGGCGTCGCGCTCGGCATCGGCCAGCGCCATCTTGATGCGGCGGATGGTGTCCCGCGCCTGTGGGATCAGCACCTTCTCGAACAGGTTCACGCGCCGGGAGATGACGATCTCGGCCTCCACCAGCCGTTGCGCACGCTCGCGGGCGATGTCGAGCGCCACGCTCATGCGGGCCAGCTCCTGTAGGGCGGCGACGACCGCGTCGACCCAGTGGGGGCGGCCGAGCCGTGGGTAGGGCTCGAGCTCGATCCGGAGATCGTCGAGCCGCGGCAGCACGGTTCCGGATAGGTTCTGCTCGCCGACCGTCACCTCCTTGAGGCGGACGAGCCCCGAAAGGGACACGTGGTTGTTCCCCAGCATCGGGATGGCGTCGGCGGTCGCCCGGAGCCGTTCCTGGAACTCCCTTTCCTGCCGCGCGAGCCCGTCGCGGGCCCGGGCGCGCTCGGCCAGGATCTGCAGCCGCTTCAGCTCGAGCGACGGCAGGAACTGCCGGTACTCGGCGAGCTGGCGCGTCTCGCGGGCGAGCGTCGACTTGTTGAGGGCCGGCTTGGCCATCAGGCGGCCTCGGCTTCGGCTTTCTGCCCGGCCGAGGCCGGGTAGTATTTGTCGACCAGCGCCTGCTTCATCAGCAGTTGCTGCGGCTCGAAGCATTCGGCGAGCGTCTGCCAGCAGAGATCGAGCGCCGCTTCCAGCGGCAGCGACACCTCGATGTCCATGAACCGCTTGCGGAACAGGTCGCCGAACTTCAGCAGCCGGTGGTCGTGGTCGGACAGCTCGAAGGCCATCGCCTGCTTCTGGGCCGCGTCGCGCGCGCCGGAATAGAGGCGGATCATGGTGTTCATGATCTGGCTGTGGTCCTCGCGCGTGACCTTGCCGATCACGTGCTGCTTGAGGCGGGACAGCGACCCGAAGGGATCGATCACGCCGCTGTGCAGGTAGAACTGGCCCTCGGTGATGTAGCCGGTGTTGTCGGGGACCGGGTGGGTCAGGTCGTTGCCCGGCATCGTCGTCACCGCGAGGATGGTGACGGAGCCCGAGCCCTTGAAGTCGCATGCCTTCTCGTAGCGGCGCGCCAGCTGCGAATAGAGGTCGCCCGGATAGCCGCGATTGGCCGGCACCCGCTCCATGGCGATGCTGACCTCCTTCATCGCATCGGCGAAGGCGGTCATGTCGGTGAGCAGCACCAGCACGCGCTTGCCCTCCTGCACCGCGAATTTCTCGGCGACGGCCAGGGTCAGGTCAGGAACCAGCAGCCGCTCGACCACGGGATCCGAGGCCTGGTTGATGAACATCACCGTGCGCGGGAAGACGCCGGCATCCTCGAACCGCCGGCGGAAATAGGCGTAGTCGTCGAAGATCAGGCCCAGGCCGCCGAACACGACGACATCGGCATCGGCCTGGATGCCGATCCGGGCCAGCAGCTGGTTGTACGGTTCGCCGGAGACCGAGAAGATCGGGATCTTCTGGCTTTCGACGAGGCTGTTGAAGACGTCGATCATCGGCACGTCGGTCCGGATCATCCGCGACGCCAGCACCCGCTTCATCGGATTGGCGGACGGGCCGCCGATCGGCACCGTCGGGTCGTTGGACAGCTCCGGCCCGCCGTCGATCGGCTTGCCCGCCCCGTCGAAGACGCGCCCGAGGATGTTGTCGGAATAGGTCACGCGCATCGGCTCGCCGAGGAAGCGCACCGAGGCGTTGTTCGGCAGCCCCTTGGTGCCGGAATTGACCTGCAGCGAGATCACGTCCCGGTCGATGTTGATCACCTGCGCCAGCGAGCGGAAACCGCGGTCGCTGTCGACGACGGCGAGATCGTTCAGGCAAGGGCGGCTCTCGTCGCCCGCCCCCCCGGACGTGACCTTGATGCGAATGATGTCGCCGACGATGTCGAATATTCTGGTGTGAGAGACGAGCATTCCGCCGCTCCAGTCCGGGCACAGGCCAGGATGAGTCGATTTGACTAGCACGGGAGGGCGCCACCGTATTTGCGCTGGAGCAGATCGGCCGCGTTCGAATGGCGCTATACCGGCCTCATCGCGACTGAGAGCTCGGTCATGGACATGCTCCGAAAAAAGCCGGACAGGCCGCTCCGACGCCCGCTTCATCGGCTTCTTGACCGGCCCCGATGGAGACTTGGATGACTAGAGCAAGCGCTGCCGCGGCTCTCCTGGTCGCGGCTTTGCTGGGCGCGTGCAACGACGAACAGCCGGCGGAGACAGCCAGGCCCCCGCGCCCGGTGGCGGCAGTCCAGGTCGGGTCGGTGGAATCGCTCGGGCAGCGACAGTTCATCGGCCGCGCCCGCGCCGAGACGGATGCCGTCCTGTCATTCCGTGTTCCCGGCCGCGTGCTCGACATCCCGGTGAAGGTCGGGCAGGTGGTCGAGAATGGCGAAACCGTCGCGAGGCTCGACGACGCCCCTTACCGGGCGGACGTCACGCGGCTCGAATCCGATCTCAACGCCGCGCTGGCCGAGTTCAGGGCTAAGGACGAGCAGTACAAGCGTGTCGTTCCGCTGGTCGAGAGCGGCACCTATTCCAAGGCGCGCCTGGACACGTCGCAGGGGGAGCGCGACACCGCGCAAGCGCGAGTGGAATCGGTGCGTGCGGCGCTGACGAAGGCCAGCATCGACCTCGGCGATTCGACGCTGGCTGCGCCCTTCGACGGCCGCGTGGTGGCGGTCTATCCCAAGGCCTTCGAAGATGTCCGCGCCCAGCAGCAGGTGTTGCGGCTGCTCGATCTCCGCCGCATCGAGGTCGTCGTCGATATTCCCGAGACGCTGATCGCGCTCGCCCCCCTGGTCGATACGGTGAGCGTGCGGTTCGATGCCTTTCACGACGTCGAGCTGACGGGCACGATCAGCGAGATCGGCGCCGAGGCCTCGCGAACGACGCGCACCTACCCGGTCACGGTGGTGATGGATCAGCCGGACAACCTCTCGATCCTGCCCGGCATGGCGGGCACGGTCCGGGTGAAATCGGTCAAGGCGGGTGAGGGCGCCACCGTCTCACGCGTCGTGCCGCCCGCCGCGCTCCGGCCGATCAAGCCAGGCAGCGATGCGATGGCCCTCTGGGTGATCGACCCCGCCACCAAGACGGTGTCGCTGCGACCGGTGTCGCTCGGGCGGACGGTCAGGGGCGGCGTCGAAATCTCCGATGGCATCTCGGCCGGGGAATGGATCGTCATGGCCGGCGCCAACAGCCTCGTCGAGGGAGAGCAGGTGCGCCTGCCGGAAGCGGAGCGCTCGCCATGAGCATCGCCGCCTCGGCCGTCGACCATCCGACGGTGACCTGGTTCGGGGCCGCGCTCATCCTTCTCGGCGGGTTCGCGTCCTACTTCGCGCTCGGCCAGCTCGAGGATCCGGAGTTCACCGTCAAGACCGCGATCGTCTCGACCACCTATCCCGGCGCCAGCCCGGAGGAGGTGGAGCAAGAGGTCACCGACAAGATCGAGATCGAGCTGCAGAAGCTGAAGGAGCTCGATTCACTCGAAAGCTATTCGCGGGCCGGATGGTCGCGGATCAAGGTCAACATCAAGGCCTCGTACGGCTCGGACGAGCTGCCGGCGATCTGGGACAAGGTCCGGGCCCGGGCCAATGACGCCACGCGCGAGCTTCCCCCCGGCGCCGACACGCCGGTCGTCATCGACGATTTCGGCGACGTGTTCGGCCTGCTGCTCGCCGTCACCAGCGACGGCTTCAGCCCCGGCGAGCTCAAGGACCATGCCGAGGAGCTGAAGCGCGAGCTCAGCCTCGTTCCCGGGGTGGCCCGGGTCGATCTGTGGGGCGTGCAGGAGCGCCGGGTCTATCTCGACGTGCGCCAGAGCCAACTGGCGCAGCTTGGCATCTCCGAGCTCACCATCGCGCGCGACCTGCAGACGCAGAACGCCGTGGTCGATGGCGGCCGCGTATTCGTCGGCGACAGCAAGATCAGGATCGCGCCCACCGGCACCTTTCCGCAAGCCGAGGATCTCGGCCAGCTGGTGCTGCAGCCGACCGCGCTCGACCTCATCCAATCGGCCAGCCGACAGACCGCACGCAGCGCCGACGAGATCATCAGGCTGGGTGACGTCGGGGAGATCCGCGAGGGATACCAGGATCCGCCGCGCCAGATCATGCGCTTCAACGGGCGGCCGGCGATCGGGATCGCCATCACCAACCGCCCGGGCGAGAATGTCGTGAAGGTCGGGCAGGCCGTCGACCGGCGGCTCGATGAGCTCGTGCGCGACCTCCCGGTCGGCATCGAGATCGAGAAGGTCAACTGGCAGTCCGAGACCATCGCGCTGTCGGTGAAAGGCTTCTTCGTCAGCCTGCTGGAGGCCATCGTCATCGTGCTCGCCTGCCTGGCGATCCCGATGGGCTGGCGCATGGGCGTCATCATCGGCACGGCGCTGCTGCTGACGGTGGCGGCGACCTTCCTGCTGATGGCGATCTTCGGAATCGATCTCCAGCGCATGTCGCTCGGCGCGCTGGTCATCGCGCTCGGCATGATGGTCGACAATGCCATCGTGGTCGCCGACGGCTATGCGGTGCGCATCGACAGGGGCATGCAGGCCCGCGCCGCAGCGGTCGAGTCGGCCACCCAGCCATCGATGCCGCTGCTGGGCGCGACGGTGATCGCGGTGATGGCGTTCTACCCGATCTTCGCCTCGGATGAGAGCGCCGGCGAATATTGCGCCACCCTGTTCTCGGTCGTCGCGATCTCGCTGCTCGCCTCCTGGGTCCTGTCGGTCACCGTCACGCCGCTGCAATGCATGGCGATGCTGAAGCCGCAGGCCGTGACGGGGACCGATCCATACGCCGGCCGCTTCTACCGCGCCTTCCGGGCGCTTCTGCATGGCGCGATCCGCATCCGGTTCCTGACCATCGCGGGTGCCGTCGCGATACTCGTGTTGGCGGGGTCCCTGTACGGCAACGTCACCCAGTTGTTCTTTCCTGACGCGGCGATGACGAAGTTCATGATCGATTACTGGATGCCGGAGGGCACCCGGATCGAGCGGGTGTCCGAGGACCTTGCCGAGATCGAGGACCGGCTGCGGCAGGATCCGCGCGTGGCCGAGGTGGCGAGCTTCATCGGCAGCGGGCCGCCGCGCTTCTACCTTCCGGTCGAGCCGGAGGCCGAGAACTCCGCCTATGGCCAGATCGTCGTCAACGTCCATGACCAGGGCGAGATCGACAGCCTGATCGCAGGGCTTCAGCCCTGGCTGGCGGACCGCTTCCCCGAGGCCCTGGTACCGCTGCGCAAGTTCACCGTCGGGCCGGGCGACACCTGGAAATTCGAGCTGCGCATCAGCGGCCCCGGCGACGCCGACGCCGCCACCCTTCGCATGGTCGGCAACCAGGTGCTGGATCTCCTGCGGGCAAGCCCCTATTCCGGACTCAGCCAGACCGACTGGCGCCAGACGGTGCTGGAGATCCGGCCGGACTACAACGCCGCGCGCGCCAGCTGGGCCAGCATCACCCGTGACGACATCGCCCGCACCACGCGCCGGACCTATGACGGCCTGCCGATCGGCCTGTTCCGGGACGGCGACGAGATCGTCCCGATCGTGATGCGCAATGTCGAGGCGGAGCGCACCCGGCCCGAGGATATCGATGTCCTGGGCGTGCGCGGCGTGGCCAGCACCTCCGCAGTGCCGCTGGCGCAGGTGGTGAGCAGCGTCGATCTCGCCCCGCAGCAGTCGGTGATCGCGCGCTACAACCGTCGGCCCACCCTCACCGTCCAGGCCATCCCCGCGCTCGGCGTCACCTTCCCGACGCTGTACAAGGATGTGGCGCCCAGGATCGAGGCTCTCGCCTTGCCGCCGGGCTACCGCGTCGAGTGGGGCGGTGAGCAGGAGAACAGCACCAAGAGCCAGGCCTCGCTGATCCCCGGCGTGATCCCCGCGCTCGCGGTCACCGCCTTCATCATGGTGGCGCTGTTCAACGCCTTGCGGCCACCGCTCGTGATCGCGCTGACGATCCCCTTCGCCCTGGCCGGAGTGGTCTTCGGGCTGCTGATCACCGGCGTCCCGTTCGGGTTCGTCGCGCTGCTGGCGGCTATGAGCCTCGCCGGGATGATGATCAAGAACGGGCTGGTCCTGCTCGACGAGATCGAAACCGGCATCGCCCGCGGGCAGGACCGCTACACGGCCACGATCGAGGCGGCCGTCTCACGCCTGCGGCCCGTGCTTCTCGCCGCAGGAACGACCGTCCTGGGTGTGATCCCGCTCCTCCCCGACGTCTTCTGGGTCGGCCTGGCGGTCACCATCATGGCAGGGCTGAGCTACGGCACGGTCCTCACCATGATCCTCCTCCCGGTCCTCTACGCCACGCTCTACCGTCTGCGCCGCACCGAACCGAAAGCCACCGACCTGGCGCCGTCATCACAACGACCGGGCTCGACCGCCGGCGGCATGGCGACGGCGACTGCAGGCGCGGAGAGTCGGGGCACGACGTGAAGCTGACCCTGCAGACCCGATCGACGGGGATGGCCCTTCCGGCCCCGCTTGGGGCGGTCCGGCGATGGCTCGCTGTGCTCGTCTTCGCAGGATGCTGCGCCGGTCTTCCGGCGCTCGCAGCAGAGAACACGCCGGCCACGGCTGAACCGCAACCGGCAGTGCGGCAGTTCCTCGACCTGCTGGCGGATCCTGCCGTGCGCGACTGGCTCGCGCAGCAGGGCGTTGCCGCCAGATCCGCGACGACGGGATCCCCCGCCCCCATCGATGCGCCCGCAGCCGCGGCCTCGCCCTCCCACGACCTCTCGACACGGCTGGAGAAGATCCGCCAGCACGTGGCGGGGCTGGTCGCAGCAGTGCCGGCGCTGCCGGCCGAATTCCAGCGTGCCGGCGCCACACTGTCTCGCGAGATCCAGGAGCGAGGCCAGCCTCGGGTTCTGGTGCTCGTGCTCGGCTTCGTCGCGCTGGGCTTCGGCGCCGAATGGCTGTTCCGGCGGGCGACGGCCGGCCTGCGCGCCTGGGTCGGCACGGCCGACGCCGGAACGGTCGGCACCCGCCTGCGCCTGATCGGGGCACGGTTCGGCTACGACCTTGGTTCATTGGCGATCTTCTCCCTGGGCAGCATCGGCGCCTTTCTCGCACTCGAATGGCCGGTCCTGCTGCGCGAGCTCGTGCTGGGCTATCTCGTCGCCTTCGTCGCCCTGCGCCTCGCGCTCGTCATCAGCCGTGCGCTGCTCGCGCCCGACGGGTCCCGGCAGGACGGGCAGCTCCGGATCGTGCCGACGGACGACGGCGCCGCCCGCTTCTGGTACATCCGGCTCGGAATCTTCGCCGGCTGGCTTGCCTTCGGCTGGACCACGGTCCAGTTGCTCGACCCGCTCGGCCTCACCATGCCGACACGCCAGATCGTCGCCTATGTCCTCGGTCTCGGCCTGCTGGCGATCGGGATCGAGATCGCCTGGCGCCGGCCACGCTCGGCCGCCGCCGCACCGGCGCGGCCTCGCCGCCGCATCGGGTCGGTCGGCGCCTGGCTCCTCTCCGTCTATTTCATCGCGCTGTGGCTGTTCTGGGTCATCGGCGCCGTCGGGATGTTCTGGATCGGAGTCGTGCTGGTCGGGCTGCCGGCCGCGATCCGCGTGACACAGCGATCCGTGAACCACGCCCTCCGGCCGGCCGGTGAGGCCGGCGCGGAGGCGGGCCGCGGCGTTCTTGCCATCGGCCTGGAACGGGCAGTGCGGGCCGGCCTGATCATTGGCGCCGCGCTGCTGCTCGCCCGCGGCCTGCATGTCGATCTGGGCGCTCTCACCGCCGGCGACAGCCCGCTGACCCGGCTGATCCGCGGCGCGATCAATGCCGTGATCATCATCCTTCTCGCCGATGTCGCCTGGCACGTCCTGCGGACGGTGATCGACCGGACGATCGCGGCGCCGCCCGCCGGCAAGCCGGACAGCGAGCCCGCCCGCCGGCAGGCGCGGCTCAGGACGCTGCTGCCGATCCTGCGCAACATCATCTTCATCGTTCTGCTGGTCATGGTCGTGCTGATGGCCCTGTCGTCGCTCGGCGTCGAGATCGGGCCGCTGATCGCCGGGGCCGGCGTCGTCGGCGTTGCCATCGGCTTCGGGGCCCAAACCATCGTCAAGGACATCATCAGCGGCATGTTCTTCCTGCTCGACGACGCCTTCCGCGTCGGCGAATACGTCCAGAGCGGCTCGTACAAGGGCACCGTCGAATCCTTCAGCCTGCGCTCGGTGAAGCTGCGGCACCACCGGGGGCCGCTGTTCACCGTGCCGTTCGGCGAGCTGGGCGCGATCCAGAACATGAGCCGCGACTGGGTGATCGACAAGCTGAGCGTCGGCGTCACCTACGACACCGATCTCGACCAGGTGAAGAAGCTGGTGAAGCAGATCGGCCGCCAGCTGGCCGAGGATCCCGACATGGGGCCGCATATCCTCGAGACGCTGAAGATGCAGGGCGTCGAGCAGTTCGGCGACTTCGCGATCCAGATCCGCCTCAAGATCATGACCAAGCCGGGCGAGCAGTTCGTGATCCGGCGCCGGGCTTATGCGCTGATCAAGAAGGCGTTCGCCGAGAACGACATCAAGTTCGCGTTCCCGACCGTGCAGGTCGCCGGCGGCGGCGATCCCTCGGCCGCCGTGGCGCAGCAGGGGCTGGAGCTGGTCCAACCGCCGGCGGCGACGGCGTAGCTTCGGGGCACCGCAAAAATGCGCCAGATCAAAACGGCCGCGGCGGATCGGCGGTAGCTTTGCGGACGCGGTTGTGCATGCCGCGCTGCCGGGCCTCGGGCCGGGTGGCGGCCGGCCGACAGCGCCAGTCCGCCTTGTCGAGGTCGCCATGTCCCGCGCGCTGATTACACCAAAGCCTGACGCATCTTGGCGCCGCGAGCGGCTGAAGCGGCTGCGGTTCATGATTGCCGCCATCCTCGCCCTGGCAGCTGCCCAACTCCTCGGGCCGCCCCCGGCGGGCGCGCAGACGGTGACGCCGACGGCCGTGGCCGGCGCCGCTCAGACGACCGACCTGCGGGTCCTGGTCGCCCGCATCGCGCTGTATCCCGACGACGTGCTGTCGCTGGTCCTGCCGGCCTCGACCGCGACGCTCGACGTGGTCGAGGCCGCCCGGTTCCTCGGCAAGCGCGAGAAGGACGCCTCTCTCACCCCCGACGCGACCTGGGACCCATCGGTCATCGCCCTCCTGAACTATCCGGAGGCGCTGAAGCTGATGGATTCCGATCTCGACTGGACCACACAGCTCGGCCAGGCGGTGACCGACAACCTGGAGCAGGTGCTCGACGCCATCCAGACGATCCGGTCCGAGGCGATGAAGGCGGGATACCTGGCCTCCAACCAGCAGGTCTCGGTCACCCAGACCGTGGCCACGACCGCCACCGCAGGCAGCACCGAGCCCATCACCATCACCAGCACCGATCCCGACGTCGCCTACGTCCCGGCCTATGATCCGGGCGTTGTCGTGAACCAGGGCTACGCGGCGGCGGCGCCCATCACTTACCCCGAGCCCTATCTCAACTACCAGTATCCCGCCGCGCCCTTCTTCACCGGCCTCCTGTTCGGCACGGCGGTCGGCTACGGCATGGACTGGGACGACGACGACATCGACATCGATTTCGATGATGTCGATTTCGATGATATCGACTTCGACAATGTCGACTGGGACAAGGTCGACCGGCTGCGCCCCGACATCAATGGCGATGTCAACTTCAACAACTTCGTCAACAACGGCGTCCTGAAGAACACCGACCGGGCGGCGCTGCAGTCCCGCATCAACGAGAACCGCCAGAATTTCCGAGGCGCGCATGACCGGGTGGGCGACAGCGGGCAGCGCCGCTGGCAGCCGGACGCAGGCGCCGCCGGCAGGCTGCGGCAGAATGCCGACCGGCCCCGCCGCCAGGCCCAGGGCCTGGCCCCGACGCAGCGGGCCGCGGCCGAGGGGCTGCGCCAGCGGCAGGGCGCCAACAGGGCCGGGACGCAGCGGCAGCGTGTCGGCCAGGACGCGGCCCGCCGGGGAAACACCTTCGGCGGAGTGCAGTCGAGGCGGGAGACCGGCCGGGCCTCGACCCGCGGCCGCGAAAGCCTCGACCTGCCGCGCCGCTCATCCATGGGCTCGCCCGGCCGCCCGACCCAGCGCCAGATGAACCGGCCGTCTCGCCAGCAATCCCCGGCCGTCAGGCAGCGCAGCGGTGGCTCCCGCGCCTTCGGCGGGGTGTCGAGCGGCAGCCGCACCCGCATGGAATCCAATCGCGGCCATCGCGGCGGCGGCCGCGCCATGGGTGGTCGTGGCGGTGGTGGTGGCGGCCGTCGCCGCTGAACTCGAAGCAGAGAGCACATGTCATGGCGACATCGATCAAGCATCCCTGGAAGCCCTGCCTCGTCCAGGCCGCGCTGCTGGCCATGCTGGCGGCGACCGCACCGGCCCTGGCGCAGGAAGGCGACGGACCGCAGCGCTTCGATACGCCCGAAGCGGCCAATGCGGCGCTGGTCCAGGCGCTGGAGGCAAAGGACGTCGACGGGCTGCTGCGCATCCTCGGCACGCGCTATCGCGACGATCTGCTGCCGGACGACCCCGGCGATACCGCAGCGGGGCTGGAGGAAGTGGCCGCGGCGGCGAAGGCGGGGGTGAAGCTGGAGGGCGACGGCGACCAGCGGACCATCGAGATGGGGACGGATGGCTGGACCTTCCCGATCCAGATCGTCCGCGACGGGGATGGCTGGCGCTTCGACACCGAGGACGGGCTGGACGAGATCCTGGCCCGCCGCATCGGCGCCAACGAGCTGAACGCGATCGAGGTGGTGCGGGCCTACGGGCCGGCGCAGATGGCCTATGCCGCGAAGGACCGCGACGGCGACGGCGTGCTGGAATACGCGCAGAAGCTGGTCAGCTCGCCGAGCCGGCAGGACGGGCTCTACTGGCCGGATACGACCGATGCCGACCCCAGCCCGTTCGGGCCGCTGGTGACCGAGGACATGAGCTATTTCGAGACCCGGAAGGCCGGCGATCCCTATCACGGCTACTACTTCCGGATCCTGACCCGGCAGGAGGACGGCGCTCCGGGCGGCCGCTACGACTACATCATCAACGGCAACATGATCGCCGGCTTCGCCATGATCGCGGTGCCGGCCGAGTA
>Ga0207426_1001300_pt1 | contig 21462 bp, 19 predicted proteins | sample AraplaMF_Cvi_mMS_FD_184265 | JGI IMG/M metagenome (GOLD analysis project Ga0207426, IMG submission 184265) | Arabidopsis root microbial communities from the University of North Carolina, USA - plate scrape MF_Cvi_mMS (SPAdes) (version 2) | ecosystem: Host-associated > Plants > Roots > Endosphere... | reverse complement strand
GGCAAACGGCTTGAACGCTGTGAAGACGACGCCGGCATTGGATGCATTGGTGAATGTTGCCCCGCTAAAGCCGGCGAATTCCACCGCATCCTTGACGCCGGGCGTGTTCCTGGCGATATCGGCGACCCTGCGTACGACGGCGTCCGTCCTTTCTAGCGCCGAGCCATCCGGAAGTTGGACGACCACGATAGCGTAGCCCTGGTCCATCACGGGGATGAAGCCGCTCGGGACCTTGGTGCTTATGAACCACGTCGCGCCTAGGAGACCGACGAAGACAATCATGGCACAGCCGACCCCGATCCGGGATCGGACGATCAGCCTTACGACGCTGGAGTAGCCACGGCTCAGTGCGTCGAAGCCGCGGTTGAAGCCGCTCGTGGCGCCATGCGCGATCTTTGAAAAGATGTTCCGTCTTTCCTTCGCGTGATCGTGCTTCTTGAGCACGACGGCCGCGAGCGCCGGGGATAGCGTAAGCGAGTTCAATGCCGAGATGGCGGTCGCGATGGAGATCGTGACGGCGAACTGCCTGTAGAATTGTCCCGAGATGCCCGGAATGAATGCCGTCGGCGCGAAGACCGCGATCAGCACGAGGGAGATCGCCACGATCGCGGTGCCGACTTCGTTCATCGTGACGTGAGCAGCCCTGCGCGGGCTCATGCCTTTGGCAAGGTTGCGCTCGACGTTTTCGACGACGACGATCGCGTCATCGACCACGATGCCGATCGCAAGCACCAGACCGAACAGCGTCAACATGTTCAATGACATGCCGAACGCGGCAAGGAATGCGAAGGTACCGATCAGCGATACCGGGATGGCGACGATCGGGATGATCGCCGTGCGCCACGACTGGAGGAACACGAGAACCACGATAGCGACGAGCACGGCCGCCTCGCCGATCGTCCGATAGACCTCCGAGATGGACTCCGCGACGAACGCCGTCGGGTCGTACACGATACTGTACTCAAGACCAGGTGGGAAATTCTTTGACAGACCCGCCATGATCGACTTGATCTGACCGGTCGTCTCCAGCGCGTTCGTGCCGGGTCTGGCGTTAATAACGAGCGCGACGGCCGTTTGGTTGTTCAGATAGCTGTTGGTGACGTAGTCTTGCGCTCCAAGCTCGATGCGCGCGACGTCCTCCAGCTTCACCAGGCGGCCGTCCGGAGCAGTCTTGACGATCACGTATCGGAACTGACGGGCGTCGGAGAACCGACCATCCGTCCTGACCGTATACTGAAACGAATTACCGTCTCCAGCCGGCGGTGCTCCAAGAGAGCCACCTGTGACTTGAACGTTCTGGTCCCTGAGAGCATTGACGACGTCAGTGGAGGTCATGCCGTAGGACGACAGTTTCTCTGGGTCGAGCCAGACACGCATTGAATATTGACGCTCACCGAATATCTGGACGTCACCGACACCTTGAAGGCGTACCAGGACGTCTCGGATGCGCGTGCGTGCGTAGTTTGACGTATAGAGCTGGTCGTAGCGGCCCGTCGGCGACAGGACGTGGACGACCATCAAGAGGTCCGGAGAACTCTTGTCAGTCGTGACGCCGAGGCGTTGCACCTCCTGCGGGAGGCGGGGCAGAGCAATGGCGACACGATTCTGGACGAGCACCTGTGCTTTATCGAGGTCGGTTCCGAGCTTGAAGGTGATCGTCAGCGCCATAGAACCGTCGGCACTGGAGTAGGAGGACATGTAGAGCATATCCTCAACGCCGTTTACCTGCTGTTCGATCGGTGTCGATACCGTATCGGCGATTGTCTGCGAATCCGCGCCCGGGTAGGACGTGCGAACGACGATGGTCGGCGGCGCGATTTCCGGATACTGCGCGACCGGGAGTTGCTGATAGGCAACGATGCCGACGATGATGAGCACGACGGAAATGACCGACGCGAAGATCGGCCGGTCGACAAAGAAATGTGCAAATCTCATTGAGGTGCTCCAGCCGCTGAACCTGCTTGCTGCGCCATCCCTGGCACATCGTTCGTGTTTTCCCTGGGCAGTTGCACCGTAACCGGACTGACCTTGGCGCCGGGGCGTACACGAACCACGCCCTTCACGACGATTTGCTCATCGCCCGTGAGCCCCGAACGGATGACCCGGTAGCCGTTAAGCTTGGGACCCGGACGAACGGATTTTGTCGTGACTGTGTCGTCGGGATTGAGCACATAGACCACGCGCTCGTTCTGGTCGGCTGAGATTGCTTCGTCGGGAATGAGGATGGCAGTGTAGGAGTTCGAACCTTCGATCTCGACGCGGCCGAAAAGACCGGGCTGAAGGACGAAGTCGGGGTTGGCAAAACGGGCGCGCACGCGAAGTGTGCCGGTGGCTTGATCGACGGTATTTTCCGCGAAGTTCAGCGTGCCCGAAAACTTCGTCTGGTCGCGGTCACCGAGACGCACGCTCACCTTCAGGCCGCCGCCGCCTTCCTGCAGGACCTTCCCGTTCTTGCGCGCCGTCTCCGCGTAGTTGAGCAGACGCCGTTCGTCGATATCGAAATAGAAGTCGATAGGATCGAGGACGACAATCGTCGTCAACTCCGTCTGATCGGCCTGCACAAGGTTGCCGATTGAAATTAAATGGCGGTTGATACGTCCGCTCAACGGTGCCGTGATCTTGCTGTAGGTAAGATCGAGCCGCGCCCGTTCAACGCTTGCCTGGGATCCCTGAAGGTTCGCCTGCGCCGACTGAAGCTCACGACGCCGGTCGTCGAGTGTCGATACTGTCTGGCTACCGGTCTTCACCAGCGTGTTCGCTCGGTCGAATTCAGACTGCGCGTATGTCAGGGTGGACTGGGCGACGGCGAGCTGAGCGGTCGCCTCGTTGTACGCGGTGATATACGGACGCTGGTCGATCTCGAAAAGCTCGTCGCCCTCCTTCACCAACTGGCCATCCTTGAAGTTGATGCTCTGAAGGTAGCCCCCAACCCTGGACCGAATAGAAACCTGCTCGGATGCCTGGAAGCGGCCGATAAAGTCGTCGTTGTCAACGACTTCTCGCACGACCGGCTTCGCCACGGACACCTGCGGTGGGGGAGACGTTTCCTGAGCCTGCGCCACGCCGCTGAACAGAACTGCGCAAACCAGCGGAATATATTTCAAAATTGAATGGCGGAACTGCATCGATTACCTCTGACGCTTTTTTTGATCAGGAACCCGCGGTAAGTGCTGTCACTTCGGGCTTTCTCGTCGTTCTGTTGGGAAAGGAATGCTCGTTTTGGAATTGAGCGCTCGTCGCGTTCGACGAGCTCTTGAAGACGACTTGTTCTCCCTTCAGCAGCGACACTGCCTCCGGATTTTTGTTGTCTGTCTTCATCTTCCGACCTCCTTTGCGGGAGAGCGAAAAATAGGATGGCGAAACTTGATGGTCCAATGACCTGTGGCTATGGAATCGATGCCCGCGACGCACCTCAAAAAAATCAACGGTGCGGTGCAGGCGCTGTTGCAAAAATCGATCATGGCGGCATTTCGGTGGTGAGGTGATGAATGCCTTGCCCAAAGGTCAGGCCACGCCCTGTCGCTATGAAGACGTGTGATGGGCGAACTGCGTCTGATCAACAGCCGAGTTGGCATCTTTTCTATCTGAGCGCGAGGCCTTGCAGGTCTTCTGCAGCCCTTGTCCGATTTTGCGTATCGCCACGGCCTTCCGCGCTTCTGGCCGCGAGGCGGCTCCGGCGGTCGATGCGCCATTTTTTGCGCGACGCGACCCACTGGTTTCGAAGATCCGCGCTTACACGGACAAGTCGGCGCACGTCGGAAGGATTGGCCTTCCGACCCCTCGCACGCGGCCCCGCGGCTATGCCCCAATGGGTTTCACGGCATACTTTTGATAGTAGGTGTTTCTGATCTCGTCCCGACTTCGAGGAGGCTGGGCAAAGACATGGGCCGGCGACAGCAACGGGGTAATCGAGGTGGTGTCGATTTTGACCACGTGGTCGACAGGATACTCTTTGCCGTTCGTCGCCCGAACCCAGTCGGCGATCTGCAAAAACTCATCATCGCCTGGCGGCAGTATCAAGGCACGGCCAGTGAATCGATAACCGCGCCTCTGGAAGATGTCGACTACGTTAATTTCGACGGCCGGATTGCGGCTCAAGTTCCGTATCGTCCTGGGCGATGCGATATCAGCGAAGTAGAGAACGCCGTTCGTGACCGTCAAGGACGCCTTCGGCGAAAGGTTGGGCGTCCCGTCCTCGTTAACCGTCGCGACGAACGACAATATCGCCTGCTTGATGATCGCCTCCATGTCGGCAGTGATTTCAATCATAGATATCCTCGTGTGAGAAGAATTTGAGGGGTTCATAGTTTTTGCGCTGTCTATCCAAGATAGAAGGTCGCTATCCGGTACGAAGTTAAAGCAAGTTCGCGTCAGAGGAATCCCAAAGCAGTGTTCCAGCGTCCGAAAGCCGTCACCATCACCTGCGGCTGGGCTGATCGAGGGCAACCATCTGTCGCTACCTTACCGGGATCGAGAAGAACCGCGACGTGCCGCACGAGTCCTGACGACGGATCCCTGCCAGGTGTCAGACAAATTGCTTTCGGTACTGGATGAAACCCGAGCGATCAGCGATGCGGTCGTAAAGCTGCATGGCACTATGGTTGGATTCACGCGTCGTCCAGTACACACGGGACGCCCCGCGACGTCTCGCACCCGCGTAGACATGTTCGATCAGCGCGCGGCCGATGCCGCTGCCGCGGGCATCCTCGACAACAAACAGGTCCTGAAGATAGCAGTAGTCGCTCGTCGTCCAGGTGGATCGATGGTAGATCGAATGCACCAGCCCCAATGCTTCTTCGCCCACCATGGCAAGCGCTGCATACATCGGCTCGAGCGGATCCAAGAAGCGTGCCCAGGTCTCGAGCGTGACGGACTCGGGGATATCCACTTCGTAAAATCGCTGATAGCCTTTCCACAGTGGAAGCCAATTATCGAAATCGTTGTTATCAATGGCTCTGATCTCGACCGGTTGCATAGAATACCCCTGAATTAATGGATGCCTATACTGTAGACATTGCCTTGAAGTCGATTTCGACAAGCTCAGGAAAGCCCAGCCTTGCGGGCCGAATGTCCGGGCATTTCCTCCTAGACGAGTGGCCGAGCTCAGTGGCCGGCACTTAGACCACCATCGACGTGCAGGATCTCTCCAGTGATGAACGGTGCGGAGTCGAGAACGAGGATTGCGTCGGCAATATCGCTTGCTTCACCCATGCGTCCGATAGGGTGCAACGCTCCCAAGGCTTCGTGAGTTTCAGGCGCGTGCATGGGCGTCCTTATGATCCCCGGGGCGACGGCGTTCACGCGAATGCCCTTCTTCGCGTACTCGATCGCCAGTGACTTCGTGGCAGCGTTGAGGCCGCCCTTCGTCATAGCCGCCAAGACCGAGTAGATCCCACTTATGGCAGTGGGACCAATGCTGGCCGTGACAGTAACCACGTGGCCACTCGAATGCTTTTCCATCTCGGCGATCGCGAGTTGCGTGATGTGATAGAAGCCGGCCATGTTGACATTCATCACGGCGGCGTAGTCTTCGGCGGTGTGTTCGGTGAAAGGCTTTCCGATGTAGATGCCGGCGTTGTTCACCAGCGTATCGATCCGGCCAAATCGCGCAACGCCTTCGGAAATGACACGTTTTGCGGTTGTGGCATCGCCGATGTCGCCAGCGATGCTGAGGATGTTCTCGTCGTCCGATGGCTTGATCGAACGTGAGGTTGCGACAATCCGGTAGTCGAGCTTTCGGAATGCCTTTACGACTTCAGCGCCGATGCCTTGGGACGCACCGGTGACGACAACAACCTTCTGTGACTTGATCATGCTTTTTCCGTCAAAAATATTGTTCGGTTTCAATGCCGATTGTCGGCATCTATGAAAAGCCCGGACGCGTTTCCGAAAATCTTTCCTGGGTGCATCCGGGCTTCGGCACTACGTTCGCATCACATGAACCCCAAAGATCCTCGGAGGTGGGCGATGCGACCGTATGAACTTCAGATCGAGCCGGCCGGCGTAACGGCGGGGAAGTCCTTCTCCGGATCGAACACGTTATTGAAAAAGTTCGTCAGGGAATAAGAGGCGACAAGCGCGATGATCTCCATGACGTTTGCGTCCGTGTAGCCGGCATCGCGGACCGCTTTCAGATCGGCGTCACTGACCTTACCGCGGGTCTCGATGACTTTGCGCGCAAACTGGACGGCGGCGTCCCGCTTCGGGTCGGTGGCATGGCCTTTGCGGGCGAGAATGATTTCATTGCCCGGCAACTTGGCCATATGCTCAGCGGTAAAGCTGTGGACCGTCAGGCAGTAGTTGCAGCCATTCACTTCGGACACGGCGAGGCCGATGCTGTCACGCGTCTTCACGTCGAGCGCCTTGCTCAAGGAGCCGAACAAAGTGGCCCATGCGTTGAACGCGATTGGGCTCAGCGCGAAGGTCGCCAGCATGTTTGGCGTGAAGCCGATGTTCTTGGTGAACGCATCGAGCGTCGGTTTCGAATCGGCCGGGACCTGTTCCGGCTTTGGCGCTGGAATTCTAAACATCAAAATCTCCGTAAATTGCTGGTTTCACAAATGGTTAGACAAGATCGAGGACTTCGGTGACCGGGCGGCGCGGCTTCTGCGGCCAGTTTCCGGGACGCTCAGCCCCGATGGACAACAGCAAGACCGGCACTTCGTCATGAGCAAGTTCGAACTCACGGTGCACCGCGTCGGCATCGAAACCGATCATCGGCGTCGAACCCAGACCAAGCGAGCCGGCTGCATAAATCATCGCCGCAGCGCCAAAGGTGGCGGTGCGCACTGCTTCGTCTCGCCGGCGCTGCGGGTACTCCATGTACAGATCGCGTGCGGGGATTTCCCACTCGGGCACCAATCTTGCCGGCATGATGCCTGCTTCAACGACCGGCGCCAGGCGATCAGGTATCACGCTGGTTTCGACCAACTGGCCGCAGACGATGAAGGTGACGGCTGCTTCAGTGATCGCCGGCTGACTCCAAGCGATCGGACTGAGCCGAGCCTTGGCTTCAGGCGAGCGTACCGCGATAAAACGCCAGTTCTGCAAGTGGAAGGATGTCGGCGCACTGGTGCCGATCCGCACCAGCTCGCCGATTTGGTCGTCGCTCAGGGTGGCGACAGGGTCATAATACTTGGTCGCGCGCCGGCTCAGGATAGATTCGATGACGGCATTGGTCATGGCGGTTCCGTTGGTCATGGTATTTCCTATGGCTGAAGGGATGGTTCGAGCTGCAAGAGTGCTTTAGCTCTTGCCGAAAATGCTGCAGGGATGGTGCCCGTCCGACATCTGTTACTGGGGGCTATCGGGTTAGGTTCTCGCGTTGCCCCGCGGGTCTGACGAGACGCCTCCGGCCGATCTAGACAATGCCGGCCAGCCGTTCCCGCCGCCATGTCCATCGCAACGATTGCCTTCATCGCCCACCTGCGTGGTGTAGGTCGTCATCTTCCAAATTCCTTTGCAGACAACCCAAAATAGGACCGGCGAAACTCGATGGTCCAATGACCATTGGCTATGGAAACGATGCCATCGAGGCCGCGTTCAGAAAGTCACTGGTGCGGTACCAACATCCGTTTCTCACTTCGAAAGGGGGTGTTCGTGGATGGAGAGAGATGCTTTCGGGGCCGCTAGCAGCATTCCTGAGGGCTGCTGCGAAGGTGTCGACGAGGGACGGCGATACCGGGTGAGTAATCGCCAATCCACCGATGGACGCGCAACGCCTTGGTGCGCGAGAATTGATCGGATGCTGCTTCAAGAAGCGCGCAATAGCTTTCTCTGCCGGTTGACCATTCTGTTTCGCAAGTTCGTTCACGACCGTCTCGGAACCTTCGGATAAAGTCGGACCCGGCAACGCAAAAACGGACGGCGACTTCCGTAGGTTGGTCAATTCCGGGCGCCCCGCGAGCGAGATAGTCAGCCGCGGAGTTTAACTCGCACCGTATTGAATCATCTCCCTCGGAATCGTCAGCGCGGATTCCGACGAGACGAAAACAATGGCAGGCCCGATGCCGGTAGTTGAGCCGACCATGATTGCAATTTTGCCCGGTTCAGGAGCTCTGGCGGACATTATTGGTCGGACGCGGAAACATCGCCAGCTTGAGATCCGGCTAGAAGGCGAACTGTAGCGAGGGTGTCGGATGGTTCTTGGCGGATCGTAAAATCAGGCTCGACGAAGGAGCTTCTGACCACGCCGTCTTGATCAATCACGAAAGTCGCCGGGATTGGCAGCATCCACTCAGTCGATCCATGGCGGTGCCCGAAGTCGTAACCTTGCCCCGCGTAGTGCGCCTTGGTTTCCTCGGGGACACGAAATAGCACACCGTAAGATATTGCCACGCCATGGTCGACGTCCGCCAGCATCGTCAGGTCGAGATTCAACTGACGTTTCAGTTGCCTCGGTAGATCACGGGTCTCGGGAGACAGCACAACAAGATTCGCTTTTAGCCTATCAAATTCGAACTTGGCCGCCTGAAGAGCGCGAAGTTCCGCATTGCAGAACGGACACCATCCACCCCGGTAGAAACTAACTACAAGCGGCCCTTCACCACGAAGGTGCTCGGACGAAACAAGTCGCCCATGCGCATCAGGTAGCAGAAAATCCGGCGCGGTATCGCCAACCTGCAATGCGTGCGACGCGATGTCTGACTTGCGAAGCCAATTGACGAGATAGAGGTACGATTCTCGATCGGCGTCACTGAATCCAGCCAAAAGGTCGTTACGCACCTGATTGAGGGTCTTGGTTAAATGGTCGGACATCAATTCGACGCTCATCAGCATACCGGGCATCTCAAGAAATGGGCAACATAGTTGGTCATGCGGACATACCGGTCGCTTCGATATGGCTTTGATGAAGAGACCAGTCCCGCAGGCGCGCAACCTTTACGAAGGCGTCAAGTGCCGGTGAGTAGCGGCGGCCCTGCACCGCAAGAAGCCGGACCTCTCGCCATACTGGATCCCCCTCGATGGGAAGGGCCTTTAGGGAGGGTAGGCGTGGCATATGCTCGGGAGCTAGGACGATTCCGAACCCCGCAGCTGCCAAATGCTGCAGGTGCAAGTCCCGGCAGCTTCTATGATTGTGATGTGGCGGCGCGTCGGGAAACAAGAGACGGTGGAATTTCGGAGCCACGTCGCAGTTGGAGCGATCCAGAATAATGGCTTCGCGAAGCGCTTCAATTCCGATCGCCGGAAGGTCTGCAAGCTCATGCGACGGGGCGAGAAAGGCAACATAGCGCTCTTCGAACAGCGCCCAATGGTCGATCCGTTCTGGCGTATCGTCGAGATCACCAACTAGGGCGACATTTACTTCGCCCTCTAACAGAAGTTCAACAAGGCGGCTCGTCGGCTCTTCTCGAAGCTCGACATGGAGGCCGGGGACGAATTTGCGAATTTCGGCGATAGGCTCAAGAACAAGCGAAGCGGAAATCGAGGGGGCGAGACCGATAGCTAAGGGAGCCACATCCTTTTGCTGAAACTCACGCGCACGGCGTCGAACAGCCTCCGTCGATGCAAGTGCGCGCTCAAGCATGGGCAGCACCGCCTTCCCCAAGTCAGTGAGGTGGGTCAGTTGACGTTCTCGGTAGATGAGCTGGCCCCCGAGTTCCTGTTCCAGCTTTTGCACGCCCTTGGTCAGAGCCGGTTGCGTGACGTTACACATCTCCGCAGCACGCGTGAAGTTCAGCGTGTTTGCAAGAGCTAGAAAGTACCGAACCTGGTGGAGCTCCATCGGATGTTCACCGTTACCTATTCCTGTCACTATTGAGCACGCGTGTTTGCGATGCAGCATCACGCGGGGCGCAGAGGCACCATTTGCTATAGGCATGTTGCCACTGCTGGCGGCGCGATGAAACCCGCGTCGGGCATCCCCGGACGGACGGACACGCTTTCTGGAATCTCGAGCCGACGGGCACCGAAGATCAGTGCGTCGGGCGTGCGCGAATATGGTTAAGGATCGCAGAAAGGTCAGAGGGGTCGCAGCGTCGGGTGTAGTCAGCGCTGATATCGGCGTACTCGACGACCCCTTCTGGACTTATTACGTACCGAGCTGGCATCGTTAGTGTCCAGCTCGGCTCGCCATTCACGGCCGCGAGGTCGAGACCAGATTCTATTTCGGCGGCACGTAACTCTCGGGACAGCTTCCAACGCAGGCCGAACGCGCGAGCGACCTTCCCGCCACGGTCGACGAGGCTGGGGAACGATAAGCCATTCACTCGCTCAGCCGAGCGGCTCTCGTGCGCGGACTGCTGAGAAACCGCGACGATCGACGCACCCGATGAGCGGAGCCGTCCCGCGATCGCCTGAATCGCGCGCAAATCGAGGCTGCAATAAGGGCACCATCCGCCCCTGTAGAAGATAATAAGAACAGGGCCACTGTTTAAAAGATCGTAGGATGAAATCGTTTTGCCATCGGGATCGCGCAACCGGAATTCGGGAGCATGGTCTCCTGCATGAATGGCGCTTTCGGCGATCGCCGACGAGATCAAGTCGTCGATAGCTTCCTGGCGGACACGGCTAATGTGCGGAGGGGTGTTTACATAACACTTGTCCCTAAGCGCATCGAGTTCATCCTGAAGTCGCATCGTGGTTTTCCTCGCCGTCTTCGGCAGGCGCCTTATCGACATTGGGGTGGCGACAGTGTGGCGGTAGTGCTGAAATGCAAGTTTGACATATTCTTGCACGACATGAACGACACTCCATCGCACATCGCCAATCTTGATCTCGTGCCACTTCTACGAACTTATCTCAGCTTGCGAGGTCGTCGTCCAAGGGCTCGCGCAGACACGAAACGACGAATTAGACGAAGAGGCGTATTTTCAATGGCGAGAACGCCCGCGGGCGTGACTGATAGCGATCGGGCTCGGTTCGGGCTCAAATTCTTGGAGGATGAGGGACAGCTTGCCCTCGGCGACTGGCTTGACGCGTTGATATGAGAGGACGTTCGTAACGCCGACACCGGCGATGGCGGCGTCTATCGCCGCTTCGGCGGCATTGACCTTCAATCGGCACTGGGGACGCATCCCACGGCTCGGCTTGCCGTCTCGAGGATTGAAAATCCAGGTCGATCCTGAGGGCGATACGGGTGACACCCATGTGCTTGGCCAAATCGTCCAAGGTCTTTGACGTTGCGTGCGCCGGTCAGCGCCAACTTTCGGGTCGAGCGCCAGTCAATGGCAGCACCCAGAGCATCGGTCTACGGACCTTGAGACTCTGCCGGCAGGATAGGCCGCGGCGCCCCGGTGCAGTGATCGACGGCACGAGAGACGGTCAATCCGCGTCGATATTCGGGATACGGAGTTCAGCGAGATCATCCTCGTAGCTGGCCTGAGAGCTTGCGTCGTGGCCGGAAGCAGTGGCGTCCAAGCGTGTGCGAATATCCGCGCTGATGCCGAGAATTTTGCCAACGGGGCAGAGGTTTGCGGCCTCCAGCAGGAATGCGCGTTGCTGCACATCGAGCTCTCCCTCCAGCACGAGAGTGCGCTCGAACGAATCCCTTTCGCCCTTGGCGCCGTGTTGGAAGCTGACACCCACTTCCACTCGCTCCAGGGGAAGTTTCTGGCGCCGAGCCTGAAAACGAACAGTCATAGCGGTGCATGCAGCCAGAGACGCGCCGAGAAGGTCGTAAGGATTGGGACCGGAATTTATGTGGCCGACGCCATCTGGACCGCCGATCGGAAATTGAGATTCGTCAACATGGCCAACCAGCGCGCCATGATTTGTCAGGTCGCTCGCGACGACAACTTCTCGGAGCTTGGATGCCTTGTCCTGTGGCGTCATAGAGTGTCCTTCCATTGTGTTGAGCGTGTCATGCGAAGGGACATCGCTAACTACCATACCGCCGGTCTTGATCGCAGCGGCGGCTGACGCTGTCGTTGGTGCGGTATCGGCAGCAATATTGGATTTCATGCGAAATCTCAGCGCCGCATCCGCCCCAGCCGGTGCGTTAAGCAACTAAACTCAGCGACCATTCGGGTAAAGTTATCATATCCATAACCGGCCGGAATGCTTGGTGAAGTCAGCGTCGAAGCGCGCTGGCCAGGAAATCCGTAAACGCGCGCGCGGCGGGCTTAATGATCTTTCCGCTCACGAACAATGCATTGACTTCCATCGAGCCGAAGTCCCAGTCGGACAATACCCGCACGAGCGCCCCCGCCTCGATCTCTGCCCGCGCGCTTGTTTCGCTCGACGCGGCGATCCCCAGCCCGGCGATGGCGCTTGCCGTGGCGCCTTCGTTGATGGTGATAGCGAGCTGGCTGTCAACGCGCACGGACACAACCCGCCCATCCCTGCGGAACGAAAAAGTCGGCGAGGGATGCGCTGGACTGATGATCACCGAGTGGTGCGCGAGGTCCGACGGCATGGTGGGCGTCCCGCGCGCCCGTAGGTAGTCCGGGGAAGCCGTGAGTATCCTCGGCTGTTTAATGAGTTTGCGCGCGGTCGCGCTCGAGTCAGGGAGGGCGCCGAACTGGAACGACACGTCGATGCCCTCAGTCACGAGGTCTGGGTAGCGGTCAGTCACCCGGAGCTCGATCTTAAGCGCCGGGTGCTGCTTCATAAACGCGGGAAGCCGCGGAATGATTTCCCTGAGCCCGAAACTTATCGGCGTGCCGACGCGAAGCACCCCTCGCAGCTCTCCAGTGCCGCGAGCCTCGTGATCGGCGTCGTCAAGCTCGGCCAGGATCGCCTCCACACGCATCAGGTAGGCGGCTCCGGCCTCCGTCAGCGTGACCGCGCGGGTTGTGCGACTGAAGAGCGTCGCGCCAACATCGGCTTCCAATGCCGCGATCAGGCGTGAGGCCGAGGGCTGAGAGAGACCGAGTTCGCGACCGGCGCTCGAAAAATTGCCCACGCGACCTGCGCGGGCAAACAGTTTCAGTGCTGTAAGTCGGTCATTCATCGCTTCTCTATTTTCGTCTTATTTCCTGGCAGAGTCACGGGGCCAAAAGTGCCGCCTCTCGCTCCTAGAGATTGTGAGAGGCTAAAGATGTCCTGCGCCGTTGCTCGGCCGTTCGAGCGAGGGAAGAACCTGCGCGTTCTCCGACCGCTTTTCCGGGAGCAGAATTGGTCGCGTCCGCTGCCTCTTTCTTGGTTATCACCGTCCTCGTTGAGCCATCCACTGATCCGATCAATGTCAAAGCAACAGACGAGGATTGCTTCAGGCGAAGCTTATATTGGTAGCGGCTCTCATCAGAGCGAAGCCCGTACCGGCGACCAAACAAAGGACCGCGCCATGATCTCCGCCCAAGCCAAAGTCGACGAGACCAAGACGGAACCAACTGACCATCCGAAGACCGAGTGATTCGACCAGACTTGCAACGGGCAACAAGCAAACCTTTGCAGAAAGCCAAGTCCAAGCAAGACGCATATCATTGCGCAGCGGCGCTTCGACGCCGTTAAACATTCCACGCGGTCCGTCAGGATGCAATCTCCGGCGTGAACTTCGGGCGGCCGACTTCACATATGCTCTTAGTATCAGATTGTATCGATCGATACTCGATGTCGAGGAAACAGTTGAGTTGTGTTATCCATAGCTGCACAGCAGTGACCGGTATTCTCTTCACCATTAGCTCTTTCGTTCGAACAGGTCGGGATGGACGACGCGGTCTCGGCAACCGGACGCTCGACCAAATCATCGCGCAACGATACCATGGCGTATCAACGATGTGTGGCCAATCGACGTATATGACACGCCAAGCGCAGATACCCATGCCGTTTAGCATTCTTCGCAGGACGTTCCCCCGAGGGGCGGCCGTCGGATGGCACGCCCATGCAGAATCGCAAGTGATCTTTGCTGCTTCGGGAACGGTGCAGGTCTATACCGAATCTGGACGGTGGTTCGTCCCGCCACAGCTTGCGCTCTGGATGCCAGCCCGCATACCTCATCGGGTCGATATGCTTTCCGATACCGAATTACGGATGATCTACTGGCACCCGTCTGCTTTACAGAAGTGGGCGCCGGAAAGGCCGCTCGATTACATATTCGCCCTCGCGTCTACACCACTTCTACGGGAATTGATCCTCTCGGCCTTCAAGGACGATGTCCCGTTCGGAAAAGCCGAGCTTACCGTCCGATTGATTCTTCACGAACTTACCGAGACACCCGACGTTCCGGTGTTCCTCCCGATGCCAACGAGCACGATCGGAAGACGCGTCGCCGATCTGGCTTTAGCGGATCCGCGGATGCACCTCGGCGTGAGTGACCTTGCCGGTCGCGCGGCAACGTCGATTCGCACGATCAGCCGCATGTTCCCGGTAGAAACGGGTTTGACCTTCAAGGCCTGGCGGCAAAGAGCAAGGATCATCCTCGCGATCGATCAAATCTCGGCGGGGCGCGCAATCTCACAGGTTGCCGCAGATGTGGGCTTCGGCAGCACTGCAGCCTTCTCGTTTGCGTTCCGACAGGTGACGAAAATGACACCGACCGCCTTTCTTCACCATCCCACGATTCTGGTTGGCCCGCCGACATGAAAAAACGCTAGCGCGCCTTGGTAGCCGGGACAGCGACCAAACGCGGTTTAAACATCTCCGCAGAATAACAACGTCGGTTTCGAGGTCGGATGCGGCTCGTGGCATTCCTTGCTACAGCATCACGCCGCCCGGCCAGCCGCAATAACGACCGTCTATCAACTCGATGACGAGAGGTGATTTCCCTCGCCCGCGTCGCAAGGTCATTTTCCCAAAGTTAGTCCAATTAATCTCAGCATCCGGCACTCGATGCAGCAGCGACGGCTGTGCGTGTCGATTGAACATTACAAATGACGCGAAAGAGAAAGACAATCATGTCCCAGGAAGCCTACGACATTGTCATCGTTGGAGCGGGCGCCGCCGGCTGCGTCGTCGCGAGTTACCTCGCCGAACACACCAACGCCTCGATCGCTCTGATAGAAGCGGGCGATACGGACCGCGATCCGTTCATCCACATTCCCGCCGGCTTCGCCAAAATACTGGTCCACGACCGGCATGTCTGGAAATACGAGACGATTCCCCAGCACGGCACCAAGCGAGCATATCGCTCAGGCAAGGTCCTCGGCGGCGGCTCCTCGATCAATGCGATGGCTTACGTCCGTGGCCAAAGAGGCGATTACGCGGCGTGGCAAGATGCGGTCGGCGACACTGGCAAATGGTCGTATGAAGACCTGCTTCCGGTCTTCATGGCGCAAGAAGACAACGACACCTTCCACGACGAATATCACGGCATCAATGGTGGCCTGGCAGTCCAGTTGCCCAAGGGCATCAACGAGCTAAACCAATATTGCCTCAAGGCGTTCCAGGAATATGGAATTCCCTACAATCCTGACTATAACGGCAAGAGCCAGATTGGTGTCTCGCCGGTGCAGTCCACAGTCGGAAATCACCGGCGGTGCAGCGCAGTCGACGCTTATCTGCGTCCGCACCTCGCCTCGGGCCGCGTGACTCTGCTCAGCGGCAAGACCGTCGTTCGCATCCTCGTCGAGAACAAGCGAGCCGTGGGCGTCGAGCTTATAGGCAGGGACCCGGAGAGGATTATGGCCGGCGAGGTTGTGTTGTCGGCCGGCAGCGTCCATAGCCCGACGATTCTCATGCACTCGGGCATCGGGCCGGCTGAGCAGCTTCGCCAGCACGGTATCGCTGTGATCGTCGATTCTCCGGAAGTGGGCGAAAACCTCCAGGACCACCCGATGGTGCCGGTACGTGCTTACGTGAAGGGTGATCTCGGCTATCAGGCTGCCGCGCATGGCCTCGGCAGCGTGACGGCGGGCCTGCGCTATTTCGTAACCAAGGATGGCCCGGCGGCGGGCAACGGTATCGAGACGGTTTCCCATTGGAATCCGTCCGACTTCACCGCCGAACCCACGATTCAGTGCTATCACGCTCCCATCATCTCGAATCAGGAACTCAGCCCGACGGGGGACCGCTCCGGCATCACCTTCGAACTCGTAGTGCTTCGGCCCAAGAGCCGCGGCTGGGTGCGGTTGGCCGACAGCGACCCGACGTCGATGCCCCTTATCCACCCGAACTTCATCGGCGAGGAAGACGACTTGCGGGCCGTGGTAGAGTCAGTACGCGCGATACGCAAGGTTATGGCGCAGGCGTCATTGGCGCCGGTGATCGAGGAAGAGTTGGAGCCAGGCCCGCGCATCCAGTCGGAAGCCGAGATCGGCGAATGGGTGAAGCGTGCCGTCACGACGATGTGGCATCCGGTTGGCACGTGCCGGATGGGCCAGGATGCACGAGCGGTGGTTGACGCGAGGCTCAGGGTCCGCGGGATCGACGGCCTCCGGGTGATCGACGCCTCGATCATGCCGAACATCACCAGCGGCAATACCAATGCCCCGACCCAGGCGCTCGCGCGCCACGCAACGGCGCTGATGGTCGAGGATCTCAAGCGGACTTTAGGGTGGTGATCGCCTCCTCCTCATCGTCCGGTCTTTGACGTGAACGAGAGGTTTTAAACGCCTTCCGCGCGGAAAGCCGCATGTAAAACAAGGGTTTGTCGATGAAGAATAGTGGAAAAATCGGCGCGTTTAGCACTGTACTGATGTTTGCGGGCTTGGTGGCGAGCGTCGGCCACGCACAGGATGCAGAGCATGGGAAGAACGTCTTCAAAGCCTGTGCCGCATGCCATGCCATCGATCACGCCAATCGAGTCGGACCGGGGTTGGAAGGGATTGTTGGTCGGACGGCGGGTACAACTCCCGGCTTCCGCTATAGTGACGCGATGAAGAATTCCGGAATCGTCTGGGATGCCACGTCGGTCAATGCGTTCCTGGAATCGCCCCAGAAGGCCGTCCCCGGAAACAGAATGCCCTATGCGGGGTTGAAGGACGCGACCGATAGGGCGGATGTCATTGGCTACCTTTCAACATTGAAATAGCGACACGTCGCTCGGACGAATGTCGGCCCTGCAGACGACGTCAACATCATGGCTGGCAACGTCCTTGCGGTCGATTTTGCCGAGCGCGTTTCTGGGAAGCGCGGATAATTTTGAGCAGCTTCAGCAGTTGGTAGTCGCTGATGGCGTACGCAAGCAACTCGTGCCTTCGTCCTGCGGCATGAGATCGCCGACTTTAGCCTGCGATCAGATTTGGGGTCATCGAAGAAGCGCGCACCGGTCCAGTATCCCGGAATGCCCGTCGTCTGCCTCACCCGGCGTCACCGTCACGCCGCCATCGTCGACGAGACGGGCCTGGCGGCTGATTGCGTGTGTATCGCTTCGGTGCTGGCCCTGCTGTGAACTCTGACGACGACCGAAGGGAGTGCAAATGATGGGGAATGGATCAGAGCGAGCCTTCGAAGGTGGTCTTTTCCAGACAAGGATTGACCAAGAGGCCAAAGACGACCGATTCTATCAGGCGCTTGTGCCCTTCGACTCTTTTGATGACGTGACGCGGCGAGATCGATATCGCCCTCTACCTGATGACTGGATCATCGCCGTTGCGGACGTCAGCCATTCGACCGAAGCTATTCAACAAGGACGGTACCGCGAGGTGAATACGGCCGGCGCAGCGGTTCTTGCTGCCGTCAGCAATGCCCTCCCCGACCTTCAGTTTCCGTTCACGTTTGGAGGAGATGGCGCGAGCTTCGCAGCACCCGACGCTTATTCGTCCATCATCAAGGATACGCTGGCAAAAACTGCCGCTTGGGCTGAAGACGCATTGGGTCTCACGTTGCGCATTGCGGTCATTCCTATCGCGGACATTCGCGCTCGGCACTTGGACGTCCTTGTCGCCCGGTTCGCGCCCTCTTCGAATGTCACCTACGCGATGTTTGCCGGCGGAGGACTTGCCTGGGCCGAGCGGGAACTCAAGCAAGGCGGCTACACAGTCCCACGCGCGCCCGTGGGCGAAACAGCCGATCTCACAGGCCTTTCGTGCCAATTTGCCCCGATCAGCACCAGGCACGGCGTCATCTTGTCCCTTATTGTCATTCCGCGCGATGATCCGGCTTCGTTCGTAGACCTAATAGGAGAGCTCCTGCGGACGCTCCGCGCATATGATCCCGGCCTACATCCATTGCCAGCCGAAGGCCCGCTCCCTGCATGGACCGGCGGCCATCTTGATCATGCCATCAAGACAGGTAGCCGAAAGACGCCCTTTGCGACCTGGGCCGCGACGTGCATGCGCGCCATAGTGGCGCGGCTGGGCACCCTGCTGGGAATTCCTATTGGTGGCTTTCATGAAGCTCGGTTCCGGCGAGAGCTTGTGGAGAATACCGACTTCCGAAAGTTCGATGACGGCCTACGTATGACACTGGACTGCTCATCTGAACTCGCCGACGTCATAGACGCACGCTTGGAAGAGGCTCAACGACGGGGCGCATGCTTTTTTGGAACGTATCGACAGTTGGCCGCGAACCTTACGTGCTTTGTGCCTTCACCCACCCAGGCTAATCATGTGCACTTCGTTGATGGTGCTTCCGGCGGCTACGCCTTCGCTGCGCTCAACTTGAAGCGAAATGTCGCAAGCAACCTCGGTACATAACGACGTCGCACTCCTGCCGCGCACCTCCAACCCATCGGACACTCCCGTTCGGGGGTCCACATTGCGCTCGCGAGGACGTGGTTAAGCATCTGAAGGTTCCAGCAGATTATGTCGGCGACAACCGTCCCGCGCCGATGCTCATGATCGTCGATGGCCAATTCAAGCCCGAGTAACTCATGCAGGCAGATGCGGTCGTGGCAGCGGCGTAAGCGGGGGCTAACGCAAAGCAGCCGTTCGCGCCGTCACGGGCGGCCGCCTTCTTATTTTCGGATCATCAATCCTTTGTATCAAAAACAAACCTCGGCACCTCGTTCTCAGATGCCGTCGCACGGGCTTTGCCCTCCCTGGCGATCCGCCGATAGTCGCTCGGATCTCGTTCGTACGCCTTTCGAAAAGCGCGCACAAAACTTGAACGGCTCTCGTATCCCGCGTTACGGGCAATGACGTCGATCGCCATCGTCGTCGTTGTTAAATCGATCGCGGCCTGGCGCATTCTCAGGTCTCGCAGGATAACCATCGGCGATCGTCCAAAGATGTCCGAGAATCGCGCCATGAACGCCGAACGACTCATTCCCGCACTGTGTGCCAGGCTTTGAACTGAATGGGCGGCTCCCGGCCGCGCCACCATATCCGCAAAAGCGCGGGTGATCTGTCTGTCGGCAAGTATCGAGAATCGTTCAGTCCACCGCTGGGATGACCTGAGGGACCGCCGCAACAGTGAGACGATGATCTGCTTGAGCAGAGACGCTGTCATGGCTCCAACGCCGACCTCTTGCTGTAGCAGCTCGTTCATAGCCTCGCGAAGCTTCAGATCGATCTTGTCCGCAGGGTCGAACTGCTCGATCACCGGTTCGCGGAGTTCTCCGAACAGCCTCACAGACTGACCAAAGAATGCGTTGAAATAGCCGCATATCTGGACGATTTCGGGTTGCTCGTTCGGCACTGCGACGCGGAGGATACCGTCTTGATGAGTCCAGCAGTCACTCGAAATGACCTTCATCGGGCCACTTCCACCGTCAACCTCGATCGCAAACGGAGTGTTTGGCGGCACGATGATGAGCAGATGAGGGCTCAATGGCATCTTTGGTCCGCCGTTGATCGATATGCGTCCCACGCCACTCAAGTTGTAGTGGATCCCGGGTGCGTCAATCTTTCCCATTTCGACTCGATGGCCGTGCGGCAACAGAAGCTCGATCAGCGCTATGACATCGATGTCGAGCGCCTGCATCAAGTTGTTGAGGTCCGTGGTAGACAATTTGAGAGTGGAGCCCGCGGGCGGCGAAACGTTCTGCCCGAGGAGCGCCTGTCTTGAAACCGCTTTTGAAATGTTCGGCATGACTATAGTGGCCCTGTACTGCCTAGCTACCGGCGCCGATAGTGCTCGGACGCTCGTTCTCGAAGGATCAGCGAGGCTGCAACGACTTCAGAGAATCCGTATCGATCGGCAGACTGCGCACACGCTTGCCGGTGGCGGCGAAGATCGCGTTGGTCACCGCAGCACTGACAACGGCTGTCGGAGCTTCACCAATGCCACCTGGAGCTTCCGCGCTCTGAACCAGGTGCGCCTCCACCACCGGCACCTCGTCGATGCGCATCGGCAAATAGCTGTCGAAATTGCCCTGCTCGACGCGTCCATCCTTGAAGGTGATCGAGCCATGGAGTGCCGCGGTCAGCCCGAAAAGCGTTCCACCCTGAATCTGTGCTTCGATCGTATCGGGATTGACGCACATGCCGCAATCAATCGCACAGACGATCCGCTTGACCTTGACAGATCCATCGGCCGCCACTTCGACCTCGGCGACCTGTGAAGTGTAGCTTCCGTATGCGAATTGTACCGCAATCCCCCGGCCATGCCGAGCGGGGAGTGATGACCCCCACCCCGCCTTTTCCGCGGCAAGCGACAGAACGGCAAGCGCTCGCGGATTGTGACCAAGCAATCCCTTGCGATAAGCGACGGGGTCCTGCTTCGCGGCGTGCGCGAGCTCATCTATGAAGCTTTCGACCACAAAAACATTGTGAGTCGGTCCGACACCCCGCCACCAAGACGTCCGGACACCCGGGGGCTCGACCCGGACAAAGTCGACGTGGATATTGGGCAGTGCATAGGGCGGCTCGGCCGCCGCTTCGACCGCATCGGGGTCCAATCCGTCCTTGACGTAAGCAGGATAATAGCGAGCCATGACTGAGGAGCCGGCGATCCGATGCGTCCAGGCCACCGGCTTGCCGGCCGCATCAAGTCCGGCCGACAGCCGATCGAGATAGTACGGCCGATACATATCGTGCTGGATGTCTTCGTCGCGGCTCCAGATCACCTTCACCGGGCCGTCGACATGTTTGGCGATCTTGACGGCGAGGATCGTGCCATCGACCTCCAGCCTTCGACCGAAGCCCCCGCCAATCAGATGATTGTGAATTTTGATCGCATCCTTTGGCAGGCCGGTGAGTTCGGCCACCTGAGACTGCGTGATCGTGGGCGCTTGTGTCCCGACCCAAATGTCGCAACGATCCTTCTGCAGATGAACGGTACAGTTCATCGGCTCCATCGCCGCATGGGCCAGGAAAGGCACCTGATAGATGGCGTCAACCCGTTGCGCTGCCTCCGCAAGTGCCATCCCCACATCACCGACGTTACGGGCAACAACGCCCGGCTTTTTGGATTCCTCCTCCAATTGCTTGACGATATCGGCATTGCTGACCTTGGCGTTCGGCCCGTCATCCCACGTGATGGCCGCGGCCTCGAGCCCCTTCTTCGCCGCACCCATGTGATCCGCGAGCACGGCAACAGCTTCATCGATATTGACCACCTGCCGGACGCCCTTCACTGCCAGCGCGGCCTTCTCGTCCACCGTTTTCGCTTTGCCACCAAGTACGGGCGAAATGGCAACCGCCGCAACCTTCATACCCGGCAGTCGCGTATCGATGCCGTAGAGCGCGCGCCCATCGACCTTGATTGCTGAATCCACGCGCTTGGCTCGCGTGCCGATCAAGGTGAAATCCTTCGGATCCT
>Ga0207426_1001298_pt1 | contig 21478 bp, 19 predicted proteins | sample AraplaMF_Cvi_mMS_FD_184265 | JGI IMG/M metagenome (GOLD analysis project Ga0207426, IMG submission 184265) | Arabidopsis root microbial communities from the University of North Carolina, USA - plate scrape MF_Cvi_mMS (SPAdes) (version 2) | ecosystem: Host-associated > Plants > Roots > Endosphere... | reverse complement strand
GTACCATCACCCGCCATGTCTGGGCCGACGCCCGCCAGCGCACCGACGCCCATCGCCTGACCCCTTGGGGCAAGGCAATCTATAAGCGCCGCAAGGAGACGGTCGAGCGCTCGTTTGCCGATGCCAAACAGCTTCATGGCCATCGCTATGCCCGCTTCCGAAGTCTCACCCGCGTCGCATGCCAGTGCCTGTTGGCTGCGGCCGCCCAAAACATCATGAAGATCGCAATGGCGCCGACAAGAGCGCCAAAACCGGCCACCGCGTGAGCCAACGCCCCTGCCTCGCCTCCACCAAAACACCGGTCGCAAAAATCAAATCGCCAAAAATAAAACCCGCCGAATATATCGACGGGTTTGTCAGCGGTCTGGGGCGCCCTTCGGCGCCTTTTCCATTTCCGGGATTCGGCTAGACTAGGTCAGGCGGCCGGCAGCCGCGACAGCGGAATGGCGTCCTCGCGCTCGCCGCCGCGCTCCATGGCCATTTCGTCTGCCAACTGACGGATATGCGTGAAGTCGGTCGGTCCGTCGAAAACGGCGCCGCCGAGCCGGATGCCGATCGTCATCGGCGATCCCTCGGCCGAGAACGAGGCTTCCGCAACGCGCCGACGGATGCGGGTGCCGACGTCCTGGGCGTTTTCGATGGTCGCGCCCGGGAGGAAAACCCCGAGCTCGTTGGTGGCGAGGCGCGCAACCAGGTCGCCCTTTCGCACCGACGACTGAATGATCGCGGCGAGCGACTGCATGATGGTGTCCGCCCATTGCGGGCCATAGCGCCGGCTGATCTCGTCGAGCGTATCGATGACGACGGCGATCATCACGCCGCCGGCGTCGGTGGCGATTCGCTTGCGCCGGTCGATGTAGTGTTCGACGGCCGCGGCAAAGGCTGTCCCGTTCAGTGTTTTGGTTACGGCATCGTGGCGCGCAGTATAGTTAATCGTTTCTTGTAGTTTTTTGAGGTCGCCAACTTTGAGCTGCAAGATCAATAGCAGCGGAAATGCAACAAGAAGCGAAATTAAGCCTGCGCCGACAAATCCCACCAAAAATGGTCGATCCGGTACGAGAAGGTTTAAGATAAGTAAAACGCCGACGGATCCAGCCACGTAGCAGACAGCACCGAGGGTTGCGATCCGAAGAGCTGAAACGATTGTGGCGGAAGAGTAACGCTGGCTAAAATTCATCGCGGGTCATGTCCGTTTGAAAGTAATGCCAGATAAACAGGTTCGGGCAAAGCCCCCGTTAAAAAATCCTGTAAAATTCTCGCTTTAGGCAGTTGTCCACTGGGATTAACTGTCTTGGCAGGAATGTCGGAAGCTGCGATTGGAATGTGGAAAGATTGGTGTTACTTCTTTGCCAAAGAAAATCTTTGGTATACGGGTACTCCGGGTGAATCTTTGATGTTGAGGGGCATCGAACTTGTTTAAGAGCAAAAGAATTTTTGCAGCATTGTCTGCGACGGTTGCTTTGAGTTTTTCGTTTTATGCTGATGCTAATGCAATGTCTCTGCAGCAGGCCATCGAAAAGACGATGAAAACGAATCCGCAGATCTTGCAGGCTGCGAAAGATAGAGAAGCTATCGAGTTTGAACTACGCCAAGCGCGCGGTTTATACTTGCCATCCGTAGATTTGGAGAGCGGGATCGGGCGCCGTCGCTTGTCGAACGAAAGTTCCGGATCGCTGAGAGATGACCATGACTATCTGTCGCCGGGCGATGTTGGGCTGACGATCTCGCAGACACTTTACGATGGCGGTAGCCGCCGCGCCCAGGTCGAACAGCAGGCCTCGCGCGTCGATGGCGCGTCCTTTCGGGTTCTCGAACGGTCTGAGTCGCTCGCCCTCGAAGTGACGCAGGACTATCTGGAGTACATGCTCCAGAACCAAATCGTTGCTGCCGCCAAGCAGAACGTTGCGTTCCATACGCAGATGGTCGGCGACATCGACGAGAGCATCAAGGGCGGCGCGCTGACGGACGCTGATCGCCTTCAGGGTAGCGAACGTCTCCAGGCCGCCAAGGCCCGGCTGCGCGAAGCGCTTGAAGAGCTTGAGCAGACGAAAATCCGCTTCCTTAAGGTCGTCGGCGAGCCGATCACCAATGCGCAGACGCCGCCGTCCGTTGGCAAGTACGTCCCGAAGACGCTAAATGACGCGGTCTTCGTCGCCGCCAAGAACAGCCCGCGCATCTATTCGGCCAATGCCGACGTCGATGCTGCCGATGCTGGCGTTCGTGGTGCGCGCGCCAACTACCTGCCGAAGGTCAATCTCGAAGGCTCTGCCCGCGTCGGCAACGACATCGATGGTGACGAAGGCAACACCAACGACTATCAGGTCCGTGTCGTTGCCCGCTGGAACCTCTATCGCGGCGGCATCGATGTTGCTCGCGAGCAGGAGCAGATCCGTCGTGCCGGCGAGCAGCGCTACAATCTCGCCCAGGTTCAGCGCGAGGTTTCGGAGTCGGTGCGTTCCGCCTGGAACGAGCGCGTCAGCCGCGGAGAGCTGTCCGGCATCCTCAACAAGCAGGCCTCGATCAACAACCAGCTCGTCGGTTCCTACCGCGAGCAGTTCAAGGTTGGCCAGCGCTCCCTGCTCGATGTGCTCGATGCGCAGAACACGAAGTTCAACACTCAGGTTCTCGCTGATACCGCGCGCGTTGCATCGCAGTTTGCCGAGTACAAGATCCTGGCGGCGTCGGGCAATCTGCTTCAGACGATGAAGCTGAAGCCGGTCGAACAGTCCAAACCTTATGCGCGGGAAGAGTTTGTTGTCCCCGCGGGCGTCGCGAATCCTGGATATGTCGAGCTTGATTCACATCAGAAGGCCGGTATGCCCCTGGACCTTCTAGCGCCAATTCGACAGCAATAGTCGACGTGGCCATGGAACAATGCTGAACGTAGCGCTCGGGACCTCCAGCAGCACACCGCTGCAGACATTCAAAGCCGCATTCAAATCCGTGGCTGCGTTCTATGGCCGACCAAGCTCCGACACGGTCCTCTTCTCCGGTCTCCCGGATGAGGTGACCGAGTCGCTTGAGATCGACGATGTCGAGCGCATGGCCGAGCGCATCGGCCTGCAGGTGATCAAGCATCAGGAGCGCGAGTGCCGCCAGGGCAATTTCGATTGCCCGGCGATCGTCGCGTTTGCCGACGGCAGCGTGTTGCCGCTGCTCGAGGTCGCCGAGGACGGCTCCTATGTCACTGATATCGTTCCGATTGCCGGCAACGCGATCCGTCTGATGCGGGAAGAATTCCTGGCGCTGAAGCCGCAACTGGCCTTTGCCTTTACGCTTTACTATCAGAACGCCTCGGAAGAGGCGCTGGTCGGCAATGCCGTCGAGATCGAGAAGCGGCACTGGCTGGCAACGACGCTTGCGCCTTACTGGCGCACCTATGTCCGCGTCATGGTCGCGGCACTCTTCATCAACCTGATCGCGCTCGGCTCGCCGCTGTTCACGATGAACGTCTATGACCGGGTGCTGCCGAACAAGGCGATCCCGACGCTCTGGGTTCTGGCCGCGGGTATCTCGCTTGCCTATGTCTTCGACTTCCTGCTGAAGACCGCTCGCTCGTCGCTGATCGACTATGCCGGACGCAAGGCGGACCTGCGCCTGTCGCAACTGCTCTTCGACAAGGTGCTGAATTCGACGCTCGCCTCGCGGCCGATGTCGACGGGCGAATATGCCAACCGCGTGACGCAGTATGAATTCGTTCGCGAGTTTTTTACGTCGAACACGATCGGCGTCCTGATCGACAGCCTGTTCGTCTTCATCTTCCTCGGCGTCATTTATCTGATCTCCGGCTGGCTCGTCGTCATCCCGACGGTCGCCTTTGTCCTTTCGGTCGCGATCGGCTTGTGGGCGCAGGCCGCGATCGGCAAGCGCATGGCGACGGCCGCCAACGAGGCGTCGCGTCGCCAGTCTCTGCTGGTGGAAACGATCTCGACGATCGAAACGCTGAAGAGCCTGCGCGCCGAAGCGACGATGCTGCGCCGCTGGCAGGAACTGACCAAGTATTCGAGCCGCACCAGCGAGGATATCAAGCATATCTCGACGAATGCCATCAATATGACGATGCTCATCCAGCAGATGGTGAGCGTCCTGATCGTGATTGCCGGCACCTACGAATTCTCCGAGGGCCGCATTGCCATGGGCGCTATCGTTGCGACGGTCATGCTGGCAAGCCGCGCCGGCGCACCGCTCGGCCAGATCGCCATGACGCTGGCGCGGTTCCGTCAGGCGACCATGTCGCTTCGCATCCTCGACAAGATCATGGGGCAGCCCGACGACCGTCCGTCCACGGTCGGCTTCGTCAATCGCGAGATCACCCGCGGCGCTTTCAGCTTCCAGGATGTGTCTTTCCAGTATCCGGGATCGGACTATCCCGTCATCAGCAAGCTGTCCTTTACCGTGAAGCCCGGCGAGCGCGTCGGCATCATCGGCCGCATCGGCTCGGGCAAGACGACGCTCGGCCGCTTGCTCGACGGACTCTTTTGCCCTTCGGGCGGTCGCGTGCTGATCGATGGCGTCGATATCCGCCAATACCACATGGCCGAAGTTCGCTCGGCGGTTGCCGTGGCCGGCCAGTCGTCCGATCTCTTCTCGGGAACCGTCAAGGAAAACCTGCTGATCGGACGCGCCGATGCGACCGATGAGGAGCTGCTCGAGGTCGCCCGCATGACCGGTGTCGACGAGTTCGTCGGCAATCATCCTCGCGGCTTCGACATGCCCGTCGGCGAACGCGGCACCAACCTGTCGAGCGGCCAGAAGCAGGCGCTGACGATTGCGCGTCTGCTGCTGACGAAGCCGAAGATCGTGTTTCTCGACGAGCCGTCGGGCGCCATGGATCTGGCGACCGAGCGTAACCTGATTGCGCGCCTGTCGAAGGCTATCAGCCGTGACACGACGCTGTTGATCGCCACCCACCGCTACAGCATGCTTGAACTCGTCGATCGCCTGATCGTCATCGATAAAGGACGCATCATCGCCGACGGTCCGAAGGGTGCGGTCATCGAGGCCATGCAGCGCAAACCGGCAGGGGCGCAGTCATGAGCCTCAGCAATCGCCACGACAATCCTCCGCTTCTCGCCCGCGGCATTCTGGCATTGGTGGCGCTCGTCATTGCGAGCTTCGTCGCCTGGGCTGCGATTGCTGATATCAACGAGATCGCCCGCGGCGAGGGCAAGGTCATTCCGGTCTCGAAGACGCAGATCATCCAGTCGTCGGAGCCCGGGGTCGTCCAGCAGATCGCCGTCGTCCTCGGTCAGGTCGTCCGCAAAGGTCAGCTGCTCGTCCAGCTCGACAACTCGACGACGACCTCCACCCTCGGTGAATCCGTTGCCAAGGCGCGTGCGCTCGGTGCCAAGGTTGCGCGCCTGAAGCTCGAGGAAGCTGGTCAATACAATACGCCGTTCATTTGCCCAGAAGAGATCCTGGCCGTCGCGAAGGATGTGTGCGCAAACGAGGCTCAGCTTTTCGCTGCCGATCGCGCCAGCTATCAGAACAAGCTTGGCGTCTTGCAGGAGCGCGTGCGCCAGCGCGAGAACGAGCTCAGCGAAGCCCACGCCAACATCGATCGGCTGCAGCAGAACATCGAAGGCGCCCAGCGGCAGTACGACCTCATTTTCCCGCTGGCGCAGAAGAAGCTGGTGGCGCAGACGGAGGTGCTGAAGACCGAGCGTGATCTCACCGACCAGAAGGGCCAGCTCAAGGTTTACCAGGAAAGCATCGACCGCCTGCAGGCTGCCGTGCAGGAAGCCAAGCTGCAGCTTGGCGACCTTGCCCTTGAGCTGCGCCAGCAGGCGCTGACGGACAAGGCGCAGGCGCTGGCCGAACTTTCGGTCGTCGACGAGACCATCCGCGGCGCGTCCGACCGCGTCAAGCGCACCGACATTCGTTCGCCGGTCGACGGCATCGTCAACACGCTCGAGGTCAACACCATCGGCGCCTATGTCGATCCCGGCCGCGTCATCGCCGGCATCGTCCCGACCGCCGACACGCTGCTGGTTGAAGCGAAGATTTCGCCGCGCGATGTCGCCTTCGTGCGCCGCGGCCAACCTGCCGTCGTCAAGGTCACCGCCTACGACTTCTCGATCTTCGGCGGCCTCGAGGGCGTCGTCGAGAACATCTCCGCAGACAGTCTCGTGGAGAAGGAAAAGGGCGAGACCTACTATCTCGTACAAGTCAAGACCGACAAGTCCGCGCTGGAGCGCAACGGCAAGTCCTATCCGATCATCCCCGGCATGGTTGCCTCGGTCGAGATCATGACCGGCAACAAGACCGTGCTGAGCTACCTGATGAAGCCGATCAACAAGGCGCGCAGCGAAGCGCTGACGGAGCGATAGGATGTTGATCGTCAAGCCAGGCAGCAACGCACTCGCCGAACTCGAGCCAATCGAGGAGCCTTTGCCTGTCATCGGCGCCGATGAGATCGAGCCGCGCTTCCGGGCGGTCGTCGGCCGAGGCGGCGAACGTCGCGGCATCCGCCTCGAGCGGATCTACTGGGATGGCCTCGGGCGCATGTCGTCTGCCGGCAAGATGAGCACGGCAGACCTCGTGCACTACACGGCCTCGCAGATGCCGGACTCTGGAAACCTGGCCTCGCTGCTGCGTGTGCTCAGCTTCAAATGGGCGCTGCGCAGGCTCGATACTGTCGAGGACGCCTCGTCCATGGCAAATGTCAGCGCCATCATCCAGGCGTCGCCATCGCCGACGATCCTGCTGACGCAGGAAAAGAAGATCCAGCTCTTCAACGATCCCTTCCTGACCATGCTGCGCCAGCGGCTCCCGCTTGGCGATGCGGCGCAGTTGACGAAGAACTTGCGGTTCTCGATCGATACGCAGATCGATGAGGCGATCGCCACGCTCTATCGCAACAGGGGCAAGACGCTGAACACCGGCTTCACTATTGCCGTCGGCTCGGCCTCGATGAAGGGCCAGATCAATCTTGCTCTGGCGCCAACGCATGAGAAGCCGATGCTGATCGGCTATGTCTCTCGTTACTGACCAGAAAATCCCAGACATGAAAAAGCGGCCGAGATTCAGCCGCTTTTTCTGCATCTTGCCGGCGATTTTCAGAACGTCGTGCCTTCGCCTGGAGCGACCTTTTCGAGTGGTAATGCCGAGGCAACCTGCTTGGCGCCGGTGCGTGTTCCGTGCAGGTAGCCCTTGCCGTCCGCGATCGAGTAGAGCGGCACATAGTCGGGCAGCTTGGTATCCGGCAGAACCTCGTCACGCATGTTGTCGAGAATGAAGCGGTTGCCGTTCACCGCGACAGAAAGCACCGCGTGGTAGAAATGACGCTTCTGGTCGAACAGGACAATGACGGACATGTCCTTGAGCTCGACGCCTTCGGCGTGCAGCGCGGCCATCTTCAGGATCGCGAAGTCCTCGCAATCGCCCTGTTGGCGCGAGAGCGTTTCGGCGGGCGTTGCCCAGTAGTCGGCCACCTTGTAGGTGTCGATGTCGCGGCTGTAGCGGATCGTGTGATTGATCGTGATGTTGACCGCGTTTAACTTGTCGCGGATCGAGGACTGCGACGTGTTGCTGAACGCAACCTTGATCGCGGTCGCGGCTTCCGAGCACTTGCCTGCGCTGCAGTCAATGGCTGTTCCATCGGTCATTTCCGACAGGGACGGTTCGAGCTTCTTCAGGGCAGCCAGTCGTTTGAAAGGAATGGCAACCGTCCCGAAAGCGGCGCCACCTGCCGGCGCGGCGATCGCCGGACGCGCAACGGGTTGGGCTGGAGCGACGCTCTCGTTCACCCAGCCGGCCGGCTCGGGCTGTAGCGAGCGCGTCAGCGCGGCAACGTCGATGGTGCCGATGCTTTTCGTCGCAAGGCTGAGGAGGTTGGCGACGCCGCCGAGCGTCAGGGCGCGGGCCGTTTCAGCCGCCAGGTCAACGGAGTAGATCCCGCCTGACATTTGCGAAGACGGCAATACGGATGCCGCCGAAATATTCGGTGCAAATGCGGCTGAAAATGCAGACAAAGTAAAAGCAGCGATATTGCTTGTTTTTATACTGCGCTTCATCGATGGTTGTCTCTCGTTGGCTGCGAGAAACGTACAAAACATCTATAAAAATCAGGTATTTAAGCGTGGATAAGGTTGGTATAAATTATCTCTTCAAAAGAACATAAAAGTTTAGTGTGCCCGTCAACCAAGTTTGGGCGAAGGGTTTGCTTTCCGGTGTTGCCTGTGCAGATATGAAATCCTGTCAAAGGGCCGGAAAAGGCCGCGATTGCGAGTGGTGGGGGAACAGGTGACAGTGCAGTCAATCGAGCCGGTCCAAGGCTCGCATGGTTTACGCTCGACACGGCAAGTGTCGCCTTCGGAAGGCGCCGGTCCCCTCAAACTCATCAAATTCGTTCTCGCAATGTCGATCGTCGTCGCCTTCGGTGCGCTCGCGGGCTGCCAGTCCGACGTCGATGGCATCGCCAAGAATGTGAAGACCAACGACATCAAGGCACCTTCGAGCGAAGTCGAGGAAAGCTTCGGAGAAACGGGAGCGGAGATCACGCTGCTGCTGCCCAAGGGCGCGACCGGCATCTATGAGGGTGCTGCGCGTGACGTGCGCGACGGTGCCGGCCTCGGCGTCGGCGAACTCGGCGGCAACCAGGTCTTCGTGAAGGTTGTCGACGTGGCCTCCGGCGCTCCAGCCGCCGCGACCGCGGTCAGCGAGGCGAGGGCGCGCGGTTCCGTTCTCCTCGTGAGCTACGCATTGCCTGCCGTCACCTCGGCTATCGCTGCGGTGCCGGCTGACCAGCGTCCGGCTTTGCTCAATCTGGGCGCCCCTGTGCCGCCAACATCGGGCAATGTCTACAACTTCGTTTCCGATGAAATCGACAGCGCCATTGAAGGCGTGCAGGCAGCCGCCGCCAGCGGCCACAAGAAGGTGCTGGTTTTCGCCCAAAACGACTTTCCCGCTGCTGACGAGGCCCGGTTGGCAAGCGCCATCCACGCCGGCGGCGGCACGTATCTCGGCCTTGCCCGCTACGATCTGACGGACGCTGCCGCCGCTGATGCGGTCAAGAGGGCGGGCGCCAATCTGCAGAATGCCGATACCGTGCTCGTTCTCGGGAAAACGGTGATCACCACGACCATCGCCGGCGCCGTGAAGGCCAGCGGCAAGACGAACGTCACCTTCGTCGGCACAAGCGCCTGGCCGCCGCAAACGCATACGGATCCCTCGGTGGCAGGCACGGTGATTGCCATGGTCGAGCCCGAAGGCGCGACGATGATCGCCGAGCGCTACCAGCGGCACTACAAGCGCGCAGTCTCCACCGACGCGGCTTACGGCTACGATGCTATCGCCGTTGCCTCGGGCATTGTCCGGACAAAGGGACCGGAGGGAATGAACGCACAGAACCTGACCAGCAAGGTCGGCTTCCGCGGCGTGACCGGTCTCTTCCGGATGACGCCGGCGGGTACCGTGGAGCGCAAGATGAGCCTTTACTCCCTTAACGGCGGCAAGCTCAGCCTGGTCGGTGCCACGCCGGCCTCGTTCTGATACCCCACACACTTGGACATCGGACCGTATGCGTCCGCCTTCACCAAGCGCCGTGCTAAGCGCTTAGAGACCCGGCCGGCAGGTGCTCCGCCCGACAAACGGAAGCGCAGTTGCCGCGCCGCCACTGCCTCCTACCAATCAGGAGTCAGAGCACGAATTCACGTCAAACGGCCAGGCAGCATTTCCTTTGCTCTCACTTGGCGGCCTTGTCGGTGCCAAGTAGGTAGCCTCCGTCCCAGTGATAGATCTGCTTGTCGTCGACCGTGACCTTGACGACCGCCTGGAAACCGGCGAGCGTCCCGCTGCCGGCATGAAACGCACAGGTTCCTTGCATTGGGCTGGCGGTGTCGTAGGTGACGCAGTACCCGACCGCCGTGTCTCCGTTTCCGACGGCAATAACAGCCGTGCTACTGCCGAAAAGGGGACTGCCGGTCACCGGCCCATAGTACAAGATCTTGGTACCCGCCGGGATCGCCGCCAGGTTCGATTCCGTAATCGTGCAGAAGCTCGGAGTCTCGCCGGTGTACTGGCTACATTCCTTAGAGATCTTGAGTGGTTGCATAGAGGGCGCCGCATGCGCCACGGACGCTAGTACCAGGATGGCACCAGCCGACAGGATCAACAATCTGCTCATTGCCTAGTCCCCCAGTCGAATGGTGTCGAGAACTCTACTCTCTATCGCCTCTCCTCGCAATTCGCTGCTTGGTCCAGGGAGCGCCGTCCGCGACGCCGCCGACTTGCATGAGTCCGGACCCTAAGGCCGTGCAGCCGCGAAGAAGGGCTCCGGACTCTCCACTTCGATCAGCCGCCGGCGCTCGATCTGCCAGAACCGGTTGCCGATGGCGCGCACGAAGCTGCGGTCGTGGGAAACAACAAGGCAGCTCGCCTGGTGGGCCATGAGTTCGCCCTCCAGCGCTTCCTGCCCGTCGATATCGAGGTGGTTGGTCGGCTCGTCGAGCAGATAGAAGTTCGGCTCCGCCAGCCGCAAAACCAGCATGCCGAGCCGCGCCTTCTGCCCGCCCGACAGCCGCCCGACCGGACGCGACTGCATGTCGATGGTCATGCCGGCCCCCGCGAGCAGCGCCCGCGCCCGCTGGTCGCCAACGTCGAAGCGGCGGATGATCGTCTCCATCGGCGTATCGCTGTCCTTCAAGTCGGCCAGCGCCTGGTCACTATAGCCGAGCACCAGCGAAGGGGTGGCCTTGATGCCGTCCTGCGCCGTCTCCGGATGGCCGATTGCCTTTCGCAGCATCGCGATCAGCCGTGATTTGCCGGCGCCGTTCTCCCCGAGCAATACGATCCGGTCACCCTGGCAGATGAACTGCTTGCCGGTCCGGAAGAGTGTCGTGCCTTCAGGGGTACGGACCTCCGCTTCGTCGAGTGTCACAAGCACCTTGGCATGCGTGCCGCGGTTGGCGAGCTTGATCGCACCGGCCGATCGCTCGAGATGGGCGGGCTTGGCCGCATCCTCGAGCTTGTCGGCGCGTTGCTTCAGCTGCTTTGTCTTGACAACCAGCAGGTCGCTGCCGGAGTTGATGCCGATATTGTTGAGTTTCGCCGCTTGCTTGCGCAATTGCTCGGCAGTCTTCATGTCGCGTTCGTAGCGTCTCCTGTCGGCCGCGTCCGCCTCATCAAGCGCTGCCCGCGCCCGGCTGTAGGGCAGGGAGAAGACCTGCGACTGCTCCGGCCGCAGGAACAGCGTACGATTGGTGACTGCATCGAGAAAGGCACGGTCGTGGCTGGAGATGATCACAGGCACATCGCGGGGCAGGGCGTTCAACCAATCCTCAAGCGCCGCGATCTTGCCGAGATCGAGGTGGTTGGTCGGCTCGTCGAGCAGCAGCGCGTCGGGCTCCATCACCCAGGTGCGCGCCAGCATCGCCAGCCGCTGCCAGCCGCCGCTGAGCTGCCTGACCGGGCGGCTGCGCAAGGCTTCGGGCACGTCCAGCGAATCCAGCACGATGTCCACGCGCCAGCTTTCGTTCGCCTGCTGATCGGCAGGCAGCGCCTGAAGGACAGCATCGTGGAACGGCACGTCAAGCAGCTTGGCTGGCACGTCCTGTTCGACATAGCCGATCGTCAGCCCGCGCGAGCGCGTGATGTCGCCGTGGGTTGCCTCGAGCGCTCCCGAAATGCAGCGGAGCAGTGTGGACTTGCCGCGGCCGTTGGCGGCGACGAGCCCCAGACGGTCGCCGGCATTGATGACGAGGTCAAGCTTGGCAAAAAGCGGTGCGCTGAGGGTGACGCCGAGATTGCGGATATTGATAAGGGTCATGATCTTGCTCTGGTCTTGCCGAGCGATCACACGGGCGAGGGCATGCAGCCTTCATCGCGTGCGTGTGCTTCGAGCTCGGTGGATGAGTATTGCAGACGGGCGAATACCCAAACTGCTGCCACGAGGGGCAGACCAGGGAAGAGAGTTTGTGAGAAACGGTCTCTGGTCAGCCCTGCAAACGCATTTGCAGGGCGTTGACGGGGCCACGTTGCCGGTTGAACCGGAAATAGAAATTTTGCACGCGACCCTCCTTTCTCTTTGAGCGCATAGGAGAAATAGCATTGCTAACCCAGGAATGCAACCAAAGCGCTTGTGCTGCGCGGTCGCGCTCCCGAACTTGCATTGGGCAGCGTGGTTGCTGTAAGCGGCTCGACAGGTATTCTTAAATTTCCAGGAGAGACGCCATGGCAGGCGGTGACGACGATTACGTTTATGATGAAGTGACGGGCGAATGGCGTCCGGCTTCGGAAATGGCTGCCGCGGCCGCGCAGGCCGCTGAGGTCCGGGATGCTGCCGGAAACGTCCTCAAGGACGGCGATTCCGTCACCCTCATCAAGGATCTGAAGGTGAAGGGCGCCAATCAGACCCTAAAGCAGGGCACGGTCATCCGCTCGATCCGGCTGACAGATAACCCGGAAGAGATCGACTGCCGCCACGACACCATCAAGGGCCTTGTCTTGCGCACGGAGTTCGTCCGCAAGCGTTGAGCGCGTGACGCGCAGAGGATTTCGCGGGGCGGAACGCGGGCGATAAGCCCCTTCCGCTCAGCGCTTCAAACTTCCGAGGATGCCGCGCACCAGGGCCCGGCCGACCTGTGTCGCCACCGTACGGGCCACGCTCTTCATCGCGGCTTCCACGACCGTTTCGCGCTGGTAGCCGGAGGAGCGGGCGCGGCCCTGGCTCTTGGCCTGCGGTTCGGTGTCATCATCGCCGAAGCCTGGCAGCGTCCAGCGGCCCGAGGCGTTGCCCTCGGTCGGCTCTGTCGGTTGCGCTTGCTTGGCAGCATCGGAGTCGGATGCCTTCTTGGCGCGCGCCGCCAGAATCTCGAAGGCGGATTCACGATCGAGATCTTCGTCGTAGACCCCGAGCACCGGGCTCTTGTCCATGACCTGCTGGCGCTCCGGATCGGTTAACGGGCCGACGCGTCCGGACGGCGGGCGGATCAGCGTCCGCTCGACGATCGATGGCGAGCCTTTCGCCTCCAGTGTCGACACCAGCGCTTCGCCAGTGCCGAGCGTGGTGATGACGGTGGCGCAGTCGAAGGCAGGGTTGGGACGGAAGGTGTCCGCCGCTGTTCTCACAGCCTTCTGCTCGCGCGGCGAATAGGCGCGCAGCGCATGTTGCACCCGGTTGCCGAGCTGCGCGAGGACGGTTTCCGGCACATCGAGCGGGTTCTGCGTCACGAAATAGACGCCGACCCCCTTCGAGCGGATAAGGCGCACGACCTGTTCAACACGCTCGATCAGCACCTTCGGCGCGTCGTTAAAGAGCAGGTGTGCCTCGTCGAAGAAGAAAACGAGGTTCGGCTTCTCAGGATCGCCCACTTCCGGCAGCTCCTCAAAGAGCTCGGAAAGCAGCCACAGCAGGAAAGTCGCATAGAGCCGCGGGTTCATCATCAACTTGTCGGCGGCGAGCACGGAAATCTGGCCATAGCCGCGGTTGTTGGTCCGCATGATGTCGGTGATCTTGAGCGCGGGTTCGCCGAAGAAGTGCTCGGCGCCCTGCTGTTCCAGCACAAGGAGACCACGCTGGATCGAGGCGACCGACGCCTTCGAGATCAGACCGAACTGGCTGGAAAGCTCGGTTGCGTTCTCCGCCATGTAATTCAGCAGCGAGGAAAAGTCCTTGAGGTCGAGCAGGGGGAGCCCGCCCTGGTCGGCGAGCTTGAAGGCGATATTGATGACGCCCTCCTGCGGCTCGGAGGCGTCCATCAGCCGCGCGAGAAGCAGCGGCCCCATTTCGGCAATGGTGGTGCGGACGCGGTGGCCCTTCTCACCGAAGAGATCCCAGAAGATGACCGGGAACTGGTCGAATTCGTAATCGTCGAAGCCGATCTGCTCGGCGCGCTTGGTGAGAAAATCCTTCGGTTCGCCCTTGGCGGCGATACCGGAAAGATCACCCTTGATGTCGGAGCAGAAGACGGGCACGCCGGCCCTCGAGAAGCCCTCGGCCAGCACCTGCAGCGTTACCGTCTTGCCGGTGCCGGTTGCGCCCGTTACCAGGCCGTGGCGGTTTCCGAATTTCAGGTCGAGATATTCCGGCTTGTTGATGCTGTCATCCGGATTGCGGCTGACGCCGACGAAAATCTTGCCATCCTCGAGCATTTCGAAAATTCTCCCTGCGGCTGTCGGCGCCGATTGCGTCAAAATGCGGAGCGTCGTTTCCGCATGGTCATTGTAATATCGCTTCCCTGTTATAAGCAGGGAGCCCGGTGCGGACAACTGTCTGCATTAAAAGGAAAAGTAGGATAAAGCGTGCTTTTGCGGCCGGCGGCTTGAGTTGCCCGGAAAGTTCGACTAACGTTGACGTTAACGTCAAAAATAGGAGGCTGACAATGAATGAAATCGTAGACCAGATCGCCGCGCGTGTGGGCATCACTCCGGAACTGGCCGAAAAGGCGGTGGGCATGATGCTCGGCTTCCTGCAGCGCGAGGCGGCAGACGGTCCGGTCGCCAAGATGATCGAAGCCATTCCGGGCGCTTCCGACCTCGTTGCCAAGTACAACGGCGAAGGCGCGAGCGGCGGCGGCGGGATCCTCGGCAGCATCATGGGCGCGCTCGGCGGCGGCGGCATTATGGCGCTCGGCCAGCAGCTGATGTCAGAAGGCCTCGGCATGGGCGAGATCACCACGCTCGCCAAGGAAACCATCGCGATTGCCGAGCAGCACGCCGGCAAGGAAGTCGTGGACGAGGTTGTCGGCTCGGTTCCGGGCCTCAGCCAGTTCGTCTAAGCGGCAAAACGAGACTTTCGGCGGGCGGGCTTGTTCCGCCCGTTCGCTTTTGTGGTTACGGCGTGACGCCAAGCAAGGCCAGCCAAGCTTGCGACTGGTCGCCGGCAGCCTTGCGTCCGGCATCGTCAAGCACACGGGGGCCGCAATAACGGTCGATGTTGGTTCGGTCGGTGTCGTTGATCTCTGGGTTGTGCGATGCCGCAATAACCTGACGCCAGGCACAGCCAAGGACGGGCTCGACAACGATGCCCTCGTTGCAGCCGGTGCTCAGGCAGAAAGAAATTTTCCTCTGACTTTCGATGCGACCGGCGATGGCATCCGCGTAAAGGCCGGTCCAATCAGCACGGATCTGTTCGCAGCGCTCGGCAGCGTCGCTTTGCTGGCAACCGATCTTCGGAATATAGCTGTCCGCGGGTGGCCAGTCGGCAACCTCGGCGAGGCTGACGCATCCACAGGCAAGAAGAACGGCTGCAATCAACTGCGACATCGGGCCTCTTAACCGGGAAGAGAATCACTGGAGACAAGCTACAGCTTCTCTTGCGTGTTAGGGAGGCACTTCTGAAGCATCATGGCATCAAAGCCGCAAGGCAGCCGGTTTAATGCTTGCTCTTCGTTTCTCTTGCCAGCTTAAGGATGACGTCGTCGGCAGCGTCGGCCAGAGCCATCGCGATTTCGGCTGCCTTCCATCCCCTTTTCTCGCCATTGCGAATGAGCTCGAAAAGGAGGGGTTCGAACTCCGACCTGCAGGTTTCCATACGCTGATCGGAAATCGAACGATTCTTAGCCAATTGACTATCTACCATGTCAATACCCCAAAACCCTCGAGATAGATTTAGCAAGGCGGCGAGAGAGCGCAAGTAAATATATTAATCGAGCTTTAACAATTTCGACTAATATATACTTTATTCGCCAAATGCTAGAAAAATACAAGAAGGGCCCGTCGGGGTTGGACGAGCCCCGCCTTCTTTGTCGCACAGAAAAAGCAACGCGGTCAGCCGGAGAATCTTCGCTATACTAGGCGAAAGGGTCAACACATCCATATTTTGTATAGCACACCATAAATGTGTTGCGATGGGTCTCGTCCATACGAGATGGTACAATATCTATGCTCGCCATGCGCGAGCTGCCGGGAAATTCTATTCGGTTTTACTTTAGTTAAGCGTGTATTTCCGGACTTTACTTTGGATCGTGGTTGCGGGTGGCTGCGCCCAGTTCATGCCACTCCCGGCCATCGCGGCGGATCAGTTCGTCGGCGCAGGATGGACCACTGCTTCCAGGCGCGTACGACTCCGGCGTTTCGCTGCTTTTCGCCCATATATCCAGGAAGGGTTGCACCGTCGCCCAACCGGCCTCGATGCCGTCGGCGCGCTGGAACAGCGTCTGGTCACCGGTGAAAAGATCGTAGAGCAGCGACTCGTACCCGGTCATCTTGCCGATGTCGAACTCGTCGGCATAGCGGAAGTCGAGCGAGACCGGGACGGTGTCGACAGATAGGCCGGGCGACTTGATGGAGATCTCGACGCTCAGCCCTTCGTCGGGCTGGACCTGGATGACCATCTTGTTCGGCGGCAGGTGACGGTTGACATCCGTTTTCCGAAACTGCGCGAAGGGCACCTGCTGGAAGGTGATGACGACTTCCGTATCGCGCGCCTTCAGCGCCTTGCCGGTCCTGAGATAGAAGGGCACGCCGGCCCAACGCCAGGAATCGACGTAGAGCTTCATCGCGACGAAGGTTTCGGTATTGCTGTCGGGCGAGACGTCCTTGGTTTCCCGGAACGCGGTAATGTCGTTTCCGTCGAGCTTGCCTGATGTGTAGGCGCCGCGGACGGCATGTGCTTCGGCTTCCTCCGGCGTATAGATGCGCAACGCGCTCAGCGCCTTGCTCTTTTCCGTACGGATCGCTTCGGCGCCAAATCCGTTCGGGGCCTCCATCGCGATCATCGCCAGCAGTTGGAACAGATGATTGGGGATCATATCGCGCATTGCGCCGGTCGCGTCGTAGAATTTGCCGCGCGTGCCGACGTCGACTGTTTCGGCGGCGCTGATCTGCACGTGGTCGATATAGTTGTTGTTCCAGAGCGCCTCGATCATCATGTTGGCAAAGCGGGCGGTCAGAATATTCTGTACCGTCTCCTTCCCCAGGAAGTGGTCGAGGCGGTAGACCTGGCTCTCGGAGACATTGGCGAGGATGCGGGCGTTCAGCGCGCGGGCCGAGGCGAGGTCGGTGCCGAAAGGCTTCTCGATGGCAATCCGCCGGAAGCATCCGTCAGTCTCGCTGGTGAGTCCGTGCTGGGCCAGCTTTTCGACCAGCGGGCCGAAGAACTGCGGCGGTACTGCGAAGTAGAAGGCCGCGTTACAGTTGGTCAGGTGCTTCTTGATCTCGACGAATATGCCATCTTGCGTGAAATCGCCTGAAATGTAGGAGATACGCTGCCGCAGACTCCGCCAGGCGTCGTCGGTCTCCGGGCGGATCGGGTCGCTCAATCCGGCTAGGAAGCTGTCCAGCCTCGCAACCAGTGAGGCGTCGTCGCCAGCTTCTATGCCGACGCCGAGGATCTCCAGATCGTCGCCGACCAATCCGCTTCGCGTCAGATTGATGATCGCCGGTATCAGCAGGCGTCGCGTCAGGTCGCCGGTCGCGCCGAAGATGACGAGTGTGGCTGACGGAATGGGGGCGGCGTCCATGAAGGTTTCCTCGCTGTTTCCATCGACTATACTGCGCGCTTGTGCGGCGGCAAGCAGGATGCCGCCTGAGCATTGCACGGCAATGTCACCAGAATCGGTCCTACCCGTCGACCGGCCAATGGGATCCGGTCGATCTGCCAGGCGTGTCAGCCCTTTACCGCCACCATGAAGATCCGAGGGAAGCGCAACAGCACGCGCCCGTCCGACATCTTCGGGTAGGCCTTTTCAACGCGGCCGAGATAGTCCGCCAGGAACGCCTCGCGATGCTTTTCGCCTGCGTGATCGAGATAGGGCCGCAGGCCCGTTCCTTTGACCCATTCGACGATTGCCGCGGCGTCAGCCATTGGATGGTTGTAGGCTGTATGCCAGATGTCGACGCGGGCGGCCTTGCCGATGAGCCGGCTGTAATAGGTGGAGGGCGGCGGCAGGGTTTTGCGGCGAACGCTCCGCGCCTCGAACGCTGCTTTCCACGGGCCGGCATGCGCTGTCTCCTCCATCAGCAGATGCGTCGGCTCGGCCAGATTATCGGGCATTTGCACCGCCAGCACGCCGCCCGGCGCAAGTCCGTCCATCAAGCGATCGAAAATGTCGAGGTGCTCAGGCAGCCACTGGAAGACGGCATTCGCAAAGAGGAGGTCCGCCGGTTCGCTCGGCTGCCAGGTGGCAAGGTCGGCCTCGACAAAGGGCGTGCCGGGCATGCGCTTGCGAGCCGCTTCCAGCATGTTCAGATCGCTGTCCAGGCCGGAAACGCCTTTGGCACCGAAACGCTCGACAATCAGCTCCGTCGAATTGCCCGGCCCGCAGCCGAGGTCCACGGCGTGGCGGACGTGTTCAAGCGGCACCTGCGCCAACAGATCCCGCGCCGGGCGTGTGCGTTCATCCTCGAATTTGACATACTGGCTGGCAGACCATGCCATGACCATCTCCCTTACAAATTAGCTTCCAGGGTGCGCGCTCGCATCGCGCCTACGTCGCGACCGGTCGGCGTCGAGCTCAAATACAGTCGACGAACGGCGGCGAACGCAAGAGGCCACGTACGAAATCGCCCATATCGTCTTTGTATGACAGTATTTATTAAGGGAGCAGGTGAGGCTCGCCCGAGCTATAGTCTCGGGCGGAGACCAAAAGGACTCAGGCCGCCAATATGGTGATCCCATGGGCGTTGGCTGCGGCATTCATGCGGTCCCGCGTTTCCGCTGACGGCGCCGCCTTCGGCGGTTCCTGCGAGCCAGCTGCCTCCAGAAATTCCACCATGTCGCTGTCGACGATAGCCGAGAAGATGGCGGCCTGATGGCCGGGATTGGAGTAGGCGTGCGGCTGGTTCGCCTCGATGCGGACGATGTCGCCGGCCGTCGCCTCGAACTCGTCGATGCCGTTCTCCGTCGCGCGGCGGATCGTCAGCCGACCCTCGATGATCCTGAAGACCTCGGGACTGGCGTGGCGGTGCAGCGGCGTCCGGCTGCCCGCCGGCACGGTAATGTCGAAGATGTTGAGCCAGGCTCCTTGCAGACGAGCCCGTCGCTCGATCCGATCGCCCAGCACGAAGAACACCTTCGCGCTCGCCTGGGCAGGCGCTTTTACAAATGAGTTGGACATCATGTCTCGCTTTTCTTTTTCTTGGCGGCGAGCCCGTTAGACCTTTCCAAGGTCAATGGCAACTGGCTTCAAGTCCGTCGTGGTTGGCGTTTTCAGCGTCGGCCGGCATATGGGCAATGATCCTGTCGGCATCAAGACGGTGCGGCGTATCGCCCCTTTGCGGCTCTCTTCGTCCGAGAGCGGCCGCATGTCCAGCACAGCTGGCGGAATATCAGCGACGAGCCGGGCCAGATGTTCGGGACCGTCACACCTGGAGGCTGCGAGCAGCTGTTCATCGACATCGAAGCACTCAATGCCGATACGCCCGAGAAAATTGCAGTGATCGAGGCGCGCCTGGGGATCATCAACGATGTCACGCTGGCCCTCAATTTGGCGAGCGTGAAGCAAGGACAGGTTACCGGCACCGCATTGGCGCCTACCGTTTAAGGCTGCAGCACTCTCCTGGCCCTCGCTCTGCGCCGCCAGAATGCGTTTGGCGACTTCCCCCAAAGCCTTTGCATTGTCCTTGGCGATGGACGCCGCGATGGCCTGCAGCGCTGCAATATGAATCGCAACCACAGTAACGCTACAAACTGCAGCACTCGTTTTGATTGAAGTCGGTTGCGGTCGAGCCGTCAGAACTGCGTGATGACACTGATCCCGACTCCTTCGGCCTGATCCAGCGTCATCAAGCCCGGGATCGCCTCTTGAAGCGTGATGCGCCGGCCGATTAGCTTCTGTGGCGCGATCTTGCCTGACGTCAGCATCGACAGCATCGCATCGTAGCGCCAGGCCTGCATGCCGTGGCTGCCGTAGATCTCCAGCTCGTGGCCGATCACCTGCGCCATCGGGATCTGCGGTGTCGCATATTCGCCGACCATGAGGCCGACCTGCACATGCCGCCCGCGCCGGCGCAGGTTCTTGATCGAGTTGAAGCAGGTGACGGGGTGGCCGAGCGCGTCGATCGAGACATGCGCGCCACCCTTGGTGATCTCGCGAACCGCTTGCGCCACATCGGCGACGCTCTTCGCATTGATCGTGGCCACCGCGCCGCAGTCGCGCGCGAAGGCGAGCTTCTCGTCGGAGAGATCGATACCGATGGCGTTGGCACCAAGCGCCGTTGCGATCATGATCGCCGATAGGCCGACGCCCCCGCAGCCGTGAACGGCGATCCATTCGCCGGGACCGGTGCGCGCCTGGTCGGCAACGGCGCGAAACGACGTCGCAAAGCGGCAGCCGAGGCTTGCCGCCGTCGCATCGTCGATGCTGTCGGGAAGGTGCACGAGGTTGGTGTCGGCATAATCGATCGCCACGTATTCCGCAAACGAACCCCAATGCGTGAAGCCGGGCTGGAACTGGTTCGGGCAGACCTGCTGGTTGCCGGAATGGCATTCGCCGCAATGGCCGCAGCCGGACACGAAGGGTACGGTCACGCGGTCGCCGACCTTGAAGCGCACCACGCCCTTGCCCGTTGCGACGACCTTGCCGGCCAGTTCATGGCCCGGCACATGCGGCAGCTTGATATCAGGATCATGGCCCATCCAGCCGTGCCAGTCGCTGCGGCAGAGCCCGGACGCGCCGACGGCAATGACCACACCATCCTCGCTGGGCGTCGGATCGGGTAGGGCGCGAATTTCGGGAGCCTTCTCAAAGGCGTCGTAGAACATGGCTTTCATCGATTTTACTCCCTATCAGCCGCAGCGATTCCGACGAATGATGCCACGCCGTCGGTGTCGCATCCAATCGCGCCATCCATGATTTTCCGTGATATACCCATCGATGGCGCGCAAGGGATCGCGCACGAATATTACGCCCTGGAAAGCCTCGTCGCCATTTTCTTGCGTAGGGTTCCAGGCCGCGGATTTCCGCTTGACCGGCTCTTCGCGCGGGGATTTTGCTCTTCGGACTTTTCAAGGAGAATGCCCATGGCCGTCGACACATCGCCCCGTTCAACCACCTGGACCTACGTCGAGGGAGAGTGGCTCACCGGCAATCCGCCGCTGATCGGGCCGACCTCGCATGCCATGTGGCTGGCCTCGACGGTCTTCGATGGGGCGCGTTGGTTCGACGGCATCGCGCCGGATCTCGACCGGCATTGCCAGCGCGTCAATCGCTCGGCGATCAACATGGGCCTGAAGCCCGTCAAGACCGCTGAGGAGATCGAGGCGCTTGCCTGGGAAGGCATCAAGAGGTTCGACGGCAAGACGCCTGTTTACATCAAGCCGATGTATTGGGGCGAGCATGGTTCGGCCGGCAGCGTCGTCACCGTCGACGGTGAATCCACCCGCTTCGCCCTTTGCCTGTTCGAAGCCCCGCTCGGCAACAATGCGCCGAATTCGCTGACCGTCTCGCCCTATCGCCGCCCGTCGCCGGAAACGGCGATGACGGATGCCAAGGCCGGCTCGCTCTATCCGAACAGCGGCCGCGCCATTGCCGAGGCCAAAAGCCGTGGTTTCGACAATGCCCTGATGCGCGACATGAACGGCAACGTTGCGGAGACG
>Ga0207426_1001297_pt1 | contig 21528 bp, 24 predicted proteins | sample AraplaMF_Cvi_mMS_FD_184265 | JGI IMG/M metagenome (GOLD analysis project Ga0207426, IMG submission 184265) | Arabidopsis root microbial communities from the University of North Carolina, USA - plate scrape MF_Cvi_mMS (SPAdes) (version 2) | ecosystem: Host-associated > Plants > Roots > Endosphere... | reverse complement strand
CTGCGCGAGGACGCCACGACCTGCCGGGCCAGCGCCTCCACCCGCTCCAGCGGCATGCCCTCCTCGGCCGCGGCACCGGCGATCTTCTCCACGAAGAGCGTCGCCCCGGTGCCGCGCCGCCCCGCGGTGAACGTCGAGTCGGTCACCGCGACATCGTCATCGATGAGCACACTGGCCACCTGTACGCCCTCGTCCTCCGCCAGCTCCGCCGCCATCTGGAAGTTGAGGACGTCCCCGGTGTAGTTCTTCACGAGGAACAGCACGCCGTGGCCGCTGTCCACGGCCGCCGCGGCCCGCACCATCTGATCGGGCACCGGAGAGGTGAAGACCTCGCCCGGACAGGCGGCGTCCAGCATGCCGGGCCCGACGAACCCCCCGTGCAGCGGCTCGTGCCCGCTGCCGCCCCCGGACACCAGCGCCACCTTGTCCCCCACCGGCGCGTCCCGCCGCACGATCACCCGGTTCTCGGCGTCCACCACCAGCTCAGGGTGGGCCGCGGCCATCCCGCGCAGCGCATCCGTGACCACGGTTTCGGCGACGTTGATCAGCATCTTCATGGGTACCTCCTGGTGAGCTGGCAATCGGGTCGCTGACCGGCGTTTGCCCAGGTCAGGCTGTGGTGATGCATCGCTATCGATCTTGGCGGTCCGGGGGCTGGGAGGGAAGGGGTGCGGCAGGGCGAAGGACGGCCGCAGCCCGCCTTCCTGACGGTGCTTCCGGCACTCCGCAGCGTGCGCGGAGCGGAGGTGGGGCCGCCCCGAGGGCAGTATCCGCGCTCAGATCCTCAAGGTCACGTGATGCGGGAAAGGCGAGTGTCCGCGTCTCCGGCCCGAGCGGCCCGCGCCCCGAGGAAGGGGGCTAGGCCGCCCGTGACGGCAGGTCCGGGATGTCGTGTGAGGGAGACAACGGGAATGTTGCGCACCTCAGGCACAACCATTTCCGGCCACCGGCTGTCCCACTGCCCGTCACGAAAACTTCCGGCCGGCGTCGCGCGGCCGACACCTTCGAGGAGCAACCCCGCCATGCCCGAGACGGGCCCCAGATCCGCCCCGCGGTTCAGCATCATCGTTCCGGTCCACAACGTGCAGGGCTATCTTCGCGCGTGCCTGAACTCGCTGCTGGCGCAGGATTTCACCGACTTCGAGGTCATCGCGGTCGACGACTGCTCGCCGGACCGCAGTGGCGAGATCCTGGCGGAGTTCGCCGCCCGCGACCCGCGGGTGATCCCTGTACGCCACGAGGAGAACGGCGGTATCGGCGCGGCCCGGAACACTGGCGTACAGCGTGCGCGCGGCGACTATCTGCTGTTCCTCGACAGTGACGACACCTTCACCGCGGGCGCGCTGCGGGCCATGGCCGACCGGCTGGGCGAAGCGGAGGACCCGGACCTGCTGCTCTTCGACCATGTACGGACCTACTGGTGGCACGCGGTCCAGCCGAGTGCGGTCCGTGAACTCCTCGCCGAGGCCGGAGCGGAGGTCTTCAAGCCCGCCGAGCGCACCGAATTCCTGCATATGTTCGCGGTGGTGTGGAACCGTGCTTTCCGGCGCGACTTCTTCGTGGACAACGGATTCCGGTACACCGACGGGCTCTACGAGGACGCCCTGATGGTCTACACGACCATGCTCACCGCCGAGCGCGCCGTGTGCCTGGACCACGCCTGTGTGGAATACCGCCAGCGCCGGCACGGCAATTCCATGAAGACGCCGGGCCGTAAGCACTTCACGATATTCGACCAGTACCAGCGGCTCTTCGACTTCCTCGACGGCCGGCCGGACCTCGACCCGCTGCGGCCGCTGTTCTTCGAGCGGATGGTCAGCCACTTCCTCTTCACCGGCGCGCGGGAGAGCCGGGTGCGGGTCCAGGACCGGCCGGAATTCTTCCGCCGTTCCGTGGCGATGTACCGGCGGCACAAGCCCGCGGGATTCACCCCGCCCCCGGAGGCCGATGCCCGCCGGTTCCAGGCACTGGACCGTGGTTCCTACCGCGCCTTCCAGGCCCTGAATCTGATGAGCCGTACCCGGAAGAGCGGTCAGCGGCGCCTGCACAAGGCCCAGCGCGCCCTGAGCAGGCGGGCCGCGAAGAGTTTCTACCGGATGCAGCTGAAGCGCCCCATCGACCAGCACCTCGCCGTCTTCAGCGCCTACTGGAACCGCACCCCCTCCTGCAATCCGCTGGCGATCTACGAAAAGGCCAGGGAACTGGCCCCGCAGCTGCACGGGGTGTGGGTCGTACGCGAGGGCGTCGTGGACACCGTTCCGGACGGCATGGACCACGTCGTCGTCAACAGCAGGCGCTACTGGGAGCTGATGGCGCGCGCGAAGTACTTCGTCAACAACGTCAATTTCGCCGACGAGGTCGTCAAGCGCAAAGGCCAGGTCCATCTCCAGACCCATCACGGCACCCCGCTCAAGCGCATGGGCATCGACCAGCAGAAATACCCGGCCGCCGGCAAGGGAATGAGCATGCGCAAGCTGCTCGAACGCGCCGACCGCTGGGATCTGTCGGTCTCAGCCAACCAGCACACCAGCGAGCAGTGGGAGCGGGTCTACCCCTGTCGCTTCGAGTCCATCGACGCCGGTTATCCGCGCAATGACGTCTTCTTCCGGACCGGAGCCCAGGACATCCTGGATATCCGCGAGCGGCTGGGGATCGCTCCCGGCAGCACCGCCGTCCTCTACGCCCCGACGGTGCGCGACTACCAAGTCGGCTATGTGCCGCAGCTGGACCTGGAGAAAATCACCCGCGAACTCGGCCCGGACATCGTCCTGCTGGTCCGTACGCACTACTTCTACGGCCAGGACCCGCACCTTCAGAGGCTCCAGGAGGAGGGTGCGCTGATCGATGTCTCCCGGCATCCGTCGGTCGAGGAGCTGTGCCTCGCCGCCGACGCGCTGATCACGGACTACTCGTCGATCATGTTCGATTACGCCAACCTCGACCGGCCGATCATCACCTACGCGGACGACTGGGAGACCTACGTCCGCTCCCGCGGGGTCACCTTCGACCTGCTGTCCGGAAGGCCGGGAGACACCCCGGGGATCGTCGCCACCAGCGAGGACGAGCTGATCGAAGCGTTCCGCAGCGGCCGCTGGAACGGCACCGAGGCCGCCGAGCTGCGGTCCGCCTTCCGCGCCCGCTTCTGCATGTGGGACGACGGCCACGCCGCCGAGCGGGTGGTCAACCGGACCTTCCTCGGCAACCCGGAGCCGGTCCCGGCCCCGCTCCCGCTCGCCGCGCGCACCGTCCCGCCGTCCCCGTCCGAGGCCGCCCGCGCCGTGCAGGGCGTGGTCCTCGCCTCCGGGGCGGACACTGCCGCCGGCCGGACGACGGGCTGACCGGCTGACGGCGGGAGGCGTCGGCCCGGACTCCGGGCCGGCGCCGCGCCCGGGTGTGAGCGGACGCGGACGGGGCACCCGCAGCCGTGAACCATGAGGCGACCGGAAGGAGCCGGCACATGCTGAAGCACGAGATACCGGATCCGCCACCGCCGGGCCCGCTGGACCCCGTCCATCCCAAGCCCAAGCCGCCGCCCGTTCCTGACCCGGACCCCGAGCCCGCCCCACGGCCCGGCCCTGATGACGGCCCCGACCGTGGCTCGCGCGCCGCCGGGCCGCCGGGCGGAGCACGCCACGGACGGCCCGCGTAACTCCCCGGTACGGCGCCGGCCGGCTGCTCCCCGGCCGCGCGCCCGTGCCGTCCTTCCCTGCGGCCACTGCCCGGGGCCCGTGGACGACCGCCCTCAGCAGGGCGGAGATGCGGATGATCCCGCCGCCCCTCAGCCTGGAGGTACGGGAGTCTCCGACGCAGGCGACGTAGGAGCCGGCCCGGCACGGGCATCGTGTCCAGAGGCCGTGCGCATGGCGAGGACGGTGCGCCGCTCCGCAGGCACGGCGCGGTCCGGTGGCGCCGTCGGCGACGCGCAACGTAGGGAGCAGCAGTGACCAGACACCGCAAGTCCTCGCACCCGAAGATGGGCGAGGGCCACAGCATGCACAAGGGAACCGAGCAGCACGGCTGGTCGCCCGACGTCGACCAGACCGAGCAGCAGAAGAACGAGAGCGCCGAACGGTCGTTCCGCCCGGAGGAGTACGCGCCCGAGAAGGACCGCAGCAAGGAGTCCGGCGGAGGGGAGAAGGTCCCGCCGGCGAGCGAGGTCAAGAGCGAGACGCGTTCCGGTGAGCGGCGTGCTGCCGAAACCGAGGAGAAGGGTATGCGGGACATGGGGCGCAAGGGCCCCTCGCGCCGGCCCAGCGGCGGCCGCGACGCGGACGCGCACACCGGAGTCGACCCGCAGGAACCCTGAGGTCCCGGCGGCCCGGCACCCCGAGGTCACGGCTGCCCGACGTGCGGCGGGGCGGATTCCGTGGTGAATCCGCCCCCGTTCTCCGAGGAACCGTGTGGTGACCTTCCAGGCGAAGGAAGACGGCATGGTCAAGACCGTGCTGACGCCCTGAACCCCCAGGCCGGTGCGGTGGCGGAAGGGATGTTTCGCCACCGCACCGGCCTGGGGGCCCGCCCCGCTACCAGTAGTGCTTGCGGCCGGCGACCGCGTGCCCCATGGCACCGAGGACCCAAAGGATCACGCCGATGACGGCGAGAATGATGCCGATGGTCCACAGAATGCCGATGCCGGTCAGGAACCCGACGACAAGCAGGATGATTCCGAGAACGATCACGATGCGCTCCGATCTGGCATGCGTGGTTATTCCTTACTTTGATCCCGTATTGCCCCCGGGGCAACCGCGCGTCGGCAAGAGGTCAGCCGTAGCGGCCCGCCGCACCGGACGGCCAGGTGGGCTGCGGCTGCCGGGCGCGGACGGGCGTACCGCTCGGGAGGCCGGGCCAGAGCGCGCGCTCTAGGCTGGGTGAGGAAGCCGGCGACCCAATGCGGTGAGGCGGTGGAAGGCTCGTGGCCGTACGACACCAGCTGATCAGGCGATCGCCCGAGGAACTGTGGGCGGTGCTCGCCGACCGCTCCCGCTACCAGGACTGGGTGGTCGGCACCGCGCGTTCGCGGCCGAAGGACGGCGACTGGCCGGAGGTCGGCGCCACACTCGAATACACCGTGCGCCTGGGGCCCTGGGAGGCCGCCGGGCACACCGTCGTCCGCCACAGCGATCCGCCGCGCACCCTCGAACTGGAGGTGGACAGCGGCCGGCTGGGCACCGCCCGGATCTCCGTCGAGGTACGCCCCTGGGGCGCCGATTCCCTGGTCATCGTCGACGAACACCCACTGGCCGGACCGGGCGGACGGCTGCACAACGCGGCGCTGGACGTGCTGCTTCAGCTGCGCCACCGCAGCATGCTCAGCAGGCTCGCCGAGGTGGCCGAAGAGGCCCCGGTCCGGGCGTCCACCGGATCCTGACCGCCGTTCCGTCCGATGACACACCGGTGGCCGGGCCCGGTGCCACGGCGGGGCGGGTGAACAGGAGGCAGCGATGCCGGACGCAGTGGTGATCGGTGCCGGACCCAACGGACTTGTCGCGGCGAACCTGCTGGCCGACGCCGGGTGGTCGGTGGAGGTGCTGGAGGAGCAGGAGGAGCCGGGCGGCGCGGTCCGCAGCGACCGTGCGGTGCACCCCGACTTCGTCAACGACCTGTGCAGTTCATTCTATCCGCTCGCCGCCGCCTCCCCGGTCCTCGCCGCGCTGCACCTGTACGAAGAGGGGCTGGTCTGGAGCCATGCGCCCCAGGTGCTGGCCCATCCGCTGACCGACGGCCGCTGCGCGCTGCTGGGCCGCGCCACGGCCGGAACCGTGGCGGGACTGGAGGCCTTCGGCACCGGCGACGGCGCCGCCTGGCAGGAACTGTGCGACGTCTGGGACCGGGTCGGCGGCGACCTCCTGGACGCGCTGTTCACCCCTTTCCCGCCGCTGCGCGCCGTGGCCCGGCTCGCCGCCCGGCTCCGCGGTGCCGGCGCGCTGCGGCTGGCGCGGATGATGCTGCTGCCCGTACGGCGCCTGGGCGAGGAGGAGTTCCACGGCGAGGCGGGCCGGCTGCTGCTGGCGGGCAACGCCCTGCACGCCGACCTCGCCCCCGAGGCCACCGGCAGTGGCGGCTTCGGATGGCTGATGTCGATGCTCGGCCAGCACTACGGCTTTCCGGTCCCGGCCGGTGGTGCCCAGGCGCTCACCTCGGCCCTGGTGCGGCGGCTGCACCGCCGGGGCGGGGTGCTGCGCTGCGGGGAGCGGGTCGACGAGATCGTCGTACGCTCCGGGCGCGCGGTGGCGGTGCGTACCGCGATCGGTGAGATCGTGCCGGGCCGCCGCGCCGTGCTGGCGGATGTGTCCGTGCCCGCCCTGTACGGCCGGCTGGTCGACTCCCGGCACCTCCCCGGCCGGCTGACGGCGGAACTGCCGCGCTTCCAATGGGACTTCGCCACCTTCAAGGTGGACTGGGCACTCGGCGGCCCGGTGCCGTGGACCGCCGGGGCCGCCGCCACCGCGGGCACCGTGCATCTGGCCGACGGCATGGACGAACTCACCCGCTTCACCGCCCAGATCGCCGCGGGCCAGGTGCCCGACCGGCCGTTCGCGCTGTTCGGCCAGATGACCACCGCGGACGCCACCCGCTCCCCACCGGGTACCGAGTCGGCCTGGGCCTACACCCACATACCCCACCGGATCCGGGGGGACGCGGGGGAGGGCGGGATCGGTGACGCCTGGGGCCCGGGGGACCAGGAAGCGATGGCGGACCGGCTGGAGGAGCAGGTCGAGCGCTTCGCGCCGGGCTTCCGGTCCCGGATCAAGGCACGCCGCATTCTCGCCCCGCCCACACTGGAGGCGCTGGACGCCAATCTGCACGGGGGCGCCCTCAACGGCGGTACGGCCGCCCTCCACCAGCAGCTGGTGTTCCGCCCGCTGCCGGGCCTCGCCCGCCCGGAAACCCCCGTGACGGGCCTCTACCTGGCCTCCGCCGGAGCCCACCCGGGCGGCGGGGTGCACGGCGCCCCCGGCGCCAACGCGGCCCGCGCGGCGCTGCGCACCCGCGCCCCGAGCCGCCTCCTCAGCCGGGCACAGCGCGCACTCCACCGGGACGGCGGTTCACTGCGCGCACCGGGAGAGTGAAGTGACGAGACGTCAAAGTCCGGCATGCGCCGTCCACTTCAGCACCCCGGCCCCCCGGCCCCCAGGCCTCAATCGGGTGTGACCGGCCCGGTCGGCAGCGCCGCCAGCAGCATCAGGGCCACGTCATCCTGCCGGTCCGCGTCGCCGTGCCGGTTCTCCAGGAGGGAGTCGGCGAGCCGGTCCGGGCCCAGTGGCGGGGCGTCGTTGAGGCGTCCGGCGAGGTCGGCGACGGAGAGATCCGGATCGGTCCCCGGCGTTTCGATCAGGCCGTCGGTGTAGAGCGCCAGGACGGATTTCGGCGGCAGGGTGATCTCCGTGGCGGAGTACCGGGCCCCGGGCTCGATGCCCAGCAGCAGCCCCGGGGGCACATGCAGCACCGTGGTGTGCCGGTCGGGGTGGCGCAGCAGCGGCGGCGGATGCCCGGCGCTGGCCAGGCGCGCCCGGCGGGTGCGCAGGTCGATATGGACGTACAGACAGCTGGTGAACAGACCCGGGTCCAGATCGGTCAGCAGCCGGTTCGTCCGGGCCAGCACCTCGTCCGGCGCCGCCCCGGCGGTGGCGTAGGCGCGGACGGCGGTGCGGACCTGCCCCATGAGGGCGGCCGCCGCCGCGTTGTGGCCCTGGACGTCACCGATGACGGCGGCGACGCTGTGCTCGTTGAGGCGGATCAGGTCGTAGAAGTCGCCGCCGATGTCCATACCGCGGGTCGACGGCAGGTAACGGGCGGCGACGGCGAACCCCGGTACCGGGGGCAGCCCGTGCGGCAGCAGGCCGGCCTGGAGATCGTGTGCCAGCTGCTGCTTGGTGTCGTACAGGCGGGCCCGGTCCAGCGCCTGGGCGATCAGCCCCGCCAGCGAGGTCAGGACCTGGCGTTCCTCCAGGCTGAAGGTGCGGGCCCGGGTGTACGCGAGGATGCAGCAGCCGACCGGGCGGCCGGACACGATCAGTGGCAGCACGGCCCGCGCCGCCTTGCCGGTCAGCCGCGGCAGTCCCGGGTAGTCGCGTTCGATCTCCTCGGGGGACGAGAAGAAGCTGGGCTCCCCGGTGGCGAGGGCGTGGACGGCGGGGCTGTTGGCGGCGCCGAGGGCGACCCCTTCGAAGGCGGCGACCGCCTCGGCGGAGTAGCCGCGATGCCCGATGGTCCGCAGCCGGCCCGCCTCCGCCACGTACATGAGCATGCCTTGGGCGCCGAACGCCGGCACGATCTGGTCGGCGACGAGATCGGCCACATCCTGCGTTCCCACGGCCTCGGTGAGGGCGGCCGCGAGATGCAGTACGTGGTAGATCTGCCCGGCCCGCACCGGCACGACCTCCCCTGGTGTGGGTGCGGGCGCCACCGGGCCGTAGTCCTTGTCCGACGGGCTGATCCGCACGCTCAGGCCTCTGCTGTCCGGGAAGAGCCGGAAGGTGAGCCAGTGGTGCGGCGGCCGGCTGGCGGTGAACGAGGTCGGCCGGCGGCTGATCACCGCGGCGCGGTAGCGGTCCTCGAAGACCGGGTCGCGCAGCCACGGCAGCGCCTCCCAGGGGCGCGCGCCGATCAGCGAGCTGCCCTTCTCGCCGAGCAGTTCCACCGCGCCCTGCGTGACCAGGGTGATACGTCCCTCCAGGTCGAGGGCGCAGCAGCCGCCGGGCAGTCGCTCCAGGTAGTCGGCAGCCGCCAGCGCCTCGTCCGGGCTCACGGCCCTCTCCGGCGGCGGCGCGAGGACCCGCGGCGCCTCGGGCGGACCGGAGCCGTCGGGCCGGGGGTGCCGTGCCAGCAGCGCCGCCAGACGCCGGCACGCGGCCGTCACCGCGTCGCGTTCCGCCGCCGACAACTGGGACGCGTGGCCGGCGGGCCACAGCAGCAGCAAGGCGCCCAGGCTGCCGGCCGGGCTGCTGACCGGGGCCGCTGCCAGCGAGAAGTCATAGGGCACCGCCACCGCCGTCCGCGGGAAGTCCCGGGCCATCTGCTGCTGGCCGCCCGCCCACACCAGACGCTGTTCGCGGGTGGCGACGGCGACCGGGATGGGGGCTGCCAGCGCGACCCGGTCCCAGGGGGCCAGGAACGGCGCCGGTACCCCGCTCATGACGGTCAGCTGGAGGACCGGCGCGTCGGCCGCCAGCACATAGACCCCGCCGACGGACGCCCCGGTCTCCGCCATCGCACGCAGCAGTGCCCGGCCCACCGGGTCGCCCGCCGGGCCGGGCCCGTTCCCACCGGTCATCGCGCACCTGCGCACTGTCGTCGTGCCATCGAGACCCACTCCGGCCCGCCGGTTTCTCCCCGTGCCGAGACCGTCATGACGTCTCTCCCGGGACAGTGCTGACGTTACGCCGCCGACCGGGCCCCGGCACTCGCTGCCGGGCCACTGCCGCCAGGCCCGGGACCAGGCCTTTCGGCTCCAAGATGCGCTCAGCTCAAGCCGCGTATCATGAAATGGCGCCTCTTTGTAGTGGCGCGGGCAGCATGTCGCCTCCGATTTCGGAGAGGAACATGGCCACAGGCGAAGAGGACGAGACCGAACGAGTTCGGCGTCCGTCCGGTAAGAAGACCGCCAAGAAAAGCGTCAAAAAGACCGCCAGAAGCGCCAGCAGTGTCCGGGCCGGCCACCGCGAGAGCGACAGCGAAGAGCCGCGCACGGGCCGTCGTGTTTCGGCGCCACGTGCCATGCGGTACGCGGCGGACCAGCTCAAGGAACTGCTGGGGCGGGCTCCCGAGTCCGTCTCCGCGGTGCAGCCGACAGAGGACGGCTGGCAGGCGGACGTGGAAGTCCTGGAGCTGGAACGCGTCCCCGGGACCACCAGCGTGATGGCGACCTACCGGGTGGTGCTGGACAAGGAAGGCGAACTGGTGGCGTACGAGCGCACCCGCCGCTACACCCGCGGCCAGATCGACCGCCGATAGCCCGGGAAGCCACCCAGGAACGTTCGCCCGGCGAACGAGACGGCCACTCCGTAACGCCGGAGCGAGCCGGTGAAGGGAGGCACCGTGACTGTGGTGCCGCAAAGCGGAGGAACCGTTGCCACAGGTGGCGGCGGAGGCTCCGGAAACCTCTACGACATCCTCGATCTGATCCTGGACCGCGGTCTGGTCATCGACGCCTTTGTGCGTGTGTCGCTGGTGGGCATCGAGATCCTCAAGATCGACGCCCGCATCGTCGTCGCGAGCGTCGACACGTACCTGCGCTTCGCCGAGGCCTGCAACCGCCTCGACCTGGAAGCGGGCCGCAAGGCACCCTCCCAGCTCACCGACCTCGTCGGCGAGGTGACCGAGGGCGGCTCGCACGGCAAGGCCAAGGGCGCGCTGTCCGGGGCCGCGGAAGCGGTGACCGACGCCCTCAAGGGCGGCAGTGACGACGACGAGGAGCACGAGTCGAGGCGCAAGGAGCCCGCCGAGCGGCGCGAGCGGTCCGCTCGCCGGCCGGCCCGGCGCCGAAAGGAGTGAGGGATGTCGGTCTACGTCTACTCCATCCTCGCGACCACCCATCCGCAGAACCTGGAGGGCCTCCACGGGGTGGGAAACCCCCCGTCCGACCTCCGCACGGTGCAGAGCAAGCAGCTGTCCGCCGTCGTCAGCGACGCCCCGGAAGAGCTGCGGCCCAAGCGCCGGGACCTCGGCGCGCACCAGGCCGTCCAGGAACGGCTGATGTCCGACGGCACCGTCCTGCCCTTGCAGTTCGGCTTCACGACCACGGACGACGAGGCCGTGCGGGCCGTCCTGAAGGAGCGGGCGGACGAATTCGCCGAGCGGCTGGAGGCGTTGGAGGGCTGCGTCGAATACCACCTGAAGGCCGCCCAGGACGAGGACGCGCTGCTGCGGCAGATCCTCACGGAGTCGGATCAGGCACGACAGCTCAACGAACAGATCAGAAGCGGCGACGCCGCACCCGAACTCCCGCTCGCGCTCGGTGAGATGGTCTCCCAGGAAGTACAGGCACGACAGGAGCAGCTCGCCGCCGGAGTCCTCGACGCGCTGCGCGGCTTCGCCCGGGAGGAGCGCCCCTCACCACCGAGCGGGAACGACTTCCTGAGCGTGTCCTTCCTGGTGGAGCAGGACAACGAGAAGAGTTTCCTCGGTGCGCAGCGGGATCTCGCCAAGGAGCTGGGGGAGGACTTCGACCTCCGCCTGCTCGGTCCGCTGCCCGCCTACAGTTTCGTCTAGGGGGTCCTCATGGGCCTGTTGAGTCAGATTGCCACCCTTCCGCTGGCGCCGGTCCGCGGCGTGGCCTGGGTCATGGAACGCGCCCTCGACGCCGCGGAGCGGGAGTACTACGACCCCGAACCCATAGAGCGGGAGCTCGCCGAACTCGAACGCGCGCTGCTGGCGGGAGAGATCTCCGAAGAGGCCTTCGACCGGCGCGAGGACGAGCTGCTGGACCGGCTGGACGAGATCAGGGCCCATGCCCAGGGCACCGACAGCTGACCGCGGTGGCCGCCGCGGAACGGGAGCGCCGCCCCGCGCTCCCGTCGCAACGCCGGGAATCGAGGTGCAGCGGCCGTGAACGAACCCGTCGCCAGGAGGATGGGCGACTATCCGTCCCGGGCCGGCCCGTACGGCGGGCAGGGCTCCTCGGCCAACCTTGCCGACATCTTGGAGCGGGTCCTGGACAAGGGCATCGTCATCGCCGGCGACATCCAGATCAACCTGCTGGACATCGAACTGCTCACCATCAAACTCCGCCTGCTGGTCGCCTCGGTGGACAAGGCGAAGGAGATGGGCATCGACTGGTGGGAGCACGACCCCTCGCTCTCGTCCCGCGCGTCCGACGGCTACCGCTCGCTCGCCGACGAGAACAAACGGCTGCGCGCCGAGATCCAGTCCCTGCGGGAGGGCGACGAACTGCCCGCGGCCGAGGAGGAGGACGAGGAGGAGTACGAGTACGAGGATGAGGAGGAGGGGGAGGACGAAGCCGAGGCCGAGACCGAGGCCGAAGAGAAGCCCCGTCCCGCCGCCCGCCGGGCCACCGCCACCCGCCGCACCAGTGGCAGCCGTGACAAACGGGCCGAGCCCCGCCCCCGTACCAAGAAGCGGCGGGACACCTCATGACCGAGGTCATCAGCTATGCGTACGCGGTCGCGCGGGATGCCGGCGGATCGCTGGCGGAGGCGCTGGCCGGACTGCCGGGGGTCGCGGACGCGCCGGTGCATCTGGTGCGGGCCGGGGAACGCGGTGACGTGGTGGTCGCGGTGAGCCCGGTGCCCGAGCAGGACTTTCAAGAAGCCGCGCTGCGCGCCAACTTGGAGGATCTGGAGTGGCTGGAGTCGGTGGCCCGCGCCCATCACCGGGTGATCGAGGCGCTGGCCGCCCGTACCACCGTCCTGCCGCTCCGGCTGGCGACGGTGTATCTCGACGACGAGCGGGTGCGGCGCATGCTGGAGGCCCGTCAGGAGGCGTTCGCCGACCGGCTGGCCGAGCTGGCCGCGCACACGGAGTGGGGCGTCAAGATCTACGTCGAGGCGCCCGCGCCCACCGACCGGCCGGCCACGCCACCCGCGGACGCGGATGCGGGCCTGAGCCCCGGACGCGCCTACCTCAGCCACCGCAAGGCACAGCGGCACGCCCGGGAGGACGCCTACCGCGACGCCGAAGAGGTCGCCCGGCGGGTCGAGGCCGCCGCCCGCGGCCATGCGGTCGACCGGGTCCAGCACCGGGTACAACAGGGCGAACTCGCCCGCGGGCCGGGCGAGAACGTCGTCAACGACGCCTACCTCGTGCCGCTCGGGCAGGCCGAGAGCTTCCGCGCCGACGTCAGCCGGGCCGCCGAGGGGCTGTCCGGGGTACGCGTGGAGGTCACCGGGCCCTGGGCTCCGTACTCCTTCGCCACGCCGCCCGAGACCGAACCGGTGCGGGGAGCCGCTCCATGAGGCCGGCGGGCGGGCCGCCGGCAACGACGGACGAACCCCTGCCGGACCGGCAGATCGCACTGATCGATCTGCTGGACCGGCTGCTCAGCGGTGGTGTGGTCCTCACCGGCGACGTCGTGCTCTCGATCGCCGACATCGACCTCGTCCGCATCTCGCTGCGCGCCCTGATCGTCTCCATCAGCGAACAGAACCCCTCCCCGTGGTCTGCCCTCACCACCCCGGTACGGGACGACCATGACGGCTGAGGAGCGCCGGCCCGGCAACCGGTTCGACGATGTCGCCGACGCGGCCGACCGGGCCTTCCGCCTGCTGCCCGCGGCACCCCAGGACATCCCGCCGCCCGGCGGCCCGGCGGCCCGGCATCCGGCACACCGGATCAGCGCCGACCCCGACACGGTGGAGCGGGATCTGATCAAGCTCGTCCTCACCCTGGTCGAGCTGCTGCGCCAGCTGATGGAACGCCAGGCCCTGCAACGCGTCGACGCCGGGGACCTCACCGAGGAACAGGAGGAACGCCTGGGGGCGACGCTGATGATTCTGCACGACCGCATGGTGGAACTCTGCGCCCGCTATGAACTGACGATGCAGGACCTCAATTTGGATCTCGGACCGCTCGGGACCCTGCTGCCACCCGCCGAAGAACCCTGAAGGGAGCACACCATGGGTATCGCGAAGAAGACCAGAAACCTCGGTCATATCGTCGAGGGAAAGGCCAAGGAAACGACGGGGAGGGCCCTCGGAAACAGAGGACTTCAGAGGCGGGGCAAGGCGGAACAGGCCCTGGGGAAAATGAAACAGGCGGTGGAAAAGGGCCGGGACACTTTTAAGCACTGACCGCCGCGGCCCCGCCGTCGCCTTTTCGCGACGGCGGGGCCGGCGCCCCGGGGTGGGCCACCCGAGGGGCTTCGGTCAGGGCTGTCGGCGTGCGCGGATCGAGCATTTCGTGGACGGCGATGAAGTGCGGCCCCACGACATTCCAGTGCACATGCTTGAGAGTGAGGGCCAGGTCATTGAGCGCGTGCAGCCTCATCCGCAGCCGTCCGATGACCTCTCCCCCTTCGGCCTCGGTCATACCGGGAACGGTATAGGCGGGGGAATTGCTCGCAGCCACGATGCATTCTCCTTTCACCACAGGTCGGCTCTTCCTGTCGTGCCGATCCGCGTGCCCGGCAACTCGGCCTGGAAACACCGGGACGCCGCGGTTTTCCGTATTCCGCCCCGCGGCCCGGCCCGTTCCGATGCGCGGGGTACCTCGCCGCCCGTACGGGCCCTCACCGCTGGTTGAAGCGGTCGGCCGCCCGTTCGTTGAGGGCGCCGAGGACACCGCGGAGGCGACGGGCCGGTGGCTGTTCCCCGGCGGCGACCGTCGAACCGGCGACGGTGCCGCGGGCACCGTTGCGGGGCAGCACCCGGGCGACCGCGGACGCCAGCCGGGTGGTGGTCACCGGGGCCAGCCCGTGCGCCGTGGCGCCGAGTCTGGCCGCCGGCGTCAGCACGATCCGGGGCCGCCGCCGCTGAAGCGCGGTCACGATGCGCTCCGCCGCCCGCTCGGCGTTCATGGACAGCACCGGGGCCCCGGCCAGCGCCGAGAACCAGGCGTACTCCCGGCGCCGGTCCCCGCCGAAGAGGGCGTGCAGATGCGATCCGGTGCGCATCAGACCGGGGTGGACCGCGGTCACCGTGACACCGTGCGGGGCCTCCTCCGCGTGCAGCCCTTCGGCCAGCGCGGCCACCGCGGACTTGGCGCAGGAGTACGGCAGCAGATGCGGCACCGCCAGCAGGCCGCCGACCGACCCGACCAGCGCCAGCCGGCCGCCGGCCGGGCTGCGCCGCAGGTGGGGGAGGGCGGCGAGCGCGGTGTTCAGGGCCCCGTTGAAGACCGAGTCCATCGCCTCCTCGAAACCGTCGGAGCCCAGCGCGTCGGCCGGGCCGACCTGGATGATGCCGGCGTTGGCGATGACGATGTCCAGCCCGTCGTGCTCCTCGGCGATCTCCGCGAGACGGTCCCGCACCGCGGCACGGTCCCGCACATCGCACACCACGGCGCGCACCGTCCCGCCGCCCCACTGCCGCAGCTTGCCGACGGCTCTGCCGAGTTCGGCCTCGTCCCTGGCCAGCAGCACGACATCGCAGCCGCGCCGCAGCAGCTGCCGGGCCATGAGCAGCCCGAGCCCCCGCGAGCCGCCGGTGACGACAGCGGTGAGCCCTCCGATCGGGGGAGCGGCCGGAAGCACACGCATGATGAGCCCTTCCACTGGACGCGGATCGGCACGGCCGGGCGCGGCCCCACGGGGCGGGGCCGGACGCGCACGCTCTTCGACGGTAGCGGGCGGCGGCTTACGGCGGGCCCGGCGTACGGCCGCTGAGCAGGGCGTTCGCGCACCCGCACGGGAGGGATTCCCGGGCGGCCGGGGGCGGGTGCGGCCCGGGAGGGGGCGCGGCAGCCACGAGGGGGCGTTCGGCCAGTCGGGCGGTGGCGGCCACCGGGAGAGCGGCGAGTGCCCGGCCCCGGCTCTGGGAGGGAGAGCGGCGAGTGCCCGGCCCCGGCCGCGCGGGCGTCCCCGGAGCGCCCCCGCGAACGGCTCAGCCCGCGCCGGGCAGCTGCACGTAAACGGTGCCGTCGCCCTCCACGCTCACTCGGAAGGAGGGCTGAGGAGCGGTCGCCGGGCCGGCGACGTTCGTGCCGTCCGAGAGCCGGAAGACGCTGCCGTGCCAGGGGCAGGTCACACAGCCGTCGGCGAGCGTGCCGTCCGTCAGCGGCCCGGACTGATGGCTGCACCGCCCGGCCAGTACGTGGATCTCACCGCCCAGCTGACGTACCACCAGCAGGGGCACCTCACCGAGCTCCCGGCGCACGGCCTCGCCGGCCGGGAAGTCCTCCACCGTGCCCACGGGGTGCCAGCCCTCTTCCAGCAGACGGGGCACCGGCTCCGCCTTGTTCGGGCCCGCGGCCTGCCGGAAGGCGAGATGCCCGCCGAGCAGGCCGCCGGCGCCGGCCGCGGACAGCCCGGCGAACCCGAGCAGCTTGCCGCGCACGGTGCTGCCGCGGCCGCGATGCACCCAGGATCTCGCGTACAGGCCGATGGCCAGGGCCATCGATCCCGCATGCACCAGCCCGGTCCGCATCTGGTCCTCGTGCCCCTCGGCCCAGTCCACCCAGCCCGCCCATGCGGCCGGTATGGCCGACAGGACGCCGACCCCTATCAGGAGGCGGGCGCCGCGCCGGGTACCCGGGACGGCGTCCAGCACCGCGGCGGACATCCAGGCGCCCATCGGCAGCTGCACCAGCGCCGGGTGCAGTGGATGACCGATGGGCAGGCCGTGCAGCACATCGCGGAAGCGCCCCAGGGGCAGGCCGCGCACCACCCGCTGCACCGGGCCGATCACGGTGTCCAGCTGTTCCCAACGGCCCAGCGCGTCAAGTGATTTGACCAGTGCGGAACTCATTCCTCCTCTTCCTCCTCGTATTCCGCTTCCTCATCCCATTCGCCGTCCTCGTCCTCCTCTTCCGGCTCGCCTTCCTCCTCTTCGTCCGCGGCTTCGTCCTCGTCCTCGTACTCGCCGTCCTCTTCGTATTCCTCGTCCTCGTCCTCGCCTTCGCGTTCTTCGCCCTCGCGCTCCTCGGCCTCTTCGTCCTCGATGGCCTCTTCGTGGGTCCGGACGACCTCGCCCTCGCGGATTTCGCCGCGCCAGCCCTCCGGCTCCTCGTCGGTGAGCGTGACGTAGCGCTGGAAGTGCTTGAAGTCCAGCCGCAGCCGCCGTCCTTGGACGCGCCAGATATTTCCGGTCTTCTCGAAGAACCCCGAGGCGTAATACTCGACGACCAGCACGATGCGGGTCAGATTCGGCGCCAGTTCGTGGAAGCTGACGGCACCGCGGGTCGACCCCTTGGCGCCCTCGGACGTCCAGATGATGCGTTCGTCCGGCACCTGTTCCTGGACGGTGGCCTTCCAGCCCCGGGTCGACGGACCGACCTTGGCTTTCCAGTCACTGGTCGTCTCATCGTGCATCGACACATTGCGGACGCCCTTGGTGAAGCCGCTGAACTTCTCGTACTGGGTCCAGTGGTCGTAGGCGGTGCGCAGCGGCACTCCGACGTCGAGGACCTCGATGATGTTGGTGACCTTCTGGTCCCCCGATTTGCGCTTTCCCTTTCCGCCGCCGAAGAGCTCCTTGGCCTTTCCGGTGACGGTGTCCTTGACGTTCTCCGCCGTCCCCTTGAGGGCGGCCTTGACGGGCGAGTCACCGCCGAGGAGATTGCCCGCGATCTTGGACAGCGATCCGCCGCCCTCCGCGACATCGGTGAGCTGTCCGGTCACATCCGTCAGTTTGCCGCCGGCCTTTTCGGCCAGGTTCCCCACCCATTGCGTCGCGTATTTCCCCAGTTCGTCTCGCAGCCGATCGAGGCCCGAGCCCATGTCGTCCTGTCCCGTCTTGGCCATGACCGGTTACCTCCGGCGCTCGACGCGCGATGCTGTCTTCTTGGCGCTCTTCTTCGCAGGAGCTGCCTTCTTCTGCGCGGCAGTCTTCTTCGCAGGAGCTTTTTTGGCGGCGGCCTTGCCCGCCGTCTTTTTGGCCGCGGTCGTCTTGCCCGTGGTCTTCTTCGCGGCCGTCTTCTTCGCGGCGGTCTTCTTGGCCGCGGACTTCTTTGCCGGGGCCGCCTTCTTGGCGGGTGCCTTCTTGGCCGTCTTCTGTGCGGCGGTCTTCTTCGCCGCCGTCTTCTTTGCCGCGGCCTTCTTGGCAGGTGCGGCCTTCTTCGCCGCGGTCTTCCGGCCCTCGGTCGCCTTCTTCCCGGCCGTCTTCTTGGCGGGCGCACCACCCCGCTTCTGTGCGCCGGCTCGTGGCGTACGCCGACGGGGCCGCTCCTCGGGCTCCTCTTCCTCCTCCTCGGGCTCCTCCTCAGCACCCTCGCCCTCGTCGTACTCCTCTTCCGGCTCTTCTTCCTCCTCGGGCTCCTCTTCTTCTTCCTCTTCCTCCTCCGGCTCTTCCTCCTCGTCGTACTCGAATTCCCCCTCTTCTTCCTCGTCTTCTTCTTCCTCCTCCGGGCCGAATTCGAGCACGCGGGTACGGTCGTGGAGGGTGTCGGCGAGCGTCTCCAGACGGCGGTTGGCCGCGGTCGTCAGGGCCTTCTTCCCGACGTCCAGCACTTCTCCGCGCAGCTGGTCACCCAGCTCTGCGACCTGGGGAATCTCGCTGAGTTTGCGTATCCCCTGGGTCACGAGCTGACGTGGTTCGAGCCCGAATTGACGCCCGGCGATATAGGACGCCATCGTGAGCGCGAACCGGCCCTTCTTCGTCCGGCCCAGCACATAGCCACCGGCCAAGGCGGCGGCCAGCAGGACCTTGGTTCCGTCATTCATGGGTACGTCACCTTTTCCCGGCCGTGCAGCCGATGGGCGTCTGTGCAGGGCCCCACCACGCGATGGCATCGTTCTGCCCTACTCTCCAGAGTGATCGGAGTCGCGCGGCCCCCGCATCTTGAGCGGACCGAAAGGCCCCCGGGACCACGCTCCGAGAGGGCCCGGCCCCGCTGGGTGGCCGGGTCATGACGCCGTGACCGTCGGTTGCCTCCGCGGCCCGGCGCAGGCGCCACGGCGGCGGGCGCACGGCAGGTGTGCGGGAGCTCTGCAACGGCCCTAGGCTCGGAATATGCCGGGAACACGCCGTGCACCGTCTCGTGTGGGAGTAGGGGGAGCGCGGTGTGTTCGCCGGCGCACGACAGCCCTGCGGCTGTCGGCCCTGGCGGCGGTGGTGGCGCTGCTCTGCGTCTTCGTGGGAACTCCGGCCGCGGGGGCCGTCGATGACCCGGAGCTGACCCCGTTCTACCAGCAGACACTCTCCTGGGAGCCCTGTGGCCAGGACCTCCGGAACGGCGCGCAGAGCGACGGCGCCTCCCAGCCGCCCGGCTTCCGGGAACGCCTGGAGTGCGCCCGTATGGAGGTGCCGCGGGACTACGCCAACCCCAAGCGGAGCACGATGCAGGTCCAGCTGATCCGGCTGAAGGCGACCGGGCCCGGCGAGCACCTCGGCTCACTGGTGATCAACCCCGGAGGGCCGGGTGCTTCTGGCGTCAACTATCTGATCGACAGCGGGAACGCCTTCGCCCGGCTGAACCAGCGCTACGACATCGTCAGCTTCGATCCGCGCGGCACCGGCCACACCGAACCCATCTCCTGCGGCAGCAAACTCGCCACGGGCGGCGACGACAGCCTCGCCACGAAGGAGAAGCGCATCAACGAGGCCTGCGGCCGGTACTCCGGCGGGCTGCTGCGCTGGGTCGGCACCCCCGACGTCGCCCGGGACATGGACGTCCTGCGCGCCGCCGTCGGCAACGACAAGCTCAACTACCTGGGTTTCTCCTACGGCAGCAAACTGGGCGCGGTCTACGCCCACGAGTTCCCCGACAAGGTCGGCCGGATGGTCCTGGACAGCGTCGAGGATCCGACCAAGAACACCTGGCAGACCGCACTGGCCCAGGCCCGCGGCTTCCAGCGGGCGCTGGACGACTTCGCTGCCGACTGCCTCCAGGGCGTGGGCTGCCCGCTGGGCGGCGACAAGCGCCAGGCGCAGGAGCAACTACGCAGGTGGTACCAGGAGTTGAGTGAACGGCCGATGAAGGTGAAGGGCGAGACGGTGGATGAGACCACCTATGTGTACGCCTTGCGGGAGGCCCTCTACAGCAGAAGTGACTGGCCGGCGCTGCGCCAGGCGCTGGCGCAGCTGCGGCGGGGCGACGCCGCCGGGATCCTCCGCCTGAGCGAGAGCGGCGGCGGCAGCGCCGCCCGTACGGTCCCGGCACCGCAGGTGGGGCGGGACGAGCTACCGCCGCAGGACCAGCTGGCCCTCCGGGCGATCTCGTGCCGGGACACCTCGGAACGCTACGGCGCCGACGACTACCCCCGGGCGGAGCGCGAACTCACCCAGGCGTCCCCGCTCTTCGGCCCGGACATCGCCCCGCTCCTGCTGGACTGCTACGGATGGCCGGTGGCGGGCGACGACTCCTCCCGGGCGGTCGCGGCGCCCGACGCACCGCCGCTGCTGCTCGTCGCGACCAGCAACGATCCGGCGACGCCGTACGAGGGCGCCTTCAACATGGCCCGTGAGCTGGGCAATTCGAGTGTGGTGCTGACCTTCCACGGTGAGGGACATGCCGCCTACACCACCGGAGACCTCTGTGTGCAGGGCCATGTCGACGACTTCCTGCTGAACGGGGTCCTTCCGAAGGCCGGTACGTCCTGCGGCTGAAGGGGGGCCGGTGGCGGAACCAAGACCGCCTGGCCGGTGACTACTTGTAGTAACGGGTGTCCTCGACATCGACGACCGGAGCGGCAGGGGACGGCGGCTGGACGCGCCGCCGCTTCAGAATGCTCACATAGGTCGCGAGCCCGATGATTCCGACGATCATCATGATGATGCCGACCAGGTCAACGTTGATGCCGGCCATGTGCCAGTCCACCGCGAAGGTGAGAATCGCCCCCACCGCGAGCAGACCGATGCATCCGCCGATACCCATGGCGTCAGCCTCCGTAACTGTATGGGCAGTAAGGCCTGATGACGCTCGCGTACCCCGAGGCGGACGCCTTATGTGCTCAGCCGGCCCGCCGCCCGCCCCGGCTCGCGGTCTTCTTCGCCGCGGTCTGCTTCTTGGCGGCGGCCTTCTTGGCGGTGCTCTTCGTGGCGGTGGACTTCACCGCGGTGCTCTTCGCCGCCGTGGTCTTCTTCGTCGTGCTCTTCTTCGCGGTACGGCCGGACCGGGACGCGGGCTCCTCGTCCTCGCCGCGGGACCTCTTGGCCGCCCGGACGCTGTCCTGGAGGGCCGCCATCAGGTCCATCACCTCTCCGGCGGGCTGCTCCTCACCGGCCGGGAACTCCGGCTCACGGTGCGCCAGTTTCGCCGCCACGATCTCTTCGAGTGACTCCCGGTAGTGATCGTGCAGATCGTCGTCCGACAGCTCACCGAAGGAATCCATCAGGGCCTCGGCGGCCGACACCTCGTTGCGGGCGACCTCCGCCTGCCGCTCGGGCAGCACCCCGTCCATCGAACGGATCTGGTGCGGCCACAGCAGCACCTGCATGACCAGCGCATCCTGCATCGGGCGGATCATCGCGAGGGTCTCCCGCCCGTGCAGCGCGATCTTGCCCAGCCCGACGCGCTGATGCCGCTCCATCGCCTCCCGCAGCAGCACATAGGGCTTGGCCGCGGCGGGACTGTCGATGCCCAGGTAGTAGCCCTTGCCCATCTGGAGCGGGTCGATGTCGCCGCCGGCGACGAACGCCAGGATCGTCAGGATCTTCGCGGTGGGCAGCGGCAGCGCGTCCAGATCCTCGTCGCTCAGCGGCACCACCGTGTCGCCGTCGCCGGGCTTGTAGCCCCGGCCGATCTCGTCCTGGGTGATCTCGACGCCCTCCAGCGAGCACACGGGCTGATTGCGCACCCGTCCGCCGTCCGCCGTATGGATCCGCACAAAGCTCACCGACGCGGAGGTGTCCGTGGCGTTGTACGCGGCGACCGGGATCGTGACCAGGCCGAAGCTGATGGAGAACTTCGCCGTGGGGCGCATGGGGGCCGCCTTCATCGGAGCCATTCGGCACCATGCTAGGCGGGGCGGACGGA
>Ga0207426_1001296_pt1 | contig 21587 bp, 18 predicted proteins | sample AraplaMF_Cvi_mMS_FD_184265 | JGI IMG/M metagenome (GOLD analysis project Ga0207426, IMG submission 184265) | Arabidopsis root microbial communities from the University of North Carolina, USA - plate scrape MF_Cvi_mMS (SPAdes) (version 2) | ecosystem: Host-associated > Plants > Roots > Endosphere... | reverse complement strand
AGGGGCTCGCTCGGTCCGTCGACCGAGGCGGGCGGTACAACACCGTCAGGTGCCACAGACCCGCCCGGCGGGCGGCACAGCCCCGGCGGACAGGTCGATCCGGCCGGGCGGCACGGCTTCGCAGTTGGCTCGGAGCCGTCGGGCGACACAACACGGTCGGGCGGCACGGAACCGGCGGGCGGCACAGCCCCGGCGGACAGATCGAACCGGTCCGACGGCACGGCTTCGCGGTGCCTCGGAGCCGTCGGGCGGTACGGCCCGGTTGGGTGGCACGGATCCTTGGTGGGCTCTTCCCCGCGGGGGGGCGGCCTGGCATCAGCTCGGGTGGGTTCGGTTGCGGAAGGGTTGCTCTGATGTCGCGGGTGTGTCCCCGTGGGACCCCCGGGGCTGATTTACCTGAGGTGCGCGTGGACAATGGGGAATGAACGTGCGAACCCGGTGCGGGCTTCGCGGGGGAATCCAAGTTTTCCAGCGGGGGAGCTTACGGTGCGGAAGATCATGGCGATAGCGCTGGCGGCGGTGGCCTGCAGCGCCACTTTGACCATCACCAGTGCCTCCACCGCTGCGGCGGCGGAACGGGCGCCGCACTGCGTGATAGTGCGGAAGTACTTCAGCAAGGGCCACCAGCGCTACGTCCGGCTGACGAATCTGTGCAGCCGGCGGACCGCCTGCTTCACCATCGTCGTCCCGCATCAGCGCGACCCCCACGGCAGTCTCCCCAAGGGCGCGACGAAGGACGTCCGGTACGGCACGACCTGGGCGTCGCGGGCCCTGTTTGTGAAGAACAGTTCCTGCTGAGCGGTCGGCGGCAGCGCGCCGGGGCGTGACGATGGCGCAGGGGTGCCACCCTGCCGGGGCGGGTCAGGCGCGTACGGCGATGCCGTCCAGCACCATGGAGAGGTACTGGCGGGCGATCTCCTCGGGGCTGTGCTGCCCACCGGGCCGGTACCAGCTCGCCGCCACCCAGACGGTGTCGCGGACGAAGCGGTAGGTGAGCCGGATGTCGAGGTCGACTCGGAAGACTCCGTCGGCGACGCCTCGTTCCAGCGTGCCCAGCCAGGCCTTTTCGAACTTCCGCTGCGAGTCCGTGAGGTAGCCGAAGCGGGGCTGGGCGGTGAGGTGCTTGGCTTCCTTCTGGTAGATGGCGACGGCCGCGCGGTGCCGGTCGATCTCCCGGAAGGACTCGGTGACCAGGGCTTCGATGGTCTCCCTGGGGCCTAGGCGGGCGGCGAGCACGGCGTCGTAGCCGTCCCACAGCTCGGTCAGGAAGCTGGAGAGGATCTCGTCCAGCATCGATTCCTTGGAATCGAAGTGGTAGTAGAGACTGCCCGCGAGCATCCCCGCCTCGTCCGCGATGCGGCGGACGGTGGTGGCGTTGTAACCGTGTGCGGCGAATACCTCCGCCGCGATGTTGAGGAGTTCGCGGCGGCGCTCTGGTGACGCGTTCGCGGTCGTCGTCTTCTTCTTGGCGGCTGGCACCTGGCTATTGTCGCCCCACCCTTCCCGGCCTCGGCCCGCCCGGCCCCTCTCCCTCTCTGCTGTCTGCCGCTCTGCTGTCTCTGCCTGCCTCTGCCTGCCTCTGCCTGCCTCTGCCTGCCTCTGCCGCCGACTACCCGGTCGCCCCCCTTCCGCTGCCGCTGTCTCCAAGTCCCGCCACCCGGTCTCGCCCTCCGCTGCGCCTGCCCCCACCTCCGACCCCGGCCTCCCCTCCGCTGCGCCTGCCCCCACCTCCAGCCCCGGCCTCCCCTCCGCTTCCTCCGTCCCTGCCTCCTGCCGGCCCTCCCACCGCCCCTCCGCCCCCGCAGATCCGATTGACGTCACACCCGGGCACATATTTCACTAGTAAAACACCTGCTAATCTTCCCTCCATGGGGAAGCATGCCAAGCCGTCCGGGATGAGTGCGCGTGCCGTGCCCGGAAGTGGGGTGCGGGTCAGACCGTTGCCCGTCAGGAGCAGTGTCCGGCTGCGCAAGCCGGTCGATATCTGGCACAAGCCGGCGCTCAGCGCGGTGGTGGCGCTGGCGGTCCCCGACCTCGTGCTGTTCGGCCTGGGGCGGCTGGATCTGATCCTTTACACCTCGGCCGGGGCGATGTGCGCCCTGTATGCGCACGGCCTGCCGTACGCCGCGCGCGCTCGCACTCTGTTGTGGGTGGTGCTCGGCATGGTCGCGAGTCTTGGCGTGGCGCTGACCGTCGCCTCGCTGACCACGTCCACCGCGTTGCTCGTCGTGCTCGCTTCGCTGATGTCCGCGGTCCACAAGATGGCCTGTGATGCGACGCGCATCGGTCCGCCGGCGAACGTCATCCTGACGTTCATCACGGCCTCGGCCTTCTTCGTGCCGCAGCACCTCGGCGAGGTGCCCCCGCATCTGGCGCTGGCCCTCGGTGCCGGAGGGCTTGCCTGGCTGGTCTGCATGGCACCCGCGCTGATACGGCCGCAGGGGCCGGAACGGATCGCCGTCGCCCGCGCACTTGAGGCCGCGGCGGCTCTGCTGCGTACCCAAGCAGGGTCGGACGGCGGGATGGAATCGGCCGGTGGAGAGCCCGCGGGTGTGGCGCAGGCACGACATGCCACTGCGGCCGCGGTGAACGCCGCCTGGCACACGTTGTTCCTGGTTCCGGCACGTCACCCGGCGAGGGCCGTCGCGCGAGCCGGACTCGAACGCTTGCTGGTGCGGGCCGAATCGGCGCTGGGGCACGACGGCCGGTCCGCGGAGGGTGAAGCCGAGCGGCTCGGTGTCTGGGCGCGTGAGGTGCGGAGCGGGCGGGCGCTGCCCCGGGTGGTGCTCTCGGACGAGCAGGCAGCGGAGTTGGTGGGCGTCGCCGAAGAGGCACGGGCGCCGCGGCGGCCCGCGCCCGGTCGGCCGCACGGGGTGCGGGCGGTGCTCACCCGGCTCGCGCCCGGGTCACCGCTGCTGCCCATCGGGGCACGGGTCGCCGCGGGGTGTGCGCTGGCGGGCTGGGTGTCGATGGCGGTCGGTGTCGGGCATCCGTATTGGGCCGTGGTCACCGCGGCCTCGATCTATCAGGCCAACACCACGCTCTCCTGGCAACGGGCGCTGCAGCGGACCCTCGGCAATCTGCTCGGCCTGGTGCTCTACACCGCGCTGCTGCCGTTGATGCACCTCGGGGAGCTCGTGATGATCGCGCTGGCGCTGGCCTTCCAGCTCGGCGCGGAGGCGTGTATCACCCGCAACTACTGGCTCGGTTCGGTGTGCGTCACGCCGATGGCGCTGCTGCTGACCGAGTTCGGGCAGCGGCTGCCGGCCGCCACGCTGGTCGCCGACCGCTGGATCGACACGGTGGTGGGCGCGGTGGTGGGGCTGGCCTGCTGCGTCCTGGTCACCAACCGGCGGGCCGCCGACCGTATCGAAGTCGCCCTGGGCCGGGTCGAGGCTGCGGAGGCCGTCGCCCTGCGGTTGCTGGCGAAGGGGGCCACGCCGACAGCGGACGGGGGCCGGGAGCTCGGCTACGCGCCGGAGGCCGGCTGGGCGCAGGAGACCGGCAGGGGCCGGAAGGCCGGTGTGGCCCGGGAGGCCGGCTGGACCCGGGAAGCCGGCCACGCCCCGGAGGTCGGCTGGGCCATCGAGACCAGTGGGGCCCTGGAGGCCGGCTGGGCGCGTGACCGGCTGGCCGGGTGTCTGGTCGAGCTGCGTGAAGCCGTGGAGGTGGCGGGCGGCGAGTGGTGGCAGCGTGCCCTGCCCGAGGAGCGGATCGCGCGTGCCGAGCAGCAGGGGCACCGGGCGCTGGCCGGGCTGGTGCGGCAGCCCCCGGTGCCGGTGCCGGTCGGCTGACCCGCGTGCCCGCCCGGCGCGGCGGCCGGAACGGCGGCAGGCACAATTGAGGGATGTGGCCGAGAGGAGTGTGCGGGTGACCGAGGACATCGTCGCGGGGGTGCTGCGCCAGTGGCAGCAGGTGCACCCCGGGCTGGACACCGGCCCGATGGCGGTGATCGGACGGCTCAACCGCTGTTCCGCGCTGCTGCAGCAGGCGTCCGATGCGCCCCTGCGGAAGGCCGGACTCACCCGTCCCGAGTTCGACATCCTCGGCACCTTGCGCCGGATGGACCGTGAGGTGACCCCCGGCCGGGTGGTCCGCGAGACCTTTGCGTCCGGGGCCGCGGTGACCAAGCGGGTACGGCAGTTGGAGGAGCGCGGACTGATCGCCCGCCGCCCCGACGACCGGGACCGCCGCGTCGCGCACCTCTCGCTCACCGACGAGGGGCGGGAGACCATCGATCGGCTGCTGCCCGAACAGCTGCGGTACGAGGCGGCGCTGCTCGACGGCATCGGCGATCAGCGGCAGGAGGAACTCTCCGCGGCCTTGGGCGAGTTGCTGGTGGTGCTGGAGGGGCGGCTCGGAAGCCTGATGGAGTAAGGACGGCGAGCCGGGGGACGGGCGCCGGGCGAGTGGCTGGTGCGGCACCGGTAGGGGCGACAAGCCGAGGGGGACCGATGGGCAACATCGGGCGCGGGGAACCGCAGCGGCCCAGTGAGGCGGAGCGGCCGGCGTTCTCGCCACCCGGCCCACCGTCACGCCAATCGGCGCTGCTCCACCCATCACCCCAACGGCACTGCCGCATACATCACCCCGACCGGCACTGCCGCACCCATCACCCCGACCGGCACTCCCCCACCATCACCCCCACCACGGAAACCGCGGACGCCCCACCCCCGGCTCTCGCCCTCATGGCTCCAGGCGGGCGATCCGGCCCCGTTCGCCCGCGGCCCAGCAGCCCAGGTCGGGGGCGCAGTCGACGGTGTCGTACGCACCGTGGTCGAAGGTGTGCCAGGTGCGGCCGCCGTCGAGGGTGAGGTCGCTGCCGGACGGGCCGACCGCTACGGCGAGGTGCCGGGAGTGCGGGAGCCAGACGGCGCCGGAGCGGTAGGCGTTGGGGGGTGCGGCGGCCGGGGCCCAGGTCTTGCCGGCGTCGTCGCTGACCGCGGCGGCGTGGGGCGAGAGCTGGTCGGGGCGGTAGTCGCCGCCGACGGCGAGGCCGTGGGCGCGGTCGCGGAAGGCGAGCGCGAAGACGCCGCGGGCCGGGTCGCCCGCGGGCAGCGGGGTGTCCGTGGCGGACCAGGTGCGGCCGCGGTCGGTGGTGTGCAGGACGCGGGCGGTGGCCGCGCCGCCCGTCGCGATCCAGGCGTCTCGGCTGCCGCTGGAGACCAGGCATTGGCCACTGGCGGCGAACGCGGCCTCGCCCTGCTGGGCAGGCGGCATGCCCTTCGTCGGCAGTACGCGCCAACTGCGGCCGCCGTCCGCGGTGGACAGGATGCGGTACCTGCCGTCGACGGGGTCGCTGAGGGCGATGCCGTGCCGCCGGTCGAAGAAGGTCAGGCAGTCGTAGAAGGCGCGGGGTTCGGTGTTGCGGAAGCTTTCGGTCCAGGTGGCGCCGGCGTCCTCGGTGCGGAGGACGCGCGAGGCCTCGCCCTCGCCGATGGCGAGGACGACCGCACGGCGCGCGTCGAACGCCTCGATGTCGCGGAACTCCAGCGCCCCCGCGCCGGGTGGCGAGATGTCGCTCCAGTGCTTGCCGCCGTCGTGACTGCGCAGCACGGTGCCCGCCGTGCCGGCGACCCAGGCGGTCGTCCGGCTCACGGCCGCGAGACCGCGGAAGCGGGCGGTGCTGCCGCTGTCCTTGAGCCGCCAGCCGGCATCCGGGGTGCTCAGTGCTGCCGCCGATGCCGGCTCGCCCGCCCGAGCCGGTGCCGCCGTGGACGAAGCCGGCCGGGCCGCGGCCGCCGGCCCGGCCGCCATCGTGGCGAGCACCGCCGCTCCGGTCACCATGGCTGCCCGGCGGCGAGCCCTGCGGATACGTGACGCCGGCTCCGTCACCCGGTCCGAGCCCCCGCCCAACAAGCGCCCCTTGCGCCGCATTCGCCCCACCCCGCTCTGGTTGTGGGCTGGAAGCTAGCCCAGCCCGACCGCGCCGTCCAGACCACCGCCCCGGCCCGCCACCACAGCGACCACCACCCGTCGCGCCACCCGCCCGACCCCCGATCACACTCCCGATCACCCCCGGCCGCGGGGCCCCTCGACGGCTCGAGAGACGCCTGACGCTCCGTCACCTCAACCGATCCACGGCCGATCCCGCCCCCGCGCACACAGCAAAGAGGGCATATACGTACATTCAAAGGCCCGTGATGCAGGTCACGTAGGAATCCAATGCACCTGGTGCGATGACCTGCGCGTCCTAGTGGCCAAAGGCCCAAACGAACCGCCTAAAGGCCCGAACGCACCGCCTCGTGGCCGCGAGCACAGCGAACCGCATCGCATACAAGGGAGCCGACGATGTCCAGCGTCATCGACCAAGCCGTTCAGGCCCGTCTCATCGCGACCGCTCCCCGGTCGCAGGTGATCGCGGCGAGCCTGCGTTACGACCGCGCCGACCCGTTCGCGGTGCGCTTGGTCTTTCCGCCCGCCGCGTCGCTGGACGGGGCGGAGGTGGCGTGGACGTTCGGGCGCGACCTGCTGGAGGAAGGGCTGTGCGGGCCGGCCGGGTCGGGCGATGTGCAGATCTGGCCGTACGACACCGACGCCGTGGTGGTGGAGTTCCACGCCGTCGGGGGCATGGCGGTGGTGCAGTTCGAAACCCAGGAACTGCGGGCCTTCCTGACCCGGTCGTACCAGCTCGTCGCGAAGGGCGAGGAGGCGCGGCACCTGGACGTCGAGGCCGATCTCGTCGCCCTGTTGCGCGAGGCGTAGGCCCCCGCCCCTGGGCAACTGGAGGCAGCCACCTCCCCACCGGAGACAGAGACCCCACCTCTGAAGACAGGGACACCGCCTCCGGAGGCAGGAGCACTGCCTCCGGAGACAGGGACACCGCCTCCGGAGGCAGGAACCTCACCCCTGGAAACGGGGGCCTCGCCCCCAGACCTCGCACCCCGGCCGCCCCCCAGGACACCCCCAGCGGACGCCCACGGGCCTAGCCCACCCCAGGAGCGACCGCCCCTGCCGCCTCGCCCACCGCGTCCACCCCATCCACCCCATCCGCCCCGAAGAGCTTCGCCAGTTGCAGATCCACCAGCCGTAGCGCGGCTTCAGGTGCGTGCACGCCCAGCAGGACATAGGTGGCGAGCCCGTCGACCGCGCTGATCAGCAGCATCGCCTCGTCCTCGGTGGCGCGTTCCGGCGGCAGTTCGCCGCGCTCCGCGGCCAGCCGTAGTTGGCCGGTGAGGAAGGCGCGGAGCTGGGGGATGCCGTTCTCGGCCTCGGTGCGCAGGGCCTCGTCGTGGACGGCGCGGGCGTAGTAGGCGGCGCCGACCAGCAGCCCGATGCGGCTCTGGTCGTCCAGCGGCAGCATGCTCGACAGGCAGGCGCGCAGCACCTCGCGGGGTGTCGGCTCCTCGTCCAGCGCCTCGATGCGGGCGCGGATCCGGTCCGCGGCGAGCCGGTTGATGTACCGGAGGGCGAAGACGAGCATCTCGTCCTTGGTGCGGAAGTAGTGCTGCAGCCGGCCGAGCGAGATCCCGGCCTCCGCCGCGACATCGCGCAGGCTCGCACCGTCGAGCCCGCGGGTGCTCGCGATCCGCCACAGCGCCTCCGAGATCTCCCGGCGCCTGGCTTCGTGGTCCACCTTCTTGGGCACGGATGACCTCCTTCGTACTGTGCACGACCCTCACGCGGCCCCGATCCGGGGGAGCCCGGTCCGCTTTTACAAGTCGCTTGTACCGTTATAACGTATCGCCACTCAATACGCTTGACTTGGAAAACGGTGACCCTGATGCCCGAGCACGCCGCCCCGTTGCTGCGCCCGCCCCGCCATCGAGTCGATCCCCGGGCCCGTCAGTGGTGGACGGTCCAGGCGCTGCTGACGCTCAGCGGACCGATGCTGCTCACCGCAGTCGTCATGGCGGTGCTGTCCCTCCTCTTCTTCCCTGGCGCGCTGCCGTGGCTGGGCCCGTTGCTGCTGGTGGTGCTGGTGCTGCCGGCCGTCGGCTACCTCGTGGTGATGCCGCGGTGGCGCTACGCGGTGCACGCCTGGGAGCTGGGCGGGCGCGCGGTCTACGCGGCGGGCGGCTGGTTCTGGCAGAAGCGGCGGATCGCGCCGCTGTCCCGGGTGCAGACGGTGGACACCGTGCGCGGGCCGCTCCAGCGGCGCTACGGGCTGGCGACGGTGACCGTCACCACCGCCTCGACCGCGGGCGACATCAAGATCGCGGGGCTGTCCGACGCGGACGCCGAGGAGCTGTCCCGGCGGATCGGCGAGGCGGCGCAGGACGTGCCGGGTGATGCCGCATGAGCACACCGCACGAGCACGAAACACCGGCCGTGGCCCGCGACATACCGGGCACGGCCCCCGTCGCGCCCGCCGACCCCGCGGGAACGGGTGAGTGGCGGCGGCTGGATCCGCGCACCCTTCTGGTGCACTGCGGCTGGCTGGCGGCGCCGCTCGGTTCGCTGGCGCTGACGGCGCTGGCCACCGGGGGCCGTATCACCGCCCGGGCCTGGATCACGCTCGCCGCGGTCGCCGCCTCGTTCGCCGTCGTCACCACGATCGGCCTGATCCGCTGGGCCCGCACGGAGTTCCGTATCGCCCGGCGGCCGGACGGCGCGGGGGCTCCCGGCCAGGGCCGCGCGGCTCTCACCCTCGATGTGCGCAGCGGGCTGCTGACGCGGCGGCTGCGCAGTGTGCCGCTGCAGCGCATCCGTACGGTCGATCTGACCGCGTCGCCGCTGCACCGGCTGTTGGGGGTCACCGTCCTGCGGGCCGGTACGGCGGGCTCGGGCGACGGCCGCAGCGAGCTGTCGCTGGAGGCGCTCGCGGTCCCGGAGGCGGAACGGCTGCGCGCGGAGCTGCTCGCGTACGCGGACGCCGCGTCGGCCGAGAACGATCCGGTGCTGGCCCGCGTCCGGTGGCGCTGGCTGCGGTACGCGCCGCTGACGTTCTGGGTCGTCGGCGGGGTGTTCGTGGTGGCCGGTTCGGTCTACCGGGTCCTGGACGGCATCGGTATCGAGCCCTGGAAACTGGGCTTCGTCCAGCAGGCGTTCAGCGAGTTCGGCGCGAGCGCCCTGTGGCTGACGATCCCGGCGGCGCTGCTCGCCGTCCTCGCGCTCGGCTCGGTCGGCGCCGTCGCCCTGTACGTCGAGAACTGGTGGAACTACTGCCTGGAGTGGACCGACGCGCGCACGCTGCGGGTGCGCCGCGGGCTGTTCACCACCCGCTCGGTCACCATCGAACGGGCCCGGCTGCGCGGGGTGTTGCTGCGCGAACCGCTGCTGCTGCGGGCCGGCGGCGGGGCGCTGGTGCGCGCGGTGGCGGGCGGCCTGGGCAATCGCGAGGAGAACCGCAAGCGCAGCGGCCTGCTGCCCCCGGCGCCCCGTACGGAGGCGCTGCGGGTGGCGGGCGGTGTGCTGCGGGCGCCCTTCCCGGGAAGCGGGGCTCCGGTGGCGCTGGCCGCGCACCCCCGCGTCGCCCTGCGCCGGCGCCGGGTGCGCGGACTGCTGTGGGCGGTGCTGCCCGGCACCGCTGTACTGGCCGGCCTCGGCGCGGCGTTCACCCCCGTGCTGCTGCACTGCGCCTGGATCTACGCGGCGCTGGCCACGGCGCTCGTGCTGTGGCTGGCCCGGGACGCGTACCGCAGTCTGGGGCACGGCATCCAGGGCCCCTATCTGGTGGCCCGCTCGGGCACCTTCAGCCGCGACACCCTCGCCCTCCAGCGCGAGGCCGTCGCCGCCTGGACGTTCTCGACCTCGCCGTTCACCCGCCGGGCCGGCCTGGTCACGCTGACCGCCGCGGTCGCCGCGGGCGAGGACGGCTACCGCATCCCGGACCTCGCGGCCGCCGAGGCCCCGGCCTTCGCCGCGGCGGCGGCCCCGGGAATCCTGGAGGAGTTCCTGCTGCGCCCCGGGGCGCCGGAGTCCCCGGGTCACCTCCCGGAGCAGCGGCTGCCCTAGCGGCGACGGGCACCTCGCCCGGGGCCTCCTGTGCCGCGCCCGCCGCCGGCCCGACGGCCGTGCGCGCCAGGAGGACGGGGCGAGGGACGCCGCCGGTCGCCGCCAGCTGACGGACCGTCGGACAGTCGGTGCGCAACATGAGATACCTCACACCCATGTCGCGTGCACGACCAGCGTGGGCACACCGTCCTACTGGACGAGCCATTGCCCATGACCCGACAGCCGTAAGGGAGCAGCGCGATGAACACCGTCATCGACCAAGCCGTCCAGGTTCGCCTCATCGCCACCACCTTCGGCCCGCATGCGGTACCCGCCGTGCTGCACTATCAGCCCGCCGATCCCCTGGCGGTACGGATGTTCTTCCCGCCGGAGATCTCGCTGGACGGGTCCGCCGTGGACTGGGCGTTCGCCCGGGAACTGCTCGACGAGGGGCTGCGGGTGCCGGCCGGGCGGGGCGATGTACGGGTACGGCCGTCCGGCCCGGACCGCACGGTGATGGAGTTCCACGCGGAGGAAGGCGTGGCCATGGTCCAGTTGCGGACCGCGGACGTCCGGCAGTTCCTCGCCCGCTCCTACGAAGCCGTCCCCGCGGGCGGCGAGTCGGCGCACCTCGGCATGGACCACGGCCTCGCGGAGCTGTTCGGCGCGGCGTAGGGCGGGGCACAGGGCCGGCGGGCCGATGACGCACCCGGGCCGGGGGAGGAGGCCGTCGCACCGGGAGACCGGGAGGCGACGGCACAGCCCGGGGCCTGTCCGGCAGGTCGGTGGCGGACAGGCCCCGGGCTGTCCGGCGAGACGGCCGCCGCCCGGCTTCCCGGGACGGCCGCCAGGGGTCTCGCCTCAGCGCTTGGGGAACCCGAACCCGTAGCCCTGCTGCTGCATCCACGGCAGCAGCCGGTCCAGCGACTCGACGGTCCGGCCGCGGTCGCCGCCGCCGTCGTGGAACAGCACCGTGGGCCCGTTGGAGAGTTCACCGCGCACCGTCGCCTCGATCCCGTCGACGGTGCCGCCCTCGAAGTCCTTGCTGTCGACGTTCCAGCCCAGCGGCCGCATACCGTGCTGGGCGGCCAGCTTGCGGCTGTAGGGCGTGAAGGCGCCGCCGGGGGCGCGGTAGTACTCGACGCGTGCGCCGCCCGCGGCGTCCTCGATCATCTTCTGCGCGTCGAGTATCTGCTGCGACTGGTAGCTCTCCGGCTGGTGATCCATACCGGTGTTGTGGCTGACGGTGTGGTCGCAGAGCTTGTGTCCGGCGGCCACCACCTGCTGGACCAGGTCCGGGTGCGCCTTGGCCTGCGGCCCGATCATGCAGAAGACGGCCTTGACGTTGTACTTCTTCAGCACGGCGAGCACCTTCGGGGTCCAGGCCGGGTCCGGGCCGTCGTCGATGGTGATGTTCAGGCTGCGGCCGGGGCGGTCCGAGGCGTGCACGATGGAGGGGTCGACCGGGGCGAGCGGGGCGGCCCGCTGGGCCTTGGCGTCGTCGGCACTCTCCGCCTCGGCCTGGGAAGTGGTTCCGAAATTGCCGAAGGCGAGCGTCCCCGCGACCGCGAGTGAAACCACCGCCGCCGCGGCCACCCCGATGATGCCGCTCTCTCTGGCGAAGCGCCGTGCCATGCCGACCCCGTCCCTACCGTGCTCGTGTGCGTACCGAAGGGCGGTGGCCGAGTTGCGCGCACCGCCTTGCACCACGTGAGATGCACCGGAGTGGGGGCAGGCTGCTCCTGTTACGGATCCATCATGAAACTTATTGATACTGGACCCATGCCACGTGTACTTCTGATCGAGGACGACGCCGCCGTACGGGACGGAGTGTCCCTGGCCCTGCGGCGGCGCGGCCATGAAGTGGCGGCCGCGGCAAGCGGGGAGGAGGGGTTGGAGGTCCTGCCGGGCTTCCGCCCCGACATCGTGCTGCTGGACCTGATGCTCCCCGGCAAGGACGGCTTCGAGGTCTGCCGGCTCATCCGCGCCGAGCGGCAGCTGCCGATCATCATGCTCACCGCCCGCGGCGACGATCTCGATGTGGTGCTCGGCCTGGAGGCCGGCGCCGACGACTACATCGTCAAACCGGCCCGTGGTGAGGTCCTCGAAGCGCGGATGCGCGCGGTGCTGCGCCGTACCGCGCTGCCCGCCGACGGCACCCCGGCCGCCGCCGAGCCGGGCCCCGCCCCGGTGGAGACCTACGGCGAACTGGCCATAGACCGCGCCGGCCTGGTCGTCGGCAAGGGCGGCCAGGATCTGGCGCTGGCCCCCTCGGAGATGAAGCTGCTGCTGTTCCTGTCCGCCACCCCGGGGCAGGTCTTCAGCCGCCAGCAGCTGCTGGAGCACGTGTGGGAGCACAGCTACCACGGCGACGCGCGGCTGGTCGACGCCTGCGTCATGCGGCTGCGGACGAAAATAGAGGACATCCCGCGCAGCCCCCGTTACGTCCAGACCGTGCGCGGTTTCGGCTATCGCTTCGGGCCCCTGTGAAGCGCCCCGCCCTCCGGATACCGCTCCTCCCCCGCCTGCGCACGGGGAACCCCCAGTTGCTGCGGGGTCTGCGGGCCAGGCTCGTCGTGGGGTTCCTGGTGGTGGCCGCCCTCAGCGCACTGACCACCGCTCTGCTGACGTACCAGGAGGCCCGTAACGCCATATTGCAGCGCTCCCAGGACATCGCCGTCAACGACCTGAGGGCGCAGGTCAACTCGCTGGCGCCGGAGCTGCCGGTCCCGCCGGCCCAGGCGGATCTGGACTCCCTGCGCGTCCAGCTGGAGCGCTCCGGGAAGTCCCGCGATTGGGACATCTCCGTGCATTACAGCGGCGTGCGGGACAGCGGCGACGGCAGCCTGCGGGGCGACGTCGTGGTCCCGGACGACCTCAAGGCGTCGGTGGAGAAGCGCCATGTGCCGGCCTTCCAGCGCGTGGACCGCGGCGGGGACCCCTGGCTGCTGATCGGGATGCCGGTACGGCAGTCCGACGGCCGGGCCTCCGCACTGACCGTCTACGCCCAACTCCCGCTGAGCGCCGAGGAGTCCAATGTCGAGGCGCTGGTGAGCGCCGCCCAGCGGGGCGCGCTGCCGGTACTGGTGCTGACCGTGGTCCTGGCGCTGCTCGCCGCGCGCGGGGTACTGCGGCCGGTACGCGGTCTGCGGCAGGCCGCCGGACGGATCGCCGAGGGCAAGCTGGACACCCGGCTGGAGGTCAAGGGCGCCGACGAGATCGCGGACCTGTCCCGGACGTTCAACGACATGGCGGCCCGGCTGGAGGAGAGCATGGCCGAGCTGCGCCGCCTGGAGTCCAACTCCCGGCGGTTCGCGGCCGATGTCTCGCACGAGCTGCGCACGCCGCTGGCGGCGATGACCGCGGTCACCGACGTCCTCGACGAGGACGCCGATTCCCTCGACCCCGACACCGCCTCCGCGGTCCGGCTGATCAGCCAGGAGACCGGGAAGCTGGCACGGATGGTGGAGGACCTGATGGAGGTGTCGCGATTTGACGCGGGGGCCGCGGCGCTCCATCTGGACGAGGTGGACGTCGGCGAGACCATCCGCAAGACCCTGCAGGCCAGGGCCTGGCAGAAGCGGGTGACGGCACAGCTGCCGGCGGACGTACGGGCCGGACTCGACCCGCGGCGTCTGGACGTCGTGGTCGCGAACCTGGTCGGCAACGCCCTGCACCACGGCGGCGAGCCGGTCCGGGTGCGGCTGCACGCCCCGGAGCCGGGCGCCGACCGGCTGCTGATCGAGATCTCCGACAGCGGCCCCGGCATCGACCCCGAGGTCCTGCCGCACGTCTTCGAGCGCTTCTACAAGGCGGACTCCGCCCGCGCCCGCTCGGAGGGCAGCGGCCTGGGGCTGGCCATCGCGATGGAGAACGTACGGCTGCACGGCGGCTCCATGCGCGCCGCCAACTCCCCCGAGGGCGGCGCGGTGTTCACGGTGGATCTGCCGCTGCGCCACGAGGAGGCGGGGGAGCCGGCGTCCGAGGGGAGCGCGGACCCACCGGACGACGAGGCATCGACGGCCGGTGGACCGGCCGCGGACGACGAACGGGACGGCGTACGCTCCCGAGCCGGGAAAGAGACCCACGCATGAGCACCACGAACGCCCCGGGCGCCGCGAACGCCACGGACACCCCGGACGCCGCGCGGGCGACGCGGGCCCGCCGGCGAGTGGTGACCGGCGTGCTCACCGCCGTGGTGGGCGGGGTGCTCACCGGCGCGCTGGGCGGCGCACTGACCGGCTGCGGTATCGCGCCCACCGATGTCATCGACGCCGGTGAGCCCGCGACCGGAGTACGGTCGCCGGGCCAGCGCACGGCCGATGTCCAGCTGTTCTTCTACGGGCCCTCGGGACTGCGCTCCGCCACCCGGCGGGCGAAGGCGCCGGTCGACCCGGAGGAGGCCATCGAGCTGTTGATGAAGGGACCGAACCACGCGGAGCGGATGCGCGGCCTGTCCAGTGTGCTGCCGAAGTTCCCCGGCCCGCTGACCGCGGTCACCCATCCGGGCAATGTCGTGATCACCCTGCCGATGAACGTCAAACTGCTGGACTCCGGCTCGCTCAACCAGCTGGTGTGCACCGCGGCCAACGCCCGGGTGCCCGGGGGCCGGCCGCCGGGGGAGGTCACCGTGACACTCGTGGGCGACGCCGTCCGGATCGGCCCCATGGTGTGCGGCGGCAACAACGCCTTCCCGGTCGTCGAGCCCAGCCCGACGGGGACCTCATCGGGCCGGGCCACCCCCGTCCCGACGCCGGGACAGCCGGGCCCGACCGACGTGGGCCCGGCGGAACCGGACCCCACGGACTGACCGGGACGCCCACGCCCCCGGTGCCGGAGTTACCGTGAAGACGGGCGGCCCTCCCCCGGCACCGCGCCGGGAGCAGGACCACCGGCCGGCCCCCGGATCCTCGGGAGAATCACGCGATGACCGAGCGCAAACCCCCCGGTGTCAGCTTCGAGACCTGGGTCGACAGACAGATCCGCGAGGCGACGGAGCGCGGCGAGTTCGCCGGTCTCTCCGGGGCCGGCAAGCCCCTCCCCCACGCCGACCAGCCGTATGACGAGATGTGGTGGATCAAGGAGAAGCTGGGCCGGGAGCACCTCTCCTGGCTGCCGCCCGGCCTCGCCCTGCGCAAGGAGGCCGAGGACGCTCTGGAGGCGGCCGCCGAGGCCCCCACGGAGGCCGCGCTGCGCCGCATCCTGACCGCGGTCAACGACCGGATCCACGCGGCGCTCCGCACGCCGCTCGAAGGCCCGCCACTGCGCCTCGCGCCGATCGACATCGACGAAGAGGCCCGCACGTGGCGGGAGCGGCACGGGAGTTGAGCGGGCGGGGCGGCCGGGAGAACCGGCGGTTCACCGCGTCCGCCGCCGCGCCGCACCTCACCCCCCCGACGGTCCCCGTCCGCACCCGCAGGAAGCGCGGCCGGTAGAGCTCCACATCACCGTTGAGCCGGGCGTCGGGCGGGACGCCGGGCGGGCCGAGCCAATTGATGTCGTAGCTGAGCAGAAACTCCCCGTTCGCGGTGAATCCGGGGTGTACCTGGGGGTTGTAGGCGGCGACGTACCGCGGGTCGGCGGCCGGTGGGCGGGGCGGGGTGAGACGGCGGTCCGGCCCGTGCCAGGGGCCGCGGGGCGAGCAGGACCAGTAGGTGGTGATCGACCGCATTCCGGCCGCTCCACCGCCCCCGGTGTCCATGGTGAACAGCAGCCAGGCCGGACCGTCGCGCACGACGGTGAAGGCGCTGCCGACGCCCCGCCGGCCGCCGGCGCGCAGCACGGGCGCGGCCCGCCCGGCCCGCTGCTGCCAGCGGGCGCCGTCCCAGAACCGCCAGCTGCCGCGGTCCGCGAGCCGTCCGTGGGGGACCCGTGCGAGAGAGGCGCTGGAGGCGGGCGACGAGGCGGGGTCGTCGGCGCCGAAGACATAGGTCCGGCCGCCGTCGCGGACCGCCGCCGCTCCGTTGAGGACGCGCCGGTCCGGGTCGGCGGAGGTGCGGCCGACGGTTGGGGCGATGCTCTCCAGGCGCAGGCCGGGCAGCGACAGCGTGGCCACCTCGGTGCCGCGCGGCACGCCGAAGATCCACGGCCCAGTGCCGGGGACACGGTTCCACAGCAGCACCCGGACGACCTTCTCGGCCGCGCCGGGCGTACGGGGCTCCACGCTCGCGCCGACGGGCCAGCGCCGGCCGCCGCCGGGCGGGTCGGGGAAGAACGGGCCGGGGGCGGTCGCGGTGCCGCCGGTCAGGGTGCGCGCCGGCCGGCCCGAACGGGCAGTCACCACGACGGAGTTGTGCCGCAGGAGCGGGGTGCCGCCGGTGTCCGCGGTCCGCCAACGGTGCCGCTCGCCGCGCGGGTTGGGCGGTGGCTGGATCCGGTCGAGGAAGGTGTCGGAGAAGAGCCAGAGCGTGCGGCCGCCGGGGAGGCGCACGGAGTGGGTGCCGTCACCGCCGGTCCAGTCGTCCACCCGGGAGTTGTCGTCGCCGTAACGGGCGAATTCCGCGGTATGCCGGGAATCGGCGGACCAGGAGGCGATCCGCCGCCCGCGGCAGTCCGCGGCGCGGCCGGGCGGGGGCGCCCACGGAAGCGCCACCGGCAGGGCGGCGGAGGCGAGCAACGCGACGGCGACGGCCGCGGTGCGGATCATCGGCGGCTGGGGCATCGCACTCCTCCGAGGATCCCCCCTGTCCCTTCAAGCGCTCGGGGGAGGGCGCCGCGTCCACGGTACGGACCCCCGGACTCCGCGCGGCAGGCGCGGCGCGCAGGGAAAAAGACGACTCCGTGCCCTCCGGCCGAACCGCCCCACCTGTCCCTTCCGGCGCATAAATATGAAGATCCATGAGAGGTCAACGAGGGCAACGTCACAGCTGGAGCCCCTGCTCCAGCTAACGGTCGTTCGCCTAGCCTGCTGCCATGACCGCCGAGTCCCCCGAACTCCCCCTGGCCGCCGCCTTCCCCGATGCCGATCGAGAGCAGTGGCAGCGCCTCGTCGAAGGTGTGCTGCGCAAATCGGGCGTCACAGAGGCGACGGGCACCGCCGCCGAGGATGCGCTCGCCACCGACCTGCAGGACGGCATCCGCGTCCGCCCGCTCTACACCGCCGAGGACGGTACGGCCGCCCTGGGCCATCCGGGCTTCCCACCGTTCGTACGGGCCGGGCGGCCCGAGGGCACGACCGTCGCCGGGTGGGACGTACGCCAGCGCCATGTCCACACCGACCCCGTGCGCGCCAATGAAGCGGTGCTGGCCGACCTGGAGAACGGCGTCACCTCGGTCTGGCTGGCCGTCGGCGACGGCGGGCTGCCCGTGGACGGCATGGCGCGCGCGCTCGACGGTGTCTACCTGGACCTGGCCGCGGTGGTCCTGGACGCCGGCGCCGATTTCGCACCGGCCGCCGAGGAGTTGCTGCGGCTGTACACCGCGTCCGGCGCGGCGCTGGGCGAGGCCGTCGGCTGCCTGGGCGCCGACCCGCTCGGTCTGCTGGCCCGGACGGGTGACGACGCCAAGCTGCGCCTGCAAGGGGAGTCGGCCGCCCGGATCGCCGCGCGCTGCGCCGCGGAGGCGCCCGGCGTGCGCGCGCTGGCCGTGGACGCGCTGCCGTACCACGAGGCGGGCGGCTCGGCCGCCGAGGAACTGGGCGCCTCGCTGGCGACCGGTGTCGCCTACCTGCGGCAGCTGACGGAGTCCGGCCTGGGCATCGACGACGCCTGCCGGCAGCTGGAGTTCCGCTACGCCGCGACCGCGGACCAGTTCCTGACGATCGCCAAGCTGCGCGCCGCCCGGCGGCTGTGGGCCCGGGTCGCCGAGGTCTGCGGGGCCTCCCCCGCCGCCTCCGCGCAGCGCCAGCACGCCGTCACCTCCACGGTGATGATGACCCGTCGGGACCCGTGGGTGAACATGCTGCGCACCACCGTCGCCGGGCTCTCCGCCGGCGTGGGCGGCGCGGATGCGGTGACGGTGCTGCCGTTCGACGAGGCGCTCGGCGTGCCCGATGCGTTCGCCCGCCGGATCGCCCGGAACACCCAGTCCGTGCTGCTGGAGGAGTCGCACCTGTCCAAGGTGATCGACCCGGCGGGCGGCTCCTGGTACGTGGAGAGCCTCACCGCCGAGCTGGCCCGTGCGGCCTGGGCGTTCTTCCAGGAGATCGAGGGCGCGGGCGGCCAGGCCGCGGCGCTGCGCTCCGGACTGATCGCCGGCCGGCTGGCCCGTACCTGGGAGCGCCGCGCCGGCGACCTCGCCCGCCGGCGCGAACCGATCACCGGGGTCAGCGAGTTCCCGCACCTCGCCGAGGCCCCAGTGACCCGCGAGCCGGCACCCGATCCGATCGGCGGAGGGCTGCCGCGGGTGCGCAGGGACGACGCCTACGAGCGGCTGCGGTCGCGCTCCGACGCCCACCGGGCGGCGAGCGGCGCCCGCCCCAAGGTCTTCCTGGCCGCGCTGGGCCCGGTCGCGGCACACACCGCGCGGGTGACGTTCGCGGCCAATCTGTTCCAGGCCGGCGGCATCGAGACGGTGCAGGAGCCCGGGCCGGTGGATGCCGAGTCGGTGGCCGAGGCGTTCGCCCGCAGCGGCGCGCGGATCGCCTGTCTGTGTTCGAGCGACGCGGTGTACGGCGAGCAGGCGGCGGCCGTGGCGGCCGCGCTGAAGTCGGCGGGTGCGCTGCGGGTGCACCTGGCGGGCAAGCCGGGCGAGCACCGGGAGGAATTCACGGCGGCCGGGGTGGACTCCTTCGTCTTCGCGGGCTGCGACGCGGTCGAGGTGCTGTCCTCGGCCCTGGATGTCATGGAGGTGGCGTGATGAACGACACGACACAGCAGACGGGCGCCATCCCGGACTTCAGCACGGTCGAGCTGGGGAAGCCGGACACGGCGGATGCCGCGGGCGACACCGGCGAGTGGGCCGCGGCGGTGGCGCAGTCCACCGGCAAGGCCGTGGCGGACCTGACCTGGGAGACGCCGGAGGGCATCGACGTCAAGCCGCTGTACACCGAGGCGGACCTCGACGGCCTGGACTTCCTGGGGACCTACCCGGGCATCACGCCGTATCTGCGCGGCCCGTACCCGACGATGTACGTCAACCAGCCCTGGACGATCCGGCAGTACGCCGGCTTCTCCACCGCCGAGGAGTCCAACGCCTTCTACCGCCGCAACCTCGCGGCCGGCCAGAAGGGCCTGTCGGTCGCCTTCGACCTGCCCACCCACCGCGGCTACGACAGCGACCACCCGCGGGTGACCGGCGACGTCGGCATGGCGGGCGTCGCGATCGATTCGATCTACGACATGCGGCAGCTCTTCGAGGGCATCCCGCTGGACAAGATGACGGTGTCGATGACGATGAACGGCGCGGTGCTGCCCGTTCTCGCCCTCTACATCGTGGCCGCCGAGGAGCAGGGCGTACCGCCCGAGAAGCTGGCCGGGACCATCCAGAACGACATCCTCAAGGAGTTCATGGTCCGCAACACCTACATCTACCCGCCGCAGCCCTCGATGCGGATCATCTCCGACATCTTCGCGTACACCTCGCAGAAGATGCCGCGCTACAACTCCATCTCCATCTCCGGCTATCACATCCAGGAGGCGGGGGCGACGGCCGACCTGGAGCTGGCGTACACCCTCGCCGACGGGGTGGAGTACCTGCGCGCGGGCATGGCGGCGGGCATGGACGTGGACGCCTTCGCGCCGCGGCTGTCGTTCTTCTGGGCGATCGGCATGAACTTCTTCATGGAGATCGCCAAGCTGCGGGCGGCCCGGCTGCTGTGGGCGCGCCTGGTGCAGCGCTTCGAGCCGAAGAACCCCAAGTCCCTCTCCCTGCGCACCCATTCGCAGACCTCGGGCTGGTCGCTGACCGCGCAGGACGTGTTCAACAACGTCACCCGCACCTGTGTGGAGGCGATGGCGGCGACGCAGGGCCACACCCAGTCCCTGCACACCAACGCCCTGGACGAGGCGCTGGCCCTGCCCACCGACTTCTCCGCCCGTATCGCCCGCAACACCCAGCTGTTCCTGCAGCAGGAGTCGGGCACCTGCCGGGTCATCGACCCGTGGGGCGGCAGCGCCTACGTCGAGAAGCTCACCCACGATCTGGCGCGGCGGGCCTGGCAGCACATCGAGGAGGTCGAGGCGGCCGGCGGGATGGCGAAGGCCATCGACGCGGGCATCCCCAAGCTGCGCGTCGAGGAGGCCGCGGCCCGTACCCAGGCCCGGATCGACTCGGGGCGGCAGGCGCTGATCGGCGTCAACAAGTACCGGGTGGAGACCGACGAGGAGATCGAGGTCCTCAAGGTCGACAACTCCTCGGTGCGCGCCCAGCAGATCGAGAAGCTGAAGCGGCTGCGCGCCGAGCGCGACGAGGACGCCTGCCAGGCGGCGCTGCGGGCACTGACCGCGGCGGCCGAGTCCGGCCCCGGCGAGGGGCTGGAGGGCAATCTGCTGGCGCTGGCGGTGGACGCGGCCCGCGCGATGGCGACGGTCGGCGAGATCTCGGACGCCCTGGAGTCGGTCTACGGGCGGCACTCCGGCCAGATCCGTACGATCTCCGGTGTGTACCGAGACGAAGCGGGCCCCTCCTCCGGTGTCGAGCGCACCCGGGACCTGGTGGCCGAGTTCGAGCGCGCCGAGGGGCGCCGGCCGCGCATCCTGGTGGCCAAGATGGGCCAGGACGGCCATGACCGCGGCCAGAAGGTGATCGCCACGGCCTTCGCCGACCTGGGCTTCGACGTCGACGTCGGCCCGCTGTTCCAGACCCCGGCCGAGGTCGCCCGCCAGGCCGTGGAGGCGGACGTCCACATCGTCGGGGTGTCCTCGCTGGCGGCCGGCCACCTGACCCTGGTGCCCGCGCTGAAGGAGGCGCTCGCCGCCGAGGACCGCGAGGACATCACGATCGTGGTGGGCGGGGTGATCCCGCCGCAGGACGTGCAGCCACTGCGCGACATGGGCGCCGCCGCGGTCTTCCTGCCCGGCACGGTCATCCCGGAGGCCGCGCACGACCTGGTGCGGGACCTGGCGTCGGTCCTCGGCCACGAGCTCTGATCGGGGGGTCATGCCTGCGACGATCGATGTCGAACGGTACGCCGAGGGGGTCCGCGCGGGCTCCCGGGCCTGGATCGCCCGCGCGGTCACCCTGGTGGAGTCCACCCGGCCCGACCACCGGGCGGCGGCCCAGCGGCTGCTGGTCGAGCTGCTGCCGCACTCCGGCGCGGCCCGCAGAGTGGGCATCAGCGGGGTGCCGGGTGTCGGCAAGTCGACCTTCATCGACGCGCTCGGCTCGCTGCTGACCGGCGCCGGGCACCGGGTGGCGGTGCTCGCCGTCGACCCGTCCTCCAGCCGTACCGGCGGCTCCATCCTGGGCGACAAGACCCGGATGGAGCGGCTGGCGACGGACCCGGCGGCGTTCGTCCGCCCCTCCCCCACCTCCGGCACGCTGGGCGGGGTGGCGCGGGCCACCCGGGAGTCCATCGTGGTGATGGAGGCCGCGGGCTACGACGTCGTCCTGGTGGAGACGGTCGGCGTCGGCCAGTCCGAGACCACCGTGGCGGGCATGGTCGACACCTTTCTGCTGCTGACCCTGGCGCGCACCGGCGACCAGCTCCAGGGCATCAAGAAGGGTGTGCTGGAGCTGGCGGACCTGGTCTCCGTCAACAAGGCCGACGGCCCGCACGAGCGGGACGCCCGTTCGGCGGCCCGTGAACTGTCCGGTGCGCTGCGCCTGTTGCA
>Ga0207426_1001295_pt1 | contig 21607 bp, 16 predicted proteins | sample AraplaMF_Cvi_mMS_FD_184265 | JGI IMG/M metagenome (GOLD analysis project Ga0207426, IMG submission 184265) | Arabidopsis root microbial communities from the University of North Carolina, USA - plate scrape MF_Cvi_mMS (SPAdes) (version 2) | ecosystem: Host-associated > Plants > Roots > Endosphere... | reverse complement strand
AACCATACCATGTGGCGAACCGTAATATTTATATAGAGTTCCTTTAAGAAATCATTTAGCATGATTTCAATGGCTTACGATCTCGCAAAAATCAGCATGACAGCCCTGATGCAGCCGGCTTTCGACGCCGGCATCGCGTTTGCGCGTCTGGACGAGCGCATCGCCCGCTCGCCGGTCGGCGCGGGCTGGATCGAACGATCCCAGTTTGCCGACGCGTGCGCTTCTTTATGGATCGACGGCGAACTCGTCCACCTCGAGGACCTCGTGCTGCATGACGCCACGCGGGATATTCGCACACCGACTCATGAGCTGACCATCGCCCGCGACGTTTTAAAAACTCGACGGCGCATCTCAGGCCAACTACCCGACTGGGCGCTGTCGGCCGAGGGCGTTCGGACGCTGCGAAAAACCGCGGAGATCACGTCGGCCGATGCGGATGATGCGCAGACGACTGGTACATTCCCGCGCGCGGTCGCAAGCGATCCGGAAGACGAGGGGGAAGACGCCGACGACGTCGAAAATCTCCGCGGCGTCGACTATGCCGCCATCGATGCGATCCTCGCGCGCTCTGACGCCGCGATCGAACGAGCCAAAAAGCCCGGCTGGGCGGCCGAAAAAGATCCGATGATCTATGATTTCGACTGGGACGAGGATGCCCGGCTGGAGGAATGGCGCGGCGTGCTGCGGCAGGCCCAAGGACAGCCCGCGGTGCTGCAGGCCATCGTTGCCCTCGATGCCTGGAACGAACTGTCCGTCCTTCAGCACGCGCCCTGGCTCGGCCGCTTGCTGGCCGCGTCGATCCTGCGCCAGGCGGGCATCACGTCAGGTGCCCATCTCGCGGCCATCAACCTTGGCCTCAAAACCATTCCAGTCGATCGGCGCCGGCATCACGATCGCGAGACCCGGCTGCTGGCCATCGCCCAGGGAGTTTTGGCGGCCGCCGAGATCGGAATGAAAGAGCATGACCGGCTGACTCTGGCCAAGACGATGATGGACCGAAAGCTGGAGGGGCGGCGGACATCGTCAAAACTGCCGGAACTGGTCGAGCTCGTCATGGCAAAACCGCTGGTGTCGGCGGGGATGGTGGCGAAGACGCTGGAGGTCACTCCGCAGGCGGCGCGGCGGATTGTTTTGGAGCTGGGACTTAGGGAGATGACGGGCAGGGGGAGGTTTCGGGCATGGGGTCTCGTATAACCAGAATAAGGTGCGCAACTCTCCTCGGTTTGGGCAACATTGTAGGGGATTTTGATAGGCGTGAAAACGCTGATCCCTCCCGCAGGGCGTAGCTTTTCCAGGCGTGAAAATAACGTCTCGCGACGTTAAACAAACAACTTGGCGATGGCTTTCAGATCTATCTTTCCGTATTCATCAAAATATCCCAGACGGATAAGCCTGATTGAATTCTGATGAACAATAGGGTCTGGCGAAACGTGCCATAGAAATGTGATTGAGGTCTGAAGCATGACAAGAAAAGCGGTCGATACGCTCATTCTCGACCTCGACAACACGATATTCGATTGGTTTGCCGTGTGGTTCGCATCATTTGAACCTGTCTATAATGAGCTAATCCGCGTCACCGGCCGCCCCGCCGTGGAAATTGAGGAGGATATTCGGCGAGTACATCAGACTCGCCGGACATCAGAATATTCATTCCTCATTGAAGAAATTGACGCATTGGCGGATTTGCGTGCGACAACGGATATCCGCGACACCTTCCATGACGCTCTCGAGCTTTCCCGGCAGGGCAGAGACCAAAACCTCAGTCTTTATCCAAGCGTGTTTCGCTGCTTGTGGGAGTTGAAGAAGAAGGGCACAAAGATCATCGCTTACACGGAGTCCATGGGCTTTTACAGCGCGTACAGACTGAAACGCTTCGGATTGGATGGCGTAATCGACGTGCTCTTCAGCCCGCAGGATCACGAGTTGCCCGCCGGGGTGTCGGTTGAAAATCTCCGACGGCTGCCAGATGAATTTTACGAGCTGCAAGTAACTGAGATGCGGCATACGCCGCCCGGGGAATTAAAGCCTAATCCGCGCGTACTGCTCGACATTCTCAAGACGGTCGGCGCACGTGCCGACCGCTGTGCCTATGTGGGCGATAGTCTCTTCAAGGATGTTGCCATGGCGCGCGACGTCGGTGTGTTCGACATCCATGCCAAATATGGGGAGAGCCAAAGGCGGCCCGAATATTCGCTTTTGCAGCGCGTTTCGCACTGGACGGACCAAGACGTACAACGCGAACGTGCGATAATAGCGAAGGGCCACGATTTTGAACCAAGTGCGGTGCTGAAGGATTCATTTGCCGAGATTTTCATGTACTGCGACTTCGAAGCGTTCACCACTCCCAAGGTAGAGAAGGATTCCGAGCTAGAAGTCAAAAACGCGCTGGAAATTTGGAAAAAGACCGTGGATGTCCAGCAGCATTTCAATGATTTGGAAATGCGCATCCGGAATTTCGCAATCACGGTCGTGGGCGCTTTGATCGCGGCTGTTGGCTACACTTATCAGCAAGGCCTCGAGTCCCGCATCCTGGGCTATGAGTTCGCGGCAGGCCTCGGATTCATTGTGGCGGCACTGTTCGCTTGGTTTGCCTTCTTCGTAATGGACTACTATTGGTATCACGTGTTTCTTCGAGGGGCAGTCAAGCACGCCTCCAAAATCGAGAGGACTTTCAAAGAAAGGATCCCGGGCATTGACCTGGGAAATACGATTTCTGAAGAGAGCCGGGCGGTTAAAATCTTTGGCATCTTCCCGACGAACTCCGAAAAACGGCTCAAAATGTTTTACTGTTTGGGCTTCGTGATGATCGGCGTCGTTTTTCTCACCCTGCTACTCGCGACATCGAACAAGTCGGCCTTATCCACCACCGGCACTACACCTTCGCAGATGGCTGTCCCTAGCGCGAAAACGGAATCGAAGTAAAATCTAGCTTTGGTCAACCCGCCGGGGCGCTAAGTGTCGAGTCTCAGTTTATGAGCCGCGCTGTGGTCGAAACAATGGATGTCGGAGTTGCATTAGCACTCCCGAAGGTGGTCTCTGTTCCGTAAGGGCAACAAAGCGCTCCACAAGTTCGAGTTGCATAGGTTGTTGCCGCAAACGCCTTGGGTATTGTCAAGGCCCAGCGGAGGGTTCCCGCCATGAGACGGCAATGGGCTGGTGTCGATGAGCGTTACAGCCTGTGCACGGAAACGGACAACGGATCCCAAACTCAGATATTTGCGACTGGAGCATCATACCAATGGTTGGAGCGATAACAGCCACTAGCTTGGGGCTCTGACAGGTATGCAAGCCGATGAGCCGCACCAAGGAAAAACGTCGAATGCCGCCTCAACGCTTTGAACGCGGTCCTGACTTCTTTTGGCGATTCCTTGTCAATTAGATGATCTGCGCAAATCTGGGTAACGACGGAAAATACGTCCATCTGAGCTGACGGCGTACGGACGTTTGCGAGAATTGTTCCCATCGCATTCTCGCCGGCTGCTCGCAGCTTGAATAGATCGTTTACAGGTCCCGCAAATTCGACCATCGGTTTCACTTGCATATGAAACACTGGATGCCCCGGCCTTGCTTCGTCCATATCATAGTGCGCTCCATAGACATGCTGCAGGGCACCGATTCTCGAGCGAAAATAGGCGATCTCGGTACCAAAATCTTTTGTCCGTAAGTTTGTGAAGTCTGGTCCTTCGAAGCTCAGCCAACCTTCGATCGTGATGTAAAGATTGGGGGTGCGCGCCCTTGCGTTCTCTGGTACGTTGAACACGATTGGTCCAACGTCGAATTTAACGGATCCAGGCGACGCGGCCTCAACCGGACGAAACGGGCTTTGGCGTGACGGGCGTAGATCTATATGTCCGCTCATTCGCCGCATTTCATGAATGATATCATTCCAGGCTTTGTCCAGGCGTCTTTGGACGGAGATCGCGTCGCGATTCATCTGTATCTTTCTTCCTTACATGCCTAGAATAGGAGCCCACTCATCATAGAATTCTCGCTCAACGCGGCTTAGCTGCGCCCCTTGCGGGATCCAGCTGCTTGCTGCGACCGAACAGTCTTCGCGCTCACATACCGGACGCGAGGTAAAAGGACACCAATATCCGCCCTTGAGGCCGTCGCACCGATTGCACAGATGTGGCTGCAGTTCGCGACCAATTTTTCCCGAGACCACGTGTCTGTTAAAGTCGCCGAAGCCGTCGAAAGTCTGGTTGCCAGTGTTCTTGCCAAGTTCATCCAGAATATTGTCGACGTCATCGCGCCAGTAAAGCGGCCCCAGCGCTGAGAAAGGTCCGCGGTACCTGGCCGTACCGAACACCTCTTCGATCGCCCCCGCCTCAGCAGGAACCGTCGCGATATAGGCTGCGATTCCATTCAGTGAGAGGATCGGTCCGGGATATTTAAGAATCGCGTTGAGCAAGACATGTCCCAACACATAAGAGAGGATCTGAATTTTTTCGTCATCGTCGGGTTCGGCAGGACCTGCAAATTCCCTCAGTTTTTGGAGGAGAAACGAATTGGCTGCGCCCAACCTGGACATATAAGCGGCAAACTGGCTCTCCAAATAGGGTCGCTCAAGAACTTCCGCTAAAACTCCGGCAAGACTTGCTCCTTCCGTCAGGAGAGGACGGTTCCTCCCGATGAGAGCACGAATATCCCGAAATCCCCGAAAGGCGTTTGCAATATAAGCCGCTGCTGTATGATCCGTAGGGATCCGCATTTCAAAAAGATTAGGCTCCTTTGGAAGAGCAGTAAGGTTTCCTCGAGAGAAGTCTCCGACGGGGACAAAGACTTTTTGGCACCAGGATACAATGGTGAGACCAAACAAACCCTTTACGGTTGTCGTCAAATCGTAATCCGTCACGACCAGCACAGTATCAGCGCCAATCCGGTCGTTGAGCGCTGCCGACATGTCGCCGTCACCTTCGGTCGGCTGCCATTCAACGATCTTCGCTTCGTCATTTAACGTCTCCGAAAGACGAAGAGACAAGCCCTTAAGGGTCTCCGCATTGTCGTCGACTAGAAGAATAGACCCAGTCATCTTACCCCCTGTTGTTCACGCTGCCGGTAACGGCAGTCTCACCCGTGCGCAGGTAGAAAAACCTGGAGGCGGGGAAACAAAATCGACTTTACCTCCGAATGCCTCGGCACCCCTTTTTACCAGTGCGAGACCTAGCCCCATGCCCGATCCCAAGGGATCTCCACGCGATTGCGTCGTGGTAAAGAGGGGATCGAAGACCCTTTCTTGCAGGACAGTTGGTATACCGACACCGTTGTCGGAGACCTCCAGCGTGTGCCACCGTCCTTCATTCCATGCTCTGAATGCGATCGTGCCCTTCTCTTCGCCCTGCTTGGCCGTGACTGCTTTCAACGCGTTCGTGTACAGGTTTAGGGCGATTCCATTATACAATGAAACCGGAACGAGTGGAGCTAGCAAGTCAGCATCGGCTGAAATCTCCACCGTAATGTTTCGCTCGTCGGCATATTTTCCAAACACACGCTTAACTTGTTGCAAGCGAGGTCGCGCCGGATAAGGTTTCTGCGGGCTCGCGACGCGTGCGCCTTGGACATAGCCAGAAGAATAGGTCACGAACTCGCGGAGCTGTCTTATGTGCTCGGCGAAACTTGAAACTACGTTCGCGAACTGCGGCGCCGACTTTGCAAGTTCTTGCAACTCTCGATGTGTCTGTTCAAGTTCCTGAAGCGCAACCCCGAATTCATGGGTCATGAAACCGGCGACGACGCCCAGCAGGCTCATCACCTCGAGCTGTTGCTCTCGCTCCTTTGTTACTTCCTCGTGCCGCTCCGCGAGAACCTGCGTTTCGGCAATAGCGGCAACAATGCGAACCTTGTCTGTCTGAGCAATATTGGGGTTAGCGCGGATCTCCGTGATTGCCGATTGCGTACGATCTCGGATAAGTGCGATTGTAGCCTCGCGCTGGGCCTGTTCTTCCTCCATTTGGATCTTTCGATCACAAAATGCGAGAGCTTCAACGGCCCCACGTACGATGTCTCTTAGTTGGGTGAAGGCAAGATTGTCTACAAAGCCTTCTCTGTCGGCTGAAGCGACCAGCCCTTCTTCGTCATCGTCGCGATTCAGGTCTTCATTGCGTTTTCCCTCAACCTGCACCAAGCCGACGAGTTGAAGTGATTGCGGAAGTCTCAACATCCAGTTTAGGCTTGGCTGAGCTTTGGTCTGCTGGGACATCGCGAAGTGCTTCTCGGCCAAAGTCGAGCGTGGGTCTCGGCGGTTTCTCGCGTTATCCTGCTGAAGTTGGAGCCAGTCGTCTCCCTCGCTGCCATAAGGTTGCACACGAAAGCTTCGGTCGAAGACAGCAACTCCGTGGTTTCTGACAATCCAGGTCTGAGCGCGTCTGCCATCGACTGGAAGATTAGTGAATGTGCCGGTGCGTCGAGGAAAGAAACGTATGTCGGCGTATAACTTTCCAATTTCATTGGGGTAGGTTTCGATTATATGCAGGTAAGGTTCATTATGACCGCGTCGAAAGACGCGGAGTTCCATTTCGTTTCCAGTGAGGCGCAACCTCGCACGAAGCACGAACGCCGATAGTATTTCCGCAGCGACGTCACCGTCATCGTCGTCATCTCCGGGCTGCCGAAATTTGAGAACGAAGCCAGGATCTGACCCATCCTCGGGTTGCTGGACGTCATCGCCCTCCGTCGCCTCACGAAAAAGAGAACGCAGAGGTGTGAGCATGCCAATCGATCCGGTTCGAACAGCATCAACGTCCAGCCGCTGTGCTTCGGTCCGAAGGCGCGTAATTGTCAGTGTAGTGCCGGTCGCCGTTTCATCGTCGACCAGTTCTAGTCGATAGGGAACGCGAATGCGCCCAAGGTCTTCATGTAAGTCGAAACTCGGCCAGTCGAAGTCCGCGATCAACCTGGTTTTCGAGCCGCGTTCCTCGTCCCAGGCTATGGATTCCAAATGCAGTTGCCTGCCCAAGAACCGGACGGCAAAGCGCCCGATCCCCTTTTCTCCGGTGATGGGGCGCCGGTACTTAGGGGTGACGCTGGAGGCCTCTTTAGAACTCGTCCCAATGCGCATCCAGCCTTCCGTAAAGCGCTTGAGCGTCATTCCCGAGCCGTCGTCTGCCACCGAAATAAGTTGCAGATGTCTGTAATCTATGCGGCACTCGCCCGCGTCTGCATCATACGAGTTCTTAATTAACTCAACGATCGCAACTTCAGGCTGTTTGACGAGTCGCTCGCCTAACTCGCGGAGGATTCTGCTTTCAATTGTGAATGACAGAGTGCCTTCATCGATGATCGTGCTCATGGATTGCGGGCCTCATGGGTTGGTGAAGGCATCATTGAGCAGGGCATTCAGTTGATTAACCTCAATTTTTCTGAGGCCGTTCGAGTGGGCGACGACCCGCTCGCGAATGTCGATGCCCTCCAGGCCGCTGCAAAGTGCACTCGTCTGTTCATTGTTCAGGCCGTACACTCCGGAAACTCCACCGACGGCCCTCGCGGAAATGATGTTCTTCACCGCCTTTGGAAAGCGGCCCTTAAAGCTCTGTGCAATCAGCACCTCCGGGATTGGCGGCATCTTGAATTTCCACCAGATTTCTCGTTCGAGACACGTACTCGTCTGATAGTCGGCTTCAGCCACGCTATCGAGATATCCTTGTAGGGCTGGGCTCGGATCCATGTCCGTCCGGATCAACCAGCATTTCTCTCCGGCATCCCGATACCTGGACTTGAAGACAACCTCAGTAAGCTCTGCCATCTCGTTTGAGAGCTGGCGCAAACTGGTTACGCACGCAACGACGTCACGGCCAATCTCAAGCCCGTTTCGAACGCGCTCACCTTCAGTCAGTGTTAAAACCTTTTGTGTGCCCGGGCTCAGTCCTCTGATCGCACGCGGAGATCGATCCGAAGCTTCCGAGCGGCGAAGATAACGAATGACACCCTGTTTCGAGCCGCTTGGAGAAGGCAACGAAGCGTAGCTCCCTTCAGCCGTCTCCTCGAAAAATTGCCAGCTACCGCTCCGTGAGCTCTTGTCGACGACGGTGATGGAGGAGGTGGTGAGGACGCTGTCGAACACGGTATCGATGAGACGATAGACCCTGACATCCCAGCTATTGGCGATGATGTGCTCTCGCAATGCTCGAGCCGAAGGCCGTGAGACCCATTCGTAAGGAACGATGAGGACGCACAAACCGTCGTCCTTCAAGCTGGCCAAGGATAGAAGGAAAAAATACTGCCAAGCATTCGCCAAACCTGACATCGCGACACCGGTGCGATCCTTCAACAGTTTCGCGACACGAGCACGCCAGCCTGACGGAAGATCTTGATTGCGGACAAACGGCGGGTTGCCGATCGCAACGTCAGCGTCGACGACAGGATGCGAAAACGCGCAAGCGTTTATGAGTTCAGCGCCTTCCGGTAGGTCTGCAGCCACGCATCGACGGTCGTCAATTTCATAGCCTGTGTACGAGGCATACTGTCCCGCCTTCGCGAACCGTCCGTCGCCAGCGCCGAAGTCCACGACCTTTCCGACTGATTGTCGGAGCTCGGCGACATGGGCCCATGCGGCCAGTACCAGATTGTCTGGCGTATCCACCTGACAGCGATCGAGATATAAGGATACTCGCTCCCAGCGGTCCCAGTCTTTTGTGAGATGCTCAACGGGCTGACTGCCTACCCCAGCGGCAACGATATTCATTTAATAATCGCTCGCCCCGCTCATTTATCCGTCCTCATCTTACACGCGAAGGTGTTATATCCACGTAAAGTGAGATTCGCAATAATTCCCTGAGTTTAGAGGAACTTTCCTGCGTTCGATGCCCACCGCTTGGGAACGTGTGAATCAATGGGGAAATGTTCTAATTACGATCAATCGATGACTGTTGCTGAAGTCATGTGCTTTAGTCGCCCGAATTTGGGATGAATGATTTGATTGATCCAACACCGCTAGCCAATGACCCCGCACGAGAAGCAGTTGATCCGATGCGAGGCTATTCTTATCAGATCCTGCGCTCGGTCGAGGCCTGGCTCGGTCTTGGCGACGGCGAGATCTTGGTTCTCGAAGGTGCCGAGGATCTCGATAGGATCGGTCTTGACCACGCTGTTACCGAACAGGTGAAGGATAGCACGGGCACGGGGAGCGTAACACTGCGCAGCGCCAACGCGCTTTCAGCGATCGGTAATTTCTGGTCGCATAAATTGCGAAACCCCAGCGTCACACTCCAATTCCGTTATCTGACAACCTCAGCGGTTGGCCAAGAGCGGGGCAGTGAACTCGCCCTGTCCTTACCTGGTATCGACGCATGGGAAGCAATCAGGCGGGCGCCGACTGCTCCAACATCGCGCGATTATGCCGGTCGCATCCAATCGTACCTGACCACGTGCGAAGTGCTGCCGCAAACGCTTCGTGAGTATCTAGCAGCAGTATCGGTCGAAGGTTTCATCAACGAGTTGGTAAGCCCATTCGAGTGGATAACCGGCCAGCCAAACATTGGCGAGCTGCAGCGGCGAATCGAAGTCCGCCTTGTCGAGCTCGGCGACAAACGCAATATCGGTGCAGCAGATGCCGCCGGAGCACTTGCGCATCTCTATCAGGCAGCCTGGTCGAACGCTACACAGCGCGAGCGGCCGCCGCTTCGCCGCGGCGACCTTCTGGGCATCTTTGACGAGGTGGGCACAACGAACGTGCCAAACGACGTTCTCCTTGGCCTGATCAAGCAAGCCACCGGACGGTCAACAGGCCAAGTTTCGGTGACGCACGGCGACGCTGTTGTGACCCGACCGCCACGCGCGCCGAAGCGGCGATTTAGACGGCCCGAGCTCGAAGCTAAAGTCGCCAACGCCGTTGAACGCGGTGTTGCTCACATTTATGGATCAACTGGTACGGGAAAGACGATCCTTGCGGCAGCCGCGGTCACCGCGTCCAGCAGTGGATGGCTTGATCTGCGTGATCTGCCGCCATCAGCGGCAATTGCCCGATTAGGAGCAGCGGTCGCGCATGTCGACAGCCACAAAGCAAAAATGACGATCGTTATCGACGATTTTGACCCAGGCGATGATCCGAGGAGGTATCTCCCGATCCTACAGCAACTGTCTGCGGCGCTTGCCGCGTATGGGGGCGGATTGCTCGTCACCAGTGCTCACCGTCTACCGCCGCGTCTTGCCAGCGCACTCGGTCTTGAGGAAGAAGCAGCCTTTGCTGCCCCCTTCTTCAACGACACCGAGATCGCGGGGTATTTCATCGCTGGCGGCTGTTCAAACGGTGACGCGGAAAACTGGTCGAAGATCGTCCATGCCTCGACGAGTGGCCATCCACAGCTCGTTGACGCGCGCTTGTCAGCGCTGCAGCAGCAGGATTGGCCAGCGCCAGCAATCACAGAGTGGATCGCCCCAACCGCCGAGATCGTCGATGTGCGCGCCGAGGCACGCCGAATGGTTGCTGCGTTGCCGCAAGACCAGCGTGAGATGCTTTACCGCGCAAGCCTCGTCATGGGCCGAGTATCACGAAAGCGGCTGATCGCCGTTGGGCAGATCAGGCCTGAAATTGCCGAGCCGGGCAATGCGATTGACCGGCTCACCGGGCCATGGCTTGAAGTTACCGACACATCCGATCTGCGTGCTTCGCCGCTTCTGGGCGGGATCGGTGTTGCCACGCTTGGCCATCCTTGGAGTGAAGACATGCATGCCGCGATCGCCTGGGCTTGGCTTGCCGATCCAGCGCTTTCGTCTGGCGATGTCGCCACCATGCTAATGCATGCGGCGCTAAGCAAGCAAATGGGGCCGCTGGTGCAACTTTTGCCTGGTCTGCTCAATGCCGGCCCGGACATTTGGCAGGAAATCGGCGATACCGCCGGAATTTTCGCAATGCTTGGCGTTGACGATGGGTTTGAAACTCCGTTTTCGACTGCCATCGATCTTGCCGTCTTCCGCATCCTGCAACTCCGGATCGCGGTCGCGGGACGAGCGAGCGAGGTCCCCGGCATCATTCGCCGGGCGCTTCAGGAAGCCGATGGCCGTGCCGATGGCGACGTAGCGGTCCACTTTTTCGATTTCCAGTTTCTCTGGCAGCTCATGCAGCTCCGCGTTGTGAGCGACGATATCCGCGCTGCTGTCGATATCGGACTGCGCCTCCGCCGTGCAGCCGAGCGTGTAAAGGTGGGCATTGCTTTGCTTGGTGCGAATCCCGTCATTCCGGATATTTTTTCGGAGCTTGCGCCGGTCTTTGCCATGACTTTGTTGCCTTCGCTGACCGGCAGGGCCGATTTTCGCTCGCTGCTGGATATTGCCGAAGAACTCGATCCGGACGAACGGCGGTTCGTCCTTGGCGGGTCGAACGGTGCTCACGACGCTGCAGCGATGATCCTAGATACCGTTTGGGTCGGCGAAGAGAGGCGCCCCGACCGAGACTGGAATGAGCTCGCAGCCGAATTCGAGCGGGCGCTCGAGCTCGCATTTCGGAGCGATCTCCCCGTCTTTGCCGATAGTGCTGCCGCACGTCTGGTGAGAACGTTCGATCAGGATCTAAAGGACCCCGCCGCGGCATTGCTGGCCGCCGACGCGGCGCTAGGAAAAGTCGGTCGCCAGCCGCGTCTTCTGGCCGCCAAGGCGAAGGTCCTCGGCCGGCGCGGCGAAATGGCACCCGCGCTCGAGATCTACGGCGAGATCCTGCCGGCCTCTGCCGTGTCGGCATCCTATCGCGCTGAAATCCTGCGTGACGGTGCTGCTGCGGCCGCACAGAACAAAGACTGGCCCCTCGCGGCCGCTCGCTTCGCAGAAGCTTTTGCTCTTTTGGACGACGAGGATCCCGTCTCCCGGCGTGTCGGCTACCGCACCGATCAAGGCCTGGCTCTCTATCTTGCCGGGAAGACCTCCGAAGCGCTAACCGCCTTCACCGACGCCACCGCCCTAGTAATGAAGGATGGCCGGGACGTTGTCACCGAACCGTTCCGGTCGGTTCGGCAATATCTTTACGCCGGTATGTGGCGCGTGATGGGTGATAGTAACAATGAGGACGGCAGTACGCGAGCTGAGGTCGAGGCGGCCGTTGGGCACGCCAGCGCCACCGAAACGATCATCTGGCCAGCGGAGCAGACGGCCAATCTACTGTATCTGGCGCGTCAGCTGGTCGACCTGCATCTTGTCTTGCCAGATGGCGAGCGCAGCGTGATCGACTCCCTCGTGCCATTGATCCGGCAGTCGCACAACGTAACCCTCGTGGGTACGAACTGGGAGACATTCACGCGTTTTGCAGTGAAATCCGACGAAGTGTCGGGCGCGATCAGGGACGCCATCCGCGAAGCGGGCTACTTCGCCGAGCTGCAGCGATTGCGAGCACGTGGCGACGATATTGACGTGGAGCTTGAAAACGATCCGACGCCACCCGACTTCAGCGAGGGTGCTGCCTTTTTGATCGTCGCACGGATTGTTGCGGTAGTCGTCGGACTGATGGCAAAGGGCAAAGTGATGTCGCTTCCGCTCGCCGCCTGGCGGGCCGACTTGCCGGTCGACCCGAGTTATGACACGCTCCGAACCTTCCTCGACGATGTGGAAGACCGTCTGTTTGGGCCACGTGACCCGATCGCCGACCTGTTGGTGGATCAGCCGAGCTGGGAGGCGCGCATAATAGTTGCGCTCGGTGCTTTGGCAAGAAACAGGACTTCATACGAACTGTTGGAGGTGCATGCGGTTCTTGCGAATGGGCTTTACAGAACGCTGCCGCTGCGGGCCATCATCGCCGTGCCGCTTTCACAAATTATCACGAAAGCCTGGGTGCGGCTCTGCGATATTCCGGCGCTGCTCTCGACACCCGCGGTCTCCGTGCCGGCGATCCAAGAAGCCGTCGCTTCGACATCAACTGGTTGGCAGCGCACGAGATTAGTTCTGCGCGCAGCGCTCATGGCTGCTCCTAACACTATCACCAGTCAGATGACTGGCTTTGTAGACGAGCTGTCTGCCTGAGCGGGAATTCGATAGGTTGTGCGCCAGGTCAACCTTCTCGAACACCCGTGAAGGCTCGTCCATTACGAAAATCGCACGCGAATAGGCCGACTATCAGACCGCTGCCACTACGGGAGAGGTGATTTCGGCCTATTGACGCTGATAGCTAGGCCACAAGACGGCACTTGTCATGGAGCCTTTGACATTGACGGGGCCTCCTGGATTTATCTTTGGGTTGCAGTTACCAGCGTGGCTGCAGATCACGACACATCGTTCACTGAGCCTCATATTGGGCTCGTGTGATGATCTTCATCGTGCTTTTATCGAAATAAACCTGCTGCTGATCCGGGAGCTTGAACCAACATGTATTTTTCTTCGGGTTGCAATCACAGTTTGGATTCTGTGGCGTGCACGCCGAAACGTCGATTTTCGAGCGGTCTATATAGAGCTCGGGGTTGGATTGCGCGGTTGCTGCGCCAGCCATTGACCAAGCGATCGGCAATACAAAGATCCATTTCATCGTCTTTCTCCTCATCCTTATGGCGATTTCACGCTTGACGGCTTGTTCGTCGCGCCGGATAGCTTCATCGTCTGTACGTCCTCGCGGGTCTGTGACGCCTCCGCTGTGAGATTGAGCGGAATAGCTTGAAAACCGATTGCGCCATTGGCCTGGACAGATCGTGTCACGGCGAATTCCTTGCTAAGCGAAAACTTGTCAAACAGCATCATCGGATGTCCAGCACTGGTCGCAACAAGCTGTTCGGCGAACTCGTTCAGGCGCTCGCGGACCCCGAGCCCAGGCGGCTCCAGAAGACCGGCTTGTTTGCGAGCGGCATCACAGACGCTGGTATCGACCGAATAGGGGTTGAGTAGGATGTTCTCCTCCATCGTCGTCGTGATAGCTTTTGACCCAGAGCCAGAAAACCCTAAGGAGGCAGAGCCGTAAGGCAGAATGAACGGCCCCAGTCCAGCCCCTACCTTGCCCGCTGTGGTGTCCACGACTTTAAGCGTCAGTGTAACCGTGAATGGGTTGGCGCTTTCAAGGAAGCGTATGCGTGCGCTGTCGCGCCGGCGCTCATCGGCAAAATACTGTGCCATCTCACACTTGATCGAGTTCAGGATGACTGCAGCGGGGATCGGGACTGGTGGTGAATTGGCGATCGATCCGCAGGATGCGGCCGGCAGGAAAACCAGGAGCGGAATGACTCTTCGCATGTCTGTCCCTTGTTGTGCCTAAGAAAGCGGAACAAAGAGTTGTTGTCCAACGAATTTCCGCAACCCTAGATGTGGCGAGCAGCGCCTTCGCCAGCGGATTCACGAAACGTCATCATTGAGCGAACTTTATTCTGATGCGATTGTTGTCCGAAGGTCAATGTCGCAGCCGATCCCGCTCTCATGTGATGGCCTCCCAGAACGGTTCCGGATCCGGAGGTGCAGACTCAAACGACGGAGGCGCGCCGGCCCCGGCGCGCCTCCGTCGTGATCCATTCGTACAGGATCAGTAGCGCATCATCTTCTGCATCCAGATGATGTCGCTGGGTGTCAGCGGGCGGCCTTCCTTCGGCGAGATGGCGATGCAAGTCGCGACCAGACTCAGGAACATGACAAGCGCGACAGCGGCCCCAAAGATGTCCTTCATGATGGCATTCTCCTTCTTGATCGGTTTCAATGAGTTTTATTGGTGGTTCGCTCACGGCTCCATGAAAGCGGCCATGGCAGCGGAAGGCCGCCCCGCGCTCACTGCCGATCGGCGCTTTGCGACGCATGCGGCGCTGTCTGTGCACAGCTGCCCGCCGGAACGATAGACGCCCGGCTTTTTCAGCCGGGCAGGCGTTCATAAGAATATGGCAGGCATGTCCCGGTCCAATCGCGCTGACCGGCTTGTTTCCCATGGTACACAGCGTCTCGGCGGTCTCGTACGGCGTTGGTCTCTTCGAATGGCCTGAACCGGCAAATGTCGAGATGAGTAGGAATGCGGCGGCTAAGACCATCCTCGGCTCCGTCAATTGCTCTTTTTACGGCGTTCACCGCTCGCAACGGTTTTGACGGAAAGCGAGCCGGCAGAAAATCGGCTCGAAAAGCTATGTGCCAGACGGTAGGCTGAGGACCCACTGCCTTGATCGGAATAGCCATGGGGGAAGCAATGGACAACGACATGTCATCGCCAGACTGCGAAGAAATTATAGCTCCGGATCTCCCAAAGAATCATAAGAATCTGACCGAGGGCCAAGTCGATGCCTTGCTGGGCGCAGCCAGAAAATGGTTCAGCTGCGAGACGACTCGTACCCGCGTTGAGGCCTGCGCCGTGGAGGCTTTCAACTTCCTCAAGAAAGCCGATCACACGATGGCCCACGCGGCCAATGACATTTTCGTAAAGAAGGAACCTTGGCTGGATTTCGATGCGCGTTGCTCCGACGACACCCCGGAGGCCGCGGATCTGAGACGCTCCCTTCTGCGCCGAAATGCTTTCGCACTCGGGATGGCATACATGCTGTTTAGGATGTGGCAGGAAAACCTTGTGGGGTCCTCGCACGACCTAAAGCTCTTCATCGACACGGGGACCAATCTGGAGCCTATGGAAATCACACAGGAGTTGCTGTTCCGACAACTTGTTGAACCGGAGCGCTACGGCTTCACGCTTCAGGATCTCCTCAACAAGTTCCTTCTGTCGGACAACACCAACACCGACACGATCCGCAACAAATGGCTGGTTCCACTTGCCTGCCTCGGCGTCTGGGCTGGTGGAAAAATCAAGCCGGAGGACCTGCGGACAGCCAATAAGGTTCAACCGCCGACCACTGCCGAAGATAATGCGGTGCCCGATGGCGAGCGGAGGGGACGCAAGCGAAGATCCGGCGAGTTCTCGATCACTGTCGGCATTGTCCCGCAAATATTTCAGCAACGGGCTTTGCTGCCCTACCTAGCGCACCTCGAAGTGGCCGCCGAAAGCAAGGAGCAGTCGCTGGCCAGAGATCCCTCCGACTGACCACGAAAGTCCATTGCGGGACGACCATTCAAAGGGGGACAGCTCGGCTGTCAGCACCTCTCATTTTCCTGAACTTCACGTCGATGCAGAGAGAGAGTCGTGCGGGCATTAGGAACGTCCCGGCTAGCCCAGCTCCGCCCTCGTGAAGTCTGATGTCGTTTGTCATCCAACTGTAAGAATGCGCCCGTTCCAGCAGCTCATGGCACGTAGATTGAGATTTGTCGGTTCGGGTTTCGGCGCTTGACGCTTTCCAATTCGGACATAGCCATCTTCAAATTAAGTGCCCGATCTCAAACCGTGCCGCTATCCTATTTGAATCACTAAATGCCGAGTCTTGGGATTAGATGCAAAAGGGCACTTTGTCAGACAGATAGCTTTCATCTTCAACGGGTCGACGGTTCGCATCCCTTCACATCAGGTCTTTTGTCAATTGTTCATTCGAGTGGCATCGAATTTCTCCTTGGTGAGCGGATCCACGGTCTGAGCCCATAGCAATTGCCGGCCCGGTTCTCGGGCCTGTACAACCTCACATCCGGTCGCCGCTCTCAGCGGCTGTACCATTTTCCCGCATTCGATGGGCACGGGCTCAGGAGAACGGGACCAAACTCAAGATCGGCATTTAAAGGCCAAAAGGATTCCCGGTCCGTCCACCTGGATCCGTCAGGACTGATCAGGCCCTGAGGATTCGAACTTTCGTTTTGCAGACACTTCCGGCATCAGGTGGTTTTCATGATTGCACCTTCGATCACGACGCCGGAGCTCACATACTTCCAGAGAGCCACGAGCAGCTTACGCGCGAGCGCCACGATCATCGGCGTCTTTAAGCGGCCGGCGTTCCGACTGATGCGCTCCTTGAACCATAACGTTAATTTCGATTTCGGTTGATGCCGCAACCATAGCCACGCGAGTTCGACCATGGTCGCTCGCAAACGCGGATTTCCCGCCTTCGAGACACCTTGTTCGCGATTGACGTTGCCGCTTTGCCAAGGCGAGGGGGCGAGGCCAGCGTAAGAGGCGATTTGCCGTCGATTGTCGAAGTGTCGGAACAGGCCTTCCGTGTAGAGTATCGTGGCGAACTCTGGACCTATTCCTTTGATGCCCAAAAGAGCGGTTGCTTTCTTCGGTGTCTCCGACGTCTCGTTGACGATCAAGGCATCTCGCTCTGCTTCTACAGCCTTGATTTGTGTGAGCAACAATTCGAGGCGATCGAGTTCTCTGCAGACTTCGGCCTTCAGGTGCTTTGATAGCGGACGGCCATCGCCAGTTCGAAGCTCATCCAGACGCTGGCGACGATCTCGATTTACAGGCTCGTACCCTCGTATTCCTTGCGTGAAGAGCAGCCCCTTGATGCGATTGACGTGGAAGACCCGCTCCGCAATCAGCGTTTTCCGCTCCCGCCCAATCCGTCGGTTGTCATCCTCCTCGGGTGTGAGAAGCCTGACCATTGAGCATGCACGCGGCTCGCCGCGTTTCCATGCAATCAAAGCGCGGATCAGCGTCTCACCGTCGATGCGGTCGGTCTTCGCCCGGCGATGCCGGCGTGGCATGGCAATCGATGCGGCTTCTACAATGTGGCTCTCTATCCAAGCTTCCTTGCTCAGCACTCGTCCCAACCAGAAGCCATCCAGCCCGACCTCTTGGATCACGACCAATGGGTACAAGGTGTTCTTTCGCCGTTTGACCTTCTGGCGAAGTGCTGCAAAGCATGCAAACAAACCGGCGATATCGCCTCCACTGACGGTGTGGCGGGACATTTTCTTGCTGCCAGGTGACAGAGCCGTCACCAGCCATGTTGACTTGCTTAATTCCAACGAGACGAAAATTGCGCCAAGATCGACGAGAGTAGTGGTCTGCGCTTGAGATTGATCTGCTGTCATCGGCATGGTTGGCCTCCAGAGAGTTTTCTAGCGACCTCACTCTGACACCGTGCAGGCCGCTACTCACCCCTGATGGGATCTCAAGGCGTTCGACTGCGGCGCTCAGGATTCGCTTATAGTTCCTAAGTGCGGCGCACCGTCTCCTGGTGAAGATTGGATCGCTGACATCGGTATGGCAATGGGACGGCCCGATCCCCGGTGCTGTGGGATGTGCATCTCAATGCGCCGGCGGCAACGGGTGTCGACCGAGGCAAGTAGGCGAAAATGCGGGCGAAGAGCCCCGATCGGACAATCGCTTTCCCTCGAGCAAGAGTTGTCGCTCCTTTGGCAGCCGCCGAGTCTGTGGCTGCAACGCCGAGGCGCGAGACGTGGAGCATACCACTAGTTTCCGCCAATATTGACGGTGCCCTTCCGGATGATGACGTTGCCGTAGAACAGGGTTTCACCAGTGGAGATAACAGCGAAAGCTTCCTTGGCGCGGTCGTAGAAGGCGAAGCGTTCGACGCGGGCGAGTTTCACCGGTTCGCCTGGCAAGGCGTCGAGGGCTTCCTGGATCGCGACGTGCGCCGGCACGATCGTATCCGGTTCGCCGATCACTTCCATGCCGATGACAGGATCGGGCTCGGATTCATCGACTGGCATGACGGAAAGCACGGCTTTCAGCATGCGGGGCAGGTCGGCCGCCTCCATGCGGATTAGGCGCTTGGCGACGGTCTGGGCCGGAAAGCTGCCGTCGGCGATGACGATTTCGTCGCCATGGCCCATGGCGCGCAGCGCATAGAGAATATCGGCATTAAGGATCGGGTCGATACCAATGAGCATGTTGCGTCCTCAGGTCAGGTCGTGAAGGTCTTTGGTGATGGCGGGGCCGATCTCGAATTCCGAGAAGCGGATGGCAAGGCCGCTGCGCTCCGGCGTGCAGGCGGTCGGGCCGACCTGGTAGGTCTCGGCGATCGGGAAGGGGGCAAGCCGCAGGAGCGGCCAGAAGCTGCCGTCGCGCGAGGCCTGGATGCGCATGGCGCCCTTGGCCAGCGTGATGCGGATATAGAAATCTTCCAGCTCCTTGAAGGGCTGCGACACCGACCAGTCCGACTTGCCATCGGTGATTACGGTGCTGAGGAAAAGCTCGCCGTCGGTGAATTCGACGCCGGTCTTGACCCAGCGCTCTTCGTCGATGCGCACCATCAGGCCGGCCTGATCGTAGAGCGTGCGGAATTCGCCCTGGATGCGGATCTTGGCGGTAAAGCCGTCGGCCGTCGGGAGCCCAAGGAAATGGCCGCTATCGCGCTTGAAGCCATAATAGGTCTCGCGCCAGAAATCGGTCTTCTCATCTGTCGTCATCGTCAGGCTTGTATCGGCAGCGTCCCAGCTCTTGGGTTCGTTCAGCCATGTGCCACTGTTAAAATTGATGCTCATCTTGAAAATCCGTCTGTTGAAAGCTGATAGGCGTCGGTGGCGTTGCCTTTGAAGAAACGATCGGCAATCTCCGGGGCGGCGACCGTCAGCCGCGAGGCGATTGTCTTGACCTCTGAGTAGGAGGCGGCAAGGGTTGCGACCGGCCAGTCGGAACCGAAGATCAGCCTGTCGGGGCCGAAGCATTTGAGCGCGATCTGCAGATAGGGATCGAAATCTTCTGGAACCGCACGGGTCCAGTCGGCCTCGGTCACCAGGCCCGAGACCTTGCACCAGACATTGGCATGGCTTGCAAGCGCCTTGAAGCCCGCTTCCCAGAAGCTCGAAAATCCCGAGGCGATCGGGGGCTTGGCCATATGGTCGAGCACGAAACGCCCGTTCGGAAAGAGGCCGACGAGATCGATTGCCGCCGGCAGTTCACGCGCCCGCACCAGGAGATCGAAAGTCAGCCCGGCCTCGAAGACGGCCGAGACGCCGCGCTGAACGGCGGATCGGCGCAGCCATTCGGCATCGGCCTCGTCATGAACATTGTGGCGGATGCCGACCAGCTTGTCACCGCCGGGCAGCAACCGCAGCGCTGATATCTGTGCTGCGACATCATCGGCCAGGAGATCGACCCAGCCGACGACGCCGGCAACGAAATCGTAAGCTTTGGCGATTGCCAGGAAGTCGCGCGTCTCCGCAAGATCGTGGCGGCATTGCACGAGAATGGTCGCATCCACGCCGGAGGCGGCCATCAGGGGCACTAGATCGGTGGGGCGATAGTCGCGCTGGAGCGGGCTCATCGCCTCGCCCTCCATCCAGGGATAACTGCCGGTGGCAAGATCCCAAAAATGCTGATGCGCATCGATCACGCGGCGCATGGCGATCACGCCGTCGGCGTTTCGGCGGAGATCAGGCCCTCGGCCTTCAGCTCCTGCCACAGTGCGGCCGGGATCTCCTGGCGGAAAAGAGCGACGTTTTCGATCATCTCTTCTGGGCTTCTGACCCCGGTCAGAACAGTCGCAACTGCCGGATGGGCGAGCGGGAACTGGATGGCGGCGGCCTTCAGCGGCACGCCATGGTGCAGGCAGACCGCTTCCAGCTTCAGCGCATGCTCGATCAGATCCTTGTCGGCATCCTGATAGTTGAACTTGGCACCCGCTGCCGGATTGGCGAGGATACCGCTATTGTAAACGCCGCCGATGATGATCGAGATATTCTTCTTAACGCAGAGCGGCAGCAGTTCGCGCAGCGCCCCCTGTTCCAGCAGCGTATAGCGGCCGGCAAGCAGGAAGCAGTCGAAATTGCCGTTGCGAGCGAATTCGGCCAGCATCTCGCTCTGGTTCATGCCGGCCCCGACTGCCCCGATCGTGCCGTCGGAACGCAGCCGGTCGAGCGCCTTGTAGGCGCCATCGATGGCTTGAGCATAGTGATTGTCAGGGTCATGGATATGCAGCACGTCGATCCTGTCGGTGTCGAGACGCTTCAAGCTTTCCTCGACCGAGGTCATCACGCCGTCATAGCTGAAGTCGAAGACCGGGCGTTCCGGTGGGGTACCCTTGTAATAGGCATCCTCGCCTTGCGGGTTTTCCGGCAGGCGCAGCAGGCGGCCGACCTTGGTGCAGAGCACATAATCGCTGCGCGGCTTGGTCTTCAGGAAAGCGCCGAGGCGCTGCTCGGCCATGCCGTTACCATATTGCGGGGCGCTGTCGAAGAAGCGGACGCCAAGCTTCCAGGCCGTGTCCATCGTCTCCTCGGCCGCGCTTTCGCTGGTCGCGGAATAGAGGCCCCCGATCGCCGTGGTGCCGAGGCCGAGCGTAGTCGCTTCGAGTACCGTGGTGCCGAGGCGGCGTTTCTCAAATTTTTCTTCCATGAAAATTCCATCCCGAGAAAATATCCGATCCGACAAGCGTCAGAGCCGGAAAGCGCCTGATATCGGCCTGCTTTTTAATTTTCATTCTCTTTCCGTTCTGTCAATAAATTTCTTTTGAGAAAATTAACTTGCACGGCCGCAAAATTTTTGTCAGTTTCTTAACATCGGTTTCGAGCATAGAAAATCTCAACCCAAGGCTCCCAACGCATGACTGCCGACTTCTCGAAAGGTGCCGCATTTTGCGACGGGATGTTCGTCCCGGCCGGGCAAGCGGTCATTTCCGTTCTGGACTGGGGCTTTACCCGATCGGACGTCACCTATGATGTCGTCCATGTCCGTGACGGCGCCTTCTTCCGTCTCCAGGATCATCTCGACCGGTTCGAGCGCTCGCTGAAGGGGCTCAGGCTTTCGCCCTCCTATTCTATGGCCGAAATGGGCGAGATCGCCATGCAATGCGTCGCCTTGTCTGATCTGCAGAACTCCTATGTCGCGATGATCTGTACGCGCGGCAGGCCGCGCATCTTCGGCTCGCGCCGGCCGGAGGATTGCGACAACAGG
>Ga0207426_1001294_pt1 | contig 21612 bp, 17 predicted proteins | sample AraplaMF_Cvi_mMS_FD_184265 | JGI IMG/M metagenome (GOLD analysis project Ga0207426, IMG submission 184265) | Arabidopsis root microbial communities from the University of North Carolina, USA - plate scrape MF_Cvi_mMS (SPAdes) (version 2) | ecosystem: Host-associated > Plants > Roots > Endosphere... | reverse complement strand
GCCGAGTTCGTAGCAGGCGCGCCGCGCGGCTGCGATCGCACCGAAGATGCAGGCGAAGGGCGTCAGCGCCCAGGCGACCGGACCGCGGCGGCGCCATTCGCGGGCGAGGAAGTTCTCTATCGGCGGCTTGAAATCAGACATGGACCGCCTTCGCGCGAAACGCTGGCGGGCGGCAGGTCGGGTACGGCATGGCGTGCAACGGCAGCTCCTCGAATACGGTCGGCGTTGGACGATGCCCGGCGAGTCGCGGCTCGGGACGAATGAGACCCGGCCGCGCCAGCCGGTGCTGGAACCCGGCACTCTAGCGCGCGTGAGCCGTGGGCGCCAGTCGCCCGCACGTATGAGAATTCGGCTCGGCTCGCTTCAGGCGCCTGTGGATAAGTCTGTGAAGAACTTGCGACGCGGCGAGCGCGAAACCGCGTAAGGAAAGAGTTGCTCCGGGAATGAGAGTGTTCACGAAAACAAATCGCTATAAAAACAGATACTTGGTATGCAGTGACGGGCTTTCGGCGACACCGCGGCGCGGCTGGCGGTAAGTATTTCTGTGTGGACACTTGTTACACTTGCGTACCTCGATTGGCGCCGTTTGTCCATCGGACACAGCAGCTGCGGCCCAAGGCATTTTTCTCATCCAGACATGACTCCCGATTCCCTGTCGTCGCAAAGCGGCGATGCCGTCATCCCCGTTTCCGTGCTCAATCGCGCGATCAGCTCGATGCTCGAACGGTCGTTTCCGCTCGTCTGGGTGTCGGGCGAGGTGTCGAACTTCACGCGTGCGGCAAGCGGCCACTGGTACTTTTCGATCAAGGACGCGAACGCGCAGATGCGCTGCGTGATGTTCCGCGGCCGCGCGCAATATGCCGAGTTCATGCCGCGCGAGGGTGACAAGATCGAGGTGCGCGCGCTCGTCACGATGTACGAGCCGCGCGGCGAGCTGCAACTCAACGTGGAAGCGGTGCGGCGCACGGGGCAGGGCCGGCTTTATGAGGCGTTCCTGCGGCTGAAGGCGCAACTCGAAAGCGAAGGACTCTTTGCGGCTGAACGCAAGCGGGCGCTGCCCGCGCATCCGCGTGGCATCGGCATCGTGACGTCGTTGCAGGCAGCCGCCTTGCGCGACGTGCTCACGACGCTCGCGCGTCGTGCGCCGCATGTGCCGGTGGTCGTCTATCCCGCGCCGGTGCAAGGCGCGGGCGTCGGCGTGAAGCTCGCGGCGATGGTCGAGGCCGCGAACGCGCGTCGCGAAGTCGATGTGCTCATCGTGTGTCGCGGCGGCGGCTCGATCGAGGATCTGTGGGCGTTCAACGAAGAAGTGCTCGCCCGCGCGATCGCGGCGAGCGAGTTGCCCGTGGTGAGCGGCGTCGGCCATGAAACGGATTTCACCATCGCCGATTTCGCCGCCGACGTGCGCGCCCCGACACCGACCGCCGCCGCCGAACTCGTCAGCCCGCAGCGCGTGCTGTTGTTGCGCGAGTTGGATCATCGCCATGCGGCGCTCGCGCGCAGCTTCGGCCGGACGATGGAGCGGCGCGCGCAGCAACTCGACTGGCTCGCGCGCAGGCTCGTCAGTCCCGCGGAGCGGCTCGCGCGGCAGCGGGCGCATCTGCGGCAACTGGCGAGCCGTCTCGCAGCGGCAGGCGCGCGACCCGTACGCGACGCGCGCGCGCATTTCGCGCTGGTGCATTACCGCTGGCAGCGCAAGCGTCCGGACGTATCGACTGAACGCGAGCATTTGCTGCGACTTGCACAGCGGATCGGCGGCGCGCATCAGCGACGCGCGGAGCGGGAGAAAGCGTGCGTCTCGGAACTGGCGGCGCGCTTGCAGGTGCTCAGTCCGCAGCGCACACTGGAACGCGGCTATGCCGCATTGATCGATGCGCAATCCGGCCGCGCCGTGCGTGCGCCGAACGCGTTGAAACCGAGGCGGCCGCTCACGGTGCATCTCGCGCAAGGGTCCGCGGACGTGTTGCTCGCTGATGTTCAGCCGCGTCTGTCGGACGAATTCTGAGCACGACGCGAGACGCAAAATCGGCGTACATTTGACGTGCCCGGAGAGGCTCGTAAGAGCACTTTTTACGCCGCCCGAGGCATATAGAAAGCAATCTTGCTCATAAAGGGCACACGGTTTGCTGGGTTATCCCAACTCGCCTACAATCCATTGCTCCACTGCCTCATCCTCACATTCCCACAATCCACATAGAAAGGAAGCTCGCATCATGGAACATACGCTCCCGCCGCTGCCGTTCGACAAGAACGCGCTCGCTCCGCACATGTCGGAAGAAACGCTCGAGTATCACTATGGCAAGCACCACCAGACCTATGTGACGAACCTGAACAAGCTGATCCCCGGCACCGAATTCGAGAACCTGCCGCTGGAAGAAATCGTGAAGAAGTCGTCGGGCGGCGTCTTCAATAACTCGGCGCAGGTGTGGAATCACACGTTCTTCTGGAACAGCCTGTCGCCGAAGGGCGGCGGTGCGCCGACCGGCGCGCTGGCCGATGCGATCAACGCAAAGTACGGTTCCTACGACAAGTTCAAGGAAGAATTCGCGAAGGTCGCGACCGGCACGTTCGGCTCGGGCTGGACCTGGCTCGTGAAGAAGACCGACGGCACGGTGGATATCGTGTCGACGAGCAACGCCGCCACGCCGCTCACGACCGACGCGAAGCCGCTCGTGACCATCGACGTGTGGGAGCATGCTTACTACATCGACTATCGCAATGCCCGTCCGAAGTTCATCGAGGCTTATTGGAACATCGTGAACTGGGATTTCGCCGCCAAGAATTTCGGTGCGTAATCATGCATGAATCCGGTTGCGGCGTTCTTCAGTGAGTTTTGAAGGCCGCAGACAGATAAAGCCCTCGTAAGAGGGCTTTTTTCATTGGTTCTCAAAGCACGTGCGGACGAGCGCCTGACGCGCATTCAGCCGTGCCGTCGCTGCGCGGGTCGGAACACGAGCCTAAAATGGCGGCTTGTCGCAATGTTCCTAATCGCATCGTCATCATGAAACGCTTCGCAGGCCTGTGCCTCGCGGCCTGGTCGGCGGCCGCGCTGCTGTATTTCGGCCGCCACTCCGCCGCGCTCATCGTGCTCGCCGGCGTGCTTGCACTCGCCGGCTTCGATCTGCTTCGCCCCGATTCCGGAAAGGGCGCGTAGACCTATCGCTGCTTCGCGCCTTCCCAGTTGATGTCCACGCACAGCACCTGCAGTCCGTAAGGCGTCTGCGCGGCGACCGACGCCGTCACGCAAAGATGTGCATCGTTGATGGAGAGATACGGCGCCGTCAGATGCACACGCCCCGGCGCGCGCAGCGCCTCGATGAAATACGGCCGGCGTTCCCAGCTCGCGCCCTCCGAATGCAGCAGCGGGCTGAAGCGCTTCGCGCGCTGCGACGTGCGCACGACCGGCACGACGTTGTCGCCGATCTGACGTCCGGCCTGATCGAGCAGGAAGCAGCGCGCGGTGTCGGCGAGCTGCAGCAACTCGCTCGTCGCGGTGATGAGCGATTCGCCTTCCATGAGTTTGACGGACGCGCGCTCGAGCCCGCTCACGTAAGGTCCGAGACGCGCAACCTGCGCCCGCTCGCGCGCTGCGACGCGTTCGCGCGACGCCGCCGCCAGCGCATCCATCACACCTGCCGCGACTTCGCTGTGCACCGCATCGACGCTCGGTTGCGCGAAATACGCGCCCTGCACGAAGTCCACGTTGCATTCGAGCGCGATCAACGCGTCGCGCTCGGTCGCGAGGCCGCCCATCAACACGAGCTGGCCGGATTCATGGAGCAGCGACACGAGACGCGGCAGCACGCGCTCGATATGCGAATGCTCGGTCGCCTGCTGCAGGATGCAGCGGTCGAGCGTCACGATATCGGGCCGCAGATGCCACACGCGATCGATATTCGAATGCTTCACGCCGAAGCCGTCCAGCGCGATCAGAAAGCCCGACTTGCGCAGCGAATCGACGATTTCGGCAAATCGCGTCGTCTCGCCGCCCGCCTGCTCGGGAACTTCGAGCACGACGCGCTGCGGCGGCAGGCCGACATCCTTCAGCGATGCGAGCAGGGCATCGCCGTAGCTCGTGTCCATCAGCGCAGCGGGATGCAGACTCAGGAAAAGCCATTCGTCGTGGCTGTCGAAGGCGTTGAAGTTGCCCAGATGCAGCGATTCCGCGAGCCGGCCGAGTTCGAGCAGATCGCCGCGACGCGCCGCTTGTGTGAACACCTCGTGAGACGGAATGTGACGATGCGCGTCGTCGCGGGCGCGCAGGGACGCGTGATAGCCGATCGCGCGCCGGTGCGACACGGAAAACACGGGCTGGAACACGCTGAAAACGGTGTACTCGCCGTACAGCACGGTGCGACGCGATCCATCGTCGCCGGCGACGGGCCGAGGCGGCTGGAAGCGGGGAGGGTCGAGATCAACCATGCTCATGGGGTCTGGGCGCAAGGCGGGTGATTTTTATCGAGATAGTTTACCGGATCGGCATCTCAGCGTTCGAGCAAAAAGCGTGCGAATTCAATACCCAGGCGGGTCGCAGCGGTTACCGGGTGCGCCGCGCGGCCCTTTCGTGTGCGGATTGGACGCTTGTGCAACAGAGCCGGGAGCGCGCGCCGCGCGATCGTGCGTCCGGGCACCGGCGCGGTGCGCGTTCACGCGCCGTCTCAGTTCGACTCGGAAGGATCGGGCTTGCGGCGTGCCGCGCGCACTTCCGGCGCGAGCTGACCGAAGATCCACGCCGTCGCCGCAGTGATGATCCCGACGCACAGGAACGTCGCGTGGAACGCCGGCAGCGAGTTCGATTCGGTGACTTGCGGCAGAAGCCCCGTGAACGTCGACAGAATCGCGCCCGCCACGGTCACGCCGAGACTCATCGACAGCATCTGCACGAGCGAGAACAGGCTATTGCCGCTACTCGCGCCGCCCGTGCCGAGATCCTTCAGCGTGAGCGTGTTCATCGCGGTGAACTGCATCGAATTGACGGCGCCGAAGATCGCCAGTTGCACGAGCCGCAGCCATAGCGGCTGATGCGCGCTCGCGAGTCCGAAGCTCGCCATCATCAACCCGACCAGAACCGTGTTCACGACCAGTACGCGCCGATAGCCGTGCTTTTCGATGAGACGCGTGACGACGCGCTTCGACGCCATGCCCGCGGCGGCGACGGGCAGCATCATCATGCCGGCCTGGAACGCCGTGTAGCCAAGGCTCACCTGCAGGAGCAGCGGAATCAGATACGGCATCGCGCCGCTGCCGATGCGCGCGAACAGATTGCCAAGCAGCCCGACACTGAAGGTGTGGATCTTGAAGAGATCGAGCGAGAAGATTGGCTGGGCGGCGCGCGTCGCATGGAGGCCGTAGGCGACGAAGCAGCCGAACGAGAGGACGAGCAGCACGATGACGATCGCATGCTGCAGGCCGAGATCGGCGAGGCCGTCGAGCGAAATCGTCAGCGCGACCATGCCGACGGCGAGCAGCAGATAGCCGGCGAGATCGAAGGGCGCGGTCGCGGGATTGCGGCTGTCGGGCATGTACAGATTCGTCGCGATGCAGCCGATCACGCCCACCGGCACGTTGATGAGAAAGATCCAGTGCCACGACGCGATCTGCACGAGCCAGCCGCCGAGCGTCGGGCCGATGAGCGGACCGATCAGCCCCGGAATCGCGACGAACGCGAGCGCCGAGAGGTACCGTTCCGCCGGGAACACGCGCAACACGGCGAGACGCCCGACCGGCAAGAGCATCGCGCCGCCCACGCCCTGCACGACGCGATACGCGACGAGCGCCTGCAACGACTGCGCTTTCGCGCACAACAGCGAGCCGATCGTGAACACGAGGATCGCGCTGAAGAACACGCGCTTCGTGCCGAGCTTGTCGGCGAGCCAGCCGGAGACGGGAATCATCATCGCCATCGTGAGCGAGTAGGCGATCACGACGCCCTGCATGCGCAATGGCGCTTCGCCGAGGCTCTTCGCCATCGCGGGAAGCGCGGTGTTGACGATCGTCGAATCGAGCGTCTGCATGAAGAAGCCCGTGGCGACGAGCCACAGCATGATGGAGAGCGATCGGTCGGACGGCTGGGCTGTGGCAGTGTCGGTCATCGGGCTGGGCCTATTTTCGCAACTCCGCGACGAAATCGTAGTAATCGTTGCGGCAGTAGGTATCGGTGAGTTCGATCGCGCGCTGATCGGCCGTGTAGCCGACGCGTGTGATGAGCAGCAGCGCGTCGTGCGGCGCGATGCCCATTTGCCGCGCGATCTCCTCGCTCGCGTTCACTGCGCGGAAATGCTGAAGCGCGCGCACGATGGAAAGTCCGCGCGCATCGAGATAGCTGTAGAGCGAATCGCCGATGGTCTGCGGATCGGGAATGCACGACGCGGGGAACGTGGAGTTCTCGACGGCCATCACGATGTCATCGGCGAGACGCAGGCGTTTCAGGCGCGTGACCGTGGCGGCGGGCGAGAGGCCGAGCTGAATGACTTCATCGCGATTGGCGGGCTCGATGGTGCGCGAGAGCCACCTGGAGCTCGGCGTGAAGCCGCGCCGCCGCAGCATCTCGGAAAAGCTCGACAGACGCGAGAGCGGATCTTCATAACGCGGCGTGATGAAGCTGCCCGCGCCTTGCTCGCGGCGAATCAGCCCTTGTTCGACGAGCAGCGCGATCGCCTTTCTCGATGTGATCCGCGAGACGCCGAGCGCATCGGACAGCACGCGCTCGGAGGGCAGCGCTTCGCCTGCGTTCCAGCGATTGTCGTGGATGGCGTTGGCGAGCTTGCGAGCGAGTTGGAGATAGAGCGGTGTGTCGCTGTCCGGGTCCGGGCGCAAGTCGCGCCAGCGGTCTTCCGAGGTCGGGTTCATAAAGCGGACGCTAATGGGCCAAGCGGGGATTTTAAGACAAACATTGAAGACGAAGGGGCGTCCCGTCTCTTATCTTGACGAGGTTCCCTGCGCTTCGAGCCGCCCGTATCGCATTCTGCAGCTTCGTATCGACCATGGGCCCGAAGCGCGTCTCAAACCGTAGCCGGCCCACCCACCCCGCGCCCTGCGCGCATATAAAGCGCAAACGACAGCGCCACCGCCGCAGCCGCCGCGAGCGCGGCGAACAAGAATACCGACCCATACCCGAACTCGCCCGCGACATAGCCCGCGAGCGGCCCCGTCAGCCCAAGCGACAAATCCAGAAACACCGAATAAGCCGACAGCGCCGCGCCCCGGCTCGCCGGCGGCACGAGCCCGACCGCCTCGACACCCAGCGCCGGAAACACCAGCGCGAAGCCGAAGCCGGTCAGCGCGGCGCCGGCGAGCGCGATCGTCGGCTCGGCTGCGAGCCACAGCATCAGCAACCCGGCGCACTCGAACGCAAACGACACGATCGCCACGCGGAACCCGCCGTACGCCTTGATGGTATTGGCGAACAGCAGCCGCGCCCCGATGAACATCGTGCCGAACACCGTGAGCGACAGCGCCGCGTTCGGCCAGCTGTGCGCGGCGTAATAGAGCGTGATGAACGTCGCGATGGAGCCGAAGCCCGCCGAGCCGAGCGCGAGTCCCAGCCCGTGCGGCAACACGCGGAAGAACACGCTCCGATACGACATGCGCTCGCCATGCACGATCGGCACGCTCGCCATGCGGGTCGCGAGCCAGTAGCCGAAGCCGCCGAGCGCAATCACGATCACCCCGAGCGATGCGAACCCGAGCGAATGATCGATCGCGACGCCGAGCGGCGCACCGATCGCGAGCGCACCGTATGTCGCGATGCCGTTCCACGAAATCACCTTCGCGTTGTTCGTCACCCCGACGCGCCCGATGCCCCACGTGATCGACCCCGTGCCGACCCAGCTTTCGCCGAAGCCGAGCACGAGCCGCGCAATCACCAGCAGCACGAGGCTCACCGCATGCCATTGCGCCGCGAGCGCCGACGCGAGCAGCAGCACGCCGCTCGCCGCGCACGCCGCGAGGCCGTACAGCACGGTTTTCTTGGGGCCGAGCGTGTCGGCGGTGCGGCCCGCGAGCGGCCTCGACATCAGCGTCGCGAAGTACTGGACGCTGATCGCCGCGCCCGCCATGACCGAGCCGTAGCCCAGATCCGTATGCACGTAACCCGGCAGCACCGCGAGCGGAATACCGATCGTCAGGTAGCAAAGGAATGTGTACAGGACGACGGGCAGAATCCGCAGCGTGACTGCGAAATCGCCCTGCGGCGCGATGCGAGGCTCGGAGGACATAGGGAAAGTGCGGGGTTGAATTCGGCGCGAAGGCGTGATTCTCCCATATGTTGCGGCGCAACGTCGCACGTGTTTTGTAACCAGGTGGGACAAATTGACGGTCCGAACGATCGGACGGCAACTCCGCAAGGCTTGCTGCATAAGGCTCAGGGCACATATCGGACGAAGAATATGTCGTTCATGCAATGCCGCCTATGGGTTGTGGTTTTTGGTGGTGATAGCTTTCGAATCATCGAAGCGACAGGACCCGTCCGAGAAAGTCCCGCGAAGTCGCACATGCCACCGGCTGCGCATCCCGCGCAACCAGCAGAAAAAGCATCGAAGAGCCCCGAGACATCACATGACCCAGCCGATCCGCTTCTATCACCGCAACGCGATCCAGGAAGTGAGCGGCGCGTCGACGACGCGCACCGTCCTGCAATACCTTCGCGAGGACGCGCGCTGCACCGGCACCAAGGAAGGCTGCGCGGAAGGCGACTGCGGCGCGTGCACGGTCGTCATCGGCGAGCCGGACGGCGCGGGCGGCGTCGCATTCAAGGCCGTGAACGCGTGCGTGCAGTTCCTGCCGACGCTCGATGGCCGCGCGCTCTTCACCGTCGAAGACCTGCGCCAGCCGGACGGCACGCTGCATCCGGTGCAGCAGGCGCTGGTCGATTGCCACGGCTCGCAATGCGGTTTCTGCACGCCGGGTTTTGCAATGTCGATGTTCGCGCTCTACGAAAAGCACGGCCATGCGACGACCGGCTGCCCGGGCGCATGCGAGAAGACGAAGCCTTCGCGCCAGGAAATCAGCGACGCGCTGACGGGCAATCTGTGCCGCTGCACGGGTTATCGGCCGATCATCGACGCGGCGGAGCAGATGTTCGATCACGCGCCGCTCGCGCCCCTCGACGTTCCGGCGATCGCGCGCACGCTCGAAAGCATCCAACGCGACGACACGTTTCATTACGAGCACGCCGGCCGCCGGTTCGAGGCGCCGCGCACCGCCGAGGCGCTCGCTGCGATCAAGGACAAAAATCCGAACGTGCGCATTCTCGCGGGCAGCACCGATGTCGGTTTGTGGGTCACCAAGCAACTGCGCGATCTGGGCGACATCGTCTATATCGGGCAGATCGAATCGTTCAAGCACGTCGAGACGACGCACGACTGGATCGAGATCGGCGCGGGCGTGTCGGTCGAACGCGCGTATGCGGAACTCGTGAAGATCTATCCCGAACTCGGGGAAACGTGCCAGCGCTTCGCGTCGCTGCCCATTCGCAACGCGGGCACGCTCGGCGGCAACGTCGCGAACGGCTCGCCGATCGGCGATTCGATGCCCGGCCTCATCGCGTTGAATGCGCGCGTCGTGCTGCAAAGCGTGGACGGCACGCGCGAGATGCCGCTCGAAGACTTGTACATCGCGTACCAGAAGAAGGACATGCGCGAGAACGAGTTCGTCGCCGCCATTCGCGTGCCGACGCGCGCAGGCGAGCGCGCGACGCTGCAGTTCCGCGCTTACAAGCTGTCGAAGCGCTTCGACTCCGATATTTCCGCCGTGTACGCCGCGTATTCGTTCATCGCCGATGGCGACACGATCCGCGAGCCACGCCTCGTCTACGGCGGCATGGCCGCGACGCCGAAGCGCGCATCGCACGCGGAAGCCGTTCTCGCCGATGCCCACTGGCACGAAGCCACCGTCCAGACCGCGATGCTCGCGCTCTCGAAGGACTACCAGCCGCTCACCGACATGCGCGCGAGCAGCGACTATCGCCTCGACACCGCGAAGAGCCTGCTGTATCGCTTCTGGCTGGAGACGCGTCCGCACGATCCGCTCGATAAATCGAAGCTGGACGTGCGTGCAATCGAACTGGTCGAAGCGAAGTAAGCGAAAAGGGAGAACAAGACAATGAATCAGCAAGCCGAAGCCTTTCTCGCCGAAGCCCAGTCGCTCGCGAACGAAATCGACGCGTTCAAGCAGGTCCACGTGTCGCGTCCGCATGAATCGGCGCATCTGCACGTGAGCGGCCGCGCGAGCTATACCGACGACATCCCGCCCGTCGCGGGCACGCTGCACGCCGCGCTCGGCACGAGCCCGAAGGCGCACGCGAAGATCGTGTCGATGAACTTCGACGCCGTGCGCGCGACGCCGGGCGTCGTCGCCGTCTTTACCGCCGAGGACATTCCCGGCGTGAACGATTGCGGCCCGATCATTCACGACGATCCGGTGCTCGCGCAGGGCATCGTGCAGTTCGTCGGCCAGCCGATGTTCATCGTCGTCGCTACATCGCACGATACGGCGCGTCTTGCCGCACGCCGCGCGACGATCGAGTTCGAAGAGCTCGTGCCGATCCTGACGGCGCAGGACGCGCGCAAGGCCGAATCGTATGTGCTGAATCCGCTGAAGCTGTCGCGCGGCGACGCCGAAGGGCGCATGGCGAAAGCCTCGCACCACGAGCGCGGCGCGATGAAGCTCGGCGGTCAGGAACAGTTCTATCTCGAAGGGCAGATCGCCTATGCCGTGCCGAAGGAAGACGACGGCATGCACGTCTACTGCTCGACGCAGCACCCGACGGAAATGCAGCATCTCGTCGCGCACGTGCTCAACGTGCATTCGCACAACGTGCTCGTCGAATGCCGGCGCATGGGCGGCGGGTTCGGCGGCAAGGAATCGCAGTCGGGGATTTTCGCGTGCTGCGCGGCGCTCGCCGCGTGGAAGCTGCTGTGCCCGGTGAAGCTGCGTCCCGATCGCGACGACGACATGATGATCACCGGCAAGCGCCACGACTTCATCTACGACTTCGAAGTCGGCTACGACGACGACGGCAAGATCGAAGGCGTTTGCGTCGACATGACCTCGCGCTGCGGCTTCTCCGCCGACCTGTCCGGTCCCGTGATGACGCGCGCCGTCTGCCACTTCGACAACGCGTACTGGCTGTCGGACGTGAAGATTGAAGGCTATTGCGGCAAGACGAACACGCAGTCGAACACCGCGTTCCGCGGTTTCGGCGGGCCGCAGGGCGCGTTCGCGATCGAGTACATCATGGACAACGTCGCGCGTTCGGTCGGAAAGGATTCTCTCGACGTGCGCCGCGCGAATCTCTACGGCAAGACGGAAAACAACAAGACGCCTTATGGGCAGACGGTCGAAGACAACGTCATCCACGAGCTGATCGCCGAGCTCGAAGAGACGAGCGATTATCGTCGGCGGCGCGCGGCTATCAACGCATTCAACGCGAACAACGAAATCCTGAAGAAAGGCCTTGCACTGACGCCGGTGAAGTTCGGCATCGCGTTCAACGTGACGCATTTCAATCAGGCGGGCGCGCTGGTTCACATCTATACGGATGGCTCGATGCTCGTGAACCACGGCGGCACCGAGATGGGCCAGGGTTTGAACACGAAGGTCGCGCAGGTCGTCGCGCATGAGCTCGGCGTGAACTTCGAGCGCGTGCGCGTGACGGCCACCGACACGAGCAAGGTTGCGAATACATCGGCGACGGCCGCATCGACGGGAACGGATTTGAACGGCAAGGCCGCGCAGGACGCCGCGCGCCAGTTGCGCGAACGGCTCGCGAAATTCGCGGCGGAGAAGTTCGGCGGCGGCACGGTCACGCCGGAGCAGGTGCGCTTCGCGAACGATCGCGTGATCGTCGGCGACGATGCGATTCCGTTCGGCGAAGTCGTGCAGAAGGCGTATCTCGCGCGCGTGCAGTTGTGGTCCGACGGCTTCTACGCGACGCCCAAGCTCTACTGGGATCAGGCGACGATGCAGGGCCGCCCGTTCTTCTACTACTCGTATGGCGCGGCCGTATCGGAAGTGGTGATCGACACGCTGACCGGCGAGATGCGCGTGCTGCGCGCGGATGCGCTGCATGACGTGGGCGCGTCGCTGAACCCGGCGCTCGACAAAGGCCAGGTCGAAGGCGCGTTCGTGCAGGGCATGGGCTGGCTGACGACGGAAGAACTCTGGTGGAACGACAACGGCAAGCTGATGACGCACGCGCCGTCGACCTACAAGATTCCGACGACGAACGACATGCCCGCCGATTTCCGCGTCGATCTCTTCAAGAACCGCAACGCGGAAGACAGCATCCATCGCTCGAAGGCCGTGGGCGAACCGCCGTTGTTGCTGCCGTTCTCGGTGTTCTTCGCGATCCGCGACGCCGTGTCCGCGGTCGGCGATCACAAGGTGAATCCGCCGTTGAACGCGCCCGCCACGGCGGAAGAGATTCTCAAGGCAGTCAACGCGGTGAGGAGCGCACGGTCATGATGCACGTCGTCCTGTTCGGGGCGGGCCATGTCGGCCACGCGCTCGTGAAGGTGCTCGGCACGCTGCCGTGCGTCGTGCAGTGGGTCGATGCGCGCGACGAACTCTTCCCCGACGAAGTCCCGGCGAACGTGCAGATCGAAGCGACCGATCTGCACGATGCGATCGTCGACGAGGCGCCGGCGGGCGCGTACTTCATCGTGATGACGCACAATCATTCGCTCGACTTCGCGCTCACGCAACGCATCATGCGGCGCGACGACTTCGCCTACTTCGGCCTGATCGGATCGAAGACGAAGCGTGTGAAGTTCGAGCGGCGTTTGATGGAGCGCGGCGTGGCGGCGCAGCGGCTGCCGGAGATCACGTGTCCGATCGGCGTGGAAGGGATCGCCGATAAAGCGCCGTGGTCGATCGGGTTGGCGGTCGCGGCGCAGTTGTTGAGGGTGAGGGAGGTGGCGGCGCGAGTGGGGGCCGAAGCGTCACGAACAGTCCGCGCGACCGCGTGAAGCGCACCGTTTCGCTCCTCGTGACTGTCTTTGTCGATCTCGGTGCGATGTCCTCGGAACTGTCGGATAGATCGCTCAACCCGCATCCCTGACATGTCGGAATCGACGATTTGAGTAAGGGAAGCAGTGATGGGGTTCGGTTTTCGCGAGAGCATCAAGATATTGCCCGGCGTGCGGTCAATCTGAGCAAGAGCGGGATCAGCACCTCGATCGGCGTAAAAGGGTTCACCTACAACACGCGCGGCCGCATCACGACGAGCATTCCGGGCACCGGCATCTACCACGTCACCAATCTGAGAACGAAAGGCGCGCGGCAGCCGTCGCGCAGGCAATCGGCATCGCTCGAATTCAGAATGTGCGTGCAGGAGCGCGTCGTGAGCGCGCTGCGCGGCTACTTTCTTTCACACGGCATCTATGTAAGCGAATCGAACCTCGGCCAGGCGACGGAATTCGTCGAGCACGATGCGCCGGCGTCCGCCGCAAGCGAAATCGCGGCGCCCGCCGCGCAGCACGATGCTGCCGAGGATCACCACGCGTATTACCGCTCCGATTTCCGCTGACTCAGCCCAACCCGTTCGCCGCCCGAAACCTCCCCGGCGCCACCCCGTAAAGCTCCTTGAAACGCTTCGAAAACGCCGCCTCGGATTGATACCCCACATCCGCCGCGACATCCGCGATGCTCTTTTTCGTATGCGTGAGCATCGTGCTCGCGAGCTGCATGCGCACGTGACTCAGCAAGGCGAGCGGCGAGCTATCGGAGTGCGCCGAAAACGCGCGCATGAACGTCGCGCGCGACATGGCCGCTTCCCTGGCCAGCATTTCGAGTGTCCACGGTTCGGCGGGGCGCTCCAGCATCGCGATGATCGACGCGCCCAGCCGCCGGTTCGCGAGCAGCCCGAGCACGCCCGCGAGCGAGGGCTGCCCGTCGAGCCAGGCGCGCAACACCATCGTGAACAGTGCGGTAGACAGGGCCGTGACGATCGACGGCGCGCCCAGTTGCGCCTCTTCCGCCTCGCGGCGCATCGTCTGGACGAGCGGCGCGAGGTAAGTCGCCGACGCATTCGCGAACGACACATGCACGACATCCGGCAACACGTCGATCAGCAGGGCGCGCGGCGCATAGAGAAATCGACCGCAAAGCAAGTCCACGCCCGGAGGCTGCCCGCCGCAATTGCTTTCCACGGTGACCGCGCCGTTGTGGCGCACGTCCATCTCAGTCTTCGCCGCCCCGTCTTCACGAGGCTGAATGCTCAGCACGTGCGCGTCGCCGCGCGGCAAGAAGAAGATGTCGCCTGCCCGCAGTTCGAGCGGCGCATGACCCTTTCGAAGCACCGTGCACGCGCCATCGAGCACGACGTGATACACCGCTTCGCCAGCGGGCGCGGGCGCGTGATCGAGTTCCAGCGGACCGCTCAGCAGGCAGCGCAGATCGAGCGCGCCGGAGAGGTGCGCAAGCTGGATTAGTCTGTCGAGTGCGTCCATGTGAGCGGGCCGGCGAGGTGTCGTTCCGGATAGTACCGAAGTCCCGTCAGGCGTGCGCTACTTCGCGAGTTCGCCCAGTTCGCGGGTCTCGTCTCCCGAGGGCGCCGCGACGGCCTTCTTGCGGGTGAGCGAATCGGACACGGTCGACATCAGCGTGCGCAGCCACGCGACATCCGTCGGCTGATCGGGCTGCGGCACCGAAAGCTGATAGCACTTGATGCGCGGAAACGGCACCGGCGAGTCGAGCACCGCGAGCGGCAGCATCGCCGCATAGTGCTGCGCGAACCGGCGCGGCGCGGTGAAGATGAGGTCCGACTGCAAAAGCACCTGCGGCACGAGTCCGAAGTAGGGAATCGTCGTGACGATGCGCCGCTCGATGCCCGCGCGCGAAAGGCCGACGTCGATCGGATGCCGCCTGCCGCCGCTATACGGCGTCGGCGCGAGATGCGCGGCGAGGGCATAGCGTTCCACCGTCAGCGGCTCGCGCGCGAGCGGATGGTTCGCGCGCATCAGGCAGACGAATACGTCGGTGAACAGATCCTGGCGTTCGAAGCGCGGCTCGGGCTTCGTCCAGTTGGCGACCATCAGATCGATTTCGCCTTCGTCGAGCATGCGCTCGTGGTCGCGCATCGGCGTGAGCGACTCGATCTCCAGACGCGCATTGGGCGCCGCGTCGCGAAAAGCCGCGACGAGCGTCGGCATGAAGAAATCGTTCAGATAATCCGGCGCGGCGACGCGAAAGGTGCGGCGCGAGCTTGCCGGATCGAAATCGCCGTGCGGCGTCGCGACGAATTCCACTTCGCGCAATGCGCGTTGCGCCGGCGCGAGCAGCGATTCGCCGTACTCGGTCGGCACCATGCCCTGCTTGCCGCGCACGAGAATCGGATCGTTCAGGATTTCGCGCAGGCGGCGCAACGCGGTGCTGATCGCCGGCTGCGTCTGGTTCAGCCGTTGCGCGGTCTGCGTCACGCTGCGCTCCAGCAGCAGGGTGCGCAGCACACGGATGAGCCAGATGTCGAGTGAGTCGGCGGGATCGTTCATGGCTTGCGAAACGGTTGAATTCGGGTTGCGCGGGCGCGAACTCGCGAACCCTCACCCGAAGTTAAACGCTTATCCGTTTTTGACACCATAGCGAGCGCGCTATGCACGGCATAGGCGCGAGCGCCGACCCGGCCAGCATCAACCGAAATCGGCATCTCGCGGCGCGATCGGCAGCGCGCTGATGCGCTTCACTTCCGCGCCGTCGAGCCAGTTCGGCGAGCGCGCGACATAGAGCACCATCGGCAGCGTGTCCTCGCCCCAGAAGATCTGATCGTTGACGAGGAAGGTCGGCACGCCGAACACGCCCATCGCCACCGCGCGGTCGTTGTTGTCGCGCAGCTTCGCCTTGACGTCCTCGTCCTCGATGCGCGTTTCGCCGTCCGGCATGCCGACGCGCTCGCACAATCCGCGAAAGCCCTCCGGCGTGGAGGGATCGCGCCCCTCGCGCCAGATGTAGCGAAAGATCTCGCGCACGCGGCCGATCTCGCCGTTCGCCAGCACGGCGAGCCGCAGTGCCTTGCTGGGGTCGAACGGATGCACGGGCGGCATCCTGAACGGAATGCCCAGTTGTTCCGCGCGGAACAGCGCGTGCCGGTAGGTGAAGACGCGTTTGGAGGGAATCGTCGCGGCGTGGGGCTGGCCCCAGCGGTCGAGCAGCTTCATCAACTGGACGGGGACGAGCTCGAACGGCATGTCCGGCCATTTTTCATGCTGTTCGAGCAGCAAGTACGAAAACGGCGAAATGAAGTCGAAGAAAAAGTACGGATGACCAGTACTGGTCGAATGCGGGGCACTCATGTTCCCTTCTCCCTGAGATTCCTTGGCTTTGCTCGCGCAAACGCGCGCCTGAGCCTCATCTGTTCGTTTTTTGTCGTGTCCTGCATGGCGGATGCGACGCGCGGCGTTGCATCCCGTTCTTGCGTTCCTCCAATAGATATTACGTGCTGCCTTGTTCCGTGTCTGCCCGCGAAGCGACAACGGACGCGTTCGGTTGCGCCACGTCGCGCGCGGGGGCTTCGTCGGGCTGCGCGACGGGCACATGCGCGAGGCGCTGCCGCACGAAGCCGATGTGCTCGCGCAGCACGTAGAACTGATCCGCGAACGCGAGCGGCATCTTCATGCGATTCACGGCCGTTTCGATCGCGTCGATGCGGTCGAGCAGGGCATCGCGCTGGGCAGTATCGGGGCCGCTGATCGCTTCCCGCTCTATTGCAATGAGCGCGCCATACCAGCGATAGATTCGCGATTTCACGCGCCAGCGATACAGCCCCGGCACGAGCCGCAAGCCCGGAATCAGCACCACGATGAGCGGCACCAGCACGACGAGCACGCGATCCGCGAGACTCGCGAGCCAGAACGGTAGCGTGCGGTAGAGGAAGCTCTTACCCGATTTGTAATACCGCTCGGCGTTGTCGCTGATGCGAAATTCGTGCACGAGCGGCGCGGGGAATTCGTTGGCCCGCTGCAGCAGATTGGCGCGCCCGTGCACCTCGCGCGCGGCTTCGATCAGCAGGTCCGAGAGCGCCGGATGCAGGCTGTCGCGCGCAACCAGTTCGGCTGTGGGCGCGATCATGTGGACCGGACGCGGCGGCAGGTTGCGGGAGAAGTCGAAGGCGCCCATCGGCAGCTCGATTTCCGTCAGGTACGGAAAGCGGCGCGCGTACGCATCGGCCTGGACGAAATCCATGAAGCGGATGCCCGGCGAGCGCAAGAGTTTCGCCATCGTCGGCGGCTGGGCGGAGTCGCCTGTCAGGAAAACGGCGTCGACGCGGCCGTCTTCGAGCGCTTTCGCGGCGTCGTCGCCGGCGAGCGGCAGCAGCTCCGTGTCGCCGCCCGGTTCGATGCCGTTCGCCTTCAGGAGCGTGAGCGCGAGCACGCGCGTGCCGCTGCCTTCCGCGCCGATCGCGAGCCGCTTGCCCTTCAGCTCCGACAATCGGCTGACGACTGTCGCGCCGCGATAGAACACCGCGAGCGGCACATAGGACACGCTGCCGAGCGATTCCAGGTTGTCGTGCGTCGTGCCCGGCTTGGTCAGGCCACCCTGTACGAAACCCACGTCGACGTTCGATTTCGAATCGTCGAGACGGGTCAGGTTGTCGAGCGAGCCTTGCGTCTCGAGCACGTTGAGCGTCACGCGGTTGCGCGCGAGGATCGCCTTGTATTTTTGCGCGCTGGTCCAGAACGAACTGCCTTTCGGCCCGGCGGCGATGGTCAGCGTGCTCGGCGGCGCGGGCTGGATCAGCCGCACGGCGACATAGAGCGCGGCCGCGCAGACGAGCAGGATCGGGCCGAAGGTGAGCGCGAGGTCGCGCCAGGATATCGCGACGAAGCGTGCGACGATCCGCTGCTGCGGCTTGCGTGCCGGTGGGACGTCCGGATCGGTGCCCGGATTGTTTCCTGAAGGGTGGGTCATCTCGTCGGTAATCGTAAAACTGCGTGCCCGCGAGCTTAACCGATCGCGATGCGCGGTCATTTCCACGAACGGGTTCGGCGTGGCGCGCGAGCGGCGCGTCCGGGCGGCCGGCATGGCGTCGATGGTACAGGAGATGGATCGGCCTCCGGCGGGCCGTGCGGCGCGTGCGGACTGTGACGGACGTGTGTCGGCGCAGGCGGTGCTGTTGCGCGTGCGCGGCTTCGCGGAAGGTCGCATTGTTAAATGCTTTGCGCTAATGGCCGCGCTGGGCTAAATTGACGTTCGCCGCCGCACGACAAGGCTTTTCGCGGGCCGCAGCCCGGAATGTGGGTTCGTGAGCCGCGCCAGTCAGCCGCCATGCGGCAGGTCATATTCGAGCCGACGGGGTTTTTCCGCCCGACCAACCGGCCGCAGTTTGTTTCTTTCGCCAGTCTCTCGCAGCACCGTGAGCCGCATTCGCCGGCTCGCCGCCGTCATGCCCGCGCGCCGTTTCAGGCCCCGGGCGCGCGTGGCCACGGGCAGCCGCTCGATGTCGTAGCCCAGCCGCTGGGAATGCGGTCCGGTTTTGTAGTGCAAAAACGAGCGAAGTAGCAACTGTGCGAAGTCAACAAGCGAAACAAAAGGAGAAATCATGAAAGCAGTCGATCTGTTGAAGGCGCTGGGCGTGGTGGTGTGCGTGGCCGTGGCATCGAGCGCCTATGCCCAATCGAGCGACGCGGCGGCCACGAGCACCGACTCGGCGGCGCAGGCGAAGGCTCAGAAATCCGCGACCAAGAAGACCGACCGCAAGCTCGGCTACGACGTGCGCCGCGCGCTGTCGAAGGCGCAGGGCTTCGATGTGTCGAACGTGTTCGTGCGCGCGCGCAGCGGCGCGGTGACGCTGACGGGCACGGTGCCGGAAGGCGGCCAGATCGCCCAGGCCGAAGAAGTGACAAAGGGCGTGCCGGGTGTGAAGTCGGTCTCCAACAAGCTCACCCTCGGCGTGCAAGGCGGCGGGCAGTAACACGAGTTACAGAAAGCCGGCGACGTCGCACGATGCCGCCGGCTTTCGCTCGTCAAGCGAGCGTTCGAACGGGCTCCGGCTTTGCTGCCGGAGCCCGTTGTCGTTTGGCGCTTTCGCTGCCGCGGCGTGAATTTGGCCAAGACCGCCGGCGGATAAGGCGCGATACTTGCACCAACGGCCGCGCGGCGCGCACGCGAGCCTCGCGGACGTGTTGCCCTCTCAGGTTGCACCACTCATCGGAACGTATGGCGGAGACCCACAATGAAAAGATTCGCGCGTACCCAGAGGTTGCAGACTTTGCAGCACATGCCGCGCACTGTCGCGCTGGCGGCGCTCGCCGCACTGGCGCTCGCCGGATGCCACGGCGGCGATGACGACAACGGCAGCAGCCAGCCGACCAACACCTTGCCGAGCTTCATCTCCGGCTCGGTCAATACGCAGACTTACGACGGCGTCTCGGACGACCTGCTCACGGCCGGTCTCGGCAAGACGGGCCTCGCGTCGGCGACCGCGCCCGCGATCGCCAAGCCGGCGGCGCCGACGGCCGCCGAACTGCGCCGCCTCGCGATCTATTCGAACTACCGCGCGCTCGTCGACATGTCGTCGAACGGCGGCTACGGGCGCTTCTGGGGGCCGAACGTCGATCTGAACGGCAACGACACGCTCGGCGAGGGGAAGATCGCGGGCAAGGAATACATCGCCTACGCGGATGACGGCAGCGGCACGCAGAACGTCAGCCTGCTCGTGCAGATCCCGCAGAGCTTCAACCCGGATCAGCCTTGCATCGTCACGGCGACGTCGTCGGGGTCGCGCGGCGTCTACGGTGCGATTTCGGCGGCAGGCGAGTGGGGCCTGAAGCGCGGCTGCGCGGTGGCCTATAACGACAAGGGCAGCGGCAACGGCGGCCACGAACTGTCGACCAATCTCGTCACGCTGATCGACGGCACGCTCGCGAACGCCGAGATTGCCGGGACGAAGGCGATCTTCAAGGCGAACGCGAGCGCGTCGGCGCTGTCATCGTTCAATTCGGCCTTCCCGAACCGCTACGCGTACAAGCACGCGCATTCGCAACAGAACCCGGAAAAGGACTGGGGCAAGAACACGCTGCAGGCGATCCAGTTTGCATACTGGGCGCTCAACGACATGTTCGGCCCGGTCAGCGGCTCGACGCATCAGGTGCGCTACAGCAAAGGCAGCATCACGGCGATCGCGGCATCGGTGAGCAACGGCGGCGGCGCATCGCTGGCGGCGGCGGAGCAGGACACCGACGGCTGGATCACGGCGGTCGTCGTCGGCGAGCCGCAGATCAATCTGAATCTGCCGTCGCAAGTCTCGGTGCGGCAGGGGGGCGTGCCGGTCGGCTCGTTCGGGCGCCCGCTCGCGGATTACATGACGCTCGCCAATCTGCTTCAGCCCTGCGCGGCGCTCGCGCCCGCCGCAGCCGGCGCGCCGTATCTGACGACGTTGCCCGTGGCGACCACGAACGCGATCCGCACGGCGCGGTGCGCGACGCTCGCCGCGAGCGGGCTCGTCGCGGGCGGCAATACCGTCGCGCAGGCCACGGACGCGCTCAACCAGTTGCATCAGGCCGGCTACGAGACCGACTCCGACACGCTCCATGCGCCGATGTGGGACTCGCAAGCCGTGCCGGCCGTCGCCGTCACGTATGCCGACGCGTACATGAAGGCGAGCGTGCTCGACAACCTGTGCGACTTCAGCTTCGGCACGACCAACGCGCTAACGGGCGCGGCGGGCGTCGCGCCGCTCGTCTCGCCGATGCCGACGCTCTTCGGCAACGGCAACGGCGTGCCGCCGACGAACGGCATCAACCTGGTGTACAACGCGGGGACGGCGGGCGCGGCCGATCATCGCCTGGCGACGCCCGATGCCAGTTACGCGGGCGCCGCATGCCTGCGCTCGCTGTGGACCAACGGCAATGCGACGATGGTGGGCAACGTCAATGCGATCCGCGTGAACGCGAACCTGCGCGGCAAGCCTGCGATCATCGTGCAGGGCCGCGCCGATGCGCTCGTGCCGATCAACCATGCGTCGCGGCCGTATCTCGGCGCGAATCGGGTGGCGGAGGGCAACAACAGCCAGCTTTCGCTCTATGAAATCACGAACGGCCAGCACTTCGACGCGTTCCTGAGCGTGGCGGGCTTCGACACGCGCTTCATTCCGGTCCACTACTACGACATTCAGGCGCTCAACCTGATGTGGAATCACCTGAAGAACAACGCGCCGCTGCCGCCTTCTCAGGTGGTGCGCACGGTGGCGCGCGGCGGCAAGGCGGGATCGGCGCCTGCGCTCACGGCGTCGAATCTGCCGCCGATCGCCGTTGATCCGGGCGCGAACGCCATTACGACGGCGGGCGGCATCGTCAACGTGCCGAACTGACGCGGCGCGCGGCTTATTGAGTCGTGGTGGTTCGCGGCGCCGCTGGCGCTGCGGACGCCGCCGCGGAGACATCCGAGGCACCGGCCGCGACTGCATCCGATGCCTGGATCGCCGTTGCGGCGGCGGGCGTCTGCACGACGATCGGTGTCGGCGTGAGTTCGGGCGAGTTGACGATGAGCGACGGCGCGAGCGGCTTGCTCTTCACTTCGTCCGCCGCGACGGGCGCGCTGCGCGGCACGGTGTTCAGATAGTGGCCCATCAGGGAAAAGAAGCGGTCGTAGAACTTGCCGGCGGGCACGGTCTCGCTC
>Ga0207426_1001292_pt1 | contig 21618 bp, 10 predicted proteins | sample AraplaMF_Cvi_mMS_FD_184265 | JGI IMG/M metagenome (GOLD analysis project Ga0207426, IMG submission 184265) | Arabidopsis root microbial communities from the University of North Carolina, USA - plate scrape MF_Cvi_mMS (SPAdes) (version 2) | ecosystem: Host-associated > Plants > Roots > Endosphere... | reverse complement strand
AGTAATGTTTACCAGGTCTGTTGCCAGAATTTCCTGACCAGCGGTGATATTAGTACCGTTAAGTTTTAATGTACCATGCGTAGGCAGGGTAACAATCTGAATTTTTACTAATGGATCGCTATCGGTATCGGTGAACTTGCTGGCGAAGTCTGTACCAGTAAACGCCAGCACATTATCTTCTACTACTGTTTTCGGCACATCGGAGATTACCGGTGCATCATTGGCCGGTGTAACGGTAATATTTACAGAAGCCGGTGTAGCAGCGTAAATTGTACCATCAGAACCATTCCAGTTAAAACTATCCGCACCGTTAAAGTCAGCATCTGGTGTATAAGTGATATTAACCAGGTCCGCGGCCAGGATTTCCTGACCAGCGGTAATATTGGTACCATTTAGCTTCAGCGTACCATGCGTAGGTAGCGTTACAATCTGAATCTTCACTAACGGATCGCTATCGGTATCCGTAAACTTGCTCGTAAAATCTGTACCAACAAAAGCCAGTACATTATCTTCTACAACTGTCTTAGGCACATCAGCTACTACCGGGGCATCATTGGCAGGTGTAACAGTAATATTCACAGCAGCCGGTGTGGCAGCGTAGGCAGCGCCATCAGACCCATTCCAATTAAAACCATCAGTACCATTAAAATCAGCGGCTGGGGTATAAGTAATATTCACTAAATCAGCCGCAACAATCTCCTGACCAGCTGTAACATTAACGCCATTCAGCTTCAGCGTACCATGTGCAGGCAAGGTTACCACCTGAATTTTCACTAACGGATCGCTATCAGTATCTGTAAACTTGTTGATAAAGTCCGTACCTGTGAATGTCAGTACATTATCTTCTACTACTGTTTTCGAAACATCAGCAACTACCGGTGCGTCATTGGCCGGTGTAACGGCAATATTTACGGCAGTCGAGGTAACAGCATACGCCGTACCATCAGAACCATTCCAATTAAAACCATCAGCACCATTAAAGTCTGCATCTGGGGTATAAGTAATGTTGGCCAGATCAGCCGCAACAATCTCCTGACCGGCAGTAATATTAACACCATTCAGTTTCAGCGTGCCGTGTGTGGGCAAAGTTACGATCTGGATTTTCACCAACGGATCACTATCAGTATCCGTAAACTTGCTGGTGAAGTCAGTACCGGTGAAGGACAGCACATTGTCTTCTACTACTGTTTTCGGTACGTCTGCCACCACCGGTGCATCGTTGGCTGGTGTTACAGTGATATTCACAGCAGCTGGTGTGGCGGCATATGCCGTACCATCAGAGCCATTCCAATTAAAACCATCAGCACCATTAAAGTCAGCAGCTGGTGTATAAGTGATATTCCCTAAATCAGCCGCAACAATCTCCTGTCCAACAGTAATATTGACACCATTCAGTTTCAGCGTGCCATGTGTGGGCAAGGTTACGATCTGGATTTTCACCAACGGATCACTATCAGTATCCGTGAACTTGCTGGTGAAGTCTGTACCAGTGAAGGCTAATACGTTATCTTCTACCACTGTTTTTGGCACATCAGCTACTACCGGTGCATCATTGGCCGGTGTAACGGTAATATTTACAGCGGCTGGTGTGGCGGCATAGGCCGTGCCATCAGAGCCGTTCCAGTTAAAGCTATCAGCACCATTAAAATCAGCAGCTGGCGTATAAGTAATGTTTGCCAGATCGGCGGCTAAGATTTCCTGGCCAGCGGTAATGTTAGTACCGTTCAGCTTCAGCGTACCGTGCGTAGGCAAGGTCACAATCTGGATCTTCACTAACGGATCACTATCAGTGTCGGTAAGCTTACCGGTGAAGTCTGTACCAGTGAAAGCTAGTATGTTATCTTCTACTACTGTTTTCGGAACATCTGCCACTGTCGGTGCGTCATTGGCTGGCGTAACGGTAATATTTACAGCTGCTGGTGTAGCAGCATAAGCTGTACCATCGGAACCGTTCCAGGTAAAGTTATCGGAGCCGTTGAAGTCTGCATCTGGTGCATAGGTAATATTGGCTAAATCAGCCACAACAATCTCCTGACCTGCAGTAATATTAACTCCATTCAGTTTCAGTGTACCGTGCGTTGGCAAGGTTACCACCTGAATTTTCACCAACGGATCACTATCAGTATCCGTAAACTTGCCAGTAAAGTCCGTACCGGAAAACGCCAATACATTATCTTCCACTACCGTTTTCGGCACATCCGCTATTACCGGTGCGTCATTAGCGGGTGTAACAGTAATGTTAACAGCAGCTGGTGTAATAGCATAAGCCGTACCATCAGAACCATTCCAGTTAAAGCCATCCGCACCATTATAATCCGCATTTGGCGTATAAGTAATATTAGCCAGATCAGCCGCCACAATCTCCTGGCCAACAGTAATATTGACACCATTCAGCTTCAGCGTACCATGTGCAGGCAAGGTCGCCACCTGTATTTTCACTAACGGATCACTATCAGTATCCATAAACTTGCCGCTAAAGTCCGTACCAGCAAACGCCAGCACATTATCCTCTACTACCGTCTTCACCACATCCGCCACCACCGGCGCATCATTCACCGGGGTTACAGTAATATTAACCGGTGCTACAGCAGCAGCATAAGCCGTACCGTCATAACCATTCCAGTTAAAGCCATCAGCACCATTATAATCCGCATTCGGTGTATAAGTAATATTGGCTAAATCTCCCGCAACAATCTCCTGCCCTGCAGTAATATTAACCCCATTCAGTTTTAAAACACCATGCGCAGGCAGCGTTACCACCTGGATCTTCGCCAGCACATCACCTTCAGCATCCGTAAACTTGCTGGTAAAATCAGCACCAGCAAACGTCAGTACATTATCCTCCACTACCGTCTTCACCACATCCGCCACCACCGGCACATCATTCACCGGGGTTACAGTAATATTAACCGGTGCTACAGCAGCAGCATAGGCTGTACCGTCATAACCATTCCAGTTAAAACTATCAGCACCATTATAATCCGCATTTGGAGTATAGGTAATATTCACTAAATCAGCCGCAACAATCTCCTGCCCTGCAGTAATATTGGTACCATTCAGTTTTAAAACACCATGCGCAGGCAGCGTTACTACCTGAATTTTAGTTAGCGCATCGCCATCAATATCCGTGAACTTGCTGATAAAATCTGTACCAACAAAAGCCAGCACATTATCTTCTGCCACCGTCTTCGGCACAGCAGCTACCACCGGCGCATCATTCACCGGGGTCACGGTAATATTAACCGGCGCTGCAGCAGCGGCATACGCCGCACCGTCAGAACCATTCCAGTTAAAGCCATCCGCACCATTATAATCAGCATTTGGCGTGTAAGTGATGTTAGCAAGATTAGCAACAACAATCTCCTGGCCTGCAGTGATATTAACACCGCTCAGCTTCAGCGTACCATGCACAGGCAGTGTTAGCACCTGGATCTTCACTAACGGATCGGTATCCGGGTCAGCAAATTTGCTGGTGAAATCCACCGCCGTAAAGGCCAGCACATTATCTTCCGCTACCGTTTTCGGTACAGCCGTTACTACCGGTATATCACTAACAGGAGTAATGCCCAGCGTCAGGATCTGGGTATCCTGCTTAGCGCCGCCACTACCCGTGTTGCCATTATCATTAATATTTACAGTAATGTTCAGCGTTGTTGGCGGATTCTGTGAAGTATTATACGTTAGCTTGTCAGCCCCCAGGTAAGCATTAATATCATCCACGGTGCCGGTTAAGGTAAGGGACCCAGGTGTACCGCCCATTGTTATGCCGGTACCGGGCAATGCGGTGAAAGTGCCGTCAGGAACACTAAAGGTAACCGTTACAGGACCGGTACCTGCATCAATATCTATAAATGACACGCCGCCCATAGAAACCGGTATATCTTCTGTTACGGCGATACTGGTAGGCAATGAAATAATAGGTGCATCATTTACCGCTGCAATATTAATAGTGGTATGCGCAGTGCCGCTGGTATAGGAAATACCATCGGAAGCGCTCCAGTCAAATCCCGTTGTGCCGTTCCAGTTAGCGGTAGGTACAAATGTAATATTGCCCAGCTGCGCGGCGGGGATCTCCTGCCCTATGGCAATATTCACTCCACTTAGCTGGAAGCTGCCGTTCAGCGGCAGGCTGGTGATCATTATTTTATTTAAAGCAGTTCCATCGGCATCGGTATAATGCGAAGTGAAATTAACTGCGGTAAAAGCAAGTGTATTGTCCTCATTTCCATTTACAGTAAAATCTGTAATAGCAGGTATGGTATTCACCGTAGCGGCAACTATAAAAGTGTATACGGAACGGGCCGCATTCGGATCATTATTATTAATGGTGATAGTAGCGGTATAAGTGCCAACGGCATGAGCGGCCGGATTAAAACGTACCACGAAGTTCGTGCTGCTGCCGCTTGCAATAGAGTTGGAAGCAGGTTGTGTGAAGATGGTAAAACCCGCATCGCCTGTTTTACTTACCGCGGGTGTACCGGTTAAATTAATAACACCGGTACCCACATTCTGGATAGCAAAAGTGTGATTCACCACACTGCCACCTGGTAAAATAGTACCAAAATCAGTACCATCTGTTAGATCGGCAGTCGTGCTGGCATCTGCTATGCTGATAGCATTACCGGTTACATTAATGCGCGGGGTGGTTAAGATAACCATGGTGGTGGTGGAAGCAGGGCCTGTTTCCACACCATCATTTACAGCCACAGTAATAATACGGTTGGTAGTATTAGGCGATCCGGCCGTATTCTTGTACTCCAGCATTTTAATAGCCGCAATATAATTAGCCTGCGACGCCTGGCCGGAGAGCGTGATAGTGCTGGTGCCATTACCGGAAATAGTAATGCCCGCAGGCAGTACACCATTCAGGTTCAGGCTTTCGTTACCTGCATTCAGCACATTGGTTAAAGTAATAGTAGCGCTGAAAATATTACCGGCATCCGGGTCCACGATACTAAGATCGGCATCTGCGATCTTTGAGCCGGTAGCGCTGCCCGCATTAAAATAGTTCAGGTAATTATAATTGCCCGTAGCGCCCGAGCTGTTATCCGGATCCAGGTTTACGAGCGGACAGTTATTTACATTTATTGTTTTGGTGATCTTATTGTTATCGTAGTAGCATTCTTTATAAGTAGAGTTCTGGTTAGCGAGGGATGACAGCGTAAAGGGCGTGCCCACTGTATGTCCTACGCCACCGGCCACAAAGCTGCCATTATCGTTGATGATCAGCGTTAAAGGTACATTCAGGTTGCTGTAACCGGTCATGTCAATATCAAAAACAAACACCTTACATTGTCCTACTCCCACGGCCTGGTTAAAGGTGCTGGTATATACCAGCTTAGCCGCAGGGTCCACGGTCGGATCGCCCTGGTAAAATGAAATGGGCATTCCCCCGTTACTACTGCCGGAGCCGGGATTACAGATATTTATATTGGCTCTTACTATATTACAGGAAGCGCCTTTGCTGAAAGTTATATTACCGGCGCCATCGCTAAAGGCAATATCCGGTTTGGAACCATAATAATCTGCCGACAGCAGGAACTGGTATGCAGGGTTGGCCAAGCCGGTCTTATTGGTAACTGTCAGCTCACTTTTATCAGCAGATAAAGAAAATAAAAGGTCATAATTGTCACCGGCAATCCGGTACCCAACGGTATTTGCATGTGTGCTGGTGCTCACATTCGTTAACGGCACTCCTTTGAACGCATAATTATCATCACGCCGGGTAGCGCCGGATAAGCCTACCTGCTGATAGAAATAACCGGTAGCGGTTTCAGTGGCCAGGTCTATATAAGCATATGCAGCCAGGGAGTTTTCATTACTTTCCCGGTCTGTATTTACCGCGTTGCCGGTTTCATTAAAATAGATGGAATTAGTGCCCGGCGGTATCTTAAAGATCCTGCTAACACCTGAAGTGGAGCTTAGTCCGTTGGGAATGGCTTTAATTTCTGTATTGATGAAATCTGCGCTCATGCCCTGCCCTACACGATGGTAGAACTCCACTACATAGGCGTCATCAAAATCACGCGCATAATCGGCGTCCCTTTTTATGATCAGGTTACCGCCGGAAACATAGATCTGTGGATTATACAGGCCCACTGCGCCTGCAGTCAGCAGCTTCGTTGAATAATCACCGGTTATAGCGCCGGAAGCTGTCATGCTGCTGGTAGAAGCGCTGCTCATGTCATTGATCACATAAGTAGATCTCCTGTCCACCGAGCCGCCATTTGATAAAGTAACAAAACCGTCGGTTAAACCGGCATCCAGGTCGATGTTAAAACGTAAGTTGGAATAACCTTCCTCTGTACCGCTGCCGGAATTCAGATCCGTAGCGCTGGAGTTAGTACCTTTCGCAGAAATGCTGATCAGGTTAGTGCCTGCGGGGATAGGTATTACCAGATCGGTATTCGCGGCGGCGCTACCATGCAGCAATGCCCGGATCTGCGGGCTTAACGGATTTAAAGAATTTGTATAGGGTGAAAGATATTCAACGTAATACGAAGTATGTATGCTGGTAGCGGTTTCCGTGATGGTTAATGTACTGCCGGAAACCGTAAAGTTAACATTGTTCAGGTCCGGTGTGGCATCCCCTATCTTGCTGGCAACAGGTATCAGCGCCCCCAGAGCCGCATCCTTCCATCCGTATACATTGGTGCCGGAACCATCCGTATTTGTATTCTTTGCATAGTTTACGTACCCTGAAGAAGTATTGGTTGCAAGATTGATAATCGCATTAATGGTGATGAAATCTTCATCACCCTGCGCATTATCGCCGCCGGTAGTAATGCCGGTTTCCGATGAGGTATAAACCGCAATGGACTTGGTTCCTGCCGGAATGGTAAAGACAGGCGCACTGCCCCCCGGAGCTTTGTATTTAGTTTCTACCCCTAACAGATCGGCTCTTTTACCACCACTAGGACTACACGGACTATAAGGCAGCTGGCCGAATGTCAACAATGAACACAGGATTAAGCTGGTGCTTAACAGACCTTTAATGAAATTTTTTTTCATAGACAGTATAGGATAGCTATAAAAACGGGCTGCTTTTTATATGGATGAATGCGAGGAATGGCCCGCTGTTCACTGATTAATGTGGGGATCTGACGTGAAGATTGTCCCAAATAAACATGTATGCTTGTAGTGCTGTGATCTTATTTTCGCTATAGGATCTTGATATTAAAGGGAATAACACGTCCAAACGGTCAGCCTTACAAACAACTGTATTTCTTCGTCGCAAATATATAAAATGTATTTTATATAATTTAATAATAAAATTATTATTAGATAACATGTATAAACGTTCGTGTTATAAAAAGGGGGAAATAAGGATCATAAAGGCTGGTAAAGGTCCCAATAACTATATGATCATTAATATCTATCACCGGGGCATGTCATTTTCGTGGGATTTATGTGTGATACCGGAATAACAATAGCTTAACAAACGCAAAAGCCAAACGCCACCTTCACGTTCCTGGGAACGATCCGGTGGCGTGGCAAACAACTGTATTTATAGGATAGATTAAAAACGCTTTATTAACTGCGCCCTGTACATATCCCCTAAAATTGCGCCAGTGTCCGGAAAACGGGCACTCAGCAGTGGAAGCTTCGTTTGGCCGGTACGGTTAGCGGCTGGGATTGGCGGGGAAAACCCCCGTGAATAAGCGCGCAGCGTGTGGAAACCGGGCTACAGATCGCAGTCAATGGTCCATGGTCCATAGCCGATGTTCCATTGCCTGGTATGGACTATCGACCATGGACCGTGGTCTCTAAAATTAATGTACCCTCTCCGCATCCAGGAACTTGATCTCCACAACATACGTCCCTTCCAGTTTCACTACAAATGCAAACCGCGGGTTCACAGAAAATGCATTGGCGGCCATATTATCCACCTTCACAAACTGCGATGGGATCCGGTAATACATCAGGTGGTTCCAGTCCGTAGCCCCGTCATTATACCGGGTAAGCGGGAACGGCGCCAGCTCAAAATCGCAGATCATGGCCGTATCCGTAGTAATAATAGGATGAAAGCGTGCATAGTTCTCAAACACCGGCCTGTCGCCGCGCTTAATGATCTCACCTGCTTTGGGATTGAACGGGTTGCCGTTCTTATCCACCAGCTTCAGGATCACACGGGCGCCTTCATTAGACACTTTGGTGAGCGTCATTTTGGGGTTGCGCATAGGAGTGGCCACGTTGTTCACATTAAACGCATTGGACACATTATCTTCTATGGTAAAAATATCATCCAGCGTTGGATCTACAACACTGATCTGGCCAAAGCTGGTAAAGGTGTGGGAGCCATGTATGTTCTGGGAGGCAACATCAAAAAGGTAATCGCCCAGCGGCAGGTTCAGGGATGCTTTGTTAAACACGAACTGCCCGCTGTTCTCATTAAAATACATCGGCTTCAGCTTCTGGATCTCGCGCTTTTTATTGAGCTGCTCCACGCTGGTATCCGTTTCCACGTTAAAAGATTCCCCGTCTTTGAAAACCAGCACCTCATAATCGTCAAAAAAAGACTGTGGCGCTGCTTTGCCCGTGGCCTTATCCCGCAGGTTCAGCATTTTGAAGGTTACCGGCGGCGTAGATTCGTCCGTATTAATACGGTCCGACTGCTGCAGGCCCAACCCTCTTTTGCAGTAGATCACGTTATCCTTGTAGCGCATCTGGTCACTTAAAAAACCCGGCTCTACTTTTTTACAGGCAGCCATTACAAAGGCTGTACACAGTATAAACAATAGTATTTTTTGCATGTTGTTTCGCTTTAATGGTTAGTGAACTTCAGTATTAAAAAACAAGCGGTGATAGCCGTTCAGCACATGCACAATACCCGTGTTGGTAATAATACCGGAGGTTTGGCAAATGGCGGCATTATCCTTTTCACTTTGCGGTATCTGGCCCGGGTCTAAAGCCTGGTCATCACGGGAGCCGATCACTTTAGTATAGTTCACCATATCCACATAGGAAACATAATCATTATAAGGATAGGTGCGCAATAAGCTGATCATGAACTTTGTGTTGGGAATAGCGCCCAGCATACAATCATAGAGCTGTCCCTGCCGGTTCATCTGCTCCCGGTTAATGGCGCCCTTGATCATGTACAGCTTCAGGGAATCCTGCAGCTCCTTTACAGAAATGCTATCCATATTAAAAGGGATATTCTCATCGCCGGTTTGCTCCGCCGCACGCAGCTGGCGGATCTTCAGGTAATCATCCACCCCGTAGTTAGTTACGGCAAAAAAGGTTATATCGCTGTTTACCATATCCTTCAGGCCTGCACGGTCTATCAGGTATACCAGGGAATCAAATACCCGTTGCGACTTCAGGTAATCGTAGGTGGTCATGTTCACATGCGGATCATGTACCCCCCCATCGTTCTTGTAATCATTCTTTTTACAGGAAAAAAGAAAAATAGCAGCAGCTAATATGAGAAAGGTGATATTTAAACGGTGTTGCATATACGTAATATTAAATGGTCAGAAAAAAGGGATCAGATCTTGCCTGCCCAGAAACGGGTTTGCGTAAGGAACTTGTTGCCCCTGAACAGGCGGGGATCCACCGGCCAGTAAAAGCCTTCCTGTGCATAGCGCTGCTCTGTGAGCCAGTCCACAATGTAGGTATAGGTTTTAGTACGCACCAGGTCGTAGAACAGCTGCCCTTCCAGGTATAGCTCCTTCCCTCTTTCCAGGATGTAAAGATACATCAGCGCATCCGGTGCAGGCATGGTTAAGGGCAGCGTGTTATTACGGACGCGGAAAAAGTTGATGATGTCCAGCGCCTTTACATAGTCCTGCTTGTAAATAGCAATTTCCGCCTGCAGCAGCTTTATATCTGCAAAACGGAAAATGATCATGTTGTTGCTCATGTACGGGTTTAGCTTTAAGCCGGGATTGCGGTAAATAACGTTGCTGTACTTGCGGCACAGCGGGCGGTTATCGTCCCGGTAATCAAACCCTTTCTGGTAGCGTATATCCAGCGTATCGTTCACGTCCTGCCCTTTAAAATAATGCCGGCTGAAGTATTCCGGGCGCACCGCCATACGGGCATAATCCCCGTGGTATTTAATGTACTGGTCGCCACGCAGGAACTGCATGCCTATACCGTCATCAGATCCTTCCAGCTGGTCTTCGCTCATGTTCAGCTCAAAAATGCTTTCGGTGGATTTGCCGATGAAGGTTTTATAATAGTTGGCCGTATCCGTCAGCGTATAGCCGCCGTTGGCTATCAGCGTATTGATGGCGGTATCGGCGCTGTTAATATCCTTCATGTCATTGGCGCCGCCATTGGCTGCATTCAGTGTAGTGCCTCTCCACAGGTACAGGTGGGCCAGCAATGCGTATACAGAACCTTTGTTGGCGGTAACCGCTGCGCCGCTGGGATTATCAGCATATCCCCAGTTCAGCAGGCTAATGGCATCATGGCAGTCTTTTTCTATTTGCTGCATCACGTCTGCCTTGGGGCTGCGGGGCAGCTCCGGCGCCTCCAGCGGGTTTTCATAATACTCCGTTACCAGCGGCACATCGCCCCAGATGCGGGTCATGGTAAAGTAGGTGAACGCACGTATAAAAAGGGCCTGGCCCAGCACACGGTTCTTGTATTGCTGCGCATTGGGCACATCTTTTTCCAGGTTGGCATCCGGCACTTTGGGCAGCTCTGCCAAAATGGTGTTGCTCATGGTGATCACCTTAAAAAAACGCGTCCAGTTACCCAGGTCCTTTACGTTATAAGTAAAGGTGTAATCCCCATTCTGTATGCCTTCCAGCCCATCGCCGTTATAATCAATTACAAAGTAATTCTTGGCAACAGCATCGCCATACATATAATAGCTGTATTTAAATGCCAGCGCATTCCTTAACAGGGCATAGTTACCTGCCAGGGCGCTTTCACAGTCCTGGGTGGTTTTCCAGTACTTTTCAAGGTAGGTTGAGTTCTTGGGCTCCTGTTCCAGCAGCTTTTTGCAGGAAACAGATAATAAGAACGTGCACAGGAGCATAATATATCTAAGTTTCATAGTAGCAGATTTTACCGGTTTAAAAATTAACACTCAGGCCCATAGTATATTTCTTTGGAATGGGGTATCCATTACCGTTATATTCCCCATATGGATTCACGGCTTCTGCATCCGGCAGGGATTTGGAACGCTGGAACATGGCTACATTATCCAGCACGCCAAAAATGCTGAACCGGTCTATGCCCCACCTTTTCAGCAGGTCGGGCCCCAGGTTGTACGTAAGGCTGATGCTTTTAATACGCAGGTAATCGCCTTTCTCTAAAAAGAAAGTTTGTGCGGAGGTGTAATAATAACGGTAAGAGCCCAGATCGTACTTGGCGTAAGTAGCCTTATCACCGGGTTTGCGCCATATATCCAGCTTGCTGAAATCAGGAGTGGCGTATTGTATAAAGCGGTTGGTAGCATCGCCATCCGTTGAGTTGCTGAACTGGTCGGCCTTATAAAGGTTCAGTACATCCCGGTCAAAGGTAAAGGTGCAGAAGATGTTCAGTATAAAATTCCTCCAGGTAATTTCATTGTTAAAACCACCGGTTATCTTGGGGTTCGGATCGCCAATGGGCATCTTGTCCGGGTTAATCCCCTCATTAAAAATATCAATGAAGTTATCGCCGTCCAGGTCTGCCAGGTAAAAGTCGCCACCGCGGTAGGTGCCGTTGCCATTACGGTATTTTTCGCCGGTGTATTTATTGCCCGGCACATCATCGTCCGTGGCAAATACCCCCAGGTTCTGATACAGGTAAAAAGCATTCAATGGCTTGCCTACAGAAAGGATATGCGATTTATCAAAGCGGTCGCCATTCTGGAATACAATATCCCGGCCACCATTGGGAAGGCTGGTGATCATGTTCTTGTTATAGGAAATATTCAGCCGGGTAAACCATTTAACAGCACTGTTACGCCGTTTGAAGGGGTAACCGGAAACCGTAAGCTCCACACCGGAGTTACGTACGCCCAGCGCATTGGTGAGCGCATTGTCATAACCGGAGGTAACAGGCAGGATGATACTGAACAGCTGCAGGGAGCTTTGCCGGTTATACACGTCTATCGTGGCAGCAAAGTTACCGTCGTTAAATTCCAGGTCTGTACCCAGGTTCCATTGCACGCTGCGTTCCCAGCTTAATCCCTTCTGCGCCGCACCATCCTTAAAGTTGGGTGTAATGGCGGTAACGCCGTTATAAGAGGTAGCGCCGTCATTGCCGGCAAAACCACCGTTATTCACCTTGTACAGGTTATACTGTAAATAGTTCTGCTCCGGTAAGCTGCCGGAGGTACCTACGCTGCCCCTTATTTTTACAAGGGAAAAAGTGCGGCTGTGCTGCAGGAAAGGTTCGTCAGAAATGATCCAGGCGGCAGATGCAGAGGGGAAAAAGCCCCATTTACTGTCTGCTCCAAAACGGGAAGAACCATCTGTACGCGCACTTACCGATAGCAGGTATTTGTCTTTAAAGTCATACGCAATACGGGAGTAGTAAGATAGCAGCCCGTATGCCTGGTAATCGGATGAGGCTTCAATATTCGTTTGCCGGAAGCCCTGCACTACCTGGATCTGGTCTGAGGAACCGCCGTAACCCAGCGCCCGGGTGTTCTGGTACTGGTCATACTGCAGGTCTGTACCCAGTATTACGCTCAGGTTATGGTCCTTAAAGCTATTCGTATAGCTAAGGTAGTTAGAGGACAGCAGGTTAGCGCCGTTATCCGCAAAGGAAAAGGAAAAGCTTCCGCTGTTGGAGGTAAGCGCATTGGTTTTGTTATAATCCCGCCGGCTGGTCTTATAAATATAGGAGTTCTGGGAATTTAGCTTCAGGTGCGGGGTAATGCTTAATCCCAGGTTCAGGTTAATGGTGAACTGGTTCTCCATATTCCTGTCCAGCGCATCCTTATAGGTGCCCAGCATGGCTGCTTTTTTATCCGGATCCAGCGCAAAAAGGGAGGAAGGCATCTGCCCCGCCCCTACTGTTACAGGATCACGGGGATCGCCATTCGTGGTAATATTAATGGAGTTACCCGGCCGGCCATTTCCCCGGTGCCGGTCTGTCCGCGAAAAGGAAATAATGGGATTGATCTCCAGCTTATTGTTCATTGCGCGCGTCATCAGGTTTAAACGCGTGGAGTATCTTTTAAAATCCGTACCTATTACCACACCTTGCTCATCGTAATAACCGGTGCTGAAGCGGTAGTAAGAGTTATCGCTGCCGCCGCTTACGCTCAGGTCAGCGTTTTTAATAAGCCCGGTACGGTAAAAAATATCCTGCCAGTCGGTATTGGCATTATACGCCGGGTTCAGGCTGTCTGTCATTAAATAAGGCAGCTGCTGTTTTTGCGCGTAGGTAAGGCTTTGTTGTAACAGCGCCATTTTTTGCCGCCGTTCTTCGGTGCCTAAAACCACATCCCGCAGCTCCGGCCTTTCAGTGATGCCAAAATAGCTGGATAGGCTCACCTTAGGTGCGCCGGACTTTCCTTTTTTGGTGGTGATGAGTATAACGCCATTGGCTGCACGCGATCCGTAAATGGCGGCTGCAGAGGCGTCTTTCAACACATCAATGCTGGCAATATCCATGGGGTTAATGCCGGCCAGGAAGTTGGTGCCGGTACCCACACTGGCGTTCACATATTCCTCTGATGGCTGCGGAATGCCATCTACCACGTATAATGGCGAATTCACTACTTTAAACTCGTCATAATCGCGGCTTACTGTAGAGCTGCCCCTAACGGAAACGGTAGTACGTGCCCCGGGCTCGCCGGTAAAGTTCTGCACGTTCACCCCCGAAAGGCGGCCCTGCATTAACTGATCAAAGCTGGCAGCCGGCAGGTTTTGTATTTCCCTTCCTGACAGGCTGGAAATGGCGGCGGTGGCCTTTTTACGGGTCACCTGCTGATAACCAATGATGACGGTTTCCTGTAATGCGCTTGCAGTGGCAGCCATTACTACATGCAGTTCCTGCTGGCCGGTAACTTTGATCTCCTGTTTCGTAAATCCTACGTAAGTGATCTCCAGCGTAACGCCAGGGGCGGCGGAAAGGCTGAAATGTCCCTTGGTGTCCGTAGTAACACCGGTGTTAGTTGATTTTACACGTACAGAAACGCCGGGCAGGGGTTCCTTTGCATTGTCGGTTACGGTACCCTCAACCTTAATGGTTTGGGCCAGTACCGGCAATAGCGGTACGATCAGGCATAGCAATGCCAGGTAGAGTGTCCTCATAGTTGTACAGATTTTGGGTGGGTGCTTTAGCGGTTTAGTGCATGCTTCAGCAAAATTTGGTTGATACTTGTTAAAACTAATTGGTGCTTAGATTACGGTTCGTTCGATGGTTTAGATATTGTACAATGGTACAATCCGACATAGTAATGTCAGGTAACTCTCATCATGCGCATAGATTTTTGGTTGATCGTTAAAAATAATGTTACTCCAGATTACGGTTCTTTCGATGGTTTAAACATTGTGTAATGCTACGGGCAGGCATAAGTATGCCTGGTAAGTCCTCAACATAGTACGCTCGTTTTTTGGTTGATGCTTTAGCGGATTAATGGTGCTTTAGCGAATTTGGTTGATGCCGGGTAAAATACTAGAATAAAATAGATCTATAATTACTGGAATTAGCTATATTTTGACAAATATTACCCAATATGATTAAAAAATGCTTCTATTTGCCTTTTTTTAATATTATATTGGCCTATCAGTTGAACATAGCAAAAAGCCATTGGTTAACACCATCAATCATCAACCAAATTAGTGAAAAGATATGAGCCTGGACCATTTACTGCATGAATATAATATAGCCCCGGGTATTTGGGATGAGATGCACGATTCGGGGCAGATACGTGAACATTACAACAAGGTTTTTGCCACCTTGCAGGGACTGGATGTAGCGGCCCTGCTGCAAAAGGACCGCCTGGCAGGCGAGCTGTTTATGAACCAGGGCATTACCTTCACGGTATACAGTGATAATGAAGGTATTGAGCGCATTTTTCCCTTTGACATTATTCCCCGCATTATTACCGGTAAAGAATGGGATATCGTAGAACGCGGCATTAAGCAGCGTTTGCAGGCCCTGAACCTGTTCTTAAAAGATATCTATAGCGAACAGCAGATCATAAAGGATAAAATTGTGCCGGCAGGGCTCATTGCCTCCTGCCCGCATTATACGCGCGAGGTGTTCGGAATAAAAGTGCCGTATGATATTTATGTGCACATTTCCGGCATTGACCTGATCCGCGGGGATGATGGTAAATTCTATATCCTGGAAGATAACCTGCGTACCCCCTCCGGCGTTAGCTATATGCTGGAAAACCGGGAAGTGACCAAACGAATTTTCCCGGATCTGCTGGCAGCCAACCATGTGAGGCGGGTAAGCAACTACCCCATACTGCTACACGAAATACTGCTGCAGCTGGCCCCGGGGCAGATCGCCAACCCTACGGTAGCGCTGCTAACACCCGGCGTATACAACTCTGCTTATTATGAACATACCTTCCTGGCCCGCCAGATGGGTATTTCACTGGTAGAAGCACGTGACCTGGTGGTGGATAACCATAAAGTATATATGAAAACCACCAATGGCCTGGAGCAGGTGCATGTAATATACCGCCGTATAGATGATGAATACCTGGACCCGCTGATCTTTAAACCGGACAGTGTGCTGGGTGTACCCGGCCTGCTGGGCGCTTACCGCAGGGGCAGCGTAGCTATTGTGAACGCAGTAGGTAATGGTGTGGCAGATGATAAAGCGGTATACGCCTATGTACCGGCCATGATCCGTTACTACCTGAATGAAGAGCCTATCCTGGCTAACGTACCTACTTATGAGCTCAGCGATCCGGATATGCGGAATCATGTTTTTGAAAATATCCGGAACATGGTTATTAAACGTACCAACCAATCCGGCGGCTATGGCATGATCATGGGCAATAGCGTATCGGAGGAAGATTGGAATAAAGCCAAAGTAGCCATTCAGGCAGATGCCCGTAATTATATTGCACAGCCGATCATTAAATTATCTACGGTACCTTGTTTTATTGATGGCGCCTTTCAGCCGCGGCATGTGGACTTACGGCCTTATGCATTATGCGGGCCGCAGGGTGTTAAGATCGTGCCGGGAGGCCTTACCCGTGTAGCATTACGTGCCGGCTCGCTGGTGGTGAACTCATCACAGGGCGGCGGAAGTAAGGATACCTGGGTGATTGATTAATTACGAATTGGTCAATTACGAATTACGAATGGATTGGAGCGGTTGATAATGTTTTGTTCGTTTATTCGTAATTAATTCACCGTAGTTCTTCAAAATCGTAATACACAATTCGTAATTCGTAATTAAATAATTCGTAATTCTCATGCTGAGCCGGATAGCTGACGCATTATACTGGATGAACCGTTACATGGAAAGGGCCGGTGGGCTTTGCAGGGTGGCTGCTACACATTATGTGCAGGCCCTGGACAAGGATGTGAATGGATCCCTGACCTGGAAGCCGGTGCTGGAAACTTTCACCACCTGCAGCGCAGATGAGATCATGGTGCTGGAACATAATACCGGCGCTTCTTTACGGAAGCTGATCACAGATCCCAACAATAATAATTCGCTGAAAATGATCGTGGGCCGCGCCCGCGAAAATGCCCGCGGCGTACAGGATCACATCACCAAAGAAGTATGGGAGGAGGTAAATGCCATTTACCATCTTATGAACCAGCCTTCGGTAGATCAGCGCCTGATGAGCTATGAAGCGCTGGAAGTGCTGGACGCCATTACCAGGCATACTGTTTTGTATAACGGCGTTACAGACATTACTATGTCGCGCGGGCTGGGCTGGAATTTTATGAACCTGGGAAAATATGTGGAGCGCTGCCTGGAAACCATTGTGCTTACCAATAAGGAATACCAGCGTATCAATTATGACCTGGATACCGTGCAGGACATAATGCAATGGCGTTACCTGCTGATGTCGCTCTCCGGTTATGAGCTGCATTTAAAAACATACCGCACCGCCAATTATAATTCAAATGTATTGCACCAGGTGCTGTTCAATGATAACTTTCCGCATTCCGTAGCCCATACCCTAGGCAGGGCGGAACGGCGCCTGCAGGAAGTAATAAGGGGCAATCCCATGGCGGTAAATGATGCGCTCACCCGTTGTTTTGGCCGCATGTTCAGCAAGGTGCGTTACACTGACCTTGATACATTGAATAACGGATCTTTACAACAGTTCCTGGAAGAAATAAGGCAGGACCTGCAGGAATTTACCGTACAGCTGAGCCGCCAATTCTTTTCTTACGTATAAGCTTTATCAGATAGGATTATGTCTATTTTCAAGATACATCATATTACCCGTTACGAGTACGACCGGCCTGTAAAGGAAAGCGCCAACGAAATAAAGGTCTTTCCTTACCAGTGTGCAGACCAGGAGGTGTTACAGCACGACCTGTTCATCACAGATCACCCGAACGTACAAACGTTCTCTGACTACTGGGGCAATAAAACCGGTTTGTTCAACATTCTGCCCTCGCATAACGTGCTGACTATAGAAAGCAAGCTGCTGGTGCGCACCACGGCATCGTCCCAGCTGGGAATAAATTTTCATTCCAATTTTAAACAGCTGCAGCAGGAAATGGACGGCCAATTACAATTGCTGGAGCTGGGTAACCGCGATGCTATACAGTCACAGGCCGCTATAGACGCTATTGCTATTGCTGTGCGCCGCGGCGAAAGTGTAGCAGGCGTAGTAGAAAGCTGCAGTGAATACATTTTTAAACATTTCAAATACATTAAAGGCATTACCAATGTAGAAACCACTGTGGATGAAATACTGCAGCACAGCGCCGGTGTGTGCCAGGACTTTGCCCACCTGATGCTGCAAATATTGCGCACCTGCCAGATCCCTGCCCGTTATGTGAGCGGGTATATTTGCCCGAATAAGAACGGGATGCGGGGCGAGGGCGCCACACATGCCTGGGTAGAGGCCCTGATCCCCGGTTACGGCTGGGCCGGCATAGATCCCACTAATAATATCTGGGTAACCAATAAGCACGTAAAATTATCTGTAGGCCGCAATTTCCGGGATTGCAGCCCAATACGCGGCACCTTTAAAGGCCCGGCCCGCCAAAAGCTAACAGTATTTGTTTCCGTTGGTTATGAAGATGGTCAATTCTTCGAAGAAATGAATAATGTAGATACCGCGGGCAGCCAGCAAGTCCCGCTGGAGGTGGATGGAAGTGTTGCAGGACAGCAGTAATTAATAATGGATGCGTACTGCATGTTAAAGTGGAGTTAAAGTAATGGACAATTGAACTGCTGCCTTACGGTTAAATGAATAACTAATAATGAATTGCAGTAATTGCATACTGCATCCCTGAAGCATTTCAGGACAATTGAACCAGGGCTATACCGGTTATTAATTATTCATTCTTCATTATTAATTATTATCCGCTCATACAATTCTCCTTTGATCCCTGCACGCTATGATATACCTTTGCACCACTAATATTTGGGGACTTCTCTTAAAGCGTGGTAAAAAAAATGCACATACCGGTTAAATGGCTCTGCTGTATGCTGTTCTTCAGCTTACGGCAGCTGGCAGGCTTTTTTCCCGACGCGCAGGCCCTGCAAACACCCGCTGCAGCTGCAGAAAAACACATTCAGCAAACAAAGGTTGATCTTTTTGACGACACTGCTTTTACCCGCCTGGCAGCAGAGCTGCTGGCAGATGAAACAGCGGATAATAATGGGGAGATCTTACGCGCCACCGCCCCCAGAGGCCGCAAACAGCGCTATTACCTGAACGCCACTACGCAGCAGTTCAGCTGCAGCCCGCGCATCCTTTACCTGGATGAACGGCAATACAATTACATTCTCGAAAAAGAAAATAAAAGCGGCGTATATCAATGGCAGGATTCCTTTCTGCCCGCCTATTATAACTTCCTGTTCCGCTTAGCCCTTTTCTGAGCCTCCTTCTCCCCTTTCTGATCTGATGATAGTAAAGTACCCGTTCACTAACGTGAACCCGGCAGTACTATGCTTGGATCAAGCAGGTAGTAACATCCTGCAGGCTTATTAATCATTCATTCTTAATTATTAATTATAATAATGCAGCAGCGTTTTATATACGCCATGCTGGTGATAGTCCTGTGGGGATGCACCACCAACGGCAATACCAATAACAAAAAGGAAAAGGCGCAGCCCTTCCCGGTTACAAAGCTGGTGATGAAAGACACTTTGCTGAAACATAACTATGTAGCCGGCTTACAGGCCGTTCGTAATGTAGAGATCCGGGCGCGGGTAAATGGTTTCCTGGAAAAGATCTATGTGGATGAAGGCCAGGAAGTACAAAAAGGACAATTACTCTTCTCCATAAGTAACGAGGAGTACAAGGCACGGCTGGCAGAAGCCAATGCCAGCTTAAGCAGCGCCATTGCAGAAGCAAAAGCCGCGGAGGTAGATACCCGCCGCGTGAAAATGCTGGTGGATAAAAAGGTGATCGCACCTACGGAACTGGAAGTGGCCACAGCCAAGCTTACTGCTGCACAGGCAAAAATAGATGAAGCCCGGTCGGCCACTGTCACCGCTACCATGCACCTGAACTACACTAATATTTATGCGCCTTTTGATGGCACCATCGACCGTATTCCGCTGAAAACAGGCAGCCTGGTAACAGATGGTACGCTGCTCACCACCGTATCAGACACGCATGAAATGTATGCCTACTTCAATGTATCGGAAACAGAATACCTGGAATACCGGAAATCCCGGAAAGGACCCAGCAATAAAGCAGTAAGCCTCATCCTGGCCGACGGCACTAATTATAGCTATCCCGGCAAGGTAGAGACCATAGAAGGAGAATTTGAATCCTCTACAGGCGCTATCGCCTTCCGCGCCCGCTTTCCCAATCCGCAAAAGCTGCTGAAACACGGCGCCAGCGGCAGCATTCAGCTGGAGAATACCCTGGAGGATGCATTGATCATTCCCCAGAAAGCCGTGTTTGAAATGCAGGATAAGAACTACGTTTTTGTAGTAGACACTGCAAACCGGGTAAGCATGCGCAGCTTTATGCCCGGCTCCCGCTTATCACATTGCTACATTGTGAAGAACGGGCTTACCGCCGGTGAGCGCATTGTGTGCGAAGGCACGCAAACCATCCGCGAAGGCATGCACATTCATCCGGTTACCATTCCCCTCGACAGTTTGCTGAAGATGAAAATGTAGGGACACAAAAACAACAACACATGTTTGATACTTTTATAAAGCGGCCGGTACTGTCGCTCGTTATCTCATTGATCATACTCCTACTGGGGCTGCTGGCGTTGTTTACACTGCCGGTTACCCAATTCCCGGATATTGTGCCGCCCTCTGTAACGGTAACGGCTAAGTATACCGGTGCCAATGCGGAGGTGTGCGCCAAAGCCGTATCCACCCCGCTGGAACGCGCCATTAACGGCGTGCCCGGCATGACGTATATGTCGTCCGTATCCAGTAACAACGGTATTACGCTTATACAGATCTTTTTTAAGGTAGGCACCGATCCTGACCAGGCAGCAGTGAACGTACAGAACCGCGTAGCCACCATTATAGATGAATTACCGGAAGAAGTAATTAAAGCCGGTGTAACCACGGAAAAAGAGGTGAACAGTATGCTGCTGTACCTCAATGTAATGAGCGAAGATCCCAGCCTGGACGAACAGTTCATTTACAATTTTGCCGACATCAATGTGCTGCAGGAGCTGAAAAGGATCGACGGTGTTGGCTTTGCTGAGATCATGGGCGCCAAGGAATACGCCATGCGTGTATGGCTGAAGCCCGACCGTATGCTGGCCTACAACATTTCAGCAGAAGAAATTATTGCCGCTATCCGCCGCCAGAATATTGAAGCAGCACCCGGTAAAACCGGTGAAAGCTCTGATAAAAACCCACAACTGTTACAATATGTATTACGCTACACGGGTAAGTTCTTTGAACCTTCCCAGTACGCCGGCATCATCCTGCGCACAGAGGCAGACGGTGCTATGCTCCGCCTGAAAGACGTAGCAGAGCTGGAGTTCGGGGCATTAAGCTACGGCATGGTATCCAAAACAGATGGCAAGCCCTCTGCATCTATTATGCTGAAGCAGCGCCCCGGCTCCAATGCGCGCGAGGTGATCCAGAATGTAAAGGACCGTATGGCCGAGCTGAAAGCCACCTCCTTTCCCCCCGGCATGACGTACAATTTCAACTACGACGTATCCCGCTTCCTGGATGCCTCCATTCATGAAGTAGTGCGTACCCTGTTTGAAGCCTTCCTGCTGGTATTCCTAGTGGTGTTCCTGTTCCTGCAGGATTTCCGCTCCACCCTGATCCCTGCGCTGGCAGTGCCGGTAGCATTGATAGGCACTTTAAGCTTTATGCAGATGTTAGGCTTTTCCATTAACCTGCTTACCCTGTTTGCCCTGGTGCTGGCCATAGGTATTGTGGTAGATAATGCTATTGTGGTGGTGGAGGCCGTGCACGTAAAAATGAGTGAAGAGCACCTGCCTCCATTGGAAGCTACCATAGCTGCTATGAAAGAGATCAGCGGGGCCATTGTAGCCATAACGCTGGTAATGTCGGCCGTATTTATACCTGTAGCCTTCCTCTCCGGGCCCGTGGGCG
>Ga0207426_1001290_pt1 | contig 21630 bp, 17 predicted proteins | sample AraplaMF_Cvi_mMS_FD_184265 | JGI IMG/M metagenome (GOLD analysis project Ga0207426, IMG submission 184265) | Arabidopsis root microbial communities from the University of North Carolina, USA - plate scrape MF_Cvi_mMS (SPAdes) (version 2) | ecosystem: Host-associated > Plants > Roots > Endosphere... | reverse complement strand
TGAGGGTGTGGACGGATTTATGCCCGGTTTGCCGGAAAACCCGCTTCTTTTGTTTGTCTGCCCCTTGGGGGCCGCGACCCGGATGCTTCGTGACCGCTCATCCGGTGCCGACCGCACTCATTTGATCATCCGACCCGGATAGAGTTCTGTCCAGAGGGCACCTTCGTGACCGTCACCACTTCGGCATGAATCCGTAACTTACGGTCGCGTAGGTAGCATGACGACCATGACTTCCGCGCCTGACGCCGCCGAGAGCCAGCCCTCCTCCGCGCCGCCCGCGGCCGCGGCTGTCGCCGCCGCGGCCGCGCCCCTCAAGCCCAAACTGCGCGGCTGGCTGCACGCCGGAATGTTCCCCGCCGCACTGCTTTCCGGCGTCATACTCACCGCCCTCGCCGACAGCCCCCGCGGCCGCCTGGCCTGCGCGATCTACACCATGACCGCCTGCCTGCTCTTCGGCGTCAGCGCGCTCTACCACCGGGGCAATTGGGGGCCGCGGGCCGACGGCGTGCTGCGCCGGCTCGACCACGCCAACATCTTCCTGATCATCGCGGGCACCTATACGCCGCTGACGATGCTGCTCATGCCCGGCTCCCGCGGCCAGGCACTGCTCTGGGCGGTCTGGGCGGCCGCGCTGGCCGGGATCCTCTTCCGGGTCTTCTGGGTCGGCGCCCCGCGCTGGCTCTACACCCCCTGCTACATCGCCATGGGCTGGGCCGCGGTCTTCTTCCTGCCCGACTTCCTGCACACCGGCGGTGTCGCCGTCCTGGTACTGGTCATCGTCGGCGGGCTGCTCTACAGCGCGGGCGGCGTGATCTACGGGATCAAGCGCCCCAACCCCTCGCCCCGCTGGTTCGGCTTCCACGAGGTCTTCCACTCCTTCACCCTGGCGGCCTTCGTCGTGCACTACGTCGGCATCTCCCTGGTGGCCTATTCGCACGCCTGAGCCCCCGACCCCGAGGGCCCGCCCCCGGGCCCGCCGTATGGCCGCGACCCCGAGGTCGCGGCCATACGGCGCTTCACGCCTCCGCGCACCGGCCCCCGCCCACCCTCCGGGTTTCCTCTCATGCGCCGGGCCCCGTCTCACACGCCGGGCGACGCCCCCTCCCCCGCGCCGACCCTCCCCCTGCATTCACCGAACGTCATCACGGTCACGCACAGCGTGACATGCCCCGCTGACAATCCGGTCTGCCGGCCGCGGACCGCCCGTCCCGCGCACGAAACCGGCCGTGGCCTCCCGGCAGCCCGATGCCCGACAATGCTGCGCATGGCCGCAGCTATCTCCGCCAGCACACCGCCCGGGGCGCCGATCGGGCGGCGGGAGCGGAAGAAGATCCAGACCCGGCAGGCGATCCGGCGGGCCGCCTACCGGCTCTTCGAGGAGCACGGGTACGACGCGACCCCCGTCGACCGGATCGCCGAGGCCGCCGAGGTCTCCCCGAGCACCGTCTTCCGCTACTTCCCCGCCAAGGAGGACATCGTGCTCACGGACGAGTACGACTCCGTACTGGAGACGGGGATCCGGGCCCGCCCCGCGGACGAGCCGGTGATCGAGTCGGTGCGGCAGGTCAGCATCGAGGCGCTGCGCGCGATGACCGCGCAGGACCGGGGCGAACTCGTCCAGCGCGTCCGGCTGATCCGTGAGGTCCCCGCCATCCGGGGCCGTACGGCGGAGCGCACCGCACGGGACGCCGCGATGCTCACCACCGTCCTGGCGGAGCGTTCCGGCCGGCCGGCCGACGACCTGGAGCTGCGGGTGATCAGCGCCGTGATCCTGGCCGCGCTCCAAGAGGCGCTGCTCCACTGGGGCGAGAGCGTCCGGACCACCGATGCCGAGGCGTCGGTCCACCGGGCCATGGACGTCCTGGGGCGTGGACTCACGCTCTGAGGGCGGGGCGCCCAGGGGGTGTCGGGGGCGGCGTCGAGGCCGGGGGCGGGGTGGGGGCCGGGGGCGGGCTTGCGTCCGGTCCCGAGGCCGAGCCGGGCGACGGGGCCGGGGCCGGCGGCAGGGGCCGTGCCTGTGCCGGGGGCGCGTCCAGGCGGAAGATCGGGCCGCTGTCCGCCCCGGCGCGGGTCACGGCGGCCGGCCCCGCCGACCCGTCCGGTGCCCCCGGTGCTGCCGGCTCCGGCGCCGTCGCGTCCGGTTCGCCCAGCCGGGCCGCGAGGCGCGCCCGCAGGTGCGACAGCCGCTCGATACGGGCATCCAGGTCGGCGAGCCGGCGCCGGGCGACCGCTTCCACCGCCGAGCAGCGCTCCGCGCCCGCGCCCCGGGGAATGAGGCCCGGCACCCCACCGGGCGGCATCGTGGGCAGCAGATGCGCGAACGCCCGCACGTCCCCCACCGTCAGCCCGGCGTCCCGCAGTTCGCGCACCGCCCGCAGGCGGCGGATGTCCTCCGCGTCGTACACCCGGTGGCCGGACGGTGCCCGACGGGCCGTCACCAGCCCCTGCTGCTCGTAGTAGCGCAGCGCCCGCGGCGTCATCCCGGCGGCCGCGGCGGCTTCCCCGATGCGCATCTCCCCTCCCCCTCCGGCGGGTTCAGCCACGCCGCTCCCGGTCGGGGCGGCCGTCCTCGTGCCGGGTAGGGGCGGCGTCCAGCACCCGCTCGATACCCGCCGCCCCGTACAACAGGCCCTCGTCCGCCCCGTGGCCACCGACGAGCTGGAGCCCGAGCGGCAGCCCGTCCGCGGCCCGGCCGGCGGGCACGCTGACGGCCGGCAGGCCGGCGTTGCTCCAGGGCAGGCACATGATCGAGCTGCCCGTGGTGGTGAGGTCGGCGGGCGCGGGGCCGGTGGCCGACGGGGCGATCCACAGGTCGATGCCGGCGGCGGCACCGTCCGCGGCGAGCCGTGCGCGGAAGGCCGCGCGCCGTTCCCGGGCCGCTTCGTAGGCGGCGTCCCCGATCGCGTGCCCCTGCCGGACGGCCGAGGTGGTCTCGGGGCGGTAGCGGTCGCCGAAGCGGGCGAACCAGTCGGCGTGGGCGCGGGCGACCTCGTAGCGGTTCATCGTGAAGAGCTGCTCCACGATCTGCTCGAAGTCGTCCATCACCGGCACCTCGTGGACGGTGTATCCGGCGGCCCGCAGCAGTTCCTGCTGCGCCGCGAAGGCGCCCAGCGCCTCGTCGCCGGCGCGCTCCAGGTAGGGGCCGGCCGGCACGCCCAGCACCGGGAGGGCTCCCCGCCCCGCCGCTTCCGGTGCCCGCCAGCCGTCGACCAGCACCGACGCGGCCAGCGCGACGCCTGCCACGTCCGTGGCGTAGCACCCGAGGGTGTCGAAGCCGGTGGCGTTGGGGATCACGCCGTCGAGCGGGATCCGCCCGTAGGTCGGCTTGAAGCCGACCACGCCGCAGTACGCGGCGGGCCGGATCATCGACCCGACGGTCTGCGTCCCGATGGCCAGCGGCACCATCCCGGCGGCGACCGCGGCCGCCGACCCGCTGCTCGAACCACCGGGCGTATGCGCCGGGTGGTGCGGATTGCGGGTCGGCCCGGGGGCGGTGACCGCGAACTCCGCGGTCACGGTCTTGCCCGCGATCAGGGCACCTGCGGCGCACAGCCGGTCGACGACGGCGGCCTGCGGGCCGTCGAGCACCTCGGGCGGCAGCGCCGAGCCCGCGCGGGTGGGCAGTCCGTCGACGCGCACGATGTCCTTGATGCCGACGGGGACGCCATGGAGGGCGGGCCGGTCGGCGGCGTCCCCCCGGCCCGCGGCGGCCCGCCGGCGGGCCGCCTCCAGGAGCCGCGTACGCCGCCCCGCCTCCGGCACGAAGGCCCGCACCTGCGCCTCGACGGCGTCGATCCGGTCGCAGGTGCGGCGGGCCGCTGCGACGGGGTCGTCCGTGCCGGCCCGCAGCGCCGCGGCCTCCTGGACGAGCGATCGGTGTCCGAGCAAGGTGGTCACTCGTGCAGGCTACAACCGGCGACCGACAGCGGCGGGTGCCTCGCCCCGCCGCCCGGCAACGCGGTGCCGCGGCCTCACAACTCCACGAGCACGGCGCCCAGATGACGCCCCTCGGTCAGCTCGCGCAGGGCCCGCGGCGCCTGCTCGATCCCCTGCAGCCGGGTGTGCGGGAAGGTGAGGGTGCCCTCGCGCAGCCCCTCGCCGAAGCGCTGGTTCCACTCGGGGATCAGGTCCAGGTGATCGTAGAGGGCGACGCCGCGCAGGGTGACGCTGCGGGAGAGCAGCGAGAGGGTGTCGATCTCGACCGTGGTGGCCCCGGCGTCCCCGGAGAGCTGGCCGGCGAGCGCGCCGACGACGGCGATCCGGGCGCCACGGTTGGCGAGGGCGAGGGCGGCCCGCAGTTGTTCGCCGCCGACGTTGTCGAAGACCGCGTCGATGCCTTCCGGGGCCGCCGTGCGCAGTTGCTCCTCGATGGGGCCCGCGCCACGGATCACCACCGCGTCATAGCCGAATTCCTTGATCAGCCGGTCCCCCTTCTCCCGCGACCCCGTGCTGCCGATGACCCGGGCGGCGCCGCGCAGCCGGGCGATCTGGCCCGCCAGGGAGCCCACGCCGCCCGCCGCGCCGGTGACGAAGACGGTGTCGCCGGGGCGCACTTCGGCGCCGCGCACCACCCCCATCCAGGCGGTGGGGCCCTGCGAGAGGTATGCCGCCGGGTCGGGCAGCAGGCCGGGGTCGAGCCGCTGCGCCTGGTCGGCGTCCACCACGGCGTACTCGCGCCAGCCGAGGCGGTGTTCCACCAGGTCGCCGGGGTGCAGGTCGGTCCCCGGCGCGGCGGCGACCACCTCGCCGAGGGCGGCGCCGTGCAGCGGTTCGCCGATCTCGTAGGAGGGCATCGGCACCACGCCGGCCTCGTCCATCAGCGTGCGCATCACGGCGGCGACGCCCATCACGGTGTTGCGGACCAGCACCTGTCCGGGCCCGGGTTCCGGAACCGGCACCTCCACGACCTCGAAGAGATCATCGGTGACGGGCCCCTGGGGGCGGGCGGCCAGGCGGACTTCACGGTGTGTGCGCTCTGTCATGCCCCGAGGCTAGAACCTGACGCGCACGTCAAGGTCAAACCCGCCGCCGGCCCCAGGGGCCTGCGCCCCTACCTGCCGAGCCGTTCCGTCAGCTCCTCCGGGTCCGTCGTCGGCCGCTCGCAGGTGAAGCGACGGCAGACATAGGCGGCAGGAAGGCCGTCGACCAGGGGACGGTCCTTCAGGAGCGGCACCTCGTCGACCCCGGGTTCGCCCAGCGCGACGACCGCCCCCGGGGCGGTGCCGAGCAGCGCGGCGCGGTGCAGCGCGGTGGTGGCCGGATCACCCTGCGGGCCGACGACGGCGACCTCGCGCGGACCGTCCAGCGCGGCCTCGGCGACGGCCAGCCCCCAGCCGATGAAGCGCGGGGCCCGGCCGCCCAGCGCGGTGACGATGCCCAGGGCCCGCTCCGCGGCGTCCCGGTGGAGGTCGCTGCCGGTCAGCGCCGCATACGACAGCAGAGCACCGGCCGCGGCGGTCCACCCGGAGGGCGTCGCGTTGTCCGTCGGGTCCTGGGGGCGGCGGATCAGGGCCTCGGCGTCGGCCGCGGTGTCGTAGAGCGCACCGTCCTCGGTGGTGAACTGGAGCAGCACGGTGTCCAGGAAGAAACCCGCGAACTCCGCCCACACGCCCTCCCCCGTGACCGAGGCCAGGGTGAGGAAGCCCTCCGCGACATCGGCGTAGTCCTCCAGGACACCGGAGTTGGCGCCGGGCGTGCCGTCGCGGGAGGTGCGGTGCAGCCGGGCCTGCCAGTCCATGTGGACGCGGACCAGCAGGTCGGCGGCGTCGGTGGCGGCCTGGATCAGGTCCGGCCGGTCGAAGTAGGCGCCGGTCTCGGCGAGCGCGGCGATGGCCAGCCCGTTCCAGGAGGCGACGACCTTGTCGTCCCGGCCGGGGCGCGGCCGCGCCTCCCGCGCCGCGAGCAGCCGCTGCTTGACGGAGGCCATCCGGTCGGCGTCCACCGGGCCGTCCGCGTCCGGGAGTTGGAGGACCGAGGCGCCCTCCTCGAAGGTGCCTTCCCGGGTGACGCCGAAACGGGCGGCGGCGAACTCCGCGTCCTCCTCGCCCAGTACGGCGCGCAGCTGCTCGGGCGTCCAGACGTAGTAGGCGCCCTCGACGTGCCTGCCGGTGCCCGAGCCGTCGTCACTGTCGGCGTCCAGCGCGGAGGCGAATCCGCCCTGCTCGGTACGGAGTTCGCGGACCATGAAGTCGGCGGTCTCGACGGCGATCCGGCGGGCGAGGTCCGAGCCGGTGGACCGCCACAGATGGGCGTAGGTCCGGCACAGCAGGGCGTTGTCGTAGAGCATCTTCTCGAAGTGCGGCACGGTCCAGGTGGCATCCACCGCATAGCGCGCGAAACCGCCGCCGAGCTGGTCGTAGATGCCGCCGCGGGCCATCGCCCCACAGGTCGCCTGCACCATCTCCAGGGCCCCGGCGGACCCGGTGCGGGCGTGGTGGCGGAGCAGGAACTCCAGCACCATGGACGGCGGGAACTTGGGCGCGCCGCCGAACCCGCCGTTCACCGCGTCGAATTCGCGGGTCAGCCCCATCAGGGCGCCGTGCAGCTCCTCCGGCCGCGGGGGCCGCCGGTCCGCGGGCAGCGACTCGGTCAGCGACCGCCCGGCCAGGTCGGCGACGATCCGGCCGGCCACCTCGCCGACCTCGTCACGCCGGTCGGCCCAGGCACTGCGCACCCCCTCCAGGATCTGCCCGAAGGACGGCATGCCGTGGCGCGGCTCGGGCGGGAAGTAGGTACCGAAGTAGAAGGGCTCGGCATCGGGGGTGAGAAACACGGTCATCGGCCAGCCGCCCTGCCCCGTGGCGGCCTGCACGGCCTCCATGTACACGGCGTCGACGTCGGGACGCTCCTCGCGGTCGACCTTGACCGCCACGAAATGCTCGTTGATCAGGTCCGCGGTGGTCTGGTCCTCGAAGCTCTCGTGCGCCATCACGTGGCACCAGTGGCACGCGGAGTAGCCGACCGACAGCAGTACGGGTACGTCGCGCCTCTTTGCCTCTTGCATCGCCGCCTCTCCCCACGGCCACCAATCCACCGGGTTGGAGGCGTGCTGGAGCAGGTAGGGCGACTGGGAGTCGGCCAGGTGGTTCATACCGGCATCGTCGCATGATCCGGAGCGTCCGGCCCAGCACCCGGGGTGGTTTCACCCGGGCAAGGTGCCGCATTTGCCGGGATGAAACCTGCGCTCAGAGGTCGTTTTCATCGGTGAAGTCTGTTTGCTCGCGGCACGCCCCCGCAATGAGAAGCAGCTTGCGGGGTTTGCGCTATCGGCATTTCCCGCGGGCTTCACCGGAGGTCCGAATTACCGGTCTCATCCGGTGAAGCCTTTTTCATTACCAAGAGGGCAGAGATCACCCCTTCGTCCTGCGCGCCGCATGCGGTCCGGCGCACGACACGCATGAGTCACGGAGTGGATTCACTTGAGGCGGTGCAAATCATCTGAAACGACCTCTCGAAAAGAGCTCAGACCGACGCGTGGGGCTTTCCGGAGGCTCTACCGCATCGACATGCCGAAGTCACCCGGGCATGCCGTCGCCGGCGTAGCGTGCGCGACGGCCGCTCGGCCGCCACCGCACTGAGCAGTGGCGTCATGCCTGGTGAGAGGGGCCTGCTGGGGCGAGGACCGGGGGTGTCCAAGGGGCGGAACGCGATCATTGCCACCTGATCACCGGCTGAATATATTTCCCAAAGACCAGTCCGGCAGGGGGCACTTGCCCCGGCGGGGGACCGTGGCCCGCCAATGAGCCTCGCCCGTACAGGGCTTCGTGATTTGGAGGATGTGTGCATCTCGGCCCTCGTTCGCAGCGCCATACAACCGGCGGCCTCTCGGCGCCCCGTGCCGGCGAAAAGCCCGAAGAAGGCGAACCTCGCCAAAGAGCCGCGACAGCGCTGCGCTCTTCGGTACCCGATGTGCTGGACGCCTACCAAGCCGGTCTGCTGCGGGTGGAAAGCATGCTGGCCGAGCGGTCGGATCTGTGGTCGTCGTGCCGGCGGCAGGCCGTGGCGATCATCGACGATTGCATTGCCACCCTGGAGCAGGGGGGCCTGCCGGACACCACGGCGGCGGAGGATTACACACGGCTTCTCGGTGTGAACCGAGCCCTGCAGAGAGTGCCGGTCGCCGAATCGGTGCGGGCTGCCGAGCTGTTGTGGTCGGCCCTCCAGCCGGCGGTCCATGCGGCGGCGGCGTCGGCGGCGCCGCCGCAGCGGGCGGTGATCTGGCAGCAGGTGAACGCGGCCTTCCGGGCCGCTTGTTCGGTGCGTCTCTACGCCGGAAGCCAAGGATACGAAGAGACGCGCGATCAGATCCTTTCCCCTGCTGCCCCCCACTCCCCCGAGATGCAGACGCACCACCCCGCGCCGGCGCATGACGAGAGGGGTGAGACCCCGGAGGAACTGACCCCGCGGGAGCGTCAGATCCTCGACGCGGTGGCCTTGGCGCTGACCAATCGTCAGATCGCTTCCCAGTTGGACATCAGCGAGGGAACCGTGAAGCGCCACCTCTACAACATCTTCAACAAACTCGGGGCGACGTCCCGGATGGACGCGGTTCTGAAGGGCGCGGAGCGGAGATGACCGTCCCCACGGGCGCGACCGTACGGCCGGCTGGAGCGGCGCCGGGGTCACCGCGAACCCACTAGCGTCACGAGCATGACAAGGTTCGCGGTGTACTGCGTGATCATGAACGCCCGGTAGGCGTCCCGGCGCGCATGTCGATCGCGGTGCTCGGTGTGCCTGCCGCGCAGGCAGCGCACCGTCACCCACCCTGCGCCGAGCGCCAGCGGGAGGGTGCCCGGCAGGACGGCGGGTGCCCAGGCCCCCGCGGCCGCGGGGGCGCCGACGCCCACGGCCAGGGCACCCGCGATCGCGAGGCGCCTGGCGGCGTGCAGGCCGCGGGTGGCGGCGAGCGTGCGCCTTCCCGCTCCGGCGTCGCCCTCCGCATCGCTGAAGTCCTTCACCACGGCACCGACCAGGGCCATCCACGCGGCCATGGCGGTGGCGAACACGACGGCGGGAACGGTGAGGCCGTTCCCGACTGCCGCCGCACCGCCCGCGTAGGACGTCCAGCCGAGGCCGAACACCACGACCGCGCACGGAAGGCTCGCCTGCTTCGCGGCCAGGGGCGGCGCCGAGTACACCCATCCCAGCGCGAGGAAGGCAACGACCCAGCCGATCAGTCCGCCGCACAGGGCGGACAGCAGCAGGGCGAGCAGCGCCGCGGTCAGCGTGACCGCGACGGCACGGCGAAGCGGCAGGGCGGCCCGGGCAATGGGGCGTTCGGAATGGTTCCGGCGGTCCTCGTCCACGTCCATCACGCCGTTGAACAGGTAGGCGAAGACGCTCGCGCACAACCATGCCGCCGCCCCTGCCAGGATCCGGGGGAGCCGGGGGTCGCCCTGCGTTGCGAAGGCCGTTCCCGTCACGAACCGCAGCAGGAAGGCAATCTGCACGGCGGGCCGCGCTTCGGTCCAGCACAGGCGAGCGGTTCGCGCGGCGACGGAGACCCTTCCCCGCCTGGGTAAGCGGGCACCGTCCGACATTTCGATGACAGCAACCATGGGGGGAGCGTAGAAGAGCTCCTCGCACGCCGGGGGGCTTCTACAACCAAGGTGGCAGCAGTTGAGCAACTGCCCGCCGTCGTCAGGCGACTCCGGTGGAGGCCGGGGCGTCGGTCTCCTGCGCTGCCGGGGTCCGGTCGGCCTGCGTCACGCCGTGCTCCTGCGGGCGGCGGTGCTCGGCATGGGCCACCGCGCTCGCCGCAAGCAGCAGCAGAACGACGGCGACGGTGCCCTGCACCGTGAGGGGGTAGCCGAGAGCGCCCTGGACGAGGTAGGCCAGGCCGGGCTGAGCAGCGAGGAGAGCCATGGTGACCGTGGCCGCCGTACGTTGGGCACCGACCTGAAGGGCGTAGAGCGGAATCACCACGCCGGCGAAGGCCACCAGCGCCGTCACTCCCCAGCCCAGGTGCGGGCGCTCGACGAGCTGACCATTGACCAGAGCGGCCGCGGCGGACACGTAGGTCAGGTGGAAGCGGTGCGCCATCACGACGGACGGCGCGACCCCGCGCTCCCCGAGTTGGCGGGAGAGCCGGGCGAGCACCGTGGCCCCGATGCCGGCGAGCAGGGCGAGCGCGGCGCCGGCGGCGCTCGCGGCCGGGCCGGACTGCCATGACGAGGTGTCGAGCAGGGCGGGCTGTACGGCTGCTGCGGTGACCAGCGAAGCCACGAACAAGCCCACCGAGCGGAGCCAGTCCGCGGCCGGACGGGCCTGACCCGACAGCCGGGCGAGGATGCTCGCGGCGACCGGACCGACGCCGGCCATCAGGCTGGCCGCGAACGCCGCCGGTACCCACACCAGCGCCACATACAGGCCGAGGAAGGTGACCGCGCTGGCCGCGTTGAGCGCGGCGAACTGGCGCCATTGCCCAACTCCCGCCGACGGGTACTTGCTCGGGCGGTTCCTGCTCCTGCTCACTCGGTTGACCGCCAGGAAGAGCAGGGTGCACCCGAGGAAGGCGAGCAGGGAGAAACGCAGGCTGTCACCGCTGGTGATGCGGCCGGAAAGGAAGGCCTCGGCAGCCGCCTGCATCAGCACCGAGAAAGCGATCAGGGCTATGGCACGCATCGTCAGGCAGCCGCTCCTCGTTCTTCCCCGGCGCCCCGCACGTCTGCGGGGACGTCGGCCATGCGGTAGAAGGTGTGATCGTCCTCGAGGTGGTGGACGAACTCCAGCGAGCTGTGGAGCAGGTCCTCGTCCTCGTGGACAAGGTAGGCGATGCCCGAGGCCCCGGTCGTCAGGGTCCGGTCCGGGATCGGGGCCCCGGTGACGGGAAGCCTGTCGATGGAGTGGAAGCCAGGCAGGCGGCGCAAGGTACGGGCACCCTCCACCGAGGCGAGTTCTCCGTCCCGGAAGCCCCGAAGGAAGACCTTGGCGAGCGTGCGCCCCCCGCCGTAGGGCAGGTCGAACCGGCGGGCGAACTCCTCCGGTCGCAGGAAGCGTTCGGCCACCAGGTGCTGGTGGCTGTAGCCGAAGGCGGCGTGATACGGGTCGGGGGCCAGGGACGGTCCCATGATCCGGGAGTTGACCTCCACGAGGCGGGGTCCGGCGGCCGTGAGCATCACCTCGGTGTGGGCGGCGCCTTCCCTGATGCCCAGGGCGTCCAGGCAGCGCAGGACGTAGTCGACGAGGTCGCGCTCCCCCTCGTCGAGCTGCGGGCGGGAGACGATGTGGCGCAGGACCGGAGCGCCGCCGACGGTGTCGATGCGTTCCCGGTACACCTCCGTGAGCAGGTGCCGACCGGCCATGCTGACGGTGTTGACGATGTATTGCGTGCCCGTCAGGTACTCCTGGAGCAGCAGGTCGGTGTTGGTCTCCCCCATGAGGTTGGACTTCAGCAGCGTGGTCTCGACCGCTGCGTGCGCCTGGGCGCGGCTGGTGACCACGGTGCAGCCGTCGCTGCCCGCGCTGTCCCGCGGCTTGATCACCATTGGTGTCCCCGGAGCGGTGCCCCATGCGTCGAGTGCCTCGTCGAGTTCGGCGACGGAGGCGACGGTGCGGGTGCGGGCCGCCGGTATACCGGCGGCCTCCAACGCGCGCACCATGAGCTCCTTGTCACGGCGGGCGGCGGCGAGGTGCTGCTCGTGGTGCGGGAGCCCGAGCACATGGGCCAGTTCGTCGGCGAGCAGTACGCCCCGCTCGCTCGCGGCGATCACCGCAGCGACCGGTTCGTTGCGCAACAGATCGGCCGCCTCCTGTACGGCGCCGGGACCGGTCCGCGTCAGCAGGTGGGTGCGGGGCGCGGTGTCGACGGCGTGATCAGCGCGCAGGGCCGCCTCGTAGAGGTGGAGGACGCGGGCACCTTCCTCGCGGAAGGCGGCGGCGAGTTCACGGCCGGTGGAGACGGGGTCGACGAGTACGTACACGAGGGTGCCTTTCGTAGCTGGGGTGCGTGCGTGTTGCGGGCGTCTGAAGCGTGGGGGCGGCGCCAGGTTGCGGGAGTACCGCTGCCGGCCCTGCGGGCCGGGGGGCGGTGGTGGCGAGACTCCGTGCCACCACGTCGGCCTGGGCGGCCGCGGTCCACAGGTAGTTGACGATGGCGGTGCGCGCCCCGGCTGCGGCTCCCACCATCCAGATCCGCTCCGGCGCCCTGCCGTCGGGAGTCGTGAGCCTCAGGCGGTCGTCGGTGGGGGGCGGAGCGCAGCCGGGCGAGCAGGCGGCCGCGCCGAAGGCCAGCAGAGCCGGGCCGTGCGTACACACAGCGGGCGGCTGGTATCCGGCGGCCGCGACGACGTGGGTGTAGTGCTCGGCAGGGCTTTCGGGGTGCCACCGGGCGTGCCAGCCGCCACCGGGCGCCGGGGCGAGGGACACGGGGGTCCCGCGCCGCACCGCGAGCCGCCCGGCGAGCCCGTGCCGTGCCAGGGTTCGGGCGCTGGAGACGGGGATGGCGGAGATGTGACGGCTGATCAGCGGGCGGAACCGGGCGAGCAGACGGTCCCGCTCGTCGCGGGGCCACCCTTGCGTCCAGTCGTTGACGGCCTCGATGAGTTCGGCGATGACGGACTGCCAGGCGTTGGCGCCGGACTCGGTCTGCCGCAGCTCGGTGCCGAGCCGCCGCAGCGCCTCGGGTTCGGTTCCGAACTGCCGGCCGAGGGCGGGCGGGGGCAGCGGCGAGGCGTTCCGGACCGTGCGGACCAGAAGCCTGGTGAAGGCGAGGTCGAAGCCCGGGGACCGGGGGTCCAGCGCGCGCAGCCCGGAAAGGAGCCCGGCCGGGCGGTCCGGGCGGCACAGCCGGTCCCGGACCGCGGGAAGCTCTCCCGACGGCGAGCACAGGGTGACGTGTCGTTGTTCCGCACACAGCACGAGTGCGGCGTCGACCCCGGACAGTTTGGTGCCCAGGACCAACGGCCGGGCGTCTGCGGCCAGTTCTCGCAGACGGCCGGAGGGGTAGGCGCCGGCCAGCAGGTCGGGGTGGTCCGCGTGGTCACGGAGCACGTCCGGCAGGCGCGGCTGGTCGCCGCCCACCGCCACCACCACTTCCGTGGCCTCCAGGGTGCTGCCGTCATTCAGGGCGACGAGGTATCCCCGGCCCGGTTCCGCGGCGGGCCGCACCGTGTCGGCCCGGCCCGCCACCTGACGTACCGCGCAGCCGCGGGCCGCCAGCGTGCTGCGTGCCCGGGCGAAGCGCTCACGGCAGTACTGCCCGACCAGGGCCCGCGGCACGAAGTCCGACCGGCTCACCGGCCACCCGCGCCCGGCGAGGTAGCGCAGCAGATCGGACTGCTGGTCCCGGTGCAATGAGGTGACGTCGACGGAGGTGTTGCAGCGCAGGCGCGGGTCGGCGGTTCCGAAGGCCACGCCGAATCCGGCCGGCCGTGGGTCTACCACGGTCACCGACACGGGGCGGACGTCGGCGTGCTGCGCAAGGTGGTGGAGCACCGCGGTGGCGGAGGCTCCGCCACCGACGACCACCAGGTGTCCACCGGTGCCCAGGGGGCGGCTGTCGCGGCTGTCCACGGTGAGTGCGTCTCCTTTCTTCTTCGGGGCGGGTGTTACTCGCGCGGGGCGATGAGGCGCAGCCAGTCGGCGAACGCGGACGTGGTCAGCAGATCGGAGTGGCCCCCGGGGAAGGTGCGGCGGGTGCAGGGGCCGGCGGTCGCCGCGGCCCACTCCGCTGTGCCCTCGGCGGAGGTGAGCGGATCCGTTGCCCCTCGCGCGGCGAAAACCGCGCACCGTGGGTGCGGCCGCGGTGCGGCACCGACGTCCGCGAGCAGGCGCAGGTCCTGCAGGGCGGCATCCAGGACCAGGTCGTGCCACTCGTCGGACGGGTCCGGCAGCAGCCGCGGGTCGATGCCCTCCAGGTAGGCCGCGACGGCCGCCCGGTCGGAGCGCGCGGCCTGCGGGACGGCGAGCCGCTGTGGCGCGTTGGCGCCGACGACGACCAGCGCGTGGACGGGGCGTCCGCGGCGCTCCAGTTCCGCCGCGGTGGCGTGGGCGACGTAGGCGCCGAAGCTGTGCCCGAGCAGGGTCACCCGCTCAGCCGGCAGCTTCTGTGCCTGCTCGGTGCACGCGTCGACGACCTCGGGGAACGTCGTGTCCTTGCCCATGTCGCGCCCGAAGCGGCCGGGGTACCGGGCGATCCGGGCAGCGGGCCCGAGCTCGTCCAGGAGGGGCTTGAGTTCGCCGCCGAAGGATCCCGCCCCGGGCAGGACGAGGGTGCCGTGTGGTTCCGTGGGCACCGGTTTCTCCGTTTCTCCCCGTCGGGGTCAGAGGGTGAGGCCCAGTTCGTCCATGATCATCGCGATGCTGATCGCGCTGATCCTGAAGTCCCACTTGCCGGTCTCGGCCGGGCCGTCCAGGCAGCCGGCCGTGAACAGGCCGCTGGCCTCGACCAGGGCTCGCCAGTCCTCCCAGGTGCGGGTGCTCGTGATGGACTGGACGTCGTAGGCGGTGAAGCCGTGCTTTCCGCGCTGCAGGACGGACTGCGGAACGATGCCTTCGTAGGCCGACCTGAGGCAGGCCTTGCCCTCGAAGTCCTTCATCTTCCTGGCGTCTTCGACCTGGAGGGCGAGTGAGACGACGGAGTTGCCGAGGAAGGGGTAGCGGCCCTCGACGGAGTGCCGCATCAGCATCGAGTCCCCGTGGTCGCCGAGCAGGTGGCCGGACATCTGCACGTACACATCGGCGATCGAGCGCAGCTGCATGCGGGAGAGCTGCTGCACCTCCTGGTCGGTGAACGGGATGAGCCGCGCATGGTGGAACTCGTGGCCCGTCAGGGCCTCGCGCGCCGAGGGCGTGAGGAACCCCTCCCGGCGGCGTGCGACCTTGTCCCAGTCCACCTCCCAGCCGAAGTCCGGTCGGCCCCAGGCCTGTTCGTTCTCGGCCCGCGAGGGACGCCGTGAGCGGGCCAGGCCGTCGAAGGCGTAGGAGTCGTAGCCGAAGAACAGCTCGTCCGCGCCCTCCCCGGACACCACCCCCTTGATGCCGGCGTCCCGTACGCTGCCCGCGAGCATCATCGCGGCGACGTTGTAGGTCTCCCGCTGTGGATAGCAGCAGTGCCGCACCATGTCCTCGAACCGCGCGGTGATGTCGCTGTGGTGGCAGGGGATCTGCTCGTGCTTGCTGCCGGCCGCCTGTGCCACCTCGCGCTGGAAACGGCCCTCGTCGAGCCCGGGGTCGTCGAAGACCACCGAGAAGGTGCGGACCGGCTGGGCACTGAGGGCGGCCGCCTCCATCACGATGGCGGTCGAGTCGAAGCCTCCGCTCAGGTAGGCCCCGATCTCCACGTCTGCCCGCAGCCGGGCTTGGACGGAAGCGCGCATCGCCTCCCGCAGCGCCGCATCGGTGACGGGTTCGTCCGCCGGGGCGAACTCGCCGTAGCGCCAATAGCGCAGTGTCCGGCTTCCGTCCGCGCCGAAGCGGACGGCGCACCCCGGCGGGACGGCCCGGACCCCTTCGACCAGGGTGCGCGGAGCGACGATGTTGCCCAGCGAGAGGTACTGGTCGACCGCGCCCAGGTCCACCTTCCGCGGCCGTTCCACACACTGCACCAGGGGCTTGAGTTCGGAGCAGAAGTGCACCTGCGGTCCGACCTCGGTGTAGTACAGGGGGCAGATGCCGAAGCGGTCCCGGGCGAGATGGAGCGCGTTGCGGGCGCGGTCCAGGACGACCGTGGCGAACTGCCCGTCGACCAGGTGCAGTCCCTCGGATCCGTACCGTGCGAAGAGCTCCGGGACGATGGCGACGTCGACGCCGTTGTGCGGCCGGTCGAGCCCCATCCGGGTCCGCAGCTCGCGGGCGTTGTAGATCTCCCCGTTCGTCATGGCCACGTAGCGGCCGGTGCTGTCCTCCGCAGGCTGCCACCCGTCGGCCAGGCCGGTGAAGCCGAGGCGGCCGAGCTTGGCGCAGATCGTAGGGGTGTTCAGTGAGTAGGTCTCGTCCGGTCCTCGGTGCACCTGCCGCTCGTGCATGGCCGCGGCCACGCTGCGGTCGGTGACGCCGGACGGCGAGTACGTGCCGCACACACCGCACATGTTGGTCACAGCCCCCGTTCACGTACGTGGTCGACCAGCACCTTCAGGTTCTCCGCACGCAGGACGTCGCGTACGCCGGCGTCCATCCAGCCGAGGTCCTTCAGCTTGTTGACGAGGATGACCGTGGAGGCCGAGTCGCCTCCCAGGTCGAAGAAGTTGTCCTCCACGCCCGCGTCGGCCACCCCGGTCAGACGGCGCACCAGGGCGAGGACCTGTTCCGCCGGCCCGGCCTCGTGCCCCGCCGCGCCCGACTGCTGCCGGCGGGCCCGCAGGGCGTCCCGGTCGACCTTGCCGTTGCGGGTGTAGGGCAGGGCTTCGACCTGGTGCAGCACCGAGGGGACCTTGTACGGGTCGAGGACCGCCTCCAGGTGCGTGCGCAGCTCGCGGGGGCTCGCACCGCCCTGGTAGTAGCACACCAGGGCGTCGGCCGCGGAGGGATCGTCACCGTCGTACGCCTCGGCGTCGACCGCCGCTTCGACGACGGTGTCGAGCCGGCAAGCCGCGCTCTCGATCTCCCCCGGGTCGAGCCGGTAGCCGCGGACCTTCAACTGCCGGTCCAGGCGCTCCACGAAGTAGTACTGGCCGTCGCGTACCTCGACGATGTCGCCGGTGCGGTAGACGCGGTTCGCGGGACCCTCGGCAAAGCGGCGCAGGCCCTGGGAGGTGAGGTAGCCGATGGCGACGCTGGGCCCGGTGATGACCAGCTCACCGCGCAGGGCGTCGCCGGCCCCTGTCGCGGGCCCGCCGGGCAGCTGGGCCACCTCCAGGCCGCAGTCCCCCACCACCGTGCCCAGGGGGACGGCGTCGGTGCAGTCGTCGGGGTTCAGCGGGGCGCTCAGGAGGTTGCAGACGGTGCTCTCCGTCGTCCCGTAGGCGTTGTGGAAGTCCGTGTGGGCCGTCCACTTGCGCACCACGGCGGGGCGGCAGGCTCCGCCGCCGTTGATCACGTGGCGCAGGCTCATCGCCGTCGTCGGATCCGTCGCGGTGAGGGCATAGGGCGTGGTCTTCAGGTGCGTGACACGGTGTTTCTCCAGGGTCGCCTGGAGTACGGCGCCCGGGCTGAGGTGCTCCTCCCCGAGGACCACGAGGCACGCGCCGGCGGTCAGCGTCCACAGGATCTCGGTGAGGCAGCCGTCGAAGGTCAGCCGGGCGAACTGGAGGGTCCGGCTCTCGGGTCCCAGTTCCAGGGCGCGCACATGGTCGTGGATCACCCCGGCCAGGGGCGCGGCGCTGACCAGCACGCACTTGGGCTCACCGGTCGATCCCGACGTGTGGATGGCGTAGCCGACCCGGTCCTCGAGCGGCACGACCGCTCCGCCGGTCGGCTCGTCGGCAGCGCGCCACTGCGTGGGTGTGGGCACCAGGACGGGCCCGCTCGCCCCTGCGGAGGTCTCGGCGATCCAGGCCACGAAGAGGGAGGCGACCTTTGCGTGGTTGGAGGAGGCGCTGTCGCGCGGGTCGAGGAACACGAAGGGGCGTTCGGCCCTGAGCGCGGCGGCCATGGCGATGATGGAGGCGGGAGTACGGACGGCCTCGATGCCGATGAACTCGCCGGGCGAGGAGAGCGTCCGGAGCTCATGGGCGAACTCGGTGACGAGACGGCCGAATTCACGGAAGGTGACGACGCCGTCTGCTGTCTCGATGGCAGGGCGCTCCGGATGGCGTTCGATCGCCGCGGCGAGGGCGTCCGCTACGGAGGAGTGCTGTGCGCTCATGGTCTCAGCCCTTCACGGAGTGAGAGAGGGTGCCGACGCCTTCGACGACCGAGGTGATCGTGTCGCCCGGCTCGATCACGGCCGCCCCCGGCGTGCCGGTGCAGATGACGGTGCCGGGCGTGAGGGTGCGGCCGGCGCTGAAGTACTCGACGAGGAAGGCCAGGTCGTACTTCATGTCCGACACGGATGCGGAGGCGACGACCTCTCCGTTGCGCACGGTGGAGACCCGCGTCGACCGCAGCGCCTCGTCATCGAACTCGTCAAGGGTCACCACCTGGGGGCCCACACTGCAGAACGTGTCGAATCCCTTGGCCCACGGGATGTAGCGCGGGTTCTCCCGGATCACGTCCTCCGCGGTCATGTCCAGGACCGCGGTGACGCCGGCGATCACCGATCGCCACTCCTGGCTCCGCACGTTCTTGCACTCCTGGCCGACGACGAGCCCGAGTTCCGCCTCCGCCGTCACCCGACCGCTCTGCACGGGCAGTTCGATCTGGCCGCCGTTGTCGATGAGGCAGCCCCTGGGCCGCAGGTACGAGCCGGGTCCGGAAGCGGGCTGCTGCGCGCTGAGGTCCTGGGAATGTCCCAGGTAGTTGAGTCCGGCTCCCCAGATGTCTCCGGCGTCGACGACGGTGGCGGCCTCCTCCAGGCGTACGTCGAGCGGGTCGGCGCCCGTCACCTGGTCGAGGAGTTCGGCGAGTTCCTGGCGCCGGGCGGCGCTGAGCAGGTCGCTGAGCCGGTACGGCAGCTGTCGGCCGGCGACGGCGTCCAGGGTGGAGAGCGGGATCCAGCCGCCGCGGTGCGCCACAGCTGTCTGCAGGCCTTTTCGGGTGTTGACGCGCGCCAAACGCATGGCGTTCCTCTCAAGCGGGGTTGACGAAAAATTCAGGCCGCGGCGGTCTGCCGGGAGAGCTGCTGCGCGGCGGCTCGGATGTCGGTCTTCTCGGCGCTGCGCCGGGCCATGCCGACGGCGGTTTCCATCAACGGGGCCGGCTCGACCTCGAGTTCCTGGCACAGCTGGTCGATGAGCGGGAAGAAGCCGGAGTGAATTCCGATCACCCCGCCGAGCACCTGCATATTGCGGTCTTCGGGGAGGAGTTCCAGGCTGGTGCGGCAGAAGTGCGCGAGCTTGGCCAGTTCCTTGTAGTCGAACCGGTCCGATCCGAGAACGCGCATGATTCCGGCCAGCGATTCCGTCTCCGCGTTCCCGGCCCCACGACCGATTCCGTCGAGCGTGCCGTCCGCGATGGTCGCGCCCGCCTGGAATGCGGCGATGCTGTTCGCGTTCGCCAGGCCCAGGTTGTCGTGCCCGTGGAATCCGACGACGGGGCAGATGTCCTTCGCCACGGTCACATACCGCTGCACGTCGTCGGGCATCATCGAGCCGCAGGAGTCGACCACGTACAGGCCGGCCACCTCGGGAATGTCACGAAGCAGCTCGGGCAGCTCCTGCGCGGGAGTGCTGCTGGTCTTCATCAGGTTGAGGTAGACCTCATCGCAGATCTCGGTGGCGCGCCGGAGGTAGTCGAGGTGGTCCGGGACCTTCTCGGGCTCCATTCCGATCCGTACGAACGACATGCCCTCCTTGCACAAGTCGGCGAGGGTTTCGAGCCGGCTGAACCCGGGCTGCGCGAACATTCCCCAGGGCGTGGCGGAGAGCTCCTGGCCGGCGATCTCGCACCAGGTCGCCAGATCGATATTGGAAGCCTTGATACCGGAACGCTCCGCCTCGAACCCGAGGCCGTGCCCGACCTCGACCTTGTTGATGGGCGTCGCTTCCAGCCTGCGGAGCAGCTTCCTGACGAACTTCTCGTCGAGTTGGAAGTCGACTGCGTAGGAGCCGTCCCGCAACGTCGCGTCGAGAATCTCAAGCCGCCGCGACGGGAACGTCCGGGAAGGAGATGCGTACATTCTGGTCCTCCGAAGCAGTGGGAAGGGAATGCCAGATCACTGCGGATCTGCCACGACCTTGCAGCACACGACGGCGCCCTGGGGGCGGCATACAACGAAGGGCGGGCGGCAGCACCGGGAGACGTACAACCTTCGTTGCAATGCAGGGTCGAGACCCACTCAACTGCCTTCTTCGGCCTTTACGGTCTGGGTGTCGAGTTCGCCGCCTCGCGAGGGATTTCGCAGGGGGCGGCGGGCTTTCCAGTGGCGCCGGGTCGGGCGGCATTTCGCCGACGCGCCTCTTCGGGTGCGCACCGCCGGCGCCCTGTCACACGGGCCCTTTGGCCCTCACCCGTTCACGTTGGACCTCAGGAGGACAGATGCGCGCGACCGTGCTGGAGAACCTCAGGGGCGCACTGCCGGAGCGAGATGTTCCGGCCGTCGAGGAGTGCGTCACCGAACTGTATGAAGCCCTGCCGCACCACGACGACCTCAGCCGGAACACGGTCATGGTCGCGTACGGCGGCGGCAAGGACAGCGCGTACGCGGTGGCGTTCGTACGAGCGGTCCACCTGGCTCTCGCCGAGCGCCACGGAGCCACCTTCAACCTGAGGGTGGTCACCATGCGGCACGGTGGCATGCCCTACCAGGTGATGCTCAACATCGACGCCACGTACCAGGCCCTCGGTCTGTACGAGGATCGCGATGTGGAACTGCTGCTGATCGAGCGCGACCGCGTGGTCCCCTTCGACCGGGACCGCAGCATGCCGCACCGCCTGATCGCCTTCAACCGGACCGACATGCTGATGTCCGGTCACCGCACCTACGGCGACGGCAGGGCCACCTTCTGCAACGCCTGCAACCTGAACGTGGCCAGCTCCTTCGGCGTCGCTGCGCGCCACGGAGCGGGCGTGGACCTGATCATCACGGGTGACTCGCCGCAGGAGCAGCGGGACTACGCGGTGTGGATCCGGCAGCTGGCCCGCGGAGCCGGGCAGAAGCCCGCCGACAGCAAGAAGCGCTTCCGGGGGACGCTGGAGACCCTCGACGGCCTGGCACAGGCCTACTTCCAGGAGATCCACGGCCGGGAGAACACCGACCGCGTCAAGGAGCGGGGAGTCGCCTCCGACGTCCCCTCGGCGCTGGAGTTCTTCTCCATCTACGACTACACCAGCTACGCCTCGGGCGCGCACTGGCGGCTCCTCACGGACTTCCTCGGCTTCGTCTTCGACGAGATCGCGTTCAACTTCACCGAGTCCGACTGCGCCAACCCCGCGCTCATGGCCCACCTGCGCGGGCTGCGGACCGAGCACGCCTACGGACGCAGCTACGGTGAAGGCATCGCCCAGTACGTGGACTTCGCCCTGGAACTGATGCGCAAGAAGCACTTTCCCGAGCACCTGGTCGAGGAGATCGCGGAGCGATACCGCACCGACGAGGGCGTCGAGCGGATGCGCGAGGCGGCCACCCGCTACGCGGAGGACGCCTTCGGCCTGGACACCGAGCAGTTGGTCTGCATGGTCTATTCGCCCTTCGCCGGCGGCGCGGCGAACCTCCACGACTACCTGGCCGGGGAGTGCCCCGATCTGCTCGCCGAGGAGGACCGCATCCGCGGGCTCCTGGCGGGCACGGACACCAGCGACTGGCTGGCCGCGCGCCTCGAACGCCTCAGCGGCCTGAGCCTGACCGACCTTCGGGCGCTCCACGACGGTCCGCTGTGGTCACCGTTCCACGCCAAGGGCACGCAGTCGGGAGTGCTCCCCCTGGTCATGGACAGCGACCCGCACAAGAAGATCATCAGCGTGCGGCGCGGCTCCACGGGCGACGAGGTCCTGGACCGGGTCGCCGGCCGCTAGGAGCTGGGGGACATCGATGACATCCGACGCCAGCCGTTCCACTTCGCCGGCGGGCCCGCCCGCCGCTCCCTACCTCAACCTGCTCGTCACCATGGTGATGTTCGGCAGCGCGTTCGCCGGCTCCAAGGTGGTCGTCGGCGC